>Ga0299912_10004594_pt1 | contig 11323 bp, 6 predicted proteins | sample RVTome_2_FD_207667 | JGI IMG/M metagenome (GOLD analysis project Ga0299912, IMG submission 207667) | Soil microbial communities from uranium-contaminated site in the Upper Colorado River Basin, Wyoming, United States - RVT95D214 (version 2) ... | reverse complement strand
CTCGGCCTGTTGGAGGCCCGGTAGTAGGGAGTTGTGGAGGCAGACGGGCACCTTGAAACCGAGTTTGGGGGCAACCTCCCGGGCTAGCATGTGCACCTTACGCTGGTCCATGCCTGAGCAGGCGCAGTCCAGGTCCATCTGGAATATGTCGCTTGCCTGCATGGCGGGGTAGAGAGCCCAAGCCGTCTCGACGTCTGAGGCGTCGGCGCTGCGGCCCATGATGGGCATGGATCTGAGGGTTCGCCTGAGGCTGGTGGACTTCATGACGCGGACCACCTTCTCCCAGTAGTCCTTGGTGTCCACGATGTCGCTGGCCCACAGGTACTCCACTTTGCCCTTGGGTAAGCCGAGGGCGGTGAAGCAGTCCTTGAAGTACTCGGCCGCGATGGCTAGGTTCTCGGCCACGCCACCCATCTTGTTGTTGATCCAGCCGTGCCACTCTGCCAAGTATATTATGAAGTGGAAACCCGCGTCCACGTAGTCACTCATCTTCTTGCCTACGATGAGGCCCGTGCCTGCGTGCATGATGCCGCTGGGCTCGAAGCCCACGTAGCCTCGCGGGTGATCATTGGTCTCAAGCAGGCTGCGGAGTTCATCTGCCGTGATGATCTCCTGAAGGCTCTGGCTGACTAATCTGAAGCGGGTCTCTGTGTCCAAGTCAATTCGCTAAGTATCTCGTATCCATGACATGGTTTTTAAGGGTTGAGGGCAGCAGCGGCTGCCCATGATGGCGTCAGATGCTATTGATCGGCTCTGTCAAGCTTCTGAAGCTGGGTCAGCACACTTTCTCGTATCTCAGTTGGCTCAGGTAGGTCGGCTACGATCTTGCCGTTCCTCAGCAGGGGCTTGAGCATGGGCTCCGTATCTCCGCCGCAGACCCTGCACTTCGGGGCGGGGTGGTCGGCGGGCTTGACCTCGTCCGTGAGGCACTCCCTGCAGCGCCACACTTGCTTCCTGCCCCCGAGCTTCCCCCTCTTGGCGTGAGGCTTCCCATCGACTTCTACGATGTCCATGGCGAAGTCCAGGGTCGGCGCGCCGCTAACCCACGTACCCACCCCGAAGGCGTCGGCCCCCGCCTCGCTCAGCTCGGCCACCGTCTTCTCGTTGAGGCCGCCTGAGACGAATATCTTTACTCTCTGGTAGCCTCTGAGGTCCAGCTCCCAGCGCACCTCCTTGACGATCTTTGGGAAGTCGCCGCGACGACTCCCCGGTGTGTCCAGCCTCACCCCGCTGAGGCGGTCCCTCAGTGCCTCGGCGGCCATGATGGCCTCGGTCTTCTCGTCATAGTAAGTGTCAGCCAGTATTATTCTAGGTGACTCGGGCTCTATGACCTCGTCGTAAGCCTTCCAAGCCTGAACCTGGTCGCCGAAGACAATCATCAGCGCGTGGGGCATGGTGCCCGTTGGCTCTATTCCGCATGCCTCGGCCCCAAGGATGCTGGAGACGCCGTTCATGCCCCCTATGTAGGCGGCCCGGTCCATGGCGGGCGCCAGCACCGGGTGGATGCGGCGTATGCCGAACGCGACGACGGGTTTCTCGCCGGCGGCCACGCGCACGTAGGCGGCCCTGCTGGCGACGGCCGACTCCTGGCATATGAGGCCCAGGAGGGGCGTCTCGTACTCGCAGAAGTCCATGTAGGTGCCCTCCACAGTCATCACCGGGCTCCTGTACCCGAGGCTGTCCACGCTGTGGAAGACGCTGCCCTCAGGCATGCTGTACACGTCCACGGGCAGCCCCTCTAGGAGCCTGGCCACCTCCTCTACGCCGCAGAGGAGGCCCCAGCTGTGGTTGTCCGGGGCGGAGCCCGTGGTCACCTCGGCCACGACGTGCACCCTGTCCTTGCCTTTAGCCTTCAGGACCTTCTTGGTGCGTTGGAAGTAGACGTCTGTGGTTCTCCCCTTCTTGATGTCTTCATCCGTGGCCGTGTGGAACAGTTTCATCGCGAAGCCTCCAGCCGCTCAATTAACTTGTCCGAGCCTGCCACCTCGGCGCCGTACATGCGCTTCATGTACGCGAGGCTGTCCGCCTGCTCTTCGTTGGTCAACGCGTCCACGCAGTCCTCGGGCACGATGACCTTGTATCCGCGGTAGAAGGCGTCCGCGGCAGTGTGCTGGACGCAGATGTTGGTGAGCACCCCGGTGAGGATAACTGCCTCGATCTTCAGCTCCCTGAGGAGCTCGTCCAGCCCCGTGGCGTAGAAAGCGCTGTACCTGCGCTTGTGGAGGTGGATGTCCCCTGACGTGGGTTTGAGTTCCGGCACTATCCGGGCTCCCGGAGTCCCCGCCTCTGCGTGGGCCCCCCACACCTCAAACTCGTTGTCGATGCCCGGTAGGTGAGCGTCTGTGACGTAGACGACTTTGACCCCCACTCCACGGGCTGCGTCCAGAAGCCTCCTGACCCGGGGCACCACTGCGCGGGCTCTCTGGTTGCCCAATCTGCCCGTGACGAACTCCTCTATCAGGTCTATGACGAGGACGGCGGTCTTCAATGTGCTTCACCTGAAGGTGCGCCGCCTCAGCTATACATTTTACTGGTTTGGGGCCGCGCCTGTTCCCTGCAACAAACGTTCAGCCTCATCGAACCGGCGTCGCCGTACTCGGCTGAGCTCTCTCAATTGCAGTGAGCCTCGGCGCGTCGCCCCGCCCCGCCTGTACCGTGCGTGGGTAAACCACGAATCATCGTTGAGCCTCCGCGTGGTCCGTCTGCACGGCTGCGTCGTCGTACTTGACGGGGCAAGGTGATCAGTGATCGCTGCGACTTATGCCTTTCCCATCCTGAGGGGTATCCACGCCCCGGAGATGCTATCGTACTCCCACTTACGCTCCTTCCTGTAGAAATCCTCTAGGTGCATGCCGATCTCCTCGGCCGCGTACAGCTCGCTAAACCTCTCTGCCTTCGCCGGCCCGGCGGCGGGGTCGATGGCCCTGCACTCGGGGGCCACCTCGTAGAAGAAGTCTGACTCGCCCCTCCTCACGTACCTGAAGGGGTAGCTCCGGCAGACGAGGGGCCGGTCACCGTGGATAGAGCAGCGGCTGCCCGCCAGGTGCACGCACGTGGGGTCCGTGTACCTGTAGAGGAAGACCCTGAAGCCCGGGTCCTCCGGGTCTCCCCCCTACCCCAAATGGGGCAACACTCTGTCGCGTGGAAAGAAGTGCTTCTCCCACGGGAAGAGGCTGAGGCCCATCCAGCCACCAGATATTATATGTTCGCAGCACCAGCCACACATCAGGCACTTGAAGCCGTGGGACACAGTGGACGTGTGCCCTCACCTGCTTAATGAACCTGCGGACCACCGCCGATAGTTTAGCTAAAAAAATGGAAAAATTAATCGCTGAGGATACAGCCACAGTAGCCTTGCGGTCCAGGCGAGGAGCCCGCTACAGGTACTGCCTTAACCAGCGGATGAGGTGCCTGAAACGCTCCTCCCTGTGCTTGGGCTTGCCGCTGCGGCTCAGCTCGTGGTTCTCCCCGGGGAACCGGACCATCTCGGTGGGGACGCCGTTGAGCTTTAGCGCCGTGAACCACTGCTCACCCTGCTCTATGGGGCAGCGGTAGTCCTCCTCGCTGTGAACTATGAGGCACGGCGTCTTGACGCGGTCCACGTAGTAGAGGGGGCTGTGACGCATCTGCTTCACCAGGTCCTCACCCCAGTAGGTCTTGGCGCCGCTGATGCTCTCAGGCTGCATGAAGCCGATGTCGCTGACGCCGAACTTGCTCACCCAGTTGCAGACGCTTCGGAATGTGACTGCGGCCCTGAACCTGTCGGTCTGGGTGATGATCCAGTTGGTGGTGTAGCCGCCGTAGCTGCCGCCCGTGAGGCCCAGCCGGTTCTCGTCTATCCACCTGTAACGCCTGATGGCCTCGTCCGTGAAGTCCATGAAGTCCTCCAGGTCAACCTCGCCGTAGTGGCGCATCACCCCCATTGTGTACTCCTCATCGTAGCCAGAGCTGCCCCTGGGATTGGTGTATATGACGGCCCAGCCCTCTGCGGCGAGGAGCTGGAACTCCTGGAATATGCCGTCGCCGTAGGCGCCCCTGGGGCCGCCGTGCATCTCCAGGACGCATGGGTACTTCTCCGCGGGGTTGAAGCCCACTGGTTTGATGACCCAGCCGTCCACCTCGCGTCCCAGCCTGTTCCTGAAGGTGAAGCGCTCCGGCTCAACCAGGCTGAGCTCGCCCAGCAGCCTGTCGTTGAAGCCGCTGAGCCGCCTATCCTCACCCTTCTCCCTGATGTACAGCTCACACGGATGCGTGTTATCCATGGCGATGTAGGCCATCCTTGAGCCGTCGCCGCTGAGGCTGAACCCGTCCACCGTCCTGCTGCCTACGACGGTCTCCACCTCGCCCGTCTCCACGTGGGCCCTGTAGACGTTGCAGTGGGGGGTGTCCGCCGTCACGAAATAGATGTGGTCGCCGCTCCAGACAGGCGTGGAGCTGGGCGTCGAGACCCTGAGGTCCGAGCCCACGCCCTCAAGGAGGCTCCTGTTGAAGCCTGAGGTGACGCAGCGAGGCTTTCCTCCGTCAACGGGCATGACGTACATCTCGTTGTCTGCTGCCAGCTCATCGGGCCTGTCGTAGCCTACGAAGGCTAGGGTGCCCCCGTCGGGGCTCACGCTGAGGTCTGCTATGCTGTAGCCTCCGCCCGTCAGCTTGACGGGCTCGCCGCCCCTAGCGGGGACCATGTATATGTCGCGTACCCGGCTTGTGTCGGCGTCCTCCGCCATGTTCGCGACGAAGAGGATGCTCTTGGAGTCGCCGCTCCACGCCGCGGCCTCCACGTCGTACTCGCCCTTGGTGACCTGTTTGGGCTTGCTTCCGGGCCGCACGGTGAAGAGGTGGCTTCTGCGGCCCTCGAAGAAGCCTGCGGCGTTCAACTTGTACTTGATGAGCTTGACGACCTTGACGTCGGTGCCCTCGGGCTTCTTCTCGGTCCACACCTTGCTTGTGAACAGGATGTCGCGGCCGTTGGGGGCCCATCGGGGGCCGTTGACGCCCTCCTCTGTCTCGGCCACCTTGGTTGCTTCCCCACCCTTCGCCGCTATGACGTAGAGCTGGGTCTTCTTGTCGGGTTCGCGGCCCCTGCTTGTGAGGAGGAGTCTGGAGCCGTCTGTGCTCCACCTGGGGTTGGTGTCGGCTCCGGAGCCGCTTGTGAACTGGATTAGGCCGCCTGTCCCGGCGTCGGCCATCCAGATGTGGCGCTCGTACCTGTCCTCATCATGGTTTATGGTGCTGAGGACGAAGGCTACCTTGGAGCCGTCGGGGCTCATCTGGGGGTCGGAGACGAACTTGAACCTGCGGAGGTCCTCGACCCTGACGCTGCGCTTAGCCATGGTGATCGATGTATTGTTGTGTGGCAGGGTGTTAAGGTTTTCAGGGGTTGAGCCCGAGATTACAGTGGCTGTACAGAACGTGTTTAATTTTTGGGTTGCATTTAAGCGGTTTTTAGCTAACTGGCCGTGTTCAAGGTGGCTGTGTTCAGGGTTCTGGAGGTGCAACGGTTATTAATGTTTGAGGGTTAATGTTGTTAAGGTGAGAGTGTGGACTGGGCCGTGTTTCTGGTGGATTTCTGGGTCCACTTCGGGTTGTTGCTGGTGGTGGCACTGGGCATGAACTGGGTTTGGGGCTGGGCGGGGCTGCCGTTCCTGGGCTCCAGCGTGCCTGTGCTGGTGGGCGGGTTCACGGTGAGCGCGGTCACGTGCAGGGTGGTCTATCTTCTAGCCTCGGCCGCTGGCGTAGGGCTGCTTCCCTGGGGCGGTGAGGGGTGGGTGTACAACAGCGAGTTCAACTCGGGGCTCGCTGAACAGTGGCTCGGGGGCAAGCCCCTGCTGTGCGCCGCGCTGATCTTCTCAAGCCTAGTCCTCTCGTTTCTCCTGGGCGGCGCCGCGGGCTGGCTTGTCGCCCGCCCGGGCCTGGGCAGGGACGCCATCTTCGTGGGGATCGCCAGCTATACGCTGTCCAACCTTGCGGCCTTGATTGGGAGGGAGGTGAAGTGGTTCTCAGGTGGAACGAACGGGGTTTTTGTGCCTGAACTGCTCGTGTTCGCCGGAGGCGCCGGCGCAAGCGTTCTTCTAGGGCTGGTCCTGCTGGTGTCTGCGCTGGTCCTCCTGTCGTTCCGCTGGGTCAAGGCATCCCCATTCGGGAGGAAGGTGGCTGCAGTCAGGGACAACCCTCTGACCGCCTCCAGCCTAGGTAAGAGCGTGGTGGCGGTACGGGGCTGGGCGTTGTTTCTCGGCTCAGGGGCCATGGGGGTCGCAGGGTGCCTGTACTCTCTAAATAGGGGCTTCGTGGTTCAGGCGAACTTCGGTGCCGGTTTTTGGACCATGTGGCCCCTCCTCATGGTGCTCGTAGGTGGGTTCACGGGGGACGCGGGTGTGGTGCTGGGGGTGCTTCTAGTTCAGGGACTTCGGTACCTACTCATCCTGAACAAGTTGATTATCAGTGAGCACCTTTTCTTCCCGTTGGCCTACTTGGAGAACCTAGAGCTTGGAGCCCTGATGATCGTTTTTCTGACGCTGTATCCCAGGGGCCTGAAACGCTTTTGGGCCCGGTTGGAGAAAGAACCAGCGACAGAAAGTAACCCAACGTAGATGTGCGGCGACGAGGCACGTTGCTTTATTTAGTCGCGTTTTGAGTCATGCACCATTTTCAAGTTGCCTCTTTAAGGCTCAGCTTCACAGGTTCATGTCTCGCCATGGTAATAGACTCTGCTTATCCATCCAGTAGAGGACCACCATGATAAACATCCATCCTATCATGATGACGACCCTCTGAGTCAAGTCATCCAGATTGGAGGGGTCCACGCCAGCGAATGCGGCCCATAGAAGTACTGCAATCCCGAGCAGATAGAGGATGGCTGCCTTTTTGTTCAACTTTAATTAAAAATAATCGTGGTGCCTTTTTTAGGTATTTATCAAGCTAGCGCACTATGCTGGAGTCACCCTCACCTGCCAGGGTCCGCCGCTGTGGCTGGAGAACCCCAGCCGAGTGAACTGTCAAATACTTGCGAGGCGGCGAATAACGATACATGCACACGTATACCCTCCGCAGGCACCTAGCCATTCTAGCCTTGGCGTTCACTCTGCTAGCGGGGACGCCCACAGTGCACGGGTCACCCGTGGCCGTGGAGGGCTACGTGGTGGACCAGGCGGGGGTGCCCCTCGGCGGCGCCCGGCTGATCCTGTACGGTAGCAGCCTGGTCGGCGAGGCGACGACGGGCCCCGACGGGCACTACAGGCTGGAGGCCGACACGTCCACGGCCAGGCTGACACTGTACGCTACATACGACGACCCGGGCACCGAGAACTATGACTGCCTACCTCAGGCGAGACTCCTCGCCGGCGCCGAAAGCTATGCGGCCGACTTCACTCTGTCCCCAGCGGCCACTATCCAGATGGCCGGCCAGATCAAACCCGTCGAGACGACGAACACAATCAGGTTCTACACGGTCAGCGCTCTGGACCCGTCGACGGGGGACAGGCTCAAGTCCGGCGACCTGACCCTTGAGTACGGCTCGGGCACCCGGACCATCAACGGCGTCCTTGGCCTGGACCCTGACACCATTATTCTGCCTGTGAACAAGCCGCTTGTGCTCCAGTTCAGGTCCCAGACCGAGGTGGCCTCCAGGTCGACGCGGGTACTCGGATGGGGCATATCATACACCCAGACCGACAAGCCCGTTAGCTTCACCATAAGCGAGGGCGAGCCCTTCGTCTTCTCCCTCGGCCAGCGCGTGGAGCTGGACTACAGGAGGTACAGCCTCTCCCAGGATATGGGCACGGTGAGTGCGGGGCTCAACCAAGCCGAGGCCCGCCTAACCGAGCTGGAGTCGGGGGGCTTCTACGTGACGGCGGAGCGCTTCGACCTGAAGGAGGCCGCGGAGCAGCTCAGTAGAGCCGAGGCAAAGCACGCCGTGGCGGACTACGAGGCGTGCTACGTGGAGCTGAGCAGCGCTTACCTGAAGTGGACAGTACTCAGCGGGCGGTTGGGCTCCATGGTTGCAGAGGCGGCCGTCTCGGTCAAGACCCTCATAGTCTTCGTAGCCCTCACCGCCGCGGTTATAGGCGGCTTCGTGGCGGAGAGGAGGGACCTCATGGTGGTCACGTCCGGCGTCTCCTTCGCCATCATGATCGGGTACCTCTACCGGGTGTACCCGGGTAGCGCCCTCATCCCGGCCGGCGAGTTCGCCGCCGTCTCAGCGGTCTCCCTGTCCCTGTTCGCACTGCCCCTCATCCTGTCCGGGCTGATGGGACGCGGCTCCTCCTGGGCGACGCTTAAGGCCGGGGAGTGGGTGTCCATGTTCAGCTTCGGGAAGAGGAACCTGAGGCGCCGGAAGCTCAGGTTCGCCCTCACCTTCGCGCCCATCATGCTGCTCACCATGAGCTTCGTGGCGTTGACATCAATGTCAACGGGGTACGGCTTGGTCTCCCAGTGGGTGCCGTACGCCGAGCCCGACTCCACCGGGATACTGGTGAGGATGAGCGAGTACCAGCCCAAGACCGAGTTCGAGAAGGGCATATTCTACACGGTGATACAGCCGGCCGTAGAGTGGATCGCCAGCTACGAGGGCGTGGCCTCGGTAGCCGCGAAGGCTGAGAGCACGCCCCAAGTCAGGCCCATAGCCACAGTGGACGGCTACGAGTTTAGGGGCGTCGTCGGCCTGGACGTGGAGGGGGAACCCCTGATGCCCGTCGTGGACGCCTGCGTCGTGGAGGGCGGGCCCCTAAGGGAGGAGGACGCTTGCCTTGTCCACATGAACGTCTTCGAGTACACCGGCCTGGGGCTGGGTGACACCCTCACCGTGAGGGGCGTCCCCATGACCATCGTGGGCGCCTTCGACAGCGGCATCGGGGACGTCATGGACGCTGACGGGGAGACCCTCCTCCCAGGCTACCAGGTGATAGTTAATCCAGGCGACGACCAGCCCAGGGTCGAGGTCAGGACCGTGGAGCCATACTACGCCGTTGTCACCACCCTTCAGACCGCCCAGAGGATGAGCGGGGTCAGGGCCAGCAGGGTCACAGCCACGCTGGAGCCGGGCGCGGACGGCGTCACCCTTGGCAAGTCCATGGCCCTGGCGCGGGAGTACAGGGTCTGGGTCAGCACGGGCGCGGAGGTGCTCAGGGCCAGCATGACGGACACCATCGCGGGGAAAGGCTTCGGCGTCACAATCCCCTGGCTCATAGTGGTCCTCAACGTCCTCGCCACCATGATGGGAAGCATGTACGAGAGGCGGGCCGAGATCAACATACTGTCCAGCGTGGGCCTGAACCCCACCCACATCTCGGGGGTCTTCCTCGCCGAGGCCCTCATAACGGGTGTCACCGCCGGGGGCCTCGGCTACCTCATCGGCCTCGGCTGGTACCCGGCCATGAGGGCCATCGCGGACGCCCCCGTTGTGAACCAGAAGGTGTCGGCTTTCTGGGTTGTGGGCTCCCTCGCCATAGCCGTCACGGCCGTCGCCGCCGGTTCTGTCCTTGCCTTGAGGAGAAGCACCGTCATAACCCCCTCGTTCCTCAGGAACTGGAGGCTCGAGGGGTCCAGTTCGCCGGACGACACCTGGAGCGTGGCCCTCCCCAACAAGGTCAAGACGGAGGAGGCGGACGCCCTTCTCGCGTACCTCTGTGACGCCTTGAAGGCTTACGACGACAGGGAGAGCGCACCCAACATATACGGCGTGAAGCGGGCCAGCGAAGGCGAGGGCAGGTGGACCATCTCCTTCACCTACAGGGAGGTGCCCACCAACATAGGCGCCAAGACCAGCTATAACAGGCTGGTGGTCGAGCCCGGGGAAGAGGCAGGCGTCTACGGAGCCACACTGGTCTCCCGCGGCACCCGGGAGGCCGTTGAGTCCACAGCGGTGTTCATGCGGAAACTCATGATCCAGTGGACCGTGTGCTCCAGATCCATGGAGCGCACCTAGGTGGCGGCGCATAAAAAGAGAAAAAAAAGGTGAAAGGAATGGTTCGACGTCCCTCCAGGGGGCATCGATGACTATTTTTAGTAGTGAATACAGAGATTCTCCTCAATGTCCGTTAAAATATCTTCACCTCAGGAGTTCTTCGGCAACCAGATGGGTGCGGATAGGGAGCTAGCCCACTGGAGCCGCATAGTCGAGTACTTCTGGGAGCTGGACAAGTCACCCATGGTCAAGGTCACGGAGCTGGGTAAGAGCACTGAGGGCCACCCCTTCCTCCTCGCAGTGATAACCTCAGAGGAGAACATGGGGAGGCTGGAGGAGCTCAGGGAGATGAGCTGGAGGCTGGCTCACCCCAGGGACGCGCCCCTGGAGGAGATCGAGAGGATCGTGGCGGAGGGCAAGGCCGTTGTAGCCATGAGCATGAGCATCCACGCCACAGAGGTGGGCGGCACCCAGATGGCCCCTGAGCTGGCCTACGAGCTGATAACGCTCCCCGAGAACAGGGAGATACTGGAGAACACTGTGCTGCTCATGTTCCCGTGCTTCAACCCCGACGGCCAGGTAATGGTCACCGAGTTCTACGAGAAGTACCTGGGCACAGAGTACGAGGGCTGCAGCCCGCCGTGGCTCTACCACAAGTACACGGGGCATGATAACAACAGGGACGCCATGCACAACAACATGGTGGAGAGCCAGATGGTCACCCAGGTCATGTACAGGGAGTGGAGCCCCCAAGCCTACATCGACTTCCACCACATGGGTAGCTACGGGGCGCGGTTCTACATAGCGCCCTTCGCTAACCCCGTGGACGATAAGGTGGACCCCCTGGTCTGGACCGAGCAGGAGCTCTACGGGGGCCTCACCCACGTGCTGCTGGAGGCTGAGGGCAAGACGGGCATCGAGAGCTCGGCCACATACCCTGGAGAGTTCATGCCCACCTTCAACTATGTGCCATGCTGGCATAACGTGTGCGGCATGCTCACCGAGTCGGCGTCCGCCAAGCTGGCCACGCCCCTCTACGTCCACTACCACCAGCTGAAACCCAGCCGCAGGGGCCGTCCCGAGTATAGGACCCAGATGGGGTTCCCCCACCCTTGGCAGGGAGGTTGGTGGAGGCTACGCGACGTGGTGGAGCAGCAGAAGATCAGCGCCTACGGCACCCTCCACGCCGCCGCCAAGTTCAGGGAGCTCATCCTCAGAAACATGCACAGGAAGGCCTCGAACAGCATCAGGAGGGGCCTAGAGGAGCCGCCCTACGCGTTCATAATCAAGCCCGAGCAACACGACGAGCTTGTGGCCTACAAGCTGCTGAAGACGCTGATGGACATGGGGGTCGAGGTGTGCAGAAGCCAGAGGGAGTTCGTGGCAGACGGCGTCGCCTACCCCAGGGGAACCCACGTAGTGTTC
>Ga0299912_10004593_pt1 | contig 11325 bp, 11 predicted proteins | sample RVTome_2_FD_207667 | JGI IMG/M metagenome (GOLD analysis project Ga0299912, IMG submission 207667) | Soil microbial communities from uranium-contaminated site in the Upper Colorado River Basin, Wyoming, United States - RVT95D214 (version 2) ... | reverse complement strand
GTAGCCAGCCGGGTCAGGTTGGGCGGCTCCATCGCCCAGCAGGTCGACCTGCGCTCGGCATTCCGCCTGCTGCCGGAGCCGATGCCCATGGGCGACAGCCTGCCGATGGCCCTCGGCCATTTGCCCCGGGAGGGGATTATCCGCCTGCTGCTGGAGGTGGTGATCCACCCCATCGGCCCCATGCGAGAGCTGACCCTGGCCCACTTCACGATTGATGGAGACGTGCTAGGCCGCGAGGCCGACAGCGTGGCGCTCCCCCTGGACGTTCGCATCCCGGTCTCCAACGAGCCCGATCCGGATCCCCCGCCGGAAGAGATCACCTCGGCGCTCAGCTTGATTTCGCTCTACCGTCTCCAGGAGAAAGCCCGCCACGAGGCCGAATTGGGGCAGTCGGCCCAGGCGGCGCGCCGGCTGGAGAACCTGGCCACGCAGCTGCTGGCCGGCGGGGAGCGGGAGCTTGCCAGGGCTGCGCTCAGCGAAGCGGACCGTTTGGCGCAATCCCGCCGGCTGTCCACCGAAGGGGAGAAGATCTTGAAGTACGGCACCCGTGCACTGCTGCTGCCGGCCCGAACCGGCGAGCCATGATCGAGTGTCCGACTTGCAAACATCAGGAGTTCGTCGGGACGCTATATTGCAGTGAGTGCGGCACCCGGCTGATGCACACGGCCCCGTTTCCCGCGATGGATCCGGATTGGGTGGATCTGGATGCGGCCACCTCGGAAGGTGGAACCGGGCGCGGTCTGGACCTCGAATCCGGAGCGGCGCTGGGCTTGCGCGTGCTGGCCACTGGCGATATGGTTTCCCTGGTAGGGCGGGACAACTACACGCTGGGGCGGGGTGGATCCGGACAGGCCATCGTCCCCGATGTGGACCTGGATCACTACGGCGCTCAGGATCAGGGGATCTCGCGGCTGCATGCCGAGATCCGCATAGTCGAGAGCGGCGTCCACATCGTCGATCTTGACAGCGTCAATGGAACCCTGGTTAATGGAGAACGGCTCGAGCCGCAGTCCCCGCGGCTGTTGGGCCACAAGGACATGATCCAGCTGGGGCGCCTGAGGCTGCAGCTGATTTCGAAGTACCGAGGTCAATAGGAACCGTGCCTACCACAGTCGTGGTCCATCTGAGCGGGGAGGATCCGGTGGTCGGGGAGGTCGAAGACCTGCCCACCCCCACCGATACCACCATCACCATCAACAATCCGCGGCGGCGGGACGGCAAGGATCTGCCGTATCTGGAGGGCAATGTGGTCACCGTGGTGTGGCCCATGCATCGCATCAACTTCGTCGAGATCCTGCCCACCGCCGAGGAAGAAGAGCTCATCGGCTTCGTGCGGGAGTGACATGCAGGGCAGCCCTTCACGCCCGCGGCGAGTCCTGGTGGTGGACGACGAGCCGCGCATGACCCACTTCATCCGTCTCAACCTCGAGCACGATGGCTTTGAGGTGATCGAGGCCGGCTCCGGCACCCAGGCGCTGGGGGCGTTGCGCGATCGCCTGCCCGATCTGGTCCTGCTGGACGTGATGATGCCGGACCTGGACGGGTTCGAGACGCTAGAGCTCATTCGCGAGATTTCCAGCGTGCCGGTGATCATGCTCACCGCCAAGGGTGAGGAGGAGGATCGGGTGCGCGGCCTGGAACTTGGCGCGGACGACTACATCGCCAAACCCTTCAGCCCGCGCGAGATGGTCAGCCGGGTCAAGGCGGTGCTGCGCCGTACGGAGGCTCCCAGCGCTCCGGTGCACGACCTCATCGAGGTGGATGATCGGCTGCGCATTGACTTCGATCGCCGCGAGATCTGGGTGGACGGGGAGCTGGTCAAGCTGCGCCCGACCGAATTCAAGCTGCTTTATCATCTGGTCCAAAACGCCGGTTGGGTGGTACCCCACGACCAGCTGCTGGCCAAGGTTTGGGGGTACGAGTATCGCGAAGAGACCCACTATTTGAGGCTTTACATCAATTACCTGCGGCAGAAGCTGGAGAGGGACCCCGCCAATCCCCAGTACATCCTGACCGAACGGGGAGTCGGTTATCGCTTTGTAGACTTCCGCCGCGAGAGGGAATCGCAATCCCCCAATGGCTCGTCAACGCATACTGCTGGTCGATGATCATGAGGTGGTCCGGGTAGGGCTGCGGGCCTTGCTGGACAAACACCCCCACTTCGAAGTGGTGGCCGAAGCCGGCACCGGCAAGGAAGCGGTGGAGAAGACCCGCGACTACAAACCGGATGTGGTCGTCATGGATATCCGCCTGCGGGGCGGCTCCGGCATCGAGGCGACCCAGGCCATCGTGGATGAGTTCCCCGACACCCGAGTGATCATGCTGACCTCCTATGCAGAGGATGAGATGCTCTTCGCCGCCATTCGCGCCGGCGCGGCCGGCTATGTGCTCAAGCAGATCGGCGGCGACGACCTGGTGAGGGCGATCGAGGCCGTGGGGCGAGGGGAAGCCCTGCTCGACCCGGCGGTCACCCAACGGGTCTTCCAAGAGGTCCGCAAGGCGGCCCGTGAAGAGGAGGCCTCGGCCTTCGCCGACCTCACCGAGCAGGAAATGCACGTGCTGCAATTGGTTTCCGAAGGGCGCACCAACCGCCAGATCGCCGAAATGCTGTACCTGGGCGAGGGCACTGTCCGCAACTACGTCAGCAGCATTCTCTCCAAGCTGAACGTGCGAAATCGCGCCGAGGCCGCCGCCTACGCGGTCGAACACAATCTCAAGGACTACCTCTAAACCAGCCTCGCATGAAGCCTCGGGACCTCGCGTCGCTGACTCTGATCACCCTGGGGATTGCGCTGGCCGGATGCTCCGGGTTGGCACAGATCGCGGGCCCCGCGCTGGCGCAATCGGATCCTTCCCCTCCGGCCACCACCTCGCCACCGACCGCCACCTCGACGGCCACCGATACACCAACCAGCACCCCCAGCCCAACCCCAACCCTCCATCCACTGTCCATCGCCTTTCTGCGCGATACGGACTTCCCCGGCAGCGTCATCAACATCGAGGAAGTCCTGTCCTCGGGGGCCAACTACCATCGCTATCTGGCCTCCTACTGGTCTGAAGGGCTGAGGATCTACGCTCTGCTCACCGTCCCCTTCGGCGAGCCCCCCGCCTCCGGCTGGCCGGCGATCATCTTCAATCACGGTTTCATCCCGCCGGACGAGTACCGCACGACCGAGCGCTACGTAGCCTACGTGGACGGGTTCGCCCGCAACGGCTACATCGTCTTCCGCTCGGATTACCGCGGCCACGGGGATTCGGATGGGCTGGCCCAGGGCGGATACGGCTCCCCCGACTACACCATCGACGTGCTCAACGCTCTGGCCGCCATCCGCAACTTCGAGCTAGCCGATCCGGCCAGGGTCGGTATGTGGGGGCACTCGATGGGCGGCTACATCACCCTGCGCGCCATGGTGGCCTCCGGCGACATCCGGGCCGGGGTGATCTGGGCCGGCGTGGTGGCCTCCTATCCCGATTTGCTCGAGCGCTGGCGGCGGAGCACCTCCGGTCCGGGCACGCCCACCCCAACCCCTCGGGGTTGGAGGGGAACCTTGGTGGAGACCTACGGCTCGCCGCAGGAAAACCCCCAATTCTGGCAGTCCATCTCCGCCAATGCCTACCTGCAGGACCTTTCCGGGCCCGTGCAGCTGCATCACGGAACCGCCGACACCAGCGTGCCGCTCGAGTTCTCGATCCTGCTGAACGAACAGATCCAGGCCGCCGGCGGAACCGTCGAATATTACGAATACCCTGGCGACAACCACAACCTCTCGAACTACTTCTCGTCGGCGATGCAGCGATCGGTGGAGTTCTTCGATCGCTTCGTCAAGGGGAACTGAGGTCTGGCGGGTGCTCCCCACACGGGCAGAGCGCCCGCAGATAACCCCAACTGAAGATCCCGTACCCGTGGCCGTCCTTCCACAACGGTTGTAGCGCGTAGTTGCCGACCATCTCCAGGCTCACCAGTTCTGCGGATTGTGCGGGCCGCAGAGGGATCTCCAGCATGTCCGGTGAGCCGGGAGCCCCCATGCCGGCGTGCCCACCGCGGCACTCGGCGCAGGGGCAGGCCGCCCGGAGACCCGCCAGCGGATACTCGCTGTGGTGGCCGTCTTCCCAGTCCACGATGAGCAGACCGCGGCTGCGGGATACGGCTATCCGGCTTGGTTTCATATCGGGCACTGCGCCTCAGCGGCTCAACACATGCAGAAAGTCGCCCACCGCCCAGCCGAATTTGGCCGCGTCGTAGGGGTTTTCCAACAGCCACCAGGTGAACCCATCCTGCTCGACCGGCCCTTCCCGTAGTTGAAAGACCTCGCTCTCCAGGCCCAGGAACTTGATCGGCGCATCCAGCCCAGGCCGCTCCCGCAGGCGCAGCCCTTCGCCCCCGGTCCCGGCCACCTGCACCAAGGCGCCCTGGCTCAGCGGCAGCTGCGGCAATGTCGGCTCGGGCGAGGCAGTGGGCGCCGGCGACCCCTGCAGGGTGGGTTCGAGCGCGATCGCCGCGGTGGCGCTGGGCAGCGGGATCAGGGTGAGGGCCGGCTCGACCGGGTGGCTGGCGCTCCAGGAGACCCCCCGCAGCCGGCCGAGCACGACGGCCGTGACCAAGACGATCAGCCCTAAGGTCCCCCCTGCCGCCGCCCACAGGCAGCCCGGATTCAGTCTGGGCTGGGGGATCCCCCGCCCTGCGGCCAGGCCGCGGCGAGGCTGAGACGGAACGGTCACGCGTCTCGGCCGGAGGGAAGGGTCAGGATGTGGCTGGATGGTTCGGGGGTAGGCATGAGCATCCGCAGCACCTTGCGCCGGGTTTCGAAGCACAGCGGGCTGCTAACCACCGTGGGTTCCCCGTCGAACTGCACCGTCAGATCGGCATCGGATTCGAACTGCGCCTCGCTGGCCTGGAAGTGCACCACTCCCGGGGCATCTACGTGCGTCCCCCGCAATATCTGCACCACCCGCAGGACAGCATCCATCAGCGAGCGGCCGCCGATCAGCCAGAAATCCAGCTGGCCGTCGTCAAAGCGGGCATCCGGCGCCAGCTCCATCAGCCCGCCCGCATACATCCGGATATTGCTGGCCACCGCTACCACGTAGCGCCCCTCCCAGGAACGGCCACCGGCTGTTACGCGTAGGTCAATTCCTTCCCAGCCGATGGAATTCCACAGAGCCAGCAAGGCATAGTGCACCGTGCCCAGGGTCTTCTCCCAGCGCAGCCGGGGCTCGATGCTGTTGACGATGCGGGCGTCCAGGCCCATCCCCGACCAGAGCAGGAACTCATGGCCATTGCCCATCCCAATGTCGACCAACCGCACCTCGGCCTGCGCCAGCCGCTCGGCAGCCTTCTCCAGCGCGAAGATGTTCATCCAATCCAACCGGTCGAGCCCGATCTCCTTGGCCCACACATTGGCGGTGCCGGACGGCAGCACCCCCAACGCCGCATGGGTGCCTGCCAGCGCACCGGCCACCGTCCCGACGGTCCCGTCCCCGCCGGCGACGAAAATGGCCTCGCATTGGCTTTCCACCGCCCGCCGGGCCAGTTCGGCCAGGTCCTGGCCTTCCTGCGCTTCCTGCACCCGAACTTCCCAGCCGGCGTTGGACAGCACGCGCACGGCTCGGCTGAGCAGCCATCCGGCGGGAAAGCGACCTGCGGTGGGATTGTAGATCAGCCAGGCCTGACGCATGCATTCGATCCCGGGCGATTATAGTCCAGCGGTTCGCGTTGCCCATGCATGGCCGGGGGTTTACAATCCCGGCCCAGATGGAAACCCCGGATACAGGCCTCGAGGAGACCACCCTGATCGGCGGCCGCTACCAGGTGCTTCGGCGCCTGGGGGTTGGCGGCATGGCCGATGTCTTCCTGGCGCGCGACCTCAACCTGCAACGGGAGGTGGCGGTCAAGGTGCTGCACCGGATTTTCACCGAGGATGCTGCCTTTCGGGTGAACTTCCTGCAGGAGGCTCGGGCGGCGGCCAATCTCTCCCACCCCAACATCGTCACCATCTTCGACTTCGGCCACGAGCCCGGGCAGTACTACATCATCATGGAATACGTCGAAGGGACCGATCTCAAGACCTTGCTGCGTCGGCGCGGTCCGATGCCCACCCAGGAGGCCACCGAGTTGATGACCCAGCTCTGTGACGGGGTTGGCTATGCGCACCGGGCGGGGCTCGTGCACTGCGACCTCAAGCCGCAAAACATCCTGATCTCGCCCCAGGGCAAGGTCAAGATCACCGACTTCGGGATCTCGCGGGCCTTGGCCACCATCCAGCCAGACGAACGGCAGGAGACCGTCTGGGGCAGCCCACAGTACTTCTCGCCCGAACAAGCCCGCGGCGCGGCCCCCTCACCCGCCAGCGACGTCTATTCCCTGGGGGTGGTGTTCTACGAGATGCTGACGGGCCGGTTGCCCTTCGAGGCCGCCAGCGCTGACCTACTGGCCGAGCTGCACCTGCACGCCCCAGTCACCCCGGCCAGCCATCACAGTCCGGATCTCCCCGACCTCCTGGATCGTATCTTGTTGAAGGTGCTCTCCAAGGAACCTGCCGCCCGCTATCGCACCGCCGATCAGTTGGGGCGAGTGCTGGAGAATTTCTTGTCCCAAGCACCGCCCGAAGCCGGATGGACGGCGGCGCCGGCCCATGATCTGCCGACCGCGCTGCAGGAGGCCGCCCCGGAGGACCGGGTGGATTGGCTGGCGGCGGCCCTCGGACTGCTGGCGCTGATCGCGGTGGGCGGGTTGATCCCCCTCTGGCTGTGGGTCTGGTTGCTCTACCGCTAGCCCCACGTGGTTACCCCTGGGGGGCTAAGGTATAATCCGCAAGCAATTCCCCCAACTCGTCGCTGCCGCAGCGGGTAGGAGGTACGGGTGAGCTCGTCACGAGGCCGAAATTCGATCGTCCTGGTCATCCTGCTGCTGATCATCGTCGTTCTGGTGATCCAGTTCCGCGCCGGCGCGCCCCAGCCGCAGCGTCTGTTCTTCAACGAGCTGGCCGATCACATTCGGGCGGGCGACGTGGCCCGGGTCATCGTAGACGACAACGACCTGGAGGTGGTCTTCCGGGAAGGCACCAGCGCCTTCTCCCGCAAGGAGCCCACCAAGACGGCCATCGAGCAGCTGCTGGATTTGGGTGTCACCCCCGAGCAGCTCTCCGCCGGGCAGGTCGAATGGGAAATCAAACAGCCCAGCGACTTCAACCAGATCATCACCCTGGTCACCTACCTGCTGCCCGGCCTGCTGGTGGTCGGCTTGATCTTCTTCATGCTGCGGCAGGCTCAAGGATCCAACAGTCAGGCGCTCTCCTTCGGCAAGAGCCGGGCGCGCATGTTCACCGGCGACCAGCCCACCGTGACCTTCGAAGACGTGGCCGGAGTGGACGAGGCCAAGGAGGAACTGCAGGAGATCGTCGAGTTCCTCAAGGAGCCCGAGAAGTTCATCGCCCTGGGGGCCCGCATACCCAAGGGTGTGCTGCTGATCGGCGCCCCCGGCACCGGCAAAACCCTGATGGCCAAGGCGGTCTCTGGGGAGGCCGGCGTGCCCTTCTTCTCCATCTCCGGGTCGGAGTTCGTGGAGATGTTCGTCGGCGTCGGCGCCAGCCGGGTGCGCGATCTGTTCGAGCAGGCCAAGCGACATTCCCCGTGCATCGTCTTCGTGGACGAGATCGATGCGGTGGGGCGTCACCGCGGGGCCGGATTGGGCGGCAGCCACGACGAGCGCGAGCAGACCCTCAACCAGATGCTGGTCGAGATGGACGGCTTTGACACCGATACCAGCGTGATCATCGTGGCGGCCACCAACCGTCCCGACATTCTGGATCCGGCGCTGCTTCGGCCAGGACGGTTCGACCGGCGGGTGATCCTGGACCGGCCCGACATGCGCGGCCGGGAGCAGATCCTCAATGTGCACGTGAAGGGCATGCCGCTGGAGCCGGAGGTGGATCTGAAGACCATCGCCAAGGCCACCCCGGGCTTCGTGGGCGCCGATTTGGAGAACCTGGTCAACGAGGCTGCCATCCTGGCCGCCCGGCGCAACAAGCGCAGCATCGGGGGCGACGAGTTCCAAGAGGCCATCGAGCGGGTGATCGCCGGCCCAGAGCGCAAGAGCCGCATCATCAGCGAAGAAGAGAAGAAGATCGTGGCCTACCACGAAGCCGGTCACGCCATCGTCATGCACGTGATCCCGGAGGCCGACCCGGTGCACAAGGTGAGCATCATCGCCCGAGGCATGATGGGCGGGTTCACCATGGCTCTCCCCGAAGAGGACCGTACCCTCATCTCCCGCAACAAGATCAAGGCCGACATGGCCGGACTGCTGGCCGGCCGGGTGGCCGAGTCCCTGGTCTTCAACGACATCACCTCCGGCGCCTCCAACGACCTGGAACGGGTGACCAATCTGGCCCGCAGCATGATCACCCGCCTGGGCATGAGCGAAGATCTGGGGCCGATGGTCTACGGCAAGAAGGAAGAGTTGATCTTTCTGGGGCGGGAGATTGCCGAGCAGCGCGACTACTCAGAGAGCGTCGCAGTGCGCATCGACAAGGAAGTCCAGGAGCGGGTGCAGGAGGCCTACGATCGGGCCATGAGCATCCTGCGACAGTACCGGGTTCAGCTGGATTCCATCGCCCTGCGCCTGATTGAGGTGGAGACCCTCGACCGGGAGGAGTTCGCCCGGCTGTTCACCGAGCCGGTGATGCCCAAGAACGGCGGAACCCCGATTCCCGTCGCGGCCTGAGGTCGGCCCAATCGCCTGATAGGAGCGGCCCGGCAGTATGCCGGGCCGCTTTGCATTCCGCCCTGCTTCCGCGGCCGGGCCAGCCAGTCGCCTAGGCCGGCTCCGGCTCGGCCCCCTTTTCCTTGTCCTGCCGCACCAGCTCGCGGCGCAGTATCTTGCCCACCAGGGTCTTGGGCAGCTCCGCCCGGAACTCCACCTGGGTGGGCACCTTGAAGACCGCCAGGCGCTCTTTGCACCAGGCCTGGATTTCCTCGGCCTCGGCGCTCTCGCCCGGCTTGATCACCACCCAGGCCTTAACCGTCTCGCCTCGATAGGCATCCGGGATGCCGGCCACCCCCACCTCCAGCACCTTGGGATGCTGGGAAATGACCTCCTCCACCTCCCGCGGCCAGACCTGGAAGCCGCCCGGCTTGATCATCTCCTTCTTGCGGTCCACGATGTGGAAGTAGCCGTCCTTGTCCATGTAGGCGATGTCGCCGGTGTACAGCCAGCCGTCGCGCAGGGTGTTGGCGGTCTCGGTGGGCATGTTGTGGTAGCCGCGCATGACGCTGGGACCCCGGATCACCAGCTCGCCCACCTCCTCCGTCTGCAGCACGGTGACCTCGTCGTCCAGGGAGACGATGCGGCAATGGTTGCCGGGGAAAGGCAGGCCAATGGAACCCGTGCGATTCTCCCCGAAGATCGGGTTGCAGTGGGTGGCCACCAGGGTCTCCGTCAGCCCGTAGCCCTCCACCAGCTTGCCGCCGGTCAGGGCCTCAAATCGCTCCTTGGTCTCCCGCATGAGCGGAGCCGAACCGGAGATACAGGCCTGGATGGAGCTCAGGTCATACTTGCCCGCCTGCACGTCCGGGTGGTTGTTGATGGCGTTGTACATGGTCGGCACGCCCGGATACATGCTGGGCCGATACTTATCGATGCTGGTCAGCACATCCTTGAGATCGCGCGGGTTGGGGATCATCACCATGGACGATCCGACATATACCGCCAGCGACATCCCCACGATCAAACCGTAGACGTGGAACATGGGGATGGCCAGCAGCGTGACCTCTTCGCCTTCCCGGATTTGTGGTTGCCAGACACGGCACTGAATGGTGTTCGCCACCAGGTTGCGATGCGTGCCCACCGCGCCCTTGGAGAGGCCGGTGGTTCCGCCGGTGTACTGCAGCAGGGCTACGTCGTCGGGGCCGAGGGCCAGCTGTGGACGCTGCTCCGGGCTGTGGCCGGCCAGCACCTCCTGGAACCACTCGTCGCCGGCCTCCAACTCAACTCGGTGCCCCATCTTCTTTTCCATGAAGAGGGTGAAGACGGACCGCACCACCGGCGGGAAGTAGTCCTTGATGCGGCAGACGATGACCTTCTTGAGCGAGGTGTTGGGCTGCACCAGCTTAATGGTGCGGTAGAAGTTGCTCATCACCAAGATGAGCTCGGCCCCCGAGTCCTTCATCTGGTGCTCCAGCTCGCGCGGCGTGTAGAGCGGGTTGGTCGCCACCGCCACGCCGCCGGCCTTCAGGATTCCGTAGAAGGCGATTACGAACTGCGGCGAGTTGGGCATGAAGATGGCGACCCGGTCCCCTCGCTGCAGGCCCATTGCAGCCAGCCCGGCCGCCAGGCGATCCGTGAGTTGATCCAGTTCGGCGTAGCTGAGCCGGGCGCCCTTCAGGATCGTGGCCGTTCGGTTCGGGTACTTGCGGGCAGTCTCCTCCAGGAATCGGTGCAGTGGAATCTCGGGCACCTCGATCTCGGGTGCAATTCCCGGATCGTAGTGCTTGATCCAGACGCGCTCTTGCATCCCTAAACCCTCCGGGCCCCCCGCAGGGTGCGGGGTCCAGCCCCCCATGCCCTTTATACATCCGAAAGAGGCCCGTACAAAGCCCGAATGATATAATCTGCCAGCACGCAGGAAGCACGGCACTGGCTTCCCTGTGCGGCCGGACGGAGAATCTCCGCCGGGGCATCCCCCGCCGCTCCATCCAAGGCGCTCGCCCATCAGCCCCCATGACCCCAGGAGGACACCCGACGTGAAAACAACGACCTTGCCCGGCACCAAGGCCCAACAGATCATGGACCGCGACCGGTTGGTGGTATCTCCCTCCTACCCTCGAGCGGCTCCGTTCGTCATGGACCACGGCCTGGGTTCCGAGGTATGGGACGTCGACGGCAATCGTTTTGTCGATTTCGCCGCCGGGATCGGGGTGTGCTCGACCGGGCATTCCCACCCTCAGGTGGTGAAGGCCATCAAGCGCCAGGCGGATCGTTTCCTGCACATCAGCTCAGATTTCTACCATCCCACCTGGGTGGAGCTCTCCGAGCGCCTGGCGAGCATCGCCCCCTTCAGTGAACCGGCCAGGGTGTTCGTGGCCAATTCCGGCACCGAGGCGGTTGAGGCCGCCATCAAGCTCGCCAGGCACCACACCGGCCGCCAGGGTTTCATCGGCTTCTATGGCGGTTTCCATGGGCGGACGATGGGCGCCCTGGCCTTCACGGCCAGCAAACCGGTGTATCGCCGTGGGTTTCTGCCCTTGATGGCCGGCGTGAGCCACGTGCCCTATCCCAACGCCTACCGGCCGGTTCTGGACGCCCGCGGCGGCGACTACGGGGAAGCT
>Ga0299912_10004592_pt1 | contig 11325 bp, 10 predicted proteins | sample RVTome_2_FD_207667 | JGI IMG/M metagenome (GOLD analysis project Ga0299912, IMG submission 207667) | Soil microbial communities from uranium-contaminated site in the Upper Colorado River Basin, Wyoming, United States - RVT95D214 (version 2) ... | reverse complement strand
ATGGGGTTTCCTTTCTGCAATTAGGACCCCATACTTTCCTACATTTTTACTAAAATTTCAACTTTCGCAGCAGGTCTATTAAGCCTTTACGCCTCCACGTTTTTCTCGGGATGTGTAATAGTACAAGTCTAACAATTACTTCAGTAATAGAAGATAATTAATTTTTAAAAAACTTCATGAGGATAAGCAAGAGAAAAGTTATCTAAGAATTTGTAAGCTAAAAGTAGATTTCTATTGACCCGCCCTTCATCTCTCGGCAAAGTGCAGAAAACCTCAATGAATTTATTTAGAAATGATTCGTTTTTTTACCTGGATCTTTACAATTTTTTTCACACTTGGCCTCGCGGGGGCCATTGGGACGCTTGTGGTTTTATATTATTTTGGGCGGGGGCTTCCCGATTATGCCCAACTTGAGAAGTATGAACCTCCTGTTGTTAGCCGGCTTTATGCAAGTGATGGTCGTCTATTCGCAGAATATGCTACACAAAAACGTGTGTTTGTTCCTATTGAGGCTATTCCACATCGGGTCATTCAAACGTTTTTAGCAGCTGAAGATAAGAATTTTTTTAGCCATCCTGGGCTTGATTTCTTTGGAATTGTTAGAGCTGCGATTGTTAACTTAAGTCAAATGGGAAAAAATAAACGCCCTATGGGGGCCTCTACCATTACACAACAGGTGGCTAAAAATCTTCTTCTCTCAAGCATTTCAACAAAAGCCTCCTTCGAGCGAAAGATTAAAGAAGCTATTCTTGCCTTTCGTATCGAAAATGCTTTAAGTAAAAATCGGATTTTAGAACTTTACCTCAATGAGATTTATTTGGGAGACGGCTCCTATGGTGTTGGAGCTGCTGCCCTTCATTATTTCAACAAATCCTTGGATGAACTTACAATTGCTGAAGCTGCTTTCATAGCAGGTCTGCCAAAGGCACCAAGTAAATTTAATCCTAAACATAAAGAAAAATATGAAGCTGCAAAGACCCGACGCGATTGGGTCATTACTCGTATGTATGAAGAAGGGGTCATTACGCGTGCAGAAGCTCTTGCGGCAAAAGCCGAACCTATTGAAATCAAACGTCCCCACCAAACAAACGTTGTTAAGGCTGACTATTTTGCGGAAGAAGTGCGCCGCCATCTCATTTCTAAATATGGGGAGTCTTCTCTTTATAAAGGAGGACTTACCGTTCGGACAACACTCGATCCTCGCCTTCAAAAAGTAGCTGACTGGTCTCTTCGCAAGGGTTTAATTGCCTATGATCGTCGCCATGGTTGGAGAGGAGCATTTCAGCACGTGGACTTACAGGACACAAAAAAGGAAACATGGCAGGATCAGCTGGCAAGAGTTGCGCCTCCTCCCGGTATTGGGAAGTGGCAGGTAGCCATTGTACTGAAGCTCACGGATAGAGAAGCTAAGCTTGGGCTTAAAACAGGCGAAGAAGGGGCGATTCCTCTTTCTGAACTTACGTGGGCGCGAAAATTTTTACCCCCAGTGAAAAGACTTTTAGCAACTGGAGAAAAGATTGTAAAAGCTGAAGTTGGCCCCCCTGTTTATCATCCGAGCGATGCGCTGAGTGTTGGAGATGTGGTTTTAGTAGATAATGTTGAAGGAAAAGAGAAAAAATATAGCCTTCAACAAATCCCCTTTGTAAGCGGTGCATTTGTTGCAATGGATCCTCATACGGGCCGTATTCTCGCTATGTCCGGCGGATTTAGCTTTGAAGCAAGTCAATTTAATCGCGTATCTCAAGCCCTCCGACAGCCAGGCTCGGCCATAAAACCTTTTGTGTACTTGGCAGCGATGGAGCGTGGATTTTCACCGGCGACTATTGTCTCTGACTCTCCTATTTCTATTGCAATGGGTCGAGGTCTTGGAATTTATTCGCCTAAAAACGTGACCTCAAATTATTATGGAAGAGTTCCCCTCCGTATTGGTCTTCAAAAGTCTTTAAACATGATGACAATTCGTTTGGTGCATGAGTATGTAGGGATGAAGCCTGTATCTAAGATTATTGAGAAATTTGGGATCATGGATCATGTTCCTATGCAAATTGCAATGGCTATTGGAGCAGGAGAAACAACCCTTTTACGGCTTGCAACAGCCTACGCGATGTTGGCTAATGGAGGGAAAAAACTTGAGGCTACGCTCATTGATCGTATTCAAGATCGTCATGGGAAAACGCTTTTTGCAGCGGATACACGCCTATGCATAACCTGTCAAAACCAACCTTGGAGGAATCAACCTCCCCCCGTTATTGAAGACCATCGCGAACAAATGGCGGATCCTCGTAGTATTTATCAAATAACCTCTATCCTAGAAGGAGCGGTACGCGCTGGGTCTGCCCGAAGGGCGCAAGTGTTGGGTAAGATTTTGGCTGCTAAAACGGGGACAACGAATGAAGAGCGAGATGCTTGGACATTTGCCTATACGCCTGATTTAGTCGTGGGGGTTTATGTGGGGTATGATAACCCTCAACCCTTAGGACATATGGAAGGAGGCGCACGCGTGGCTCTCCCTCTCATTGTAGATTTTCTAGAGAAAGCGCTCGATAGAATCCCCAGTAAACCCTTCAAAATGCCTCCTGGAATGAAGCTCGTACGGATGAAGGAGATGACCGGCCAAATGGCACAATCAGGGGACGCTGGCGTTATTTATGAAGCGTTAAAGGTGAATCAAGCGCTCCACGGTCGTCCTTCAACACCTTCTTCCACATCTTATTCAAAACCTTCAGGGGGTTATGGAGGGCCAGCTTATAATTCACCTTATCAACCATATCCACCATCCCCTTCCTATGGATCTCAACCTTCTTATGAGCCCCAGCCCTCTCATGAGTTCCAGCCCGCGTATGAGTCTCAGCCTTATTATGAACCTCAACCCGCTTATGAATCTCAGTCCTCCTTATATGAATCTCCATCTTCAAATGATCCCTCGGAGCCGTCTGGAGAATCGTCAATGATGGGTACGGGCGGGCTATATTAAGTAAGGAAAATACGTTAAGGAGTAGAGATTAAAATGCGCACAGAAATTGAAGCACTTGTTCATGAGATTGAGGAGGGTATCAGTCTCCTAAGGAGGCGTCTTTGACTGGGATCGGTCACAAAAACGTCTTCAAGACTTAGAAAAAGAGGCTCAAGACCCAGCGTTTTGGGACGATTCTCAGCATGCCCAAAAAATTATGCGCGAGCGTGATGATTTATCTCGATCCCTTACTCGGGTGCAGAAAATCGATCAAGAACTAAGGGATGCAATTGAGCTTTTGGATCTCGGAACTCAAGAAAATGATCAAGAAATCCAAGAAGCCGCTGAAAAGGACATTGAATCACTTCATCAAAAAGTTCAACGTTTGCGTCTTGAAACGCTATTGTCAGGTGAAGCCGATACCAATAATTGTTTTATCGAAATCCACGCAGGTGCGGGGGGGACTGAAGCTCAAGACTGGGCACAAATGCTTGTTCGTATGTATACCCGCTGGGCAGAAGCAAAGGGGTACAAAGTTGAATGGATTGAAGAAAGTCCAGCTGAGGAAGCAGGCATTAAATCAGCAACCTTTAAGGTAATTTCCAACAAGGAGGCAGATCACCCGTATGGGTGGCTTAAGGGAGAAAGCGGCGTCCATCGTCTTGTTCGTATTTCGCCATTTGATGCGAATGCGCGTCGCCATACCAGCTTTGCCTCTGTATGGGTTTATCCTGAGGTAGACGAATCCATCGATATTCAAATAGAAGACAAAGACTTACGCGTCGATACTTATCGAGCCTCGGGAGCTGGTGGACAACATGTGAACAAAACCGATAGCGCAATTCGCATTACCCATCTGCCGACAGGTATTGTGGTTCAGTGCCAAAATGATCGATCTCAACATCGCAACCGCGCTCAAGCTATGAGTATGCTGAAAGCCCGCCTTTATGAACATGAACTCAAAAAACGAGAAGAAGCTGCCCAAGCATCCGAAGCCATGAAATCAGAAATTGGATGGGGACATCAAATTCGTTCTTATGTCCTTCAACCGTATCAGATGGTTAAAGATTTAAGGACTCATATAGAAAAGGGTAATGCGCTTGGGGTTTTAGAGGGTGACATAGATGTGTTCCTGGAAGCCACTCTCACTCAAAAAGTTAATCAATAGCAGAACTCTGAAGCATCCAAGCTGCTTTTTCCAAAAAAGTTGCTTGTTTTGTCATTATGTCTGTTGTGACAACATCTCCATGAACATCTGCGAATGAACAGACATCACGTGCTTTCTTAGCCAAAGCTAAATAATCATCTCTTAATGCTTTCACCATGATGTGCCCTGCAGGTGCAGTTTCAGCTTCCTTTATTGTGCCATGTGCTAATAGCTCAACGTAACTTGGAGGGGTTTTTTCTCCAAGTGAACGGATGCGCTCTGCGATTTCGTCCGTCGATTTCCATAATTTAATGTAAAATTTTTCGAACATAATATGTAAATTATAAAAGTTGGGCCCCTCTACATTCCAGTGGTAACCATGAGTTTTAAAGTAAACAATGGATGTATCCGCAAGAAAACCATTTAAGGCGGCTATGATTTCGTGGCGTGCATCACTTGAGTAGTTTTCTGCCATTGATGTGTACTCCTTTTAAACTCACATGACTTGATCTGAGGGTATATTAAAAAAATTAAGAATTTCTTTAAATCTTTATTGCATCAAAAAAGAATTTTTAAGGGTCTAAAGGCGGTTCACGGTGAGGGAAAATGACTGTCTTATTAGAAAGTGGACAGACTAGCTCATTTGTGTCATTTTTGCTTAGGGACGGCTATACAGGGAAACAAAATGAGAATCTTAGGAATTCTTCTTATTCTTTTAATGGAATTTCCAATCTGTGCAAATGCAAGCAGTATTTCTGGGCAATATCTGAAACCGCTTATGATTAAGATTTTGAGTGACAATAACGGAGTTGCCAAAGAAGAACATATGAAGTGCACGGGGCAAACCTGTTGTTTTGAGGAAAACTATTATTGTGCTATTGAAGGTGGCGTATGCGTTTGCGATCTTTATATGTGCAATGAAGGTCCAACTCAAAAAGAGTATTGGATGGAACTTTCAGGATTCAATGCACGGATGTATTGTGAAGATCCTCATCTTCTCCATAAACTTACAGGGCTTTGTCTATGTAGTCCGAACAAAACACCTTCCTGTGTAAGCTCCTCCTAAGGGTTAGGTGCTCGCTGCCGCTATTTACCCATCCGTTGAGCTTTTCGGGCTTCATCAACTTCACGCCCAAGGAAGTAACTAATGACCGTCCGGATAGCAACAATTGTTCCAAGGACAATGAGATCCTCTTGCGAGGGTCTAATGAAGGTATGGATGATGTCGGCTGCAATCATAAACTCAAGCCCGAATAGAATATAAATTCCTAAAACGGCCCGAATTTCATTGGCTTCTTTCAAGAAGGAATTGAGGGTCTCACGGTGAAGTTTCATGCGGATAAAGCCGATGGCGGAGACAACAAATCCCCATAAAACAATTATTACGCCGACCAAATTAATGCAGGTAACAACAGCATTTAAAACCGGGTAAAACAAGGTTTGAATTTCCATGCAAGAGTCTCCCTTTTTTGCTTATCTTACGTAATTATGGGTCTACCTACTAGTGAATATCAAGGCCCTAATCCAATGCGCCCGAAATACGCATGCGCGTATCAAGTACAAGCACCCTTTTTGAGTCTGCAAGTAGAGGATTAATATCGAGTTCTGCGATTTCAGGGTGATTGAGGAGAAGGTAAGAAAGTTTAACTAAACAATCAATTAATCGATCTAAGGGAATAGGAGGTTGATCGCGATAGCCCTTTAATTGCGCATAGATTCTCGTTTGTTCAATGAGGTTCAAAGCAGATTTTTGGGTGAGGGGGGCGAGGGCCAAAGCCTTATCCTGAACAACTTCAACAGCTTTTCCTCCTGCTCCAAAAATAACAGCAGGGCCAAAAGTTACATCTTGGATTCCTCCCAAAAAGAGCTCAAATCCATGGTTTAAGGGAACCATAGGCTGTAAAACAAAGCCTTCAATTCTAGCTTGTGGATTATGGGAAAAAACTGTTGTTAGCATTTCTTGGGCGCTTTTTTCAACTTCTTCTGCCGAGGCTAGATTAAGAACGACCCCTCCTACATCACTTTTATGAATAATATCTTTGGAAGCAATTTTTAAGACCAAGGGAAATTCCATTTTTTGAGAAATCCTTTTGGCTTCAGAAGGAGAAGAAGCAAATTCAGTTCTTACAACAGGGATGTCATAGGCTGTGAGGATTTGTTGACTAACGTGATGGTCAAGCCATTCCTGCTCCTTTTTCGCCACAAGTTTTTTAAGAATTTTCGTAACTCTTTCCTCGACTTTGATCGGTTTTTTAGGACTTTTATCAATAAATCGCTTTTCATTTTCTGTGTTTAATAGATGCATAAATGCGCGAACTGCCCGTTCGGGAGTAGGGTAAATGGGAACTTTGTTTTGAGTAAAATGGGTGAGTATTTCTTTTTCAATATTTTGTTGAAGAGAAACCATAAAAATGTCGGGACGTTCCCTTTTCCAGCTATTAAGGGTCTCGATGACAGTCTCAAAAACGCCTTTCGCGGGGGATAAGGCGGTTGGGCAATGCATGAGAAGGATGGTATGGGAAGAAGGATCATCCATCAGAATTTTAAGGGCGGCTGCATATCTTTCAGGGGGAGCATCTCCAATAATATCAACTGGATTTCCTTGAGACCAAGTTGGCGGAAGTACAACATTTAACTTATTAATTGTTGATGCGGGGAGGGTAGAGAGTTCTCCGCCCGTGGCTATTAACGCATCCGTTGCAAGGATCCCAACGCCTCCTCCATTCGTTAAAATAGAGAGCTTGTCTCCTTTAATCGTGGGAAGGTGATTTAGGGTTAAGAAGATGTCATAGACATCTTGAAGTTCATAAAGCCTGTATAAACCGGCTTGTCGAAAAGCGGCTTCGTAAACGGCATCGCTACCAGCAAGGGCTCCAGAATGGGAACAAACAGCTTGTGCTGCTTCTTGAAATCGGCCTGATTTCATGATGGCTACTGGTTTTTTCATAACAGTCTTTTTTGCGATGGATAAGAATCTTTGAGCGTCGGTAATGGCTTCGATATACAAAATGATCGCATCTGTATCAGGATCATCTTTGAGATAGTCAAGATAATCTGCGAAGTTGAGATCACTTAATGCTCCAACGGAGACTAGCTTCGAAAACCCAATGCCCATGCTATACGCCCATTCCATCATAGAGACGAGAAGAGCCCCGGATTGAGAAATAAATGCCACGTTGCCTTCCTTCGGAGTATGGGGAGAGAAAGTTGCATTGAGTTTTGCTTTCATATTAATAATTCCCAAGCAGTTTGGTCCTACAATACGAACTCCGTATAATTTTGCGGCTTCAACCATTTGCTTTTGTAGGCGAACTCCCTCTTCTCGGCCTCCTTCTCCAAAACCAGCCGTTATGACAACTGCTGCTTTTGTGCCTTTTTTCCCAAGATCTTTAATTATTGAAGGAACAGGAAGTGCGGGCGTACAGATGACCCCTAGGTCAGGGGTAATAGGGAGATTTTCTATTTTTGGATAACAGGAAAATCCTAAGACTTCTGTATATTTTGGATTCACTGGAAAAATTGTTCCTTCATATCCTCCTTTAATGATGTTCTCCATAACAGCCCTGCCAAGGGAGTTTTCCTTCGGACTTGCTCCGATTAGAGCAAGGGATTTTGGAGAAAATAGAAGGTCGATAGCCTTCATACTCATGAGAAATACTTCCCTTTTTTAGTTATAATCGCCATTCTCACATTACCTAAAAACATGATATCCCTCGTCTACAAATTCAATGTTTCCTGTCATTGTCGCTGCCGCATCGCTGATTAAAAATGCAGCTACATTGCCGACATCTTCAATGGAAATAAGTTGGTGGGATGGAATTTTTCTTTTTACTTCTTCGAGCAGCTCATCGAATTGATCAATCCCTGAGGCCGCTCGTGTTTTGATGGGGCCTGGGGAAAGGGCATGGACCCGAATTTTTTTCTGGGAGAGTTCGTTTGCCATATAACGTACACAACTTTCAAGGGCTGCTTTCACAGGCCCCATAAGATTATAATGCTGAATAACTTTTTCACTCCCATAAAAGGTTACGGTTAAAAGGCAGCCACCCCTTTTCATCAGGGGTTCAGCTTCATTTGCAAGTCGTATAAAGGAATGGCAGGAAATATCCATAGCCGTTGAAAACCCTTCTTGGGAACAATCAATGAGTCTTCCTTGTAAGTCTTCACGTGTCGCATAAGCAACGGAGTGCACGACAAAGTCGAGGGATCCCCATTCTTTCTTAATTGCCTCAAAAACGGCTTCCAGTTGTCCGGGAATGCTGAAATCGCAAGGAACAATGATGGGGCTTTCTAAAGCATCAGCCAAAGGCCGTACGATTTTTTCAGCCTTTTCATTTAAATAGGTAATGGCAAGCGTTGCCCCTAATTTGTAAAAAATTTTGGCACAACCATAGGCAATGCTCTCAGCATTTGCGATCCCAATGATCAGCCCTTTTTTACCCGTGAGATTAAAAAGATCTTTCATAAGGGAAAATTCCTTTTTTATCGTTGTGGCCTTATTTTAATTAAAATCTGTTTCTAAATTATTAAGAAGTTGTTTGTTATTTAATTCTAAAATCTAAATAGACCGACTCGTTTTCGTTATTAAAATATTAAGGAAATTAAAAGAACATGGTCTTTTATAAAGCGTTTACCGTAAAGAAGAAGAGGCGATTTAGACGATGTCTTCAAAGAAAAGTGATAAACCAGAAGGAATAAACATAGAATCGACTGAAGAAAGTAATCCAAGTTATTTTGACTCGGAGAGCCAAGAATTTTCGAACCCCACTTCATCACAATCCGACCATCAGTTCACAACGGCTTTTGATAGAGAATTTCATGCAAGACTCGGGAAATTTTGGGCCTTATCACCTGCTTCTGTATCAGGGGCTTACTTCGACTGGTTTACCCTCCTTGCCACATCACCGGGTAAGCAATTAGCACTTATGGAAAGCACTGTGCGAAAATGTACAAATTTATTTGATTATGCCTTATGGTCCATAAGCGGTATAAAAACAGAATGTTGCATTAACCCTCTCCCCCAGGACAAAAGATTTGAAGATCAGGGCTGGCAAACATGGCCATATAACGTCTATCAACAAACATTTTTATTAACGGAAGACTGGTGGAAAGAAGCAATGATAGTACGTGGTGTAACGCAGCACCATTCGGCTGTTCTTCCTTTTTTAACACGTCAATATTTGGATATGTGGGCCCCCCTTAATTTCCCTTTTACAAATCCACAAGTTGTGAAAACAACAGTTCGCATGAATGGAATGAACTTGGTTAAAGGCGCGAAAAATTATGAAGAAGATATTTCTCGCTTTCTAAGGAAAGATCCCCCCATCGGAATGGAGAAATTTAAGGTTGGAAAAAACTTAGCGGTAACAAAAGGAAAAGTCATTTACCAAAATCGTCTTATTGAATTAATTCAATATTCTCCTTTAACAAATGATGTTTATGCCGAACCTGTATTAATTATCCCTGCTTGGATCATGAAGTATTATATTTTAGATCTATCTCCTCATAATTCTTTGGTGAAATATCTCCTCGAGCATAACCATACGGTCTTTATGATTTCTTGGAAAAACCCAGATTCTAACGATCGAGACCTTGGTTTCGAAGATTATGTAAATTTGGGAATTATGGATGCTTTGCATGCAATTTCAGCCATTATACCAAAGAAAAAAATACATGCCGTTGGTTATTGTTTAGGGGGAACTTTACTTTCCATGGCCGCTGCTGCAATGGCTCGTGATGGAGGCAATCTATTGAAAACAATAACGATGTTTGCATCACAAGTTGATTACGAAGATGCGGGCGAACTTCTCCTCTTTATCGATGAAAGCCAGATCACATTTTTAGAAGATGTGATGTGGGATAAGGGATATCTTGATTCCTCGCGTATGGCCGGAACCTTTGATATGTTGCGTTCCTATGACCTCATATGGTCAAAAATGGTTGAAAAGTATCTTTTAGGCAAAAGAACCCACTTTACGGATTTAATGGCTTGGAATGCTGATGCAACACGAATGCCATATAAAATGCACTCTGAATACCTTCGCAAATTGTTTCTGCATAATATCCTCAGCAATGGTAAATTTACGATAGGGGGTAGGCCAATCGCCCTTAATGATATTAAAGTTCCCATGTTTGCTGTTGGCACTCAAAAAGATCATATTTCTCCCTGGAGATCTGTTTATAAGATTCATTTATTTACAGATTCCGAGATAACCTTCCTCCTTACGAGTGGTGGCCATAACGCTGGGATTGTCAGTGAACCAGGACATCTCCATCGCAGTTATCAAGTTTTAACCCATAAAAAATCTGATAAACAACTTTCCCCAGATGAGTGGCTTCGGAACACACCTCATCACAAAGGTTCATGGTGGCCTGCTTGGGAGAAATGGATTTGCAGCCATTCGACAGAAAAAGGGTCTCTCCCTACCATGGGGCAACCTTCAAAAGGATATAGAATTTTGAGAGATGCTCCGGGAATGTATGTCCTCGAAAAATAGTAAGGATTTCCACATGAAAGAATTTATTGAAAATAAAATATATGATGAAATTAAAATAGGGGATTCGGCTTCCGTTCAGCATACACTCACCACGCGGGATATCCTGCTTTTTGCAATTATGTCAGGTGACGTTAACCCGGCCCATTTAGATGAAGAGTATGCAAAGTGACCTCTTCCATAAGATCGTTGCTCATGGAATGTGGGGAGGATCCCTGATTTCAACAGTTTTGGGGACTGAACTCCCTGGCCCCGGAACAATTTATTTGAGCCAATCTTTAAATTTTTTGAATCCCATAATGATTGGCGATACGGTTACAGCGCGACTCATTGTAAAAGGGAAGAATCCTGAAAAGCATCATATTACACTGGATTGTGTTTGTTCAAATCAGCTAGGAAAGGAAGTTATTACAGGAATTGCAGAAGTGATTGCACCCACCGAAAAGGTGCGACGTAAAAAAATAAAGCTTCCTGACCTCGATAACTTTTCTGAAAATCTGTTCAACAAATTGCTAAAATCCACATCCTAAGAACTGCCTAATTTGTTTCAATCTGCTTACAGCCGACTTTAACTTTTTATTAAAGGGTATATGCCACTGTTGCTTATTCGATATGAAATTTTAAGGATAGGCCGCGTTCAAGTTTGAAGTGCACCCCGGGATAAATTTTTTTTAAAAGCCTCGAGAGGCGTTAGCCAAGCGAGTGATTTTCTTGGTGTGGAGTTATAGTTT
>Ga0299912_10004591_pt1 | contig 11326 bp, 14 predicted proteins | sample RVTome_2_FD_207667 | JGI IMG/M metagenome (GOLD analysis project Ga0299912, IMG submission 207667) | Soil microbial communities from uranium-contaminated site in the Upper Colorado River Basin, Wyoming, United States - RVT95D214 (version 2) ... | reverse complement strand
CGCTACCCTTGTGCCTGAGCCCCAGTCTCGCTTCCTGAAGATCAAATGCCTCGAGTGCGGCAACGAGATGGTCATCTTCGGCTGCTCGACCACGCCCGTGAAGTGTCTCGTATGCGAAAAACCTCTTCTCCAAACCACCGGCGGGAAAGCCAAGATCCTGACAAAGATTATTGATGTTTTATCCTAATTTTACGCTCCACTAACCGGAATTTGCTAGGCGAGCGATTGGTCATCTTAGCTGTCCTTGCAACCCAAAGTTCTAGTAATTCTTCAAAAAGAATTAATTCGTCAATGACCTGAGAGAAATAGATAATGGGGGAAGTATATCTTTTTTTTGTACTCCCGCTAATGGATATCTTATGAGTCAGAATGCAGGTTACAAGGTGAAGGTTATACGGCCTTTGCCAGTGCATCCCGTCATAGTCATATGCCTGCCAGGGGACGGTTACGTGGGGAAGTTTTGTGGAGAAAGCTTGATCACCAGCACGTCAGCAGAGATCGCAGTGATGTTTAATCCATACAACTTCCCCCCACATGTAACCATCGATAAAGGGACCCTTATCTTGCACGGGTATCAGTTCTACGTGGGTAGCACGAATTGTCAAAATTTGGTTATCGTGACCACGGACTTGAGGATTACCGAATCGGATACCGCGACAAAAGTATGTAGGCAGCTCGCGAGGTACGTCAAGGAACTCGCGCCGCGTGAGGTCCTGATCTTGGATGCGATCATACCCGCCAAAAAATACCGGGGCAATAATGTCACGCAAATGCGGGTAGACGCGCCCTCAGATGAATTCTGGGATGGTAAGTCAATGGTCCCATTCCAAGTCAAGACCGATAAAGACAAGTATTTCCTTTATCTGGCAGTTGCCTTTAAAAGGGAACAAATTTCCGCGCGAGGGATCATCTGTGAAACGTCAGGCAAAGATATTGACCCTGAGGGGGCTAAAAAATTGTTGAATGTACTCATTGGTCATCCTGCTTTTCCCGTGCAGTTTGACTATCAAAGGATGGAAGCGATCGCAGCGGAGATACATAAGGATCTGGAGAAACTGACGGAAAAAGAACGAGAAAAAAACAACAAAGAAAATAGTCAGAAAAAGCAACAGAATAGGGACTTGCATTACATTCAATAACACGATAACACTTTTTGAAACGACTCGCTAGTGTTATGGGGATGGAGGTGGAGGTGAGTCCCCAAGAGTAACATCACTGTTCGACGTTTTTTTACGCCCAACCTTTTCTCGCTCCCACATTTGCATACATTTCTTCGCTAGCTCTCGTTTCCCTAGCTTCCCATACGCACCCGCAAGTCCCCGTAACATTGCAACACCTCCATCTTGGTCCCCTAATAACCGAAAGAGGGTTATAGCTCTCTTGTAGAGGGGCACCACGTCCTTATATTCCCCGCGCTGCTCGTGAAGTACTATTTTGCTGGCAATGGCATCCAATTCCTCCTGGGGTAACACCCGTTGGCGGGCAAGGTTTTCAGCTTCGGTGTATTGGGTAATCGCTCCGAGGAGATCCCCAAGCGCCACGAGGTTGCGGCCTATTCCCATCAAACACTGGAACTGCTCGTCAATATTCGGGGAAATGTCTTCCATTGCCTTCAGGGCTGCGATAAACTTCTCACTCGACTCTCGAGGGTGTCCTGCGCGGGCATAAAACACGCCAAGCATCCCGAGGAGAGATGCTTGTGCCCCCTCGTTGTCAAGCATCTCTGTTAGAGGTAAGGTTCGCTCGAGCTCCTCGATTGCCTCCCCGAGGTTCCCTTGATCAGCCAATGCTAATCCCAGTTCCACGAGAGTCTTGCTTAATTCCTTGGGCTCCCCACCAATTTCCAATTCTTTCACAAGTTTCCGAAGCTCGACCACACGAGTGGCGGGGTCATGCGCTTTGGCATCCATAATCTACGAGGAATTCTTTGTCGAGAAGGCAAATGACTTTTTTGGAAATCGTGGGAGGATGATAGTCGAGATATTTCTGGCATATTACACGATTTGAATAGCAATTATGGGGGAACGAACTCATAGGACAACAAAAGGGACTTGTCATGGACAACATCGTGAAAGTAAGCATAGTTGGCGCCCAGAACGTGGGAAAAACCGCCATTAAAAATCTCTTAGAAGGGCACCCGCAAGCTCCGGATACCCGCGATCCCACCATCGGGGTGGGTTTTGGCAAGGTCGTGGTGGACGATAAAACTTGCTGCATTTGGGACTACGGCGGCCAAAAACAGTTCCAATTCATGTGGGACTCCTTTCTAAAAGGAAGTAAGTTGACCATCGTGGTGACTGACTCCACGGAAAAGAACGTGGAAGAAACCAAGGAGATGATGACCCGTTTTAATCGTTTTCAAGGATCAAAGGTCATCGCCTTCGCGAATAAACAAGATATCGCAGGAGCACTTTCACCAGACGTGGTCGGCAATCGCCTTGGTGTCAAGACCTATGGAACCGTAGCAGTAGACGCGAACAATATGGACAATCTTGCGAAAATCCTCAAGAACGAATTATAATCACCATACTCATTCTTCTCTTACCACTTTCCCCCTTCTTACCGCTTTTTTCCCCCCTTTTTCCGAAGATGTTTCCCCAATGAAACCTAAAATAGGTAGGGGGATCTTGTACGACACGAAAGATTTGTGAGGAAGTTTTCCATGAAATCAGAGTTGGACCGTATCGCGCCACCCTTAAAAAGCAATCCCGTCATTCTGGGGGCGGCGCAAACAACCTTCACGGGCGGGAAAACGCGAACGAAAACCCTTCGGGACTTGGCTGGGGAAGCTGCGACCGATGCGATGACAGAAGCAGGTATGAAGACTGAAGACGTGGATTTACTTGTTGTAGCCCAAGCAGCCGGTGGGATAGCCTTAAATCAGCTGCACACGTCCCCGTTGATCGCCGAGCGCTTAGGGTTGGTAGGAATACCATCCCTCCGCATAGAGAACGCCTGCGCATCGGGGAGCGTAGCCTTGCATACAGCCTTGACCGCAATTGAGGCCGGTTGGGCAGATAATGTTCTAGTGGTGGGTGCAGAAATAATGTCAGGAATCTCCACAGCAATGGTTCAGAGGATGGTTTCAGCAGGGGGGGATGCTACCTACGAAGTTCCGGTTGGTGCAACGTTCCCCGGCATGTATGCGATGTTTGGAACCCGGATCATCCACGAGCAAGCGAAGGGGAACTTCAAGGAAGGGATGGACGACTTGGCTCACATCGCTTTGAAGGACCACCACAACGCCGTATACAATAAAAAGGCCCAATTCCCCATTACAATCGAAGAGCTCGCCAAAAAACGAGGCATCGATGACGTCTGGACATTTTTAAATGACCCGAAGATGAACCCGATCGTTTCGTGGCCATTGCGCCTCTTCGATTGTTCGCCCACAACCGATGGAGGAGCGGCGTGTGTCGTGTCTGCTAAGGATTCCGCATCTAGCTTTAGCGGATTTAAACACTCTGTAAAAATAATTGCGAGCGCCCAAACCACTGGGGACCTGCCCCAATGTGTAGCCCCAACGCTAACCTCGTTGCCAGCAGCTCGCCTAGCTGCCAAGGCAGCATATAAACGCGCCGGAATTGAGGATGATCCAGTCGCCATTAAAAAACGCGTGAAAGTCGTGGAAGTCCACGATTGCTTCACCAGTGCCGAGGTTCTTGCGTTAGGGGACTTGAATCTCTTCCCCCGGAATGAAACACTTCGCGCAGCAAGAGACGGTAAGACGGCTGTCGCGGGGGAGATCCCCGTCAATACTTCCGGTGGTTTAAAGGCAAAGGGACACCCCATCGCGGCCACGGGCATTGCCCAGCTCGTGACGCTTATCGAACAGCTCCTAGGGAAAATGTCTCCTGCGATGCAAGTCAAGAATATCGACTTGGCATTGGCCCACAACGTGGGCGGGACGGGCGGAAGCGCCTGCGTGAATATCCTGGAACGCCTGTAGGAGGGATGCACATGTCCACAAAGATAGCTGAACCTTTTACGGAAGAACAGTGGTTGAAATTCGTGCAACAAAAACTCTTGAAATTCATCGAGTGTCAGAATTGCCACAAAAAGAGCGTGATTCCCGCCGCTGTATGCACCAAGTGTGGTTCCCGCAACGTCACGTGGAAGCAGACTTCAGGTAAGGGGACGATCTACACCTATACCATCACCGCGGTGCCGCCTCCCGAGCTCCAAGCAATTGCGCCGTATGCTACGGGCGTGGTAGAATTACAGGAAGGGTTGCGAATTAACGGGATCATCACCGGCGTGGAGAAGGTCGACTCATTTCCTGCCGATCTCATCGGGAAGGCAGTTACCGTCAATTTCTTGGAGCTCGAAGGGAAATCTATTATTTCTTTCAAGCTTAGTGCTGAGAATATATGACTTTTCCTCTTTGTAATTTCCCTTTAAAGGACGGAAGCGATTAGGTGAGCTAATCGCAACGGTTCTGGCACCTTGGAGTGCTTGCAGAGCACTCGTAGTAGGTCTTGGGCTATTTCAACAGGGATGCCAAAAGGTTTGAAGTAGATGATATTGGGCCCGAGACCGATGTCCACTTCAAGCTCTACCGGGGACCCAATATGGTGTAATATAACAATTCGTTCTTTTGCGTCTGGAAAGTGTTTTTGCAGCGCCGCTTCCATAGCAGGCAAGTCGGGATTCTTCACGGACACCGTGATGATGGGAATATCTAGCGCGGCATAGATCGCTTCGCAATCCACGATGTTAAATCCCCCGAGAGCGACACCATCGAGCAAAATATATTGGATTTCCCTGAAGTGTTTAGAAGATTGGATCATAGTCCGAACTTGATCGGTTGCGTCTCGCCCGTCAATCGTTACCTGTATCCGATCAAGCCCAACGAGGTGTACCCCCTTGCACGTTGCACCTATTACTGGCACAGTTGTCCCGGGTCTTATATTGTTGGAGGGGGGAGTATTGGCAAACACGAAAGGGGCGTCATCAATCCCGATTACGATGGGGTGTTGCTTCAGGATCATCGCGTCCTATTAAAGAAGCGTGTGTTGAAATTTTACTTTAATTTCCTCGAGGAGACTTTTGAACGCTTCAGTTGCGTAAAAGTTTTCTTCGACAATGCTTCGGGCTTCAGTCTTGCCGAGATCCAAATTTTTTACGAGTATGAGGATCATTTCCTCGATCGTGAGCACTTTTTTACCCCAAGCGTATGCCACAATCGCTTCCACGGTATCGGCCAAATCGTGGGCGTTCGCCCGCGGGCGCGCCAAGTGCCGGAGGTCAGCACTTTTCAGTGCTTCAGATAAAATCGTACGATTCACTTTTTTACCTGTTCGCTTGCTAAGTACTTGCGACCGAGCAATAGAATAAATAAAATTTACGAGCGCGTCCCCGACTTGCGCGAGACCTTTGTCCTTGCTTGCGGCGGAGAGCGAGGGGACGTCATCTAAGTTTAACATGAGAAGATCGCAAAAAAATATTTTAGATTTTCGCCAAACCCTTCTCGAGATCTTGAATGCTTTCCCTGATCCGCTTGGTGGCATCTAAAAGGACGGTCTTGATTTGTTTGGGGTCGTGTAATTCGACAATGAAACGTGGGGGGTTAAAATAATCGACTTTATAAGCAGCCAATATGACTCGCTCATCATCTAAGAGAATGCGGCGTAATAAATTGCAAAACCCGTGAGATTGCTTAGAAATCTCTAATTCCACGCGGTTAGCTTCTTGGGATCGAATAGCGAGGACCAGCGGGCGGGGATCATAAGGTTCTACCTCTTCTTCCTCTTCCTCGTGTTCCTCCATCATGGCTTCTTCCGAAAACTCGCCCTCCGGGGGAATAGGGGCTCCTGGGGCTGCTGGTGCTGCGGGGGGTTTTTGAGGCTTCGCACTCTTGTCAACATCTTTGAATAAATCCTCAAGATCCTCGTCAAGGCCATCCAGATCGTCGTCTTTTTCGCCTTTATCTTTCTTTAACAATGTCGCGCACCAAGTTTGACTTGAAAAGGGAATTAGAATTGAACTGTGATTCGTTTAATATATTTTTTTTGATCTTAGAATTGTCAAGAAGGATTGCTTTTTACGATTGAAATGTACCAACCCTTTATTTCCTGCAACGCACGGCTAAGAACATCTTTCGCCCCACGTAATCGAATTTCGATTGTATCCCGTTTCATCGCGATTTGCATCGAGACGTAAGTGACTTTCTTCTGCACTTTTTCCATGAATTCAATCGCGGTTTCTAAATGAGGGCCTACAGGGAAATGAATTGTCTTAAATCCCGTCCGTGCCATTTCAAAATCTCCAACAAGAAAAGAGTAAATTATTGATTAAAGTACGACTTTTTCCTTAACCCGACCAAAATCATTTGCGAGGAGACGCTTCTCATGATTTCCACAATGATCACAGATGAGAACGTGTTCTTTCCGTCGTAGCGGAAAGCCGCAAATGTTGCATTCTGCGTAAATGACCCCTAAATAATTGCCATCAGTTGTTAACTCAAATTCATTATTACGCTTGCCAATGACACGAGCTCGGACGATGTCAGTCTCGGAGAAAGCGTCTTCGGGTTTGGCGATGTACTGGTTGCTGATGCGGGACACATGAATGTTCGCTTCGATGGGACTATATAATATCTTATCGTCCCGCTTATAAATTTCCACACCTATGGAAAATTTCCTGATGCGCCGGATAAAACCTATTACCTGCTCGCCACGCTTGAGGGTGTTGATCATTTCAGCTCCTTTGACGTGGATATTGCGCGTAGAAGGGTTAATTTCTAAATAACCCGCCATCGATGCGAAAACAGTACCGTCCTTTTCATATGTGGTTTGTTTGTCGGGGATGTATTCCTCAATAACACCCAAAATTTGCCCGGGATAAACTAAATTCCCGTTCTTGACTTTTTCTTGCGACATGATAAGTTCACGAAATCAAAAATCGTTTTTCTTTGGTTAAGCGATGTAGTAACTTTATGTTATCTTCGCTCTGGTTATATCTTGTTAAGAAATTAACATTTTATAAATTTTGGAAGTTTTATTAAAAGGTGTGCGCAAGCGGGAATTAATTAATATTCTTCAAAATTTGAAAGGATTCCGGCAGTACGACCTGCAAAAAGAGCAATATTTAATTGATGCAGTTGCCGCCGCCGACATTCTCTACGTCGTGGGTTTTGAAAATGGGGAACTCTTCGATCGGTTAATCCTCGACTTGGGATGCGGCCCTGGTAGATTGATAATTGGTGCGGTGATCCTTGGGATTGCGGCTGGTGTGGGGGTTGACGTGGATCTGGAAGTACTGACGTCTTGTCGAGAAAACGCGCGAGAAATAGGGGTTGAGGGTCAGATTCACCTTCTTCTCGCGGATGTAACCTCCCTTCCTCTGCGCATTGTGGAAGATTTATCGTTACACGACCGTACGGTCGTCATGAATCCACCATTTGGAAAACAAGAGCGCTACGCCGACCGGCAGTTTCTAGAAGCAGCCTTTCAAAGTGCAAAGAATATCTATTCGATTCACTTGAGTCACCCGAAAACGCGTGCATTTTTCGGAACCTTTGCCGATAAGCACGGGTTTTTCATAGACGCCATTTACGAGTTTCCGCTCGTTCTAGAGCACACGCAAACCTTCCACACGCATGCCCGCAAGAAGATTTTCGTGAATTTGTATCACTTTGTGAAAAAACACGCAATCTAGAGAGAGAAAAAAAGTGAGATGAAATCTTTTTTAAAGATACTCCTTCCACGACTCGAAATTCTTAGGGTATGCTGCTTTGGCTCCTAATTCCTCCCAGATGCGGAGGAGCTGGTTATATTTGGAGTTGCGATCAGACCGACACGGGGCTCCAGTCTTGATGAAACCCGTTGAGAGGCCGGCAGCGATATCCGCAATGGTATTATCACACGTTTCGCCAGACCGATGGGACACCACCACTTTGAAGTCATTCTTGGCCGACAGATTTGCCGCATCGAGTGCCTCTGTGAGGGTCCCAATTTGGTTTACCTTTAAGAGGAGCGTGTTACCTGCCTTCAGATCGATAGCTTTCTGCAAACGTTTGACGTTGGTCACCGTGAGATCGTCAGTAACAATATTCACGTCCCTTACTTTCTTAGTCAGTAAGGCAAAGGAGTCGAACGCGTCTTCTTCAAAGGGATCCTCGATGGTCTTGATGGGATATTCTTCGATTAAGTCGAGCCAATACTGGACAAGCTCCTCGGGTTCGAGATTTCTCCCATCAATCTTGTAGATTTGATCCTCTTCCTTGTAAAATTCCGAAGCCGCCGCATCGATGCCGAGCACGAAGTCAAGACCAGGCGTGTAATTTGCCTTCTCAATTCCGCTGATGATCACATCGAGCGCTTCATTCGTTGCGGAAATACTGGGTGCAAAACCGCCTTCATCGCCCACGTTCACGCTGCTCTTGCCATACTTCTCCCCGATGATAGATTTCAGGTTGTGGTACACCTCAACGATCATCTTAACCGCTTCAGGGAAAGTCTTCGCGCCAACGGGTAAGATCATAAACTCTTGCACAGCAAGTTGCGAGCCGGCATGCTTGCCCCCGTTCACAACGTTACTCATGGGAATTGGTAGGAGATAATTCGACCGCGTTTTTTTCCGGGCAAGTTCGTAGACGTATTGATACATGGGTTTATTCTGGAGTAGGGCTGCAAGCTGTGCCGTTGCAAGAGAGACAGACAAAATGGCATTTGCCCCCAACTTCGCTTTATTGCTCGTGCCGTCAAGCTCAATCATCCGCTTGTCGATATCTGCTTGGTGGGTCACGTCCATTCCAATAATCTTTGGGGCGATGATGTTCTTCACGTTTGCAACTGCTTTTTGAACGCCCTTGCCAAGGAAATCCTTGCCCCCGTCCCGCAGTTCCACGGCTTCTGCCTCGCCAGTCGAAGCTCCACTTGGAACCGCAGCCCGTGCCATCTGCTTGCCCACGAACACGTCCGTTTCAACGGTGGGATTCCCACGCGAATCCAATATCCAACGACTTTTTATGTTTGTTATTTTAAAATCTGGCAATTTTCTAACCTCGGAAAAGGAATTACTCACATAATTATATAATATATCTAGATAAGATCTTTGTTTATGCACATGTTGTAATAGAATTAATACTTGCGCTAGAAACTTATTTGGACTAAGGATTTCATATATTTTAAGCTATAGCCTGTGATTAAAGATGAGCGAAAATTTCCGCCCTTGGGTTGAAAAATATCGACCGCGCACGCTAGATGACATCGTTGGTCAGTCGGAAATTCTCAAGCATTTGAAAGGATACGTGGCGCAGAAAGCTATGCCCCACTTGCTCTTCGCGGGCCCTGCGGGTACAGGTAAAACAACGGCGGGACTCTGCCTGATTCGAGACTTGTTCGGCGAAAAGATGAAGCGTAATCAAAGTTATATGGAACTCAATGCTAGCGATGCCCGGGGCATTGAAGTCATTCGCACCCTCGTCAAAGATTTCGCGAAGGCCATTCCTGAGAAGGGCATCCCCTTCCGCATCCTAATTCTTGACGAGGCAGATAATATGACCGCGGCGGCGCAGCAAGCATTGCGGCGGACGATGGAAAAATATACTCAGAATTGCCGCTTCATCCTCATCTGTAATTACTCGAATAAAATTATCCCTCCCATCCAGTCGCGGTGCGCGGTCTTCCGTTTCTCACTATTGAGTAATGATCAAGTGAGAGACCGGATAAGTTTCATCGCGAAGGAAGAAGGCGTGAAACTATTAAAGGACGGCCTGGAAGCTCTCGTGTACGTGGCTAACGGTGACTGTCGTCAAGGCATAAATATTTTACAGGCGGCAGGCATGCTCGGTGAACACGTTAATGCCGAGGAAGTCTACCAGATAACCGGGCGGGTACAACCTGCAGAGATCAACCAATTACTCGAGCTTGCGATCGCGGGAGAATTAGATCAGGCTCAAGAAAAGCTCACCGAATTAATCGATACATATGGCCTGTCCGGGCGGAGTCTCGTGTCACAAATGCATCGGGAACTATACGGTTTTTCCATAGCCGAAGAGAAAAAGGTCGATATTGCCAAGATATTAGCCGAGATCGACTTTCGCTTGTCCCAAGGCGCAACGGAAGAAATCCAGCTTAATGCCCTGCTCGCGAAAATCGTGCTCATGCAAGTAAAGAGTCCTTGAAGGTCAAAAACCCGGTAAGTTCGCAACAGACTTAGCTATAGGTTTTTTCAACATTATGGAGGAACATTTGGAATTTTGGGAAACTGTAAGAATATAAATATGAAAAGGGCAGATTAACTCTCTCTGATGCGATGATCTGTTACAAAAAAAGGTATTTCTTGCTAAATCTAAACCCTCAGCATTCTTATATTTACTTCCTACCACCACTTATACTAGCTTGATTTCAACATTTTCCTTTACTTTTCCTATTCGCTTAAATTTAGGGTCTTTCTTGTCTATGAATGCAGACAAACCTTCAGACCATTCCAGAGTCAATATATTTTCCATAAAATACATTTTTTCTCGTTCCAGCGCTTGATTAATATGTAGGTCAATTCCTTCATTGACGGATTTTTTGATAAACGCTAGAGAACGGGGGCTTCCTTTAGCAATGCATTCTGCAATCTCTATTGAGCGCTCGAGTAATTTGTCATTAGGTGTAATTTCATCAATTAATCCAATTCTTAAAGCCTCTTCCGCTTTGATTGGTTCACCTGTGAAAATAATTCTTTTTGCAGCGCCACATCCTACTAATCTTGGTAACCTTTGTGTTCCCCCATATCCCGGAATAAAGGCTATTCTTGTTTCAGGCATTGAAAATACCGTGTCCTCAGAAGCAATTCTTATATCACAAGCACATCCCAATTCGATTCCTCCCCCGTAAGAGAGTCCCTTGTAAGCAATAATGAAAGGTTTAGGAGATTTTTCAATCATATCGAATGTCTTGTGTCCTAAATTCAGGTTTTCTATTGCGTTGTTCATCTTTCTCGTAGAACCGTATTTCTTTAAAAGTTCCTTCACATCGGCACCTACTGTAAAGACTTTAGGTAACGCTGTGGTGATTATTACCGAAATTATCTCTACATCTGAATTGACTTGTTCAATTATTTGCTGTAGTTCGAAAAAAAAGCTTTCATTTAACGTATTTACCGGAGGATTGTTCAAGAACACAATTAGTGCGGTTCCTTTTTTTTCCATTTTAAAATTTTTCAAATTTCTGTCTGACATACTTTTTCATCTGGATTTATATTTATCATTAGAAATGTATCTCGCGCCCATTTTTTAAAACCCTTCGCGCTCGAACCTCCTATGACGATGTTTGCGCCGCGCTGGGTTCTACCATTGCGGCATCCCGCGAACGGTTGTGGAATAACCGCC
>Ga0299912_10004590_pt1 | contig 11328 bp, 11 predicted proteins | sample RVTome_2_FD_207667 | JGI IMG/M metagenome (GOLD analysis project Ga0299912, IMG submission 207667) | Soil microbial communities from uranium-contaminated site in the Upper Colorado River Basin, Wyoming, United States - RVT95D214 (version 2) ... | reverse complement strand
TCGAGTCCGCAGCAGGAGGCCAGAGTGGCGACGTAGGCTACCCCGGCGCCCTAGACGCCGCAGTCCTCATGTACAACAATGTGAACACTATGAAGGAGCACATGCCCGCCCTCACGCGTCGAGGAGGGAGCATTAACGAGTTCATGATGACTGGCGGCCAGTGCACCGTGAGCACGCCCGAGTTCAGTCAGCTCGTCTACGCCTGGAGGACAAACAACCTGCCCGACCAGGACGCCATACGGAAAACCATTGAGCGCTGCGCCCAGGGTGCAGCCGTCGCAGCAGACTGTAAGGTAGAGCCTCGCCTCATCACCGCCGTTAGGACGGGCCTCCCCAACAAAACTCTAACCGACATCGTCCTCGCCAACCTCAAGGCACATGGGCCCAACAGGTACACCGAGGAGGACAAGGCCTTCGCCCGTGAGATCCAGAGGAGTCTCGGCCATAAGGAGACGGAGCAGCCCTACGACGTCTCCATCATCGAACCCGAGAAGGCTTACGGCGCCTTCCACCCCGCCGATGACGTGAACGAGTTCACGTGGCACGCTCCGACGGCGCGCCTCTACGTGAGCAAGGCCATGACGCGTGGATTCAGGTACCCCCGATGGGTCGATTCTGCGCTGTGCGGTATGGGGGCGACGCATAGGATGGGGGAGACCGCCGCCAAGGTACAAGCCGCGAGCGCAGTTGACCTCCTAACCAAGCCGGAGGCCCTAAAAGCGGCTAAAGCCGAGTTCAATAAAAAGCGAGCGGAGCACTGGGAGAAGCCACTCATACCCATCGGACTCAAGCCCCCGGTGACCCTCCGATGGCCAGAGTGGGTGAACCGCCCAGGCTCGGAGTGGTGGATCCCACCTCCAGACCTTCTATGACGCGCCGATTTCCACCAACTTTGAATAGATCCTGAACCGAAGATCAAGATCAGCTAGATAATCTTATCCTCGGCTAAAGATCACCATTAACCGGGTGAGGTTAACTCCATTCATTATCCTAGGGATAATGGTGTAGTCAAGGAGGAAGTACGATGAAACTTACTGAGGAGACGAAGTTAGGGGTAATATCAACCTTAGATAAGATCGCTGAGGCCTTCGAGGAGAGGGATCTGGATAAGATGATGTCCCTCTTCTCCACCGACGAGGATATGGTAGTGATAGGAACCGGCGCTGATGAGAAAAGAGTAGGAAAAAGCGAGGCGAGATCCTTGTTCAAACGAGACTGGTCCCAGTCGGAAGCGAGCTCTATCGACTATAACTGGAAGTCGATCTCCGCTGAAGGGAAACTCGCCTGGGCCGCGGTTGAGGCCACAGTCTATGCAAGGATAGGCTCCCGAGAGATTCACCTCCCCTCAAGGCTGACGATAATCATGAAGAAATCGGGTAAGCAGTGGCTAATTGTACACTGGCACGCATCACTTCCAGCATCCGGTCAACAGACGGGTGAAGCCTGGCCGATGAACATCCCAGTAGTCTAAGAGCTAAAATGCTACCATAATTTATTTTACCAAACTAAAAACCCCTCTCCATTACTCTTTCACGCGTGCGCGAATGATGGTGACTCCCCAGTTTTTACGATTCAGCGTGCACATCGGCGTGAAAGAGAAATGGATTATTTGATCTAGTTTATCACCTTTTTACGCGCAGGCGAGTCTCTGCTACCTAAAAGAAAGCCCACGCCCAGAATAAGCAATAATATTGGCAGCCACCACGTACCGCTGAGGAAGACGCCATACATCAGAAGTGGCTCGAAGAACTCGAGGTATACCATGGCTAAGCCACATACAAGCAAAGCCAGGCCGATAAACAGAAATCTAGCGTCCATAGGAGTCACTTAAACATAAAGCTACTCTAAATTCGACGAGATGTAAACTTTTATAGTATACGCGTTGGACCCTGGCGCGTGCATCATAGCCGCCCTGACAAGAATTTAATCGCCCCTAGCGCTACATTCCATATGTGGCCCGTGTTGAACCCCTTCAACGATTATGGTAGACGTATCGAGGAGCAGATTCGCCCCGCCAGCTACCCGCTGGCGATCAAGATGCTGAGAAGCCTGGACGAGGTCCCTGGGAACGCGGAGAGGCCGAAGCGCGACTACGGCGCATGCCTATCTACGTGCCAATGCTTCTCTCTGTCACGGAAATTTGGGAAAACCGTGGCACAGCTGTTTGAGGACATGTGGTGTCCCGAACCAGTCATAGGCCTCGGTTTGGCTGAGCCCCCAAGCTACTTCTTTGAGGGGAAGACCAGATACCCGGATGGAGTATCATCCGTCGAGGCGGGCGCGAACTGGGCCCATGAGTTTCCCAGGTTCGGGACGGGGGAGTACATAGGCGTCGCATCCGCACCACTTAGGACAGCCACCTTCGAGCCCGACGTCGCCATAGTATACTGCAACTCTGCCCAGCTGCTGAAGCTGCTACTCGGAATCGCATACAAGGATGGGAGGGACATCACAACCGTCCTCGGCGGCCACTCAGCCTGCGTCTACTCCATCGTTCCAAGCCTCCTGAAGGGTGAGTGCCAAGTGTCTGTGCCATGCCGCGGAGACAGGGGATACGCCGGGGCACAGGACGACGAGATGATCTTCACCGCGCCAAAGAAGAAGATTGAAGAACTCACACACGGCCTTGAGCAGAGGGGAACGAGTAACCTCCCGACAAGGTTCACCATGGCACCTGAATACAGGTTGTCCACGGGCTACGCGGAGATCGCCCGCCAGATGGGGCAAAAGAGAGCTGACGGCTCAGAGATCATGGGATACAACGAGAAGGAGCGACTGCTTTATCTACAGTACAGGTAGCTGAGCGCGTAGTCTTATCCTCAGCTTGGCGCACACGTGAACTTGAATGATTCGCGCGCCGCGTTGTCTATAAATTAAGCGTGCGAGAACGTACGACGTTGCCAGAACTCACTTTTTACTATGTTTCAAGTTTCCGAGTTTCTTTAACCCTAAACCTGACAATCTCTTCTACTAAATCATATGGGATCGGCTTATCTACCGGAAACTGCACCGAGCCTTTACCCCGTTTATACGGCGATAATTCTCTTCTGAATGCTTCAATGCCTGAGGGTATCGGGTAAAACCCAATATGATTCTTGAACGCAGCGAAATGTACTAAATTTTTCCCATTTAGCTTGAATGTAGGCATCTGGTAGCTAATTGCCTCTGAGGCTTCAGGCGCTGCTTTTCTTATTGTCTGCCTCATTTTTTCAAGAATGTTTTGAACATCTGTCGGGAAGGTCTTGATATAATCGTCCATCGTTTCGAATTGTTTTCTCATATAAAATTTTATCATTTCATAGTTTATAAATATTCAAATTTAGACGACTTTCACCTTCCCAATATCCCTTCACCAGATCCAGGGAAATAGCCTATACTTGGTTTGTTTGGTGTATTCTGAATATCCTTCCAGTTCCCTCTGTAGCGTTCTGTCTTCAAGCAGTGTTCGTAGCATGATTAGAAGTACGTATATCGCGACCGGGATGAATGTGTAGAGGGACCCAATTATCAGTGGAGCCGATAATGTGTACAGAATTCCCCCCAAATATCCCGGGTGTCTCACGATCTTGTATGGTCCACCGGATATCACCGTGTGGCCTCTATCCTTCTGGATCCTGACGGTTGGCTCAAAGAACGGGTTGATCCACATAGCCCAATTGATCAATACCGTGCTAAGGGCAAAGAAAACTAGACCTATCCCTACATAGTAGATATCGAGTGTTGACCAATAGTATCTTCCAACGTCTAACCCCGCTGTGAGGGGTATGAGGATCAATACTGTGAGGTTGCTTACCCGCATCAGCACCTCGTCCCACGTCTTGGAGCCCTCCCTCTTCACCCTCAGCCTCTGAATGAGAAGCTCCGGGTTGAGCCAGTACTGGGCCGTTACACTGGATACGTAATGGAGGAGAGAGGCGATGAAGAATAGCCTCGATCGGGCATTGATTGCTTGGCCAGCGGAGAAATAGAAGATCGTCAATTGTATGGATAGCATTACGGAGCTTAAGAGGAGTTGTTTAATCCAAGCCACTCTATACTTCCCGCCACCTTTATTCAGGGTTCGACCCCCCTAGTCGATCTCCTTTTCTGGTTTACATATGTTTGGCTACACGCGCTTACACAGAAAAAACGTGCACATGAATGGGCGAAGATTTTCCTCGATTCAATCAGCGAGATGGATAAATTTTATTACAATAGGGGCCCGGAGTTCAAGCTCTAAGGTGTGTGTTTAGGAGTTAGACGGGCGGGGCGCGCAATCAGGTACGCGATTCTAGCCTACGTATTTGATAACAGCCTCTCAACTCCCCTCTTACAGAATATGTAAGAGAGAATGATCAACACAACGCCGAGAAATATTGATGTGGCGAGCATAGGAAGAAGATCCAACCCGGTAACTGGTGCCTGCCCACGAACCCCGCCGCTGGTCACGATGTGGAGGCCCAACGGGGCGAATACTACCAGTGTCGAAAAGCCGGAGAGGATGAATCCTATGATGAACCCCTTCATTGTGACATATCTACTTCTGGAGCCAACCGTGTAGTCGGGCCACCTTGCTCCAACCCCGAGGCCGATGAAGCTGTTAATGATTATCGTCATTGCCGAGACCACCATTGTGGCTAAGGCGTCACTTAGGCCCATGGGAGCCATGATCTCCATCCCAGCGATCACCCCCAAGGTTGCTAAGCCAGAGATAAGCCAGGCTGGTGCAAGCTTGCCCTTGATTAAGTCGCTTGGCTTGATGGGGAGGCTGAGCAAGTTCATCACGGAGTTACCCTCCTGGCCGATGGTGATCGTGGAGAACATAAGCGGTACAATGAATGGGATGAACGCGGCGAGAAAGAAGCCAGGCGCCCTTCCACTCATGTCGCCTGGGGCGGCGACCATGGGCACCAGAAAAGATATCACCACCACGACGGGGATGGCTATGAATCTGGATAGGTCCTTTCTTCTCAGCAGTGCCCTGAACTCCTTCATTGCTAGGGCTGATGTTAAGGGGCTTAATCCGAAGCCTATGCTAGTCGAGGCTTGGGGAATGTATTCGCCCGAATCATCGATGGATATCGAGATCGGAACCGGTGACCAGTATCTTCGTCTAAGCTGTGACGCTGTCTCGTAGACAGCAAATACAAGTAGGAAGGAGAGCGTCGAGTAGAGTGTTACTTGGAACAGGTCATATCTTGATAAACTAATTAGGGCTACGGAGGGCCACACTAGGGGTATTATCTGAGCCACCTCGATGCCGCTAACGATTATTCCGAGGACCCAGTACAGGAAGTAGGGCTGGAAGGCTATCTGGACGAGGGAGAAGAGGAGGATCAGGGCAACCAGCCTTGTCGCCATGGCGAATCTGCTGCTCCTCTTGTAGACTGTTGAGGAGACCCTGTTCATTATCGCCTTCAGGACCTCCACGATTAGCGCCCCCAGTAGGAGGGAGAGCGTTGAGAGCACCATTGCCACCGGCCACAGGTAGAAGAGGCCAAGCTTCGCAGTGAGGGGAAGCGTGATGCCGGCAGCGAGGGCTGGGAAGGCCGAGTAGAGAGATGAGGTTGAGAGAGCGGAGGCAGCCACATATTCTCTGGGCGAGACTGGCAACCAGTTCACGGCTTCGCTGGAGGAGATTGCGGAGCCCTGTCCAAGCTCAAACATCAAGCCTGAGACGATCATCGCGGATGTCATCAGCACGGGTAAGCTAATCATGGCTTGAAGGACCAGCGGCACCAACGCAGCAATAATACTCGGAGACAAAGCGCCAACAACATATTGCAGCAGTATAGCTGGAGCAGCAAATAGAACAATATCGATGAACAACATCACCCATGGCCGTGAGAAGAACGAAACTGAGGCTCTTTGGCTGGATCTTAGGTATGACTTTAGCAGCGCGGAGGATAGCGTTATGACTAGACCTGGCCTCACAGCCTTAGGGCCTCCACGACCTGCACTGTGTCCTCGCTCCCAGTTAGTTTTAAGAACACGTCCTCGAGGCTTGAGCTCTTGAGCCCAGCCATAGCCTTGATCTCCTGAGATGTGCCCTCTGCGATGATGGAGCCCTCGTTGATTATGGTTATCTTGCTGCAGATGGCGTCGGCTATCTCGAGGACGTGGGTGCTGAAGAGGATCGAGACGCCGTCCCCTGCTAACCGATGCAGGATCTCCTTCACGATCCTCGCCGATCTAGGATCTAGCCCATTCAGGGGCTCGTCAAGGATGAGAACCTTTGGCCTGTGCATCAGCGCCGAGATGAGAGCTATCTTCTGCCTCATCCCCTGTGAGAAGCCGCTCATTACCTCGTTCACGTGGTTATCCATCTGTAGGGCTATTAGCAGCTCTCCAGCCCTCTTCTTCCTATCCTCGCGACTTAGTCCATATGCTACTCCTACTAGGTCTAGGTACTCTGCAGCTGAGAGGTACTCGTAAAGGAAGGGGGTTTCCGGTACGTAGCCTATATGCCTTCTAGCCTCAACCGGCTTGGACCCGACGTCAACGCCGCATACGTTGATGCTGCCTGAGTCTGGCTTGAGTACACCCAGAATAATCTTCATAGTTGTACTCTTGCCTGAGCCATTGGGTCCCAGGAGACCCCTTATCTCCCCTGGTTCCACGGTTAGGCTGAGCTCTTTAACCGCTTTCAGTGGCCCAAAGGATTTGGAGACTTCTGCTACGGTTATGTTCGCCAGGTCACTCGCCTCATCGTCCGAGTCTAGTGTGGTTAAGCCTATTAACTCATTTTAGGATCCTAAGGTAATATTTCTCATCAATGCTATGACTTTAGTATATAGTGCACGTGACGCGCTCGATCAGGTACCTTGTCCCAAGATAAGACTCGCTGCCACCGCGATAACGATTATAACGACCGTCTCAGCCAGAGTAATCCTCCAGTGGACCCTCGTCTTCTTAGACCTGTAACGGACCAGGAAGACCCCGACCACGACCGCCACAAACCCAAGGGACACAATCAGATCGATGGGATCCGGCAAGTAGAGGTAGAGGGCGATCGGTATGATGCCTGCGAGAAAAGTGGTCACGCCGCTCACCACGGCGGCTTTCACGTTCGACTTGTTAAGATCCTTCCTGAACATTCTGAACAGCCGCGAAACTAAGCGGAGGCTCCTCTCTCTCTGCCCCTTATCTGGTATGTCGTCAAGACTGAAGTTGATGATCCTCTGAAGGCTAATCATATCACTGAGGTCTTCGGTCTTCCCACCGAGGAAGAAGCTGCTGAAGTTAGTCAGGGCGACGCTCGCCAGCGTCAGCAGGGTAGCGAATATCGTGTGGGAGACGTCCAGTCTGGTTAAGTAGCTACTGAGTACGACTACGAGGCCTGTTATGCTCCCGTCAGTTAGCCCAGTTATGATCTCGAGGACAGGCTCTGCGCCGACGAAAAGGTTCTCCCACTCGCCGCTTAGAAGAACTCCGCTGCTCGTTAACTCAACAACGCCCACCTCGTCGACGGTGACGAGGCCCTCCGCGGTCATCTCGGTCAAAGCCTCGTCAAACTCGGAGGCATCTATACAAGTGTCTCTCCCACAGATGTGGTCAAGCCTCTCCCTCAGCCGTTGACTGGGGGCACTCTTCTTATCCTGAAGTTCTAGGAGCGTCACGATCTTGATGACGTCAGGGAGTTCCTGGATCTCAAACGACAAATCATTACACTCGCTTACACTACGGAAACGCTGACTACAGCACACTACAAAACACAATGATATTAAAAAACACTTACGCGCGCACTACTCAAATTAGGTCAACACGCACGCTCGGATAGCCTTCTAGTAAATAATTCTTTTCAAAAAAGGCTAAACGTCCAATCATACCTTGAGTGCGCGCACCCTTTATCATCAGCCTACTCAGCCTAGCGCGCCTGCGTCCGCGTACGAGTCTGCAATAGCCCATCTACGTCCTTGCCTATTGGGCATGCGTCCATACATATTGTGCATTCCAAGTAGCTACATCTTGATGGCCTAACAATGTACCTCTCCGTGAGAGCGCGCACATCAGGCGGAACCTGATTGCCACCTGGATTCTCTGAGGCATAGGCCATGCACCTGTTTATCTCTATGTTATAAGGCTTGAGCGCTCCTGAAGGACAGGCTTTGATGCATCTCTCGCAGTCTCCGCATTGATCTCTCTCAAAGGGTTCGTCAGCTTCAAGCTTCGCGTTGGTCAGAATGGCCATAAGCCCGATCCTGGGCCCCAGCTCAGGGTGTATTAGTAGAGTGTTCTTACCTTGGCTTCCTAACCCGCACTTAATAGCCGTCGCCTTCATCGGTATCGAATTCGTGATGACCGCATCGTAGCCCTTCTCCCTCAGGAGCCAGGCTAGGGGCCACGCCTTCGTCTGTGAGATCTGGTATGTGATGTAGTATCCCTCGACGTTCTCCTCAGGGGCGTGGAGACGGTACCCCTTCCAGAGGGGGGATTCGATCTGCATGAAAAACGCCTTATCCCATGCGTGTAGAACCAGCATGATCACGGAAATAGTGCTCGATTGGATCTCCTCAGGATGCTTAAGGTCTTTGACATCGGCGACCCACCCATGGGGGAGACCTTTGAGTCTATCGGTTGAGGTTACCCCTACAGCCCTGAACCCGAGCCCTAGCGCCTTTGCCTTTATCTCCTTCGTCAAGCTACCTAATGCGTTCAACTCTCAACTCCCTCGACAATCTGACGTTTTATAACTAGTGAAAGCTATTATACCAGTTATATATAAGTGCGCAGTCTGAGCCTATCATAGTACGAAAAAATGAAGTGAAAAACCAGTGCACAAGTGGCGCGTGCGTGTGATAGAGGTTTCTGAATTAGGATTAATGCAAATCCGATGCACGAGAAGTCGAGTAAATCAAAAATCTTGTTAACTCTCCCGGCTCTAAGGGGTACTCACAGGCTAATTGCTCCGCTTCTCCCCTTGGTACCCCTGATGAGAGAAGCACCTTCTTGCACCGCCTCACAGCGGTCCAACGCCAGACCGGGAAAAGAAGCATAAAGAAGCCCACTGTGACAAAAATCTTCGCCGAAGAAAATAGGATGGAAAAGTATTCCGGGAGGCGCAAGCCGCCTACTCATCCCTTGTATTGATACGGGCATCCCTCATGACGTTTGACCACTTCGTCAACGTCTGAAGATATTCCCGCGTCATATCCTGAGCCTCACTCTCGGGTATCCCACCCTCGATGAGGCTCTTCCTGAACACGGCGACCGACTTCCCAATATTAGCCGCTGCCTCGGGGGAGAAGAAGCTGTCGAGCACACCCTTGATGAGGGTGGGTATCTTCTCGGAGACCGATTCCATTATCTCAGCGATCTCCTTTGGGTCCATTCTTTCATGTTTCGTGCTTTGACTCATTGTATTAACCTCGAGTAATGTGGGTGTGATCACTCTGTATAGGTTTGATGCTAAGAAGTGATCAATTATTGATCAGTCATGTAATCTGGTATCTCCCAGTTTCAGTCTTGGAGACCATCTTCTTCTGTATGAGTGTGTCTATGCGCTTCTTAACGGTCACCCTGGATGCTTTTCCACGGATGTTAGTCATCTCCCTCGTTAGCTCTGAAATATTCATTGGGCCCTTTAACGCTAACGCGTTGAGGATCTCTCTCGTTATCTCATCTCTGCTCTCAGTGTGCCGGTCGAGATAATGTTTGACTTCGATGAGTCTCTGAAGCATTTTCAGCGGCTCATCGTAGAGCTGTGCACCGATCTTGAGGTCGTGCATCAGGGAGGCGACTTCAGGGAATTTTCGGGTCTCCGTGATTATGGCTTCGAGTGAGTTAAGTCGGTGGATGACCTCTTCGAGCTTTTCGTTTAGTTCTTTGAGGTCCCCAGCCATGTTATCACGTGTCGTCATTGGGTGTAATAGAATTTATGTTATTCTTGCAGATCCCTCCCATGCGCTCACCAGTACAGAGAACCACACGCAGTAGCTGGATCGCTCCTGCTTGTGCTTCGTCGTCGTTCCGTTAAATCCGTGCGTGGGACCATAGTCTTTCAGTCGCGCGCGAGATTCCGCTAAGGCTCTTCGATTAACGTGAGGATTTTTTTATTAGAAACCTACATCCAATAGTATTATGGCGAACCTCAACCAATCGATAATCGTTATACTCGCAGGCATCGCAGTGGCCATCGCGGACGGCATGATCAAAAAGACATCCATCGGCGTCTCCTTCGCCGATGCGCTGAAGAACCCTCTCATGATAGGCGTGGTGTTCCTGTATCTCGTGCAGATTGCGTTCTTCACCTACGTTTTCGTGAATGGTTGGCAGCTGGGGGTTGTCGGGGTCTTACAGATGGTTGCATACTCCGCGTTCGTGATATTGACGGGCATCTTCGTCTTTAAGGAAAGCTTTACCGTGACTCAGTACTTGGGCTTTGTTTTGGCTGTAAGTGGCGTCGTATTGATCAACTTGTGAATTTCTATCATACGCGATCACATATCGACTCAATAATCTTATCCTCAGCCCCACCTGATGCCCAACCGTGGTTGTATGGTTAACAATGAACGAGGTAATCCTGATCAACATGATGATAAGGTCGCAATAAAGAAATGGTTTGACAAGTCCCCTCTTCGCCAACGTGCTGAATGCGACTAAATTGGCCCCCGTACCAGAAGCCATTCGGATGATTCCCGCCAGTGCGCGTAATAGTATTACTAGGTCAAACATAGCACCACGGTCAAAGAAGCCTAAATCCCTAAAAATGTTTTAAACAACGAACTTATTTTGGATGTGTTAACTGTTTGGGGTCTATATGGGAGCCGTTTATCCTTAGCCTCATCGCAGGGATGGCTACAGGAATCGGCGGACTAATCGTCTACTTGCTCAAGAAAGTCAGTGACAGGGTCGTGAGCTTCTCCCTCGGATTCGCCTCAGGCGTAATGCTCATGGTCGCATTCAACGACCTCTTCCTAGAAGCGCAGAAGCTGCTCACACACTTTGAGCTCATCGGCTTCTTCACTGCGGGTGCTCTCACGATGATCGCTCTGGACCTGACCATTCCTCACATAGAACTTTCAAGGAGAGAGAGTGATCAGCAGACCAAGATGTACAGGAGAGGCATATTGATCGCTTTAGGCATTACACTGCATAACCTGCCGGAAGGGTTAGTTGTTGTGGCTGGGTATGCTTACTCGCCATCTTTAGGCCTCATAATCGCCATCGCAATAATGCTTCATAACATCCCTGAGGGCGTGGCAGCAGCCATTCCTCTGATGGAGGCAGGGATTAAGCCCGGAAGGGTAGCGGTCATAACGCTTCTCTCGGGGCTAGCTGAACCTGCTGCTGCTCTCGTGGGGGCCGTCGTTCTCTTGAACTTTGGCACGACGAGCATTATAGGGTACT
>Ga0299912_10004589_pt1 | contig 11328 bp, 7 predicted proteins | sample RVTome_2_FD_207667 | JGI IMG/M metagenome (GOLD analysis project Ga0299912, IMG submission 207667) | Soil microbial communities from uranium-contaminated site in the Upper Colorado River Basin, Wyoming, United States - RVT95D214 (version 2) ... | reverse complement strand
GTAACCTCGTATGCGAAGGGGCAGGCCATTCATAACGTGGAGGACTTCCCTGAGATTTTCAAGATTTGGAAACTCGGCGTTCCGGCCCAGGAGTACTTCCTCATAGAGAACCGCCAGAGGGTCAAATCCGACAAGTACCTCCTCAACACAGGCTTGTTGATTTACCACGTTGACAACTCCCGCACAAACAATACAGACGAGAATCACTATCTTGTCGACCTTCGACAGGCCGATGGTAACCGCGACCTGAACAGGAACGCCAACAGAGGGGATGCGGGTGATCCATTTCCCGGTTCAACAAACAACCACACGTTTGACGGCAATACGAATCCCAAGAGCAGCGATTACTCAAATGCTGCAACTTATGTAGGCGCCCGAAACATCAGCAGCAGTGACTTGACAATGACGGCCGACCTAGATGTCGGCACAAGGCCGTATGTTGCGTTAAACTCCGCCGCCGTTCTTGAAGGCACCGGCACGAACAACAACGGCCGCGTCGAGCCAGGTGAGGAGGGTAACCTCCAACTGCAACTTGCAAATCTTTATCCGACCGCCGGAAGCAATCTCCAGCTCCTTGTGCGCTCGTCAGCACAGGGGGCGACAGTAGATACATCGATGACATTTTCAATTGAGCCCCTCAGCGAGATAACTATCACACTGCAGCGATTTCTCCATGTGGCTCCCTCGTTTACTCCTCGTGAGGTGTCATTCGATATCGAAATCGGCTCCCCTCAGGACACCCTTCGCTACGTTGACACCATTGTGCTAGGTTTTCCGAGAATCCTTCTCGTGGATCGCGATTCCACGGGCGAAAATATCGTTCAGTATTATCGAACTGCTGTGGACAGATTCGGAGCACATCACGAGTCTTTCCGCACGCAGGGTACATCATTCTCGGCCGCGTCAATCGACAAGCGCACAACGGTCGTCTGGCTTACGGGCCGCAAGAAAACGGACACCGTTCCCGATTCAGCGTTCACCGCGCTCACGAGTTTTGTCAATACAGGAGGCAATCTTTTTATCACCGGCCAAAACATTGCCGAAGACCTCCAGGCCAAGGGCAGCTCTTTCCTTTCCCAGGTGCTTCATGCGCAATGGTCGAAGAATATTGCGGTTGGACGCACTGTCTTTGGAGACCCAGCCGATGCACTGGGCGCACAGGTTCCAAAGCTCATCATCTCGGGAGGCAACGGTGCGTCAAATCAGACCTCACCGGACGAGCTGACTCCCGACACTCTCGCCCACAAGGCGCTGCTGTACAACAGTCTGACCGGATCATCGATTGCCGGAGTCTGGTATGAGCATCCCGTATCACATGGAAAGATCGTGTTCTTAGGTTTCGGCTTCGAGGCGATCAATGACTCATCGACCGGCGTTTCACGTCAGCAGGTCATGAATGCTGTGTTAACCTGGTTCAATGAGGTCACCAGTGCGGCCACCGAAGAGTTTGCGGGCACAATCCCCGGATCTTTCGTGCTCCACCAGAACTATCCGAACCCCTTCAACCCGGCAACACAGATCAACTATGCCCTGTCAAACGAAGCCGGGGTGACACTAACAGTCTTCAACGTTCTTGGGCAGGAAGTCACACGCCTGGTAGATGAAGTAGAGCGTCCGGGCAACTATAGTGTACAATGGAATGCAACCAATGCTGCCGGCACACATGTCGGCAGTGGCATTTACTTTTACAGGCTCGAAGCCGATAGCAAGACAACTTCGCAGGCAGGACAGCATTTCGTCAGCATAAAAAAGATGGTCCTCCTCAAATGAGCGCACATATTCAATCTCGACGGTTACTATCTGCGACGGAGCCTCCATCAGCAGTCTTGAAGCTCGAAGAACCCCGCACTGAGCGGGGTTCTTGATTTCTTCACGTAACGTCTTCATCGTGTTTGTCCGCACCCTGCAATCTATGCTCAACAGAAATCTTCGTGAGGAAAAAACCATGAATTCCCATCTTCACCTTTTCCTAATTGCGTGGATCATGCTTATAACGCCCGCATTCACAGCACACCAGCTTCGAGGAGAGGATGAGACAACGCTTGCTGCCAAGATCAAGCGTTTCGTTCCCACCGAAATCACGGGGGACATCTCACGACTCTCGCCTGGTGACCGAAAGGCCCTTAATAAACTGATCGAGGCTGCCAAGATCATTGACAAGATTTACATCAGCCAAGTGTGGCCTGGCAACGAAGCGATGGAGCAGAACCTGGCCAAGAACAACACACCGCTGGGTAAGCTGCGACAGCATTACTTCGCAATCAACATGGGACCCTGGTCACGGCTCGATCACAACGCGTCATTCATACCGGGCGTTTCTCTCGTGCGGCCCCCCCAGGCGAATTACTATCCGCTTGATATGACCAAGGAGGAATTCAATACGTGGGTCGCCATGCTGCCTGAGGCTGAGCAGAAAAAGGCAACCGGGTTCTTCTATACCATCCGACGGGACAGCAAGCACAAGCTGAAGACAGTTGCCTACAGCACAGAATACAAAGACCTTCTCGGGCCGGCGGCACAGCTGCTCCGCGACGCTGCCTCGCTCACAAACAATGCAAGCCTGAAGAGGTTCCTCACCAAGCGCGCAGATGCGTTCATGAGCAACGACTACTACGAGAGCGACGTTGCATGGATGGATCTCAACAGTCCGCTCGAGGTCACTATTGGACCGTACGAGGTATACATGGACGAGCTCTTTAACTACAAGGCAGCGTTTGAAGCGTTCGTCACATTGAAGAACGACGAAGAGACGAAAAAGCTGGAGAAGTTCTCAGCATATCTTCAGGAGATTGAGAACAACCTGCCAATCGAGCCACGCTACCGCAATCCCAAGCTTGGTGCACTTGCACCCATCTGCGTAGTGGATGACCTGTACGTGGGTGGAGAACCAAAAGCGGGTGTGCAGACAGCGGCATTCAACCTGCCCAACGACGAGCGGGTTACAAGCGAAAAGGGGAGCAAGCGCGTGATGATCAAAAATGTGCAGGAGGCAAAATTCAACAGAATCTTGACACCGATTGCCCAGGTGGCGCTCGACCCAAGCCAGCAGTCCATGATCGCCTTCGAGCCGTTCTTCACACACATACTTGCCCATGAGCTGATGCACGGTCTTGGCCCGCACATAATCACCGTGAATGGCAGGCAAACAACTGTACGCCAGGAAATGAAAGACATTGGCTCAGCACTTGAAGAGGCCAAAGCCGACATTGCCGGTCTATTTGCGCTGCAGTATTTGATCGACAAACATATCGTTGAGAAATCGATCGAGCAGCAATTGTACGCGACATTTCTTGCAAGCACCTTCCGTTCGGTCCGTTTCGGGCTCAGCGATGCCCACGGAAAAGGAATGGCTCTGCAGTGCAACTACCTGTCCGATGAGGGCGCAATCGAGATTGACAAGAACAAGGGCACATACAAGGTTAACTTCGAAAAAATTAAACCTGCGGCCGCAAAACTCACCGGCGAAATCATGACAATCCAGGCGGAAGGAAGCTACGTCAAGGCCAAAGCTCTGCTCGATCGATACGGCTTCATACGTCCCGAGATACAGGACGTACTCAACAAACTTGATAACGTTCCTGTGGACATCGAACCGAAGTTCCCCCTCGCACAATAGGTTAACAAATCGAAATCATGAAATCGCTGAAGGACAACATTGTCTGCATTACCGGAGCAAGCAGCGGCATCGGAGCTGCCTGCGCCGTACAATTTGCAGAGCAGGGATGTGCGCTCCTCCTGATGGCACGCCGCAAAGAGCGCATCGATACGCTCGCCCGAGATCTCGAAACACAGTACAATGTCCGAACACACTGCGTTCAGTTGGATGTACGGCGACAGAAAGATGTTGAAAGAGTCTTCGGTTCTCTGCCGCAAGAATGGAAAGCGATTGATATCCTCGTGAACAATGCCGGCCTTGCCAGCGGGCTCACCAAAGTCCACGAGGGGAACCTCGAAGACTGGGAAGAGATGATTGATACAAACGTCAAGGGGCTGTTGTACGTCACAAGAGTAGTCCTTCCCGAAATGGTGAAACGCAACGAGGGCCATGTCATCAACATCGGCTCAATTGCCGGGCACCAGCTTTACCCAAAGGGCAACGTGTACTGCGCAACAAAATACGCCGTCAACGCACTTACACTGGGCATGCGAATGGACCTCTTGGGAACGAACGTCCGTGTCAGCTCCGTGGATCCAGGAATGGTGCAGACAGAATTCAGTCTGGTCCGCTTCCACGGCGATGCGGAGCGCGCCGCACAGACGTATACAAACATGGTTCCCCTCCGACCAGAGGATATTGCAGAAATAGTGCTGTTTTGTGCAACCCGTCCGCCGCACGTTGACATCAGCGAGGTGATCGTGATGCCGACGGCGCAGGCCTCTGTGAACCATGTTCACCGGACCGCATGAGAGACGTTTATCTCTTCAACGACGAGAACATATTCGAGCAGCTCAAGTCCGCACCCTACACGCTCGGCTACTACGCGCTCAGGTTCTACACGCAGGATGGCAAGCCCGTCAACAGGGTGACCAACACTGTCTCTGAGTTCTATCTCTACCCTTCCGGCGGCACGCTGCGCGACAGCACTTTCAACATCGTATTCTACGACTCCCGGTTTGACACCTACCGTGGATTTCAACCTCCCCATTTGAAAAGGTCACTGGACTGAGCCGGCCACAGCTCCTCGAACTGAGACCCGGGCACATCATGATGACGGTTGCTTGACCAGTGGCTCCACTCCTTGACTTTTTACGCCACTGGTTTTGATCCTGATTCCCCTGATCCCCTCTACCACAATCTTTTCTCTTGTCTGCTTCGGGAAGACGAACAAGCCACCACGCATAGCCGAGATACTGGAGAGAGAAAAGCACCGACTGAAAACCGCCGTATCTCAATCGGGAACCGCACGGGAGTCGGTCTCGAAACCTTCCGCTTTGTACGTTCAGACCCAGTGGTTGATGTATCCCGGACCTTTGCACACCACGCCGAGCTTCTACACCATCAATTGACAAAGATACAAAAACCCATTTCCCATAGCATACGGATCAGTACCCTTTACCTGTTTGTCCTCGCTCAGCTGTGACACTAGCAACAAGGATCAAGCCAGAGTTATTGCACATCACCGGGAGTTATCACATATTGTGATGACCTGTGTGCGTTTGTGCACTACCGCCACGCCCTACCAAATGAATACACAAGCGTCACTCCCCTTGTTACAGAGCAACGAACCTCTCTCTCGTCACACCACGATTGGGCTGGGCGGACCGGCCACGCATTTTGCAGTATGTAACAATCTCGAGCAGATTCAGGAGTCTTTGACATTTGCAGAGATGAATCGCCTTCCTGTACAAATTCTTGGTGGGGGAAGCAACATCATCTTTCCAGATGAGGGATACAGAGGTCTTGTGCTGAAGATCGCTCTGCGAGGCGTTAAACTTCGGGAGAATGGGCGGTTGGTTGAAGTGAGCGCCGCCGGCGGCGAACACTGGGATCAATTTGTTGAGTTTTGCATTGAACACCATCTCGCCGGCGTCGAATGTCTTTCGGGCATACCGGGATTCGTCGGCGCAACGCCAATCCAAAACGTGGGAGCATACGGCCAGGAGGTCAGCAGCACTCTCGTTTCGCTTATGGCGCTACAGAGAGAGACATTGAAACTCGTCGAGTTCTCTGGCGAGGAGTGCGGCTTCGCATACCGACGCAGCCGGTTCAAGTCTGATGACGTCGATAAGTACATCATTACAGAAGTGCGTTTTCGTCTCCGCAAGTATGGCCGGCCCGAATGCCGTTATTCTGAACTGAGCGCGTACATTGAGTCACACGTCGATTTGGCCACCCTCGAGAGCGGACAGCCGGCACTGGAGGCAGTGAGACAAGCCGTCCTTGTTTTGCGCAAAAGGAAATCCATGGTTATAGACCTTGCTGATCCGAATTCCCGCTCCGTCGGTTCATTTTTCGTGAACCCGATTCTTGCGCACGACGAGTTTCGCCAGCTTGAAGAACGGTGTAAACGCGGCGGAATAATCGATTCAATCCCTACTTTCCCGGCGGGGACAAATGTGAAGATCCCGGCTGCTTGGCTTGTCGAGAAATCAGGTTTCTACCGGGGGTACAGGAGGGGTGGAGTTGGTATTTCTGCTAACCATGCACTCGCCCTGGTCAATTACGACGGATCCACACGCGAGATTCTTGATCTCGCAGCGGATATTCAAGCACAGGTGTTCGAGAAATTCCGCATTCACCTTGTGCGTGAGCCTGTTGTGGTGAATCCGTGAACTCCCTCGCAACAAAATGTGTTATAGTGTTATGAAAGATATGGACAGACAGCGGGATATCTGCTAGCCGCACGTTGTCCTGACCGAAGCGATCTGAACAGTCACCGAACATCTTCTCTACCAAGATACGTGGACGAAAAGTATACTTCCAAAGGGACACAAGACTTTCCTTGGAGTGACTTCAATAGTTCCACTTTCAAGCTGGGGTAGTCGTCCACGTCTCTGGCGGCAAGACAACTTTCTCGCGCGTTTGCCGTTTAATTCATTGATAGGGAGGGAGCTGTGGACACATCAAACGTAGGCGTCCTTCGTGTGCAATTAGCCGACCGCCGTGAGAGGCTCCAGCAGACGATCGCGGGGTCCCATGACACTGCGCGGCTTATTCATTTACTTAAGGAAGTGGAGTCCGCATTGAAACGCATAGATGCGGGTTCGTATGGTATCTGTGAACTCTGTAACGAGCCGATCGAACAAGAATATTTGCAGCACGATCCGCTCGTCAGGGTCTGTCTTGGCCATCTTTCCGATCAACAGCAGCGGGCAATCGAACGGGATCTTGATCTCGCCTATCGCATCCAGAGCAATCTGCTGCCTTCGCAGCACATGAGTGTCAACGGCTGGGAGGTCTCGTACCACTACGAGCCCGTAGGGCCAGTCAGCGGCGACTACTGCGACATCGTGACTCCAGAGGTAAACGGAGGAGACACGTACTTTTTCTTCGGTGATGTGTCGGGCAAAGGCGTGGCAGCATCGCTGCTTATGTCACACCTGCACGCGATCTTCCGAAGTCTCCTTGCCACGCCTCTCCCTCTTAAGCAGCTGATTGAACGTGCGAACAGGGTGTTCAGCGAAAGCACAATGTCGACCCAGTTCGCGACCCTTCTCTGTGGAAAACTCACACGAAGCGGCGACATGGAGATCTGCAACGCTGGCCATTGCCCTCCTTTCCTTGTGCGGGGCGGCAAGGTCACACGCATCGACAGCACGGGGCTGCCAGCCGGACTCTCTTACACCGGTGAATACGAAGTCCAAAAGTTCCGGCTGTCGAAGGGGGACACAATTTTCCTGTACACCGATGGCCTGACCGAAGCCCGTAATGGATCTGAGGAGCAGTACGGCCCTGAGAAGCTTTCGACCCTGCTGGAACGACACCAAACTCTTTCCTCGCAAGCATTGATTGACGCGTGCTTGCAGGATGTCTCAACGTTTCGCAACGGCTCGCCAAAAGTCGATGACCTGACCATCATGATGTTGCGACGGGTGGAGTAGCCTGGGCGCCCGCCCTCAGCTTCAGAACGCTGTAATACCCCAGCGGTCTCACTGCTGTGCACACATCACGGTGCACGCCGCACTGTTCTCTCTTCTTGACCCTCACACCTCTTTTCTCGATATTCCTTCATGGTCATGTACGCCGACATTGCGCTGCCTGTTGCAGTCAACAAAACGTTCACCTATCTCGTACCGCCCGAGCTCGAGAAGTCAGCCCTTATCGGCGCACGTGCAGTAGTCCCATTCGGTACCAAATACGCCACCGGACTGATCATCGCACACCTTTCCTCGTCCGCCATCGCCAAAGTCAAACCTATCAGGGACATTCTCGACCCGTCGCCTGTTGTTTCCGACGAGCTACTCCGCCTTTGCACTTGGATCGCAGACTACTACTTCGCACCGGTCGGTGAGGTTTTCAAGGCTGCCATCCCGCACGGCTTTACTGCCGGAAGCAAGCGCCTCGTGCGGCTGACGTCATCTGTCACCGATGCCACGATCACCGAGGTGGAGAAGCATTCACGAAAGCGTGCACAGCTGTTGAGGCTGCTGAAAGACCACGGAAGCATGCTCTCCACGGATGTGCAAAGAAGAACGGGGCTCAAGAACATTAATGCTGTTCTGATCGACATGGCAGCAGCCGGGCATATTAAGAATGAGGAGGTCATTTCCCAACCTAAGCGAACTTTGTTCGTCAAGGAGTTTGTTGAGCTCGATAAACTGGACGGCCAGAGGGTAGACAGAGTGGTGCAATTGCTGTCGCAGCGAAAGAAAAGAGCACGGCTGCTCCTAACCACCCTTCAGATGCTGAAGCAGAGAGGGAGCAGTGAAATTGCTGTTACCGATGTCCTCAAGAAATCTGGCGCGTCCTCCGCAACGCTGAAGGAGTTCAGAATTTCCGGGCTGCTTCCCATTCTCCGACGTGAAGTGCACAAAGAACAGCAATATGGTACCGAAGAGCAGACACTCACCATTGTTCTGAACGATATGCAAAAGGAGGTCCTCTTCAGCATCGCCAGCGCCATCGACGGCAGCGCACATAAGACGTTCCTGTTGCACGGCGTCACCGGCAGCGGAAAGACGCAGGTCTATATCGAAGCCATCCGCCACTGCCTCAAGCAGGGGAAGACCGCAATAGTTCTTGTTCCCGAAATCTCCCTCACGCCGCAAATTGTCCGCCGGTTCAAGAGTCACTTCGCTGACGAGGTTGCCGTCGTTCACAGCCGTATGTCGGCCGGCGAACGGCTCGACGTATGGCGCCGGGCGCTGCAAGGCAATATTTCCGTCGTCATAGGTCCACGATCAGCCGTGTTTGCCCCGTTGAAGAAGCTCGGCCTGATCGTCGTGGACGAAGAGCACGAGGCATCATACAAGCAGTTTGACGCAAACCCGAGGTACAATGCCCGCGACGTCGCCATCGTCCGCGCACACTACAATAACGCCGTTGTTGTCCTCGGGACGGCAACACCCTCCGTCGAGTCATATTCCAACGCTCTCGCAGGCAAGTACGAGCTGCTAGCCATGCCCAGCCGTATCGATGAAGTGCCAATGCCCGAGATCAGCCTGGTCGACATGAGTTCAGAGAGGAAACGCGAATACGCGGCAATGAAAGAGACGATACCTCCGGAGCAGAAGAGGAGGCTACGCGAGTTTCAACAGTCGTCCGTTTCACCGCTTCTTCAGCAGAAAATCAAAGACAGGCTCGAGCGGAAGGAGGGCATCATTCTGCTCCAGAACCGGCGCGGCTTTGCACCCTTCGTCGAGTGTGTGGACTGCGGCTACACGGAAACGTGCGACAACTGCAGCATCACCCTGACGTATCATCTCGCCAAGAAGCATCTGCGCTGTCACTACTGCGGTATCATCCGAACGCCCCATGCAGAATGTCCACAATGCCGGGGACTGAACATACAGTTGCGCGGTATCGGCACGCAGCGCGTCGAGGAAGAGCTCGCTGTGCTTTATCCCCAATCAAAGGTGCTCAGGATGGATCTGGACACCACTTCACGGAGGGGAACACACGACAGGATTCTGCGCAAATTCGGAGGAGGTGAAGCCGACATCCTGCTCGGCACGCAGATGGTTGCAAAGGGTCTGGACTTCCCGCGGGTCACTCTCGTCGGCGTAATCTCCGCCGATACGCAGATGCTGCTGCCCGATTTCCGCTCGTCGGAGAGGACGTTCCAACTTCTAACCCAGGTCGCCGGACGGGCGGGCCGCAGTGCACTCCGCGGGGAAGTTGTGATTCAGACACATCAGCCGAACCACTACACGCTTCAGCACGTGGTGGACCACGACTTCAAGGCATTCTACGAACAGGAATTGGAAGCCAGGAGAGAACTCGAATACCCTCCATTCTCCCGCCTCGTATTGATTGAGACAAAAGGAAAGAAAGAGAATGAAGTGCAATCGGAATCAGAACGGTTCGCGAGGCTCCTGAAACATGCGGACGGCGCATTCACTGTTCTCGGGCCTTCGCCTGCGGTGATCGCGAAGATCAACAATCAGTATCGCTGGCACATCATTGTGAAAAACACGAAGGCAACTGATCCGTCCGGCCAACACCTCCGGAGCGAGTTACAAAAGGTATGTAACGAATTCGGCCGCACCCAGAAGTATTCAGTGCGCCTCGTGATCGATGTTGACCCCGTCGGACTAATGTAAGAAGGCCACTCCCCTAATCCTCCCTGGTCCTGCTGCCTGACAGAACAGCGTAAGTGCAGCAATCAATATGAGAACGGTAACAACCGCAGAGTATTTCACGTTTCCTACATGGATCTTCGTTCGTTCGCTTTGTCAAAAAAGAGCGAAAGCTTTCTCTCGTCCAGCGCCCCTTCTGTGCGCACACCGCTGCATACATCCAGGCCGAACGGGGCAACCTCATCAATGGCACGGCAGACATTGTCCGGCGTGAGGCCGCCGGCAAGGTACACCGGAATGTTGACAGCCTCACGGATTTTTCTGCTGATGGTCCAGTCATGCGTTCTACCGGTACCCCCAAGTTCTTTTGTTTGCAGTGATGGATTTCCGGAATCGAGGAGCAGGGCGCTCACGTGGGCTTCAACGGCATATGCCTCTTCCACCGATTCCCGACTCCGAACGTGGATTACCTGGACTATGGATATTCCAGGTAAAGCGACACGCAGCTCGCCGTACACATCAAACGGAACGGCATCCACGAGTTGCAGCGCCGAAACCCGCAGTCTCCGCTGCTGGTCAATGATGGAAGCGGCATCCCGCTTGCTTGTCAACAGGAAGGACGAAACACCCGGTGGAATGAACCCGGCAATCGTCCTAATTAACTCCTCTGAGATCACACCCGGACCGCTCGGCATCGCAGACACCAGTCCGACCGCCGACGCACCATAACGCATAGCCAGCATTGCTTCGGCAACGCTGGCTATGCAGCAAATTTTGACTCTTGGCCTACTGGTTGGTCCCATATATGCAGACGGGATATAAGATAGAAAATCCTCCCTCCAAAGGCACCACCGCAGCATCGTGCTGCTTCTTCTGCAATGTACACGCGTTGCTTATCACCACGTGAATGTGCACATTCCAGACAATTCACACAACAACCTTAAGACGGAGTCTATGACACAGTTTGAAACGCTTGCACGCATGGACGAAGTTGCCGAGGCATACGTGAAGCTGGTCCTCGCCGTCGGCCAACACGACGCCGATTACGTCGACGCCTATCACGGCCCCGAGTCCTGGAAGGAAGAGGTAATAACTGAAAAGAAGTCCCTTCATGATATCAAGCAGCGAGCAGGCATCGCCATTGGAGAG
>Ga0299912_10004588_pt1 | contig 11329 bp, 11 predicted proteins | sample RVTome_2_FD_207667 | JGI IMG/M metagenome (GOLD analysis project Ga0299912, IMG submission 207667) | Soil microbial communities from uranium-contaminated site in the Upper Colorado River Basin, Wyoming, United States - RVT95D214 (version 2) ... | reverse complement strand
GCTCATGGTTCCCCAAGTCGAAGTTCTCCACGGCGGCGAGTTGTTCAAGCTCCCGCTCCCCACCTCTTTTACCATGTGCCCGCTTTGCCTTTCCCCCGATCTCGCGGTCCGCCTCGGAGTCGAGACCCGCGAGTTCCGTGTCCGCTGTCTTGCCTGCGGCCACGAGCTTGAATACCTCGCCCTCTCTCCCTCCTCTCTCAGGTCTGCATAAGAAACTGCACCAAAAATACAAGGGTAGGTGGCCCATCAGTTGCCCTTGCCCTGGCCGGTTTCCAAAGCCGAGCGGCTTCGCCGGATTCGCGCCCGCCTCGAAAAGCGCGGCGGTCGCCCGGCTTTTATCTATGATTCGAAGTATGGTTTTTTCGTCAAGGTGGAGCCGTAGCCATGAACTTCTTTCCCTGGGTGCCCCGTTCCTTTTGCGATCAGTGCCACCAAAAGCTCATCACCACTTTGGACGACATCAAGCATGAGTTGACCCTGGCCCGGAGCGAGATCGCGGAACTGGTTGCCTTGAACGCCGCCCGGAGCGAGCGGGCCAGCGCCGCCGCCAAGAAAGCCTTTGCCCTTCGCCTCCAATCCGAGCTTGATCATGGCCCCTCAGAAGCCCCGTAAGCCTGCCAGCTTCCCTGGCTCTTGGCCCGTCCTGGTGCTAAAAGGTCATCCTTTACCCACGGAGACTAAAAACATCGGCCCCAGGACGGCCCAGAAGCCACGGAAGATAAAGGCCAAGACCTCCGGCTCGGGCCGGGGCCAACGCCGTTTCCCCGCGCCCCCGGAGCTGAAAGGCCGCTGATTTGGATGAGGCCTATCAAAGCCCTGAGCAGTTTGAGCAGGACCTGGACGCGGTTGCTCATTCTCAGTCGCTCACCCAAAAAATCCGCGTCCTCGAAGTCCTGCGCACTAACCTCTACCTTGACCTCAAGGCCAGGGACAAACCCGGCCTCGATCTCGGCCCGGCTAACTTCCGCGTGGCCCAGCTGCTTGTCAAAGTTATCGCGGCCGAGGCCGATCTGGAAAAGCAGCGGCGCAAGTTTTTTAGTTTCCACTCCGAACCGCTCGCCCTTGGCGATCTCTGGCAACTGCTCCTCGGTATCCCCGAGCTTAAACCCTTGCTCACGCAAACCCGAATCCAAAACCTGGTCCTTGCTCAACTTCGCCAGAAAGTTCAAGAGGAACCCGACTATGAAAACCCCGCCCTCTCAAACACTCCTTAATAAAGTTGTGGCCTTCTCTTTCTTCTGCCGCGGTCTCTCCGCTGACCATGTCGCCGATCTTCTCGGCATCCACCGCCGCACCGTCTTTAAGTGGAGCCAGGCTGACCGCTGGAAGGATCGCGCCCCGCGTCTCGCTGACTTCTTCTCTCAGCATCCGCTCTCGGTCGAGAACATCGCCCGGCTGGTTATCGCCTATGCTCAATCCGATCGCCCGCTTGTGATCCATCTCAATCAGCCGCCGCCCTCTCCCCGGTTCTTCGATGAGCGGATGTTCAAGCTCTCGATCAAGGAGTCCAAGTCATGGCCCTTGCTCCTCCTCAAAAAATTCCCCCAGTTACTCTGAGCCGGGGCAAGGTCGTCCCCTTGCTCCAGGCCAAGCGCGGCCGCGGCCGGACGCTTGAAGCTGACCAGCTCCGCCTCTATGCCTTCTTCCGGGCTGAGGAGCGCAATCGCCGCCGCAGCTCCGACTGAGTTTTCAAAACCATCAGCCGCGGCCGCGCCGCGAATGTGTCCTCTAGGCCTCGAATAATTCCAAAATTGGTGCCCTAAACGAGTAGTTTTAGCCCTGGCGGAGAGTCGTTTCGCCGCATCAGATCGAGCTTTGCGCCCCCGGCCTGGTGCCTCGGTGTCGGATTCCCGACCCCGGAGCACCGGCCGCCCGCGCCCCCCATCCCTTGACAGAAATCCCACCTGGTGCCCTAAATCTGCCTGGCTGGAATTGGACGAAGCCCTGCCGCTTAAGAAGGCGCGTGTCGCGCGGCCAAAGCAAGGCCCCCTGGGCGGCCAGGTGCGGGCCGGGGCGCGGGCCTCTGCGGCCTGTCCTCAAAGGGTTCGCGCCCCGGCCCTTAGAATATCAACATCCCCTCTCTGCGCGGAACGCGGCCCGGCCTGCCTGCTTCGCGGCTAGCCCGCGCCTGGCTTCGCGCCCTTGTCCCCGCCGTGGTCCATCCGGCCTCTGGGCCGTCCCGCCTGGCTCCCTGCCCCCTAAGACCTGGACGAAGGCCAGGCTGGGTCGCTCCGCCGCGCCGGGCAATGCCGCTTCGCCGGCAGTTCCGGGCCGCAAGAGAAGAAGAAGAAAGAGAAGAAAAAAAGGAAGGGATCGGCTTCGTGAGCCTGTCCTCTAGCTGCCGCGGATTCAGGAAGGCCGTTCACGCTTGCATCGAGAGTCAACGGGGCCAATGAGCCAGGCTCAAAGGCTCTCCCGGATAAGAAATAATTATGTAAAGTTGCAAGAGCAACTTCAAGGGCGCGGCGCCTACATAATTTTTCTTATCCGGCTGACTCTCGCAAGCGCGCCCGGCAAGCAGCCTCCGGCCTGGTGGGGGCCTGCGGCTGCAAGATTCCGATCCCGGCAAATATCGCTGGGGAGCCGCGCGCCTCCCGCGCGTGCGGGCTTCCAGGAGCGGAGGGGAAAAGAGGACTCCGGACCGGACGGCAACCCGGTGGTTGCCCTCCGGTTTAAATAAAAATTTCTCGAGCTGGGATCGGAAAAGAGCGCGAAGCGCGCCGGACAGGTTTCGCGCCCGCCGCCCCCGGAGGGGGACCCCGGCGTTCACGGAACCTGCTAAAAGGTTTTTAAATGTTGAGGTCGATCTCAAAAAAAGAAAGGAAAAAAAATGGAGCCTGAAAAATTGATCTGTCCGCTTTTGTCGATTGGGCCAGGCGTGGGATCAAGCCTGTGTTACCACCTGGGCTGCGCTTTCTGGTCTGATCTTCGCAATCGGTGTTGCGTGGTGGCCTGCGCGGAGATGAGCTTCCTGGCCTTGAAGACCTGGGAGCGGATTCTGAAAAAGGCTGACCTGGTGCCGGTCAAGACCGGGACTCGCTGAGCACTGTGGAGCGGCCCGGACTTGACCTCATCCGGGCCGCTTCTTCATCCTGGCCTGGTCGAAGGGATTTTTTTCTTGACAGGATTTTCTTTTGTGGTAGATGTGAAACCAGGAACCAGAAACCAGGAACCGGAAACCAGGAACCGAAAGGGGGTTTGTCATGAAGAAGCGGAAAGCGCGCCGTTATAATTGCGGCGCGGATCGCGGCTACCAGGGGAGCATCCCCGGTTCGAATCGTGGTTCTCTGATTACCGACCGTGGTTCAAGGCCCTCACCTGGAATCCCAGGCGAGGTGGCGGCGCAGGGAGTTGAACCCCGGACACTGCGGATATGAGCCGCATGCTCTAACCACTGAGCTACGCCGCCTTCAAATGAATAATATATATCACAAAACCGCGGCTCCGGCAATCGCTCTGCGTCTTTGCCCACCCTCATTTTTTGACAGCGCCGCGTATTTTCGGTCTTCGTAGGGGCGCAATTGATTGCGCCCACCTCCCGGCAAGGGCGCGATAAATCGCGCCCCTACCCCCGGTTCACGAAAAAATGAGGGTGGCAAGCTCTTGCGTCTGGGGTTAGCAGGCCTGGCCCGGCCGCGGCTTGATTTTTCCGGTTAATTCGGAGACGAGCGGCGGGAGGCAAGCACTCGTTCCTGGACCGCGGCCCAGGCCTCTTCCGGGGTGATCCGGATCACGCACTCCGGCCGGGAATAGACGCAGTGCACGGTCTTGGCGGTCTCGATGTGGATGCAGGGCGAGCAGGGCAGCGCCTGGTAGAGCGCGGTGTGCTCCGGGCCGCGAGGGGCGTAGAGCTTAGGCGTTTCCGGTCCGAAGAAGCTGAGGGTGGGGGTGCCGAGAAGCGCGGCCAGGTGGAGCGGGCCGGAGTCGTTGGTGATGAGCAGGTCGGCCCGGGCGAGCAGGCCCTTGAGCTCCGCAAAGCTCAGGCGGCCGGCCAGGTTCTGCACCTGGCTCGGCTCCTGCAAGCGGCCGTGCAGGTCGGCCACGAAGCTCGCTTCCTCCGGCGCGCCGATCAGCACCACTCGGCCCAGGCGGGCCTGGGTGATTTGGTCGAGCAGCGCCGCGAAATGCGCGGCCGGCCAGCGCCGCTCCAGCGCCAGGGCGCCGGCGTTGGGGTTGACCGCGATCAGCGTCTCACCGGGGCCGATGCCCTGCGCCGCCAGAAGATCTGTGGCGCTTCCTTGCTCTTCCTCGCGAGAGCGGGGGAGGACCGGAGGAGCCAGGTCCAGCTTCTCATCCAGGCTGCGGGCGAAGTCGAGGAAGTTTTCGGTGACGTGGCGGTCGGCGCGAAAGGGGACGAGGCGGTTGTGGAGGTTGCCGCGATAGATGTTTCCGGCGAAGCCGACGCGCAGCGGAGCGCGGCTCAGGCCGGCAACCAGGGCGGAGAAGCGGGTCAGGTATTCCAGGTCCAGGGCGGCGTCGGCGCTGGTCCTGCGGACCTGGTTCAGGAAGCGGAGGATCGTGGCCGGGATCCGGAGCGGCGAGCCGGAGAGGTCGAGCAGAAGGAGGCGGTCGGCGAGGCCGAGCCACTCGGCGAGTTCGCGGTTCGAGGCGAGGGTGGCGAGATGGATTTCGGCCTGGGGAAAGCCGGCCCGGAGCGCGCGGAGGAGCGGCGCGGTCAGGATGAGGCCGCCCATGCCCCAGAACTTGATGACCAGGATGCGGCGGATCGGGTCGGGTTGAGGGCGAGCGGGCGCCGGGAGGTAACTCAGGCGGACCAGGCGGCACAGGAGCGGGCCGGCGAAGCGGTCCAGGAGCTTCATGCCGGCAAAGTTCATGCGATCCAGTCCTGGAATTGGGCGGCCATGCGCCAGAGGTTCTTGAGCGCGGCGGGCGAGGCGTTTTGGTTCAAGGTGTGGAGGACCCGGCCGGGCCGGAAGTAGAACTGGCGAAAGGCTTTGCGGCGCCAGGCCATGACCTCTTCGGCCTTGAGCCCGGGCAGGTCCAGGACCGAGAAGTTCTGCTCGAAGCGCGACCAGTCCGGGGTGTTGATCCAGCCCTCGGCCTTGGCCCGGCGGTAAAGCTCGGACCCGGGGAAAGGGACCGCGCAATAGAACTGGGCGTAATCCAGGGGCAGGCTGCGGGCGAAGGCGATGGTTTCCTGGATGGTGTCCTTCGTCTCGCCGGGATAGCCGAGGACCAGGTGGGCGGTAACCATCAGGCCCGCGGCCTTGGCCAGGAGAACCGCCTGGCGGTGCTGTTCCAGGGTGGTCTTCTTGCCCATGAGGTCGAGCATCTTCTGGGAGCCGGACTCGAAGCCGAAGCCGATCATCCAGCAGCCGGCGGCCTTGAGCCGGGCCAGGAGTTCCGCGTCCACGTGGTCGCCGCGGCTGTTGCAGACCCAGTCCAGTTTCAGGCCGGAGGCGATGATGGCGTCGGCCACGGCCAGGGTCCAGTCGCGCTTGAGCGTGAATGACTCGGCCCAGAAGAGGAAGTCGGTGATGCCGAACTTGGTCTTGATCCAATCCAGTTCCTTGACGATGCGTTCGGGCGATTTCTGGCGGAAGAGGCGGCCGTAGTAGGTGGCGTCAGCGCAAAACTTGCAGGCGTAAGGGCAGCCGCGGCTGGTGGCGAGAAGGAGGAAGGGCCGGTCGCGGAAGGGGAGGCGGTAAAGCTCGCGTTGGACGAGGTGCCAGGCGGGGAAGGGGAAGGCATCCAGTTCCGCGGGTTCCCGCTCCGGGCCGTGGAGGATTTCCTTGCCCTGGCGCAGACTCAGGCCGGGAAGGCCGGCCAGCTTTTGCCCTTGCTGGATGCGTTCCGCGGCCTCGCGGATCGTGATTTCAGGTTCGCCGCGCACGACGGCGTCTAGGTCGGGCGCCATCCGCAGCGTCTCCTCGGGCAGCGCGCTCGGGTGGATGCCGATGGCCAGAGTGACCATGCCGGGAAAAGCCTTTTTCAAATCGCCGGCGAGCGCCAGGTCCGAGACGATGGAAGGGGTGGCGGTGTTGATCACGGCCAGCCGGGGCCGGAGCCGGCGGAAGCGCTCGAGCAGGCGCGTGGTGTCAAGGCCCTCGACGATGCCGTCGGCCAGGTGACAGGTGAAGCCGGCCTTGAGGAGCACGCCGGCGATGGTGGCCAGCGAGATCGGGGCCCAGACCGCGGTCCAGGCGCCGGCGCGCTGCATGCAGCGGCCTTCGCGGACGATGGCGACGCCGTTGGCGGCCGGGGGGTTGAGGAGGAGCACGTCCACCTACCAGATCTCCTTGAGCAGCCGCCAGAAAAAGAGATGGGCCTTGGCGAAAGTGGGCAGCTTGCTCCGGCCGGCCTGGCGGGCGTATTCGTGAGCGCCGACTTCGCCCAGGCGCAAGCCCTGCTTGAGCGCCTTGATCACCATCTCGTGCTCGATGTCGAAGTCGTCGGCCTGTAAGTCCAGGGCCTGCATCCGGTCTTTGCGGATGGCGCGAAAGCCGTTGAGGCAGTCGGTGATCTCGCGGCGGAAGCGGTAAGAGATGAGCATGGAGAGGAGGTTGCCGCCGAGGTCGCGCACGAAGTGGGCGAGGTTGGGATGCACGTCGTCCGAGCCGCCGCGCCAGCGGGAGGCGATCACGAAATCAAGGCGGCCCTCGCGGATGGGCGCGACCAGCTTGGGGATATCGGCGGGGTCGTGGGAGCCGTCGGCGTCGAGAAAGACCAGGATCTCGCCCCGCGCTTCCTGCAGGCCGGTGCGGTAGGCGTCGCCCTTGCCCCGGCCGTGATCGAGCACCACCCGGGCGCCGGCGGCTTCGGCTTTCTCCCGGGTGCGGTCGCGGGAATGTCCGTCCACCACCAGCACCTCCTCCGCGCAGGCCCGCGCTTTGGCAACCAGGGCGGCGATGGTGGCCTCTTCCTCGAGGGCCAGGATCACCGCGGAGACTTGGATCGCCGCGCTCATGAAGCGGCTCCGGGGGGCAACAGGGGCGTGATCTTTTCCAGGCGTTTTTGGGCCAGGGCCACGGCCTCGGAGGAGATGTCCATCCCGATCCAGCGGCGGGAGAGGCGCTCGGCTGCGGCGAGGGTGGTGCCGCTGCCGCAGAAGGGATCCAGCACCAGGTCCAGGGGGTGGCTGGAGGCGGCGACGATGCGGTCGAGGAGCGCTTCGGGTTTTTGCGTGGGCCAGCCCAGCTTTTCCCGGGAGAAGCTCATGATGTGGATGGAGGTGAGACCTTCTTCGGTGGAAAGTCCCCAGACGTCTTCGAGGGGGATGCCCGGCGCTTTGCCGGCCTTGCCCCGGCGCTGATAGCCGTAAGTATGGTTGAGGTGAATTTTATTGAAGGTGAAGCGGCGGCTTTTCACGTAATAGAGGATCACGTCGTGGTTGCGGATCCACTTGCGGGCCCGGGTCTTGAAGCCGGAGATCCAGCCGATCCGCCAGACGATTTCGCCGCGAAAGTATTCGGGGCCGAAGATCAGGTCGAGCAGCACTTTCAGGTAGTGGCTCATGCCCGGGTCGCAGTGGAGGTAGAGGCTGCCGGTGGGCTTGAGCACGCGGTAAAGCTCGACCAGCCGCGGGGCCATCATCGTCAGGTAAGCGAGGGTGTCGCCGGCGCCGAGCAGCTCGCGGAGGTTTTGGAGAAAGGCGGTGGGCTTTTGGGGACCGCGCTCGACCAGGTCGGCGAAAGCGGCCTCGCTGGTTTTATCCCAGGGCCAGCGGTCGCGGAAGTGGACGTAGTCCTGGCCGCTCTGGAAGGGAGGGTCGAGGTAGATGAGGTCCACGCCGGCGTCGGGCACATGCCGGCGCAGCAGGTCGAGGTTGTCGCCCAAGAGGATCTGGTTCACCGGCAACTTGGCGGTCATGGCTTAAAAGACAGCACGACGTTTTCCGGCGGCGCTTCCAGGCCGAGGAATCCGACCGGGTCGTCGGCCACGGGCACGGGGAAAGTCTTGACCGGCGGCTCGGAGCGAAAACCCTCCAGGTAATGGTATTTGATGACCACTTTTCCTTCCTCGGGCTGGAGGCCGCTCAAGGTGATGCGGTCAAAGTCGGCCTGGAGCCGGCCGCGGCCCCTGAAGAAAAAATCGGGCTCGCGCTCCAAGCCGAACACGCAAAGACCGTTGAAACGGGCCAGGAGCGCGGCCCAGGGTGCCAGGCGTTGGAAGCGTTGCCGGGAGGGTTCGGACCAGGTCACCACCCATTTGACATTATACAAATCGAGACGCTGCTTGAGCAAGTCGTCCGGGATCTCCTGGATCGGCCGGCCGAGGAAGCGGCCGTCGGAAAAGTCCACCAGGTGGTGGCGGATAAAAGCATTGGGCAGCGGGCCGCCGATGCATTCGCGGGGCAGGAGCGCGGGCAGGATGCCGGGGTAGCGGGCTCCGCCGTAGGTGCGCTGTTTCCCTTGCCAGAGGTTGTTGTCCTCGATGAGGATGCGGGCCGAGCGGTCGGTGTTCTCGGCGAGCCAGTGGTGGAGAGCGGCGACCTCCGGCTCAAAAGTGCTGCGGAGCGGGGCCACGTAGTAGAAGAGGCGGAAGTTGGGGAGGAAGTGCAGGATCACGAGAGTCAGGAGGAAAGCGAAGTCGAGCATCTTTTTGCTGGGAAGTTGGAGCGGAAAGGAGGAGCGGAGGTTACGGAGACCGCCGGCCGCGGCCGGGAGGAGCAGGAAATAGAAGGCGCTCACATAGCGGTAGGGCTGAAGATGGCGCAACAGGGGCAGGAACGAACCAAAGTAAGTGAAAAGGAAAAAGAAGGCGAGCGGGGCCAGCCAAGGCCGGAGCGACTTTTCCCGGACCAGGCCGGCGAGGGCGAAGCCGAAGATCAAGTCGCGGCCGAGGGCCAGGCCGAAAAAGGGTTGCAGGGGGGAAAGGTCTTTAAGAAAACGAAGCGGATCCGTGTTTTGGAAAAAGGTGGTGGTCGGGTCCTCGATTTTGAAGGGGAGCAAATGGAAGAAGGGGAGCCACCACCAGTAATTGGCGAGAAGGACGGCCAGCCCGAGGCCGGCCAGGCGGAGGTAATCGGCGCCTCGGAGCCGGCGGAGCTGAGGGATGAGGAGCAGCAGCATCGGGATTGGCAGGAGCACGAACGCGGTCTTGTGGATGAGGAAAGCGAGGGGTAGGGCGAGAAAGAGAATAATCAAAGTCCGCGCTTCTCGGCGTTGGAGCCAGCGGTGCCAGAGGCTTAAGGGATAGAGGAAGAAGTAAAGCAAAAAAGCGCCGGAGAGCATGCCCCATTGGGCGAAGAGGCCGGGTTCGGCCAGCCAGTAGTAGGAGGTGCCGAGCGCGGCGCCGGCCAGGGCCGGGAGCGGATTAAGCTCGAAGTTTTTCAGGGAGAAATAGAGCAAGATGGGGAGCGCGAAGGAGGTGGCCAGGTAGAAAAGCTTGATCACCGTGCCCAGCGGGAGCGAGGGCAGGGCGATGGCGGAGAGCTGGACCGGGAGCGCGGAGTTGAAGATGAAATCGAGCGGATAGCCGGCCATGTAAAAGGGATCAAAGCCCCAGATGCGGCCGGAGGCCTGGAACAAGGAACGGGCGGCAAAGGCCCAGTAATACTGGGAGCACCAGTCCACGTTGAGGATGGGCCGGGAAGAGAAGAGGTCTTCGGGAGAGGCGAAGGCGGCGAGGGTAAGGTAGAGTTGGGCGAGAAAGAGGGCGGCCAGGCCGCCGGCGAGCGCGGCTCGGGTAAGCGGAACCGATTGAAAATCGGTGGCACGATGCGACGCGGGATCAGCCAAAGTAGTGTCGCATCTTTCGGTAGAAGGTATAGCGGAAGATGAACTTGCCGGGGTCGGGATCGCGCCGGAAGTCGCGGCCGAGCTCGCGGAGGTTGTCGGCGAAGACGCGGAGCCGGCGGCGCTTGAGGATGCGGGATCGGCTCTGGAGCACCTGTTCGTAGGTCAAGCCGGGCAGGGCCAGGGGCAACTGTCCGGCGCGGTTCCGCTTCAGGTAGTAATCGAGATCGGAGAGGTCGGAAAGGTTGCTCATCCCCTTCTTTTGACACTCCTCGGCCAGCCGCGTTCCCAACAGGGGCGTGCAAATCGAGATGTGCACCGTGTGCGGCTTCAACTCCTCCACCAACGCCTCGGTCTCGCGCAAAGTCTCCGCGTCCTCCTCGGGCGAGGCCAGGATCACATAGGCATGGGTGCGGAAGCCCCAATTCCGGCAAAGGGCAAAGGCCTGGCGCGCCTGCTCCACCGTGGCGCCCTTGTCCAGGGAGTCCAGCACCTTTTGCGAGCCGGACTCGATCCCGAAGAGCACGTAGTAACAACCCATGGCCCGAAGCAGCCGGGCGGTGTTCTCATCGAAGGTATCCACCCGGGAATTGACCACGTAGCGGAAGCGATTCAGGCCCGCGGCCGAGATCGCATCCACCAGGTCGGTAAGCCAGCCGCGGTTGGTGGTGAAGATGTCGTCGTGGAAAAAGAAGTCGGTGATCTCGTATTTCCGGTGGAGCAGCTTCAACTCCTCCACCACCAGGGCCGGCGAGCGGTATTTGACCTTTTTGCCGAAGAGCCGCTCCAGCGTGGGCTGGCAAAAGCGGCAGCGGTAAGGACAGCCCCGGCTGACGTGGAGGTTGATGGCGCGGCTCTTGAGGTAGATCGGGTTGACGTCGAGCAGGTCGCGGTCCGGAATGGGCAGCGAGTCCATGTCCACCTCGGCCGGACGCGGTGCGTTAACTGCAACCTCGCTCCCGCGGCGCAACGCCAGGCCGGCGATCTCGGCCGGGTCAGCGTTCGGGTCCAGGAGCAGGCTCAAGGTCTTCTCGCCCTCGCCCATGACCGCGTAGTCCAGTTCCGGGATGGCCTCCAGGCTTTCCCGGGGAGCGATGGTGGGATGGGGCCCGCCCATGACCGTGGTCGCGCCCAGGGATTTCGCGTAACGGGTGAGCTCGGCCGCGGCGGGGAAGAAATCAGTGAGGGTGGAAAGCCCGACCAGCTCGGGCCGGAAAGAGAAAAGCTCGCGCTTGACCCGTTCGAGGTCAGGGTCGAAACTGGTGTCGTGGCAACGGACCTGGTGTCCGAGGTCGCGGAGCACGGTGCCCAGGGTGATGATGCCGAGCGGCGGCCACATGCCATGCACCTGCTCACGGCGCCTGGGAAAGATCAGGGAAATCTTCATCAATTCATCATTTTATCATGCTTCCGGGCCGATAGCGAACCGGCACAGGCTGACCTTTTATCCCATTTTCCAGAGAGAAACCCCAGCTCGGCAGGGCCGGAGCCAAATCCTGACCTCTAAACGTGAACGGAATCTTTGTAGATGCAATGACTCACTAACTTGACACACAGTTTCGAGTGTGTTATCATGAAGCTCATGGAAATCCATGGCAATTCGGCTTTGTCGCTGAAGCAGCGGGAGGAGG
>Ga0299912_10004586_pt1 | contig 11330 bp, 10 predicted proteins | sample RVTome_2_FD_207667 | JGI IMG/M metagenome (GOLD analysis project Ga0299912, IMG submission 207667) | Soil microbial communities from uranium-contaminated site in the Upper Colorado River Basin, Wyoming, United States - RVT95D214 (version 2) ... | reverse complement strand
CTTCTCACGACTTCCAGCGTCGTTGATGACGCCCCGAGGGATGTGCACGCTCCAAACATTCTTGGTGTTGTCAAAATTCTGAAACGTGATGGAGACTTTGTACGAGCCACTGTTGATATCATCATATACTTCTCCGAACACAACCGTGTTCGCGTCGTTCGCCTTCAGTGTGTCCACCGTGGCTTTGGAGATACCCTCGAGCCGGAGAACGGCCTTCTCGTTGTCTTTCTGCGCAATGAGACGCGCGTAGTTCCGCCTTTCGAGAACTCTGCAGAAGTTCTTCTGTGTAAGTTTCTCTTCAAACTCAACCGTCAACTGGCGGGTGACTTCATTCCTCGTTCCATTCCGCGTCGCGAAGTCCCACACATAACAACGAACCGAATCAAGCGAGCCGGCAACGGACGGGCATGTTGACAAACACACTGAGAGAAACGAAAGCCATAGTGCGAAACGGGGCGTCGTATGTCTCTTGACAACTGACATAGTGCTTTTTCCTACAAACATGGCTGAAGTTGGCTATCGCGATCAACAAAGATCCGGCTGATACATTGCCGGAAGCTGTTGCGTACGACGATCTTCTGACTGATCTCCCGCTTCTCCATCCGTATGATGACAGAAGTGAGGTTCCGTGTAATGACGTCGGCTGGTCTCCCGTCCACAAGTATTTCTGCATCGTTGAGGTCTGACGGAACAAGCAGGGTTATTTTGAAGTAGACTTTGGTGCCTGTATGAGAATAAATGCCGTTGTTGTCACGCTTGATCGCCGATGAGTCGTGTTTGTCGGTCTTCGTCGAATCGTGCGATGTCCCTCCGCGGGTTTGACCCTCCTTTTTATCTCCCTCGCGGAGGTGCTCCCAGAAGCCCAGTAGTATGACCAGCAGTGCGATGGCAAATCCAAAGTTGATGACGCGTTTCACCACATCTCCGGCTGTCCTTTTCGGAAGCGGGGGGAGTATGCCTGCCTTAAAGAGAGCCGTAAGAATTCCGAAGAAAAGAAGTATGACAAAGCCAACCAGAACAAGAGGGTGCTGCAGAAAAGGAGCGATGTCCTTGAATGTGCTCGGAAGATCCATCACTTTTCCTCGGATGAATCGGGGCTTGATGATGCTGACCGAGGCTTCACATTACGCGTCAATAGCTCGGTTGGAGCAGACCCCGCCGTTCCTCCAAACAATGCCGTGATCACTCTGTCAATCAATTGAATGAAGAATCGTTCGCTGAACCCTGCCAGGAACGCTATCACATAGAGGGGCAGCTCGTTTTTCACCAGGGCCTCCGGACCCTGCATGCTCCACATTCCAGCTTTCACAATGAGGACCGAGACAACTCCAGTAATCGCACCGAGGATCGGCTTCAGGATGTACCATGTCGTGTATATTTTATCGAAATCCAAATCGATCCTGTGCTTAATAAGACCCCAAAACACCGTCGTTGTGCCGCCGATTGCACCGGTCCACAAATAAGGATGGTAATATGACACCAACAAATTGGTGGACGGGAGCCACTGAGACAGCAAACTCGTTATGACTTCAAATACAAGGAGAATGGTACATGAGAGAAGAGGCGACAGAGCCAACAACAATGCGAGTTTCGCGCTATTGGTCGTTTCTACTGCACGATTGATGAGGAACGTTGCCTCCCAGATCTCATCGTGAGCAAGGTCCCATTTTTGTGCGTTTGCCGCCTCCTGGGCCTTGGCAAGGAGCGCCAGAAACTGCTCTGAGAATTTCTTGCTGGGGGATATCATCGTCATATAGCTATTGAGGTCATCGATTGCCGCGGCAATTTCCGTCCCCCGGTCGCTGTTATTCGTCGCGGTAAACCTCCACATTGCCTTGAACGGGAGATTCGAGGCAATCGGAGTTCCGTTTAGTGTGTCCGACATATGTCCACCTTTCTCTCAGGCTTCAGAAAAGAATTGACTGGTAATCTATCTGCGCAACACGATGCTCCCCGACAGACCAGTGGTGACATTTCTGTACATTCCATGCATCTCGTTCCCTTCAGCAGATACCGTTAGTTGAACTCCACCCCCGGTGAAATCACTGAGCACGTAACTGAGCTCGACCCTTTGCCCGATAATCGATCCTTCCCCGCTCGACACCAACACCCCGTAGCCGTTTTTGACTGCCAGCTGAACGTGGTTTCCACGTTGTTCAAATTCATAGGTGAACCCATCCACACTCTCCCAAGTCCCGGTAATGTCCAAATTCGGGTGCTGCAGTTCGGTTCGGAGAGGAGATGTGCGTGAGTCGGACAAAGGCGCGGACGCAGACTGCTCGTTGGGAACCGTCACGGGCGTTTTCGATCCCGAAGGCTCCAGACGCGCGCTCTGTTCCTGATTCCTGGCCGGGGAGTCGACATTATCAGTGGTCAACGGTGATTTTCCGATAAGGGCAAGCGCCATGATGGCCGACAAAACGATGCCCGTGATTGCAAGTCCCATGCCCTTGACTTTGTTCAGCTTTGCATCGTAGAACGCGACGATCCCCAGCGCGAGTGCCACAAAAGCAAACACCAGCCCACCCATGACAGTATTCCAATCTAAAGACTCCTCTGTGAAAAACAGGATCAGCAGGAAGAGGATAAGAGAAAGACTCATGATCGCCTTAACGCTTAATTTCTTGAGCGGCACAGGAACAGTCTGAATTGGGGACAAGGGACTTACCGACTTGACTTGCGCACGCCCCTTCAGCGAGGGTCTGCCCAGTGTCTTCACCAATATCTTCACCAACTGCTCGGTATCAAACTCCCATCGCTTGTCCGAGAGTTCGTCTGCTTGCCGGCGTGCCAGTGCCGCAAGATCTGGAGGCAGGTCTTCTTCTGAGGGCATTGCGGCACCGCCTACCAGCACCGGAATCACTCTGATATTCCGCTGCAGCGCAGTTGCGATTTCCAGCCGTATGAAATCATTCGCGTTGTCCAGACGCCGCCGGCCATTCGCATCACTCGCCGCTAGCCACTGCGGGCCGATAACCGCTATCAGCACATCGCAAGAACCAACGGCCTTGCGGATCATCTCGATGAAATCAACGCCGGCTTCGATGGTCTCAATGTCCATGAAAATTTGTTCGGGCCCGAAATTTTCCTGCAAGATATCGGACAAGTGTCCGGCCCAACCGGCGCTATCTTGTCTCCTATAACTAATGAAAATACCTGCCATCGCTCACTCCTCCTCCTTGCCGATGATCATCAGGACGTTCCTTGCTGCACAACAAACTAACGCTGCTAACCGCTAGATTTGCTTGCTCTCTTTCTCAGGTTTTTGCTGGTGGACGGTTACCCAGAGTGAATTCTCACGCGAGATCAACGATTCAACACGTTGGACAAACAGCGCATTCACATCAGATGCCGCCTCGTAACTGTCAATTCCCGCGTCATAGTAATGCCTCTCCTTCTTCAGCGCCTCTGCAATCGCGCGATAACTGATCCAGTTCTCGTGAAACTTGAATGTTGTTAGTCCCGCCGTGCCAATGGCAAGTACGACTGCCAGGAGTGCTGTTATCCAATTGCGATCGCTCTCAATTGTGGTCACGAGGACAGGCAAGGTCGCAGAGAGTCCTATCACGGCCCATTGAAAAGAATAATAGAACTTCTTGTTCCGTGCAGACTTGCCGTCGTACCAATGGACCTGGTCCGAGTATCGACCGGCAACGTACTCTTCAAGTTTTTCTTTTGTCATGATTCCTCACGTCACATTAATACCTTCACAAGCTTGATGACCGTTCCGGCAACAGATTCGATGTTGCTTTTTAGCTGCGTGATTTTTCTGTTTTCGTCCGTTGCAGCATTGACTATGTCCAGCAGCTGCAAAAGATTTTCTTTGTCCGATTTTGCCGGAAACAAAGAGTTGATCTGGCTGTCCTTGAGGGTAGTCAGACTCGAGATCTGAGTTGCCAGCTGAGTATTAGTCATATCGGCAGTCTTATCGAGAATATCTGCGAAGCGCCCCATATCATTTTCCTTTCAGGATTGTCTTTGCCTCTTCAATGTATGTTGTCACCTCTTCCGCCTTCCCCTGATAGGTGAGGATCTTTTCCAGTATCCCATTGACCTTGTCGAGGGGAAGAAGAGCTGCGGGATCCACTTTCAAGCCTGCAAGCAGTTTCTGCCGTGTTTCAGTAACTTCTGCCGCCGAACGAAGATGGGCGGTGAGAGCCTGGTTCACCGTGAGCATGTCTGAGTAGTGCGAAGCGACGGTTTCGCGAAGGGCTCTGCCGATCTCATCAATTGCATCGATAAGAGTGGCTCGGCGCTTCCACACTTGGGCTGCGGCATCCTGAGAGAACTCTGTCAGGAGAACGGCTTTCTGTATCGCATCTCGCTCCTGCTCGATTAATGCCATGATTTTGGTGTCCTTCATGGCATTCTCCATAAACTTCGGCGCCCACGTCTTATCAATGAAATCGTTCGTTCTCTGTTTTCGCTCGACGATGAATTGGTCGAGCATTGCTAGGTGCGACTGTTCGGCCGCCCGAATCATTCGGGTCAGCTCAATGCTTAACTCCGCCGATTCCTTTGGAATCGTGGCGCACGCTGGGAAGATGCATAGCACACAGATGATGAGGATATGCGTCACGAGATTCTTTTTCATGGGCTCTTCTGTCTCCTTAATAGTGTCAGTCCGAAAGTTGTAATTGATGTTTGAGATACCCTGTCGCGCCAGTAAAGAAAACCTTTGCGTACATTCTACCTCCCTTGTTGAGCCGGCGGTTTCCAGCTCCCCTCGCCCAGAATCCCGTGTTGCTGAAGTAGCTCGCGCAGCCGGGGCTCAACTCCCTCCTCCTGCGCTTTCTTCTGGATCCTCCGGACGAGTTCATCGTAGGATTGCCGGGCCGGGATTTCATGAATCTGATATGTCATCAATTCAAGCAGTTTGCTGTCTCTTCTCTTGCGCACGAAGATCAAGCCGGCCACGCCAAGCAATGAAGCAATGACTCCACCTGCCGTCCAGAGCAGCTCCGTGGCATTCCGCTTAACAAAGGTCTCTTCCCCATGCACGAGGGGCTGCATTTTGTTCCTGTATTCCTCCGACAACGTGGCCACCGCACTTCGTATGAGGGAATCAATGGCACTGCGGGTTGTTGCACCAAGGAGCTCATTCCTCAACAGAGTCATCCTATCGCGCGTTGAATCCCCCAGGAGCTCGTCACGAAGATGTCCGATCAACACCCGTGTTCTTATCCCCAGGAGCTCGTCACGCACCTGTCCCAGTTGTTGTTTTGTTGTTTCACCGAGCAAATCGTGCCTGAGTTGCTGGACCCACAGACGGGTGTATTCTCCAAGCAGGGTGTCCCGTGTCGCTGCGGCCTGCTTTGACAGTGTTTCTCCGAGGTGGTCGATAAGCGCAGCCAGTCGCTCTTGAGTCTTCGCCGCAGTTAGCGTATCCAAAGCCCCAGCGACGAAACGCCCGGCCACTGTGTCTGCCTTCTCATTCACTCCTTCAATCAATCCCCCTCCAAGATCCCTCCCCCACTGGTTGAACGAGCAGCTGCTGACGATCACCCCCAGAATACAGCACAGATACATTCTCATCACGTATGCCTTTTCAGAGTTCGACGGTGTCCGGCGTGTTCATTTTCGGTCAATGATGTTCAAAGGCTCGATGCGTCCAGCATCGTCGTTCCAACGCTGAAGAGGCTGTATGAACAATTTCCCCGCACTGTCGCGTTCGAGATAGATCACCGCATACGTTTTATCCTCCCGCAGCGCAGAAGTAGAGGACTCGATCACCGGAACCCAGGTGCCGGAATTGATGTACCAACGCCCGTTCCTTTGATATTGCTCGGGATTGTGCGTGTGCCCCATCGTGACCAAACGGTATTCGGGATTCTCTTCGAGCTTTCTTCTGGCCGGTTCCATCAGGTATGTGACCTCTTCGAGCTGAGCATAGGACACAAAGCGCGAAAAGAGATAACTCAGAAAAAGAACTGACGAGTCTTTTGCGAACCCGATGCCGAATTCCACGACCGCCCCCCAGAGACCGGTCACCGGTTGTAAACCCGAAGCGTCGGGAAAAATGAGGGATACAAGTCGGCCTCCCCATAACACCGCCGCCAGGAGGAGCGGCAGCCCGATTGCCAGAATATAACCCAGAATGGGCTTCAACATGTACCTCACGTATCGCTTGGGGACCATCTTGACGGCAAACGGCAAGTAGTAGAACAAAACTTTGAGACCAAGAAAAAATCTTTCTCGCATCAGCATGTGAAGGATATTTGCAGTTGGTCGAACATTATCCAAGAAGGGGTATACCAGCTCAAGTTTATTGATGAGGTAACGATTGAAAAATGAGCCAAACGGGATGTTCAATTCACTCCCATGCTCTCCGAATGTCGGACCGCCGACGACCTTCGCGAACTTGTCGTATCGATGACCATGTTCCGCATAGATTTCTTTGTCGATGAGACAGGCTGAGTCGATGAAGGAGCAGTGCCGGATCACTGTGTTGAGGCAATCTGCCGCACCACCAGTCCCCCTCATGGTCTTGAGTCGGTTGGCGAGCGCCAGGCGCAGGTAATTCCGGACAGCGACCCAATACCATTCAAGATCATGGTTTCCTTTAAGAATGAGGAGAGAGTGTTCATCGTTGATCCATCGAGCCAGAGCGTCAAACAGTGCCGAATGTCCGCGCACAGCGCTACTCAGCTTCCAGACGGACTTATAGTCATCCGTTTTAAGGCCCAGGTCTCGTTCCTTCTCGCTCACACTCTTCTTCAAGAAGTCGAGCGATTTGTCATTGATGCCGACACTCTGCAGCATCTGCTCCCATTCCCGGAATTCGTGCTCTCCTTTAGGCACTGACACCACACGGAGGAAATCAATGAAATCTCCATTGATAACGAGTAGCGCCTTCTTGTTTCCTTTTGCCGTCAGCTTTGCTTTGACGTAGCTCAGAAATCTGTCGAACGGCTCGTCAGAAAAGAAGTTTTCCGTTCCCCCGAAGGTTCCCATTGAGGTCTTGCCCTGGCTCAGGTGCAGATCGCTCACAATCACAATCTCGCGCCCCTCACTGGAGATTTCAACGAGAGAAACTTTCTCGGGCTGGGCTTGTTCACTGTTCGCAAGCAACCGAATCACTTCTTGGTCCATATGATTTCCTTGAGCTATGCGTATTTTTCTTAATGACCCGGATCGTCATCCAGCGCCAGGAGGAACGCAACTAGAGCGGTGATCTTCTCACCTCCTGGAAGATCATCGATGTACTTCTCGTGACCTATGCCCTGAACATTCATCGACGCCATCGAAACACGTTCAGTTGTTCCGTTCACAGGATTCACAGGTCCTTTGTTTGCAGCGATCACCATCTCGCGCTCCGATTTCAGCAAGAGGGCCTGCAAGCTCAACGCAGCATTAGGCCGCAGATATGAATCAGGATTCGCTTCACGATAGGCGAGAATCTGTCCCATCCCGTACAGCTTGTCATGTTCAGGGAGCTTCAGCAACGCCTGCACGTCGTCGCCGGGCGGAGCGCTCCCCGGTCGCAGTGAAACACCGACGCCGCCATCGTGAAGATAGGGCGCGGTTCCCCAGAGGTTTCGAAGGGTCACAACCTTGTATCCAAATTTCTCTTCGCTGCCGAACAGCTTTGCAATAATACCGGATAATCCAGATGAGATCGCTTCTCCTGTCGCAGGATCATATTCCGGAGCTACAAATGTCTGCAATGGCTCGGTTGCCTTTGCCCGGGCAGAATTCGTTCCAATCTTGTCAAGCGGAATAATCTTATTATTCGTGAAGAAAGGACCGGCGTGGCAATCGACGCAACCCTGGCTTTTGAAAATTTCATACCCTTTCTCCACGAGACCGGACTCGCGCGCACGTGCGAGGAGTGCAGAGTGATTTGTCGGAGGCTCAGCCCAATCGAGCATCAAGCTGATTGCTTCTGTGACGAACTCATCACCATTGAGCCCGTATTTTTTCTCCAGCTCATCCACATGGTACTCTCTTCGTATTTCGGGGGTCGTAATCACGCGAATCCCCAGTAGCCCGGTCATCTGCGCGCGCAGTTTGCCGTCTGTACCAAACTCCTCAGCTTTACGTATACGGTTGTGCTTTCGATTATCGGGGTGGTCCATTACCTCCTTCGTCAAATACTCGGTGGTGCCATCAATGATCACCACGGCATCATCACGCAGGACCCCCGGCATGCCATCCGATGTTCCGAGAATGTCATCACGCAGCTTGTCCGCAAGACTCGGATCGTTTTGTGCGGCAGGAGAGAAAGTCACCAGCAATTCAGCATATTCTTTGGCAGTCACGACCGAAAAGATTCCCGGCTCAATCCAGAAAAGCAGGTTTGCAGTTTTTCCCCCACGGTCTCTGCAAAGCCCGACGAATTCGGAGGGATCAAATGAAACCGTCCAGACATTGTTGTTTCTGTCAGAGGCATTGAGCATTACCCCGTCATAGTTGTAGGGCCAGTTTCCTCTTGTGAATAACACAGGATACTGAAGCGGATTGTGGATGGCATCGGGAGTGTCGTCAAAGTAGCCCCTGGGCATGAGTTGGACTCCGCGAACGATGTCACGCTTCACTTCGTGGGGTTTGCTTCTGTAATTTTGCAGGATCTCCTGCATCCACTTCTTTGCCTCCGACGGAGAGAGCACGCCAGGACGTCCAGAGGCAAATAATGCCGCAATCGGATTGCGTGCTGTAACAAAGAGCCATCCGAGATGAAGATCTTGGTTCCCAAGAGCCCATGCATCCTGTGGTTTGTAGAGGCTACCCGGCGTTTCGACACCGAGTCTGGCAGATTTGAGATCTGGTTTCCCATCCCAATCAACATCAAGCGAGTAGTGGCATATTGCACAGGCAAATCCGGCACGAAATTTCTTGCCATCCGGGACAGGCCCCAGACCCCGGGGTCCTTTCGAGTACCTGGCTGGATCAAGCAGGTAAGGAAGAGACGTGTCCTGATCATGAGCCGGGACCGGCACAATTCCAACCGGCCAGGCAGACCCCGCTTCGACATCCAAGCCCGTGTGCAATTTTTCGGGAAGTGAAAGGTTCATATCCAGCATGCTTCCCGTCGGGAACGAGACAACGAGATCATTCGTGTATCCTCCTCCGTTGCCCGAGTAGAGATTCCCGCGCACCCCATCGAGATCATCGATTGCCTCAAAGAAGAACCGGTAAAAGGGTTCGGTATGCAGCCCACTCTTCCGGTCGGGAACGTTGACATCCACACTCAGAAAACCCACGATGTCTGTAAGAAAACGTTCGTTGCCGAACGTCTCACTCCGGAACCACTCCTCTCCCCATTTCACCCAATTCATGTATTCATAATACGGGATTTCTTTCCCGTGATATATCGGGACTACGGGGCCGGGCGCCTTCGTCTGCAGCACATTGAAATCCCCCCAATCTTTTGGTTGTGGGGGACATCCAGAAAAAAGCACCACTGCCGCCACGACAAGAATGATAGTTCGGAAAGATTCTCGCAAATTACGCATTGGGTTACCTCCTGTTCGATCATGTACTAGCTGCGCTGACTGTGACCTTTTTGGCTCTTAAACGAATGATGAAAGCGATCAAGACGGAGAGCGCTTGGAGCACTCCCAGCACCACGACAAATGTTTCTTTGTTATCGACCGCGTGGAAAATGACGGTCGAAAGGAAGAAGGTGAATAGAATGAGAAGGTGAATTCCAGTCCGCTGCACTCGAATCCAGGTGAGGCTTGAGTCGCCGAACCACGCTAGAATGAAATCAAACAGCCACCACGCCGTGATGAACAGGTTCGTTGTCGCCACAAACGCCCCTTGTGCAGTATAGAATTCACCGAAGCTGCCGTGGAAATAGAGGACAAAGCTGAAGTAAACATGTACGAGGTAGGACAGAATGCTGAGACTCCAAAATAACAGCCAGTAGCTGAATTTCTGTTGGGAATCACCGGGGAGCACATACAGGCACATGGCAACACCGAACAGGACCATCGTCACACGGACAGTATTGAGCACCTGATGGAAAAGGACATTCTGCCGTGTCTGCGCTTCCACAAATGCGACAACAAGCAACACCCCGAAAATAGCAACACTCACAGCAACCTGGCCGGGTGAAATACTCTTTTTTGTTTCCATTCGTTGTGCCCTCAGTCAGGAATTCATGAGATCAGCGATGCGCTCAGCGAGGGCGGCAATGGTCTTTGATGGGTTCAGGCCAACAGCTTCGGGGATGATTGCGCCGTCTGCCACGAAGAGATTGGGGTACCCGAACACCTCGCCGCGATGATTAACCACCCCGTTTTCGGGAGTGGTGCCCATGTTGCAACCGCCAAGGGGATGGGGCGTTATCAAGTTCTTCAGAATTGTCCAGGTGGGAGGAACCAACGGCGTACCATCGGTCGCCCTTGCAAGTCGCTCGTGCATTTTCACAATTGCGTTGATGACACCTTCGGAGCGCTCGATCTCCCATTTCAGATTGAGCGGCCTGCGCCACGGCGCGTACCATGTCCGGCCCAGATAGAGACGTCCATTGGCAGCATCGATGCCCTGCGCGAACCAGGGCATGACGTCCCCCAACGGATCCCGCGATCGCACCAGCCTGCGGAGTGCCTCGATCACGAGCTTACCTTTGGGGTGGGATGTCCCAGACTTCAATTTCGCTTCAAGAAAATCACCGAGAACGTCGGGAAAACCGCCATCCTCAATGAAGAACTGCTGATGATCGACAGATCCATCCAGGAAGTCGATCGCACATGTTATGGTTGGCCCTCTTGTGGGTGAGATTTCGCGTTTGGTTTGAATCGCCGGGGTGAGAAAGTCGCCGTTCGAGCTCCAGTCACGTCCAAGGAATTTGCTGAGGTGTGGAAGTGTTCTATGCTGTTCACGGCATCGAAGCAAAAGCTCGGTAGAACCGAGCGACCCCGCAGAAATAATGACTCGTTCCGTTATTTCACTGCCTGGAATTCGTTCACCATTCTCAAGTCTGTCAAAGAAGACGCGGTAGCCTCCTTTCTCGGGTTTTATCGATGTGACGAGGTGCAGCGGTCTGATCGTAGCTCCGTGTTTCTCGGCAAGCGGGATATAGTTGAGGTCCAGCGTGTTTTTCGCCTTCACCTGGCAACCGATGTCGCAGTTTCCGCAGTGGACGCATGTCCCCTGTTCCTGTCCTTGTTCATTGATCCACTTTTGTGAATGCTTGTCATTGTGGGGATCATCGAGGTCGTAGTTCCACCCGGGGTGAAATGTAACAGCCAACGGTAGCGGTCGAAAACGAGAACCATAACCGAGAGCCTCCGCACCTTCCTTCATTAGGTTGAAACGTCGGGTGATCTGGCCTTCGGGAATTGTCTGCAGGTTCAGCATTTTCCCGACACGATCATAGTACG
>Ga0299912_10004585_pt1 | contig 11330 bp, 9 predicted proteins | sample RVTome_2_FD_207667 | JGI IMG/M metagenome (GOLD analysis project Ga0299912, IMG submission 207667) | Soil microbial communities from uranium-contaminated site in the Upper Colorado River Basin, Wyoming, United States - RVT95D214 (version 2) ... | reverse complement strand
CACGTTCCTGGTGGGAGACGCCTTGGAGCACCTGAGGCTCTACGACCAGAAGCTGAACGCGGCGTGGACAACCATAGTCACAAGCGTGGGCTGAGAACGTGGAGACACCTCAAAGGCAGCTGGTCCTGGAGAACCCGTCGCTGAAGGAGGCGGAGAAGGCCGTTAAGGGAGGTGTATCTAGGCACAGGACCGTTATAATGGCTGGCGAATGCACTGTGGATTACAATGGCCGCGCCAGCAGCAAGCTAGGCCCAGGGGATAGGGTGGCGCTGCTCAAGCCCGACGGATCGGCCCTGGTTCACAGGCCGAGGGACTATAGCCCGGTGAACTGGCAGCCCGCGGGCTCCATCTTCAGGACGAGGCTGACGGAGGACGGCCTGGCTGTGAGGGTCTACAGGCGCAAGGAGAACGAGTCGATGGAGATCGTGTTCACCAGCCTGTCACTGGTCGCAGTGCTGGACCTGGTGGACGCTGCCGAGTTCAGCCTGTACGCGTCTGAGAGAGACATGCAGGAGGCCATACTGTTCAAGCCCGAGATACTGGAGGAAGGCTTCAGGCCCATGACCAAGGAGATGCCCGTGGACCCGGGGTTCATAGACATCATCGGCTACGACGGGGAGAACAGGCTGGTCGTTGTCGAGATTAAACGCGTCAAAGCGTCCAAGGACGCCGTGAGGCAGCTGAAGAAGTACATGGACGTGATGGACCTGGACGAGTCCAGGCCCGTCCGAGCCATGCTTGTCGCGCCGGAGCTGGCGCAGGGAGCCGATAAGCTACTCAAGGAGTACGGGTACGAGTTCAAGCCTCTGACCCCTCAGGCGTGCAGCGATGTGCTCAGGGAGAAGAAGAACAAGCCTCTGACGGCCTTCTTCAGATAAAAGCAGGGTTTGGTCTCAGAAATCTGGGATAAAAAAGGGGTTTTGGCCCTTAAATTATGTCGAGTTGTTTGCCGATGGTCTCCAGCTTCCCCAAGACCGTGTCCAGGTGCTCCTTGGTGAGGTTGGCGTGCATCTGGGTCCTAATCCTGGCCAGGTCGCGTGCCACCATGGGGAACACTATGGGGACCACGAAGACTCCCTCCTCGTAGAGCTTGTCGGCCAACGCCTTGGCCTTGTGGCTCTCACCCACGATGATGGGAATTATGGGTGTCTGGCTCTTACCCGTGTTGAACCCCAGGTCCTCCACCGCCTTCTTGAAGTAGTCTGTGTTCTTCCACAGGTTCTTCACGTGTTTAGGCTCCTTCTCCAGGACGTCGATGGCGGCTATCGTGGCCGCCGCTATCGCTGGTGGGTGGCTGCTGCTGAGGAGCCACGTCCGGCTCTTGTTCCACGCGAACTTCACCAGGGCGTCAGAGCCCGAAATGTGGCCGCCTATGGTGCCGTAGGCTTTACTGAATGTACCCATCTCCACCTGGACATCCTTGTGAGTTAACCCGAAGTGGCTCACGATGCCCCTGCCGCCCTTACCCAGGACCCCCTCGCCGTGGGCGTCGTCCACGTAGACCATGGCTCCGTGCTTCTTCCCCAGTTTAGCCACCTGGTCGAGGGGGGACATGTCCCCGTCCATGCTGAAGACGCCGTCCGTGATGATCAGGATGCGCCTGTAGGGTGGGCTGTGCTTCTCCGCTTCCTCAAGCACCTGGGCCAAGTTATCCGCGTTGTTGTGCTTGTAGACCGCTCTCTCGGCTTTTGACAGCCTCACGCCGTCTATTATGCTGCCGTGGTTCAGCTCGTCGCTGATAATGATGTCTTGCTCCCCCACAAGCTGAGGAATGAGCCCCGAGTTCGCCATAAATCCCGTCGGGTAGGTTAGGGAAGCCTCGGCGCCCTTGAACTTGGCGAGCCTTCGCTCAAGCTCCACATGCACGTCCATTGTGCCCGAGATGGGCCTGACGGCACCTGAGCCTACGCCGTACTTCTCTATGGCGTCAATGGCCGCCTGTTTAAGTTTGGGGTGGGTGGATAGCCCAAGGTAGTTGTTCGCGCATAGCACGATCACCTTTCTCCCATTCACGATGGAGACGGGTTCACTGGGGCCTCCCAGCTCCTTAGGTCTCCAGTCCAAGGCCTTGTCAACGAGTTCCTGGTACTCCTTTGCTAAGAATTCGGTTGGGTTTCTCAACAAACTCCCTCACTAGGAACTTTTCGGTGCTCCTATAAGAGTTTTTAAAAGGAGTCACCCGTAATTGAAATGGGGGTCGAGAACGGTGAAAAGGATGATTCTAGTAACGGGAGCCACTGGGCAGATAGGATCAGAGCTCGTGCCTGAGATGAGGAACAGGTTCGGTAAGGACAACGTGATCGTCGGCGTACACAGTCGCCCGCCTGCGGGTGATCTGGAGGACGGCCCGTACGCAAAGGTCGACGTATCCAAGAAGTCCACCGTGGAGGAGGCGGTGAAGGAGCACGACGTTGACACCATCTACCACATGGCCGCCATCCTCTCTGCGGCGGGGGAGAGCAACCCTTGGCTGGCGTGGGACGTCAACATGAACGGCACCTACAACGTCTTGGAGGTAGCCAGGGAGCACAAGCTGAAGCAGGTCTTCTGCCCGAGCAGCATCGCGGCTTTCGGACCCGAGACGCCGCGTACCAACACTCCCCAGGAGACGGTTCTGAAGCCGAGGACAATGTATGGCGTCACTAAGGTGGCAGGTGAACTCCTCTGCAACTACTATTTTGAGAAGTTTGGGCTCGACGTGAGGGGCATGAGGTACCCGGGAATCATCAGCAACAAGACCCTCCCCGGCGGAGGCACAACGGACTACGCCGTTGAGATATTCTACGAGGCCATCAAGAACAAGAAGTACAAGTGCTTCCTCAGGGCTGACTCCACCCTGCCCATGATGTACATGCCTGACTGCATCAAGGCCACCCTAGACCTCATGGACGCGCCGCTGAAGAAGCTCAAGCACCACGTTGACTTCAACCTGGCCGCCATCAGCTTCAACCCGGCAGAGCTGGCTGCGGAGATCAAGAGACGTGTCCCTGAATTCAAGATAACCTATGAGCCTGATAGGAGGCAGGCCATAGCTGACAGCTGGCCCATGTCGATAGACGACTCGGCAGCCCGTAAGGAGTGGGGCTGGAAGCCGAGCTACGATCTTCCGATGATGGTTGACGATATGCTCAAGGTGCTGGGTGAGAAGCACCGCCAAGGCTTACTCTAGTCTAGCTCAACATTTTTCCTGTTCTATGGAGTCGGGCCGTCGTGTCGTTTGTGAAAGCATTGGTTCTTTTTTAAGAGATAAACGTAAACTGAGGATCAAACACATTTTTTATCCCACAATTCTGAGACGATAACTCTTTTTCTGCGCCTAGATTAAAATCAGTCCACAGAGCCGTCAGAACAAGTTTTTCCTGTGGTTTTATGAGGATCTTTACTTCATTTACCCTAGGGGTATTATATGTGATTTTATTATAAAAATTACTTAAGAACCTGCGGGTTGACCAGGTCCTTCGGCCTCTCGCCTCTGAGGGCGGAGGACAGGTTGGTTGCAGTCCTCACAGCCATGGCTATCCTCGTCTCGACCGTGGCGCTTCCGATGTGAGGAGCCATTATGATGTTGTCGAGGCCAAGGAGCGGGTCGTCCGGGGTCACGGGCTCCTTCTCGTGGACGTCCAAGGCTGCGCCCGCTATCACTCTATTCTTGAGGGCTTCATAGAGTGCCTTCTCGTCAACCACCGACCCTCGGGACGTGTTTATGAGGTAGGCTGTGGGCTTCATGAGGCTCAGCTCCCTCTCACCAATAAGATGCTGCGTCTCAGCTGTGAGGGGGACGTGGACGCTGACGTAGTCGGACTCCCTCAGCAGTTCATCGAACTTCCTGTACTCTATGCCCAGGGACTTCTCCTTCTCGGGGCTCCTCATCATGTCGTTGTAAAGGACTCTCATCCTGAAGCCCCTGGCTCTGGGCACCAACGCCGAGCCTATGCGCCCTATGCCTATGATCCCCAGGGTTTTCCCCGTCACGTCTGAGCCCAGTAGCATCTTGGGGCCCCACGCCTTGACCCATCTTCCGTCTCTGACGTACTTATCCACCTCCACTAGCCGCCTCGATATGGCCATGAGGAGCATGAAGGCGGTGTCCGCCGTGGTGTCCGTCAGGACGTCCGGGGTGTTTGTGACCATTATGCCGCGCTCCGTGGCTGCTTCCACGTCGATGTTGTTGTAGCCTACGGCGTAGTTGCTGACGACTTTGAGGTTTTTAGCCCGATCCATTAGCTCCGCGTTTATATTATCTGTCAGCATCGGGAGTAGTCCGTCGATCTTCTTCACCTTTTTTATGAGTAGGTCCTTGGGGACCGGGTCGTCTTCTCCTTCGAATACTTCGACCTGTGCCACTTTTTCGAGTATCTCTATAGCTTCTGGAAAAAGTTGCCTAGTAACATAGACCTTGGGCTTCTGCAATTTACGTCGTTTAGATACGTGTGCTCCGTTTAATTTAATTCCTTTCTACGAAGAATTTGCTTTTTTCGACGCCCAGACCACAAAGTTAATATTCAGAAAAATCCTGAATATTTAAATTGTGGTAGATCAAGCTGAAAAGGGATCGCGGAGCTACGAAGAAGAGCTGAACACGATCTTCGAGGAGACATTGAGGCCCCTGATGAGCGATAGCGCAAGACAAATCTACATAATATTGGTAAAGTCGGCCAAGACACACCTGACAACCCTGGACATGCAAGACACCCTGAAAAACCGAGAAGCCAAACTGTCTAAGAAGGAGCTCAACAACTGGCTGAGCTCACTCCAGTCGGCGGGACTAGTCCAGAAGGACGCTGAACGCGGAAAACCGACAACCATCCCGTACAGCAACAAATACACCTATGACCTCTGGAGCCTGACAGATAAAGGCCTGGAGACGGCCCAAAAGCTGAGCATCTTTACACAAGAGACCCCTACCCTAAACAAGTTGAAAACCATTGCAGAGATCAGTCATTCGGACCTGGAAAACGTCACGGAGGAACAGATGACGCGGCTGGAGACCCTGTACTTGAACATGAGAACCCTGAGGACTCTGAGAGACGAAGTGCATCCATCGCCCCTGAAGCAGTTAAGCGCCAAGTCCGGAATAAGCCAGGACGTGCTGCAAGAGTTTATCGAGCACCAAACAAAATCAGATGAAATACCCCTATACTTTTTGAGTGAAAAAGGTCCAGGACTTGGAGATAAAATCTTGGGGCACCTAGGGTTGAGGCGTAGAAGAGAGACCCTCGTTAGTCTGAGTTCCGAGGGTAAGAGGAAGGCTCAATCCCTCCCTTAACTGTCCGCGTCGTTCCGGGACCACCATAAGTGTGTGTACACGATCTGTGTCCATAATCTTGAAGGTACCTTATCTATAAGGCCTTAAACAACACACACGAAAATTAACAAATATGAGGCAATAATAATGCTGCATAAAGCAGAAAATTTAATGTTTGGTGTCGACTCATCCATGATCATATAAAAACACACAAAACCTATGGACATTGTTTCAGTCCATGACCATTTTTCAGGATTTAAGGCTCCTAGAACGCCTTGGACGCACATCCACATGCACGGGAGGGGACTCGTTAAGGCTTCAACGGGGAACACACGCCGCAATCCCCCCAGAGAAAAGGTTGAGGAGTTGAAAAGAACATATAGAGGCCGAGGGTAAGTAGTCCAAGAAAGGCCGTGAGCGTTGAACTGTCGGACACAAAGCTAAACAACAACGTCAGAGTGATATCCGAGAGCCAACCCTACTCCAAGTCCGTATCGCTGGGCATCTGGATTAAGGTGGGCTCAAGGGACGAGCGGGAGAGCCACTGGGGCTGCAGCCACTTCCTGGAGCACCTGCTCTTCAAGGGCACCGAGAAGAGAAACGCCGAAGAGATATCCGCGACCATAGAGAACAGAGGAGGCTACATCAACGCCTACACGGACAGAGACATGACTGCCTACCACATCAGAGTGCTGGACAGAGACTTTGAGGTAGCCTACGACGTCCTCCAGGACATCATCCAGAACTCGGTCCTAAGGGAACCTGACATCGAGAACGAGAGACAGGTGGTGCTCGAGGAGATTAAGCAGTTGGAGGACGACCCATCCAGCCTGATCCACGAGCTCAGCATGGAGAACACGTGGAGAGGGAGCAGCCTGGCCCACCCCATAAGCGGCACCTTGGAGAGCATGAAGAAGATCACGCCAGACCAGGTCTGCGGCTTCTACGAAGAGTTCTACGGAAACAGCGAGTTGGTGGTCGTGGCGGCTGGAGCGGTGGATCACCAGAAATTTGTAGGGTTGGTGGAGGACAGCGTCCATAGGTACGACGCCAAAGTCATAAAGAATAGATCTACGCCAGTACACCGCGGCGGCCTAAACTTCTCGCCCAGAGAAACGGGCCAAGTTCACCTGAGCATATCCACCAGAGGGCTACCCTACGGCCACAAGGACACACCGGCGCTTGCGATACTGAGCTCATACCTCGGCGTCGGTGGCAGCTCAAGGCTCTTCCAAGAGGTGAGGGAGAGAAGAGGGCTGGTGTACGCGATCTACACCCACAACATGTCGCTGGAGGACACGGGGGTCATGGGGGTGTACGCTGGGACCTCGAAGCAGAACGTGGCCCAGGTAGTTGATATCACCCTTGATGAGCTGGAGAAGGTGAAGAGCGGGCTTAGTGAGGCCGCCCTTGAGGAGGTGAAGCACAAGACCGTGGGCTCACTCATCCTCAGGGCGGAGAGCAACCAGCAGAGAATGAGCCAGCTTGGCACCTCGACGCTCAGGTTGGGGAGGCCCCAGACCTTGGACGAGGTCGTCGACAGGCTGATGCTTGTCTCCAACGAAGATGTCGCGAGGGTAAGCAGCGAGCTATTCAATAAGGAGAGCCTCTCCATAACAGCGCTCGGCATGAGCGAGCGGGAGGCAGAGGGCCTCGCCTCAAAACTCGATCATTAAGGCGCAACCGCACATTTTCACACACATTTTCTGCGTAAATACCCCTAGGTAAATGAGTGGAAAATGTTCTCGAAAACGGTACTTAGTCTAGTCTAGTCCAGCGGCGTCGAGTTGTCCCACATGTGCTGGAAGTAGATGGTGGCTATGGAAGCGCGCGAAAAATTATATCATGAATGATTAACCAGTTTTCGCGTCAGTATTTTAAGATAAAACCCAACGTGAACCATAAAATCTATCGCCCGAAAAGATGTTCCAAGCACAATATAATCCAGAGCCACTCCATGTTCCTCGAATCCTCTTCCAATGAGCCATCTGCCTTTCCTTTTTCTACTTCCTTCTGCCACTCCATTTTTTCTCTAGTATCATTCACGTCGCAGTGCCTCCACGGGGTTCATCTTGGAAGCCCTCCAAGCAGGGTAAAGACCAGACAGGATACACGTGGACACGGCGAACATAGTCACACCTACACACAGCACTGGTGAGAAGTGAGGCATCAACCCCACATAGCTGGAGGCTAAATTGCTGAGGAGAAAACCAAACCCTGCGCCTATGAAGCCTCCGGAGATCCCAGTAATAATGGCCTCGGCGAGGAATAGAACGAGAACGTCGGTGCTCTTCGCCCCTATTGCCTTCATGGTCCCTATTTCTCTGGTTCGCTCCATAACGGACACCGTCATGGTGTTGATGATCCCCACTCCAGCAACGAACAACGAGATTGCTGCAACCCCAGCGAGCACGGCCTGAATGGCGCCTAGAATGTTGCTTGCTAACTCCTTGACTGCGTCAAAAGTCATTATGAACACCTCGTCACCTAACCTGTCTTTCAGCCTAACAGCGACCTCGTCTACTTCTTCAAGGCTGTTTGCCTGGGCGACGATGACGTTGAACTCTCCACCCATATCCAGAAGCTGCTGAGCCGAACGAAGAGGAATACCTATGGAGTCGTCGATTCCAGCAGCAGATCCTCCCACGTTCTGAAGAACACCGATGACTCGGACAGACAGAGTCCTCTCGCCTTCCACGACTCGAACTGTTATCCTGATCCTGTCCCCGACGCGAAGGATGGGCTCTGACTTGTCGCGCGGTTGAGCCACGTTTGATCCTATTATCGCCACAGAGGCGTCTGTTCTCGTGAATCCCCTTCCCTCAGCTATCTTCATGTTCTTGTTGATGGTGAAGTAGTCGGGGGTTAACCCAAACATCTGAACGACGTAAGTGTCGCCTCTCACGTTTAGGCTACAGAATTTGTCAGAAATCATGGGCGTAGCCATGTTGACTCCTTGAAACTTGGACACGATCTCAAAATCCTTCCACCCAAAATTGGCGCCTGGAATAAACTGGCTCTGATACAGCCGTCCTGGAACTATATTGATGTTCTGAGGGCCAAACACCTCCAGTTGGCGGCTCACGTCCCCGCTGAGCCCTTGGGTGATAGAAACAAGTCCTGTCACTGCGGCACACCCTATCAGTATGCCAATAAGGTTGAGGGCGAACCTTGCTTTACGTTCTTTGAGCCCTTCACCAGACATTATAATAATATCTACGAGCCTCGTCTTTCATCCCCCGTTTGTGGATAGTTCAAAGCCTCATACACCCACTTAATTGACCCAATGGTCAGTATTATTTCGTCGCGATTTAAAAATATACCTATAAGTCAGTATTGTTTCTATATGGTCAGTAAACTATAAGTAGATGACGGGATATAATCGTAGGGTAGGATGCCCAAGGTAGTACCCGAGTATAAAGAAGAGGCTCGAAACAGAATACTTGAAGCTACTTTCAAGACGCTCCTCGCCAAAGGATACACAAAGACGACGATGACTGACATCGCAAACGAGGTCGGAGTCAGCAAGGCAGCAATCTACCAGTACTATGACTCAAAAGAGACCCTGATGAAGGCAGCCACCGAGTACATAATAGAAATGATAAAGAAAAACGTCTGGCAGCAGAAATACATAGATAACATCAGAGATATATCTAGTCCCAAGTTCTATCAGGACATCGTTGATTTTATGGCAACCGTGGTGCCCAACGATTTTATGATCGAAATGACCATCGCCATGAGCCAGGATAAATCAATGAAAGACCTGATCAAGATTTACTACACGGTCATCGAGTTCTTCAAGGGCATCGCAGATGATTTGATCAAGAGAGGCGCTATCAGACCCGACGTAGACAAAGAGTCTCTGATCATAGGCATCATGGCCTTGCAGGATGGGTTGACGTTGGCGGAAAAAGTGGGCGTCGATCCAACCAAAACAAGGAAAGCCTGGAGTTATAACCTAAACCTGATCATGGATGAGCTTTCTAAGAAAAATGATTAAAAGAACTTAGATTTTTAAAACCGCACCCCTGTCGGCGCTTGTGACCAGCTTTGAGTACCTCGCGAGGTATCCCTTGGTGACTTTTGGCGCCTTGGGCTTCCAAAGCGCTTTCCGCTTCTCAAGCTCCTTAGGGGATACGAGAAGTTCGAGCCTCCTCTCAGGAATATCGATGCTTATCTTGTCTCCGTCCTTGACCAGGGCGATGGGTCCACCGACCGCGGCCTCCGGGCAAACGTGGCCTATGCAGGGGCCTCTGCTGGCCCCGCTGAACCTGCCGTCTGTGATGATGGCTACCTGGTTTAGGCCGTAGCCTACTACGGCGCTGGTGGCCGCCAGCATCTCCCTCATGCCGGGGCCGCCCTTGGGTCCCTCGTAGCGGATGACCACCACGTCTCCGTTCTGGACCCTGCCTCCGTGGATGGCCTCCAGGGCGTAGGCCTCGTCGTCGAAGCACTTGGCGGTGCCCGTGAAGACCCACATGCTGGGGTCGATGGCCGCCATCTTGGCCACAGCGTAATTGGGTGCGAGGGTGCCCTTCATTATGGCTATGCCCCCGGTCTCGTGGACAGGGTTGTCGAGGGGCCTAATGGCCTCGCGGTCGTAGACCTTCACGTCCTTGAGGTTTTCCTTCAGGGACTTCCCCGTGGATGTGATCACGCCTGTGTCCAGTCTAGCCTCTAGGGTCTTCATGACTCCAGGGATGCCGCCGGCTGCGTGTAGCTCCACGATCTTCATTGGGCCCGCCGGAGCCATGTTGCACAGGTGAGGCGTCTTCTTGCTTATCTCGTCGAAGAGGTCCAGGGGCAGGTCTATTCCGCACTCATCGGCTATGGCCTTGAGGTGTAGCACCGTGTTTGTTGATCCACCAAGGGCCATGTCAACGGTGATGGCGTTTCTGAATGCTGCCTCCGTCATTATCTTCCTCGGTGTTATCCCCATGTTGAGAAGCTCCATGATCTTGAGGCCGGCCTCGTAGGCGAGCCTTGAGCGCTCCATCCCCGTGGCCTGAGCCGTAGCCATGTATGGTATAGTCATGCCGATGGCCTCTGTGAGGCACTGCATGGTCATTGCCGTGAACATGCCGCTGCACGCCCCCGGCCCGCAGCAGATGTCCTCAAGGTACTTCGCCTCTTCCTGGCTCATCTTCCCGCTCACCGTGAGGGCGGCGGCCTCGAAGAGCTCCTGGACCGTGATCTTCTTGCCCTCGAAGCGCCCCCACGCCGGGCAGCCCGGGTCCATGGGGCCGCCCAACACGAAGATTGTCGGTATATTGACCCGCGCCGCGGCCATGAGCATCCCGGGGTCGATCTTGTCGCACGTGGTGATGCACACCGCGGCGTCGAAGCCGTGGCTCTCAAGCATGATCTCCACGCTGTCCGCGATGACCTCCCTGCTGGGGAGGCTCATCTTCATGCCCTCGTGGCCCATGACGATGCCGTCGCACACCGCGATGGTGTTGAACTCCCTTGCCACACCCCCTGCGGCGTGGACGCCCAGCTTCACCTGCTCCGCGATCCTGTTCAGGTGCACGTGTCCTGGGTTGATCTCTGTGAAGCTGTTGGCTATGGCCACCAGGGGCTTCTTCATGTCCTCCTCAGCCACGCCTGTGCCCTTCAGGAGGCTCCTGTGGCTGAGGCGGTCTGGCCCATCGTAGACTCTGCTCGAACGTTGACGGGGATTAACACTCATACGGTGGACACGGTCTTCATCAGATATAATCCTTGCCTGATCAGCCTGGGGTGAGGCTCAGTGTGCGTCGAAAAACGGGATTTCCGCTCATCGCGGGGTCTTGGATGTTAAACACGTCCATGATGAAATAGCTCGATTATATACCCAAATGCGAGGGGAAACTGGAAACGTAAAAAAAAGACGGCTCCGTGAACTGCTTTTACCTTATGCAGTAAATCGCACCGGTGGTGGTTCTAACCTTTTTAATATATTTACCTTCAAGGTTTGGGGCACTGATCACGTCCAACAGCTTCTAGGTCGCGCCCCCCGCCTACGCCAACGTTAATAGCAGGCGGGTGGATATGGACGCGATGTTCGCCCAGCTACCCTCCAGCGAGACTAGAAGGGCAAAAACCC
>Ga0299912_10004584_pt1 | contig 11333 bp, 9 predicted proteins | sample RVTome_2_FD_207667 | JGI IMG/M metagenome (GOLD analysis project Ga0299912, IMG submission 207667) | Soil microbial communities from uranium-contaminated site in the Upper Colorado River Basin, Wyoming, United States - RVT95D214 (version 2) ... | reverse complement strand
GCCATCGTGATTCCTACGCGCTGGAGATTCTGGGGCAGATTTTGTCCACGCGCACCGGGCGGCTTTACAAGGGCTTGGTGCTGGGATCGGAAGTGGCGACAGAAGTTTTCGCCAGGCAGAACTCGCAGAAATGGGCCGGCTACTTCAACGCCGGCGGCGAGACCAAGGAAGGCCACACGCCGCAGGAGGTCGAGCAGGGCATTTACGACGCCGTTGAGAAGCTCAAGCGCGAACCTGTGCCGGCCGAGGAGTTGCAGAAAGTGAAGAACAACTTCGCCGCCGCCGAATACCGCCGGCTGAGCGCTAACTTCCCCATCCTCGTCCAACTGCTGGTCAACGATGGCGATGGCGACTGGCGCGAAGTCAACGAAGCCGGCCCCAAAATCCAGGCCGTGACCGCCGCCGATGTGCAGCGCGTCGCCAATCAGTATTTCACCAGGGAAAACCGGGCGGTGGCCATTTACACCCGAAAAGCGGGCGAGGCGAAGGAGGAGGAGCAATGAGAATCAGACTTTATCTCGCGCTGGCCGCCTCGGTCGCTCTGAGCGGCCTGGTTTTCACGGGCTTTGCCGCTGGACAGTCGCCGTCACGCACAAACCAATCCGCGGCCAAAACGCTCCGCAGCAGCATTCCTGCGCGCCCGGAACAACTGAAATTCCCGGCGCTGGCTTACGAACCGCCGTCGCCCGCCGAGTTCCGCGTCGCCCTCAAAAGCGGCCCGGTGGCCTACGTCGTCCCCGACCGCGAACTGCCGCTGGTGAACATTGTGGTGTACGTCCGCACCGGCAGTTACCTGGAACCCGGCGGCAAAGAGGGCCTTGCCAGTCTGACGGGTTATCTGCTGGCGCGCGGCGGCACCAAGTCGCGGACGGCGGAAGACCTCGAAGAACGGCTCGCGTTTCTGGCGGCATACCTCAATTCGGGCGTCAACGACACCCACGGTCGCGTGAGTCTGAACCTGCTCTCCAAAGACCTCGACGAAGGTCTGGCCATCTTGCGCGATGTGCTGACCGCGCCGCGGTTTCAAGACGACAAAATCGCGCTGCGCAAGCAGCAGATGCTCCAGGAAATGCAGCAGCGCAACGACGATTCGAGCAACATTGAGGACCGCGAGCACGACTTTCTGGCGTTTGGCGAGGGTTTTTGGGCGAACCACCATTCGACGAAGGCCTCTGTGGAATCAGTGACGCACGCCGATTTGGAGACGTTTCACCGGGCATGGTTCTGGCCGAGCAACTTCGTTGTCGCCGTCAGCGGCGATTTCGACCGCGACAAAATGGTTGCCAAGCTGGAAAAGCTTTTCAGCCATTGGCCGTTCATAGACATGAGCGACTTGCCGTTCACCGGTGAACCGCCGCCGCCCGTCCCGACGAACACCGCTTTCGCGAACCCGGGCGTCTATCTCGTGAACAAGGACGTCAATCAGGGCCGCGTGAGCATCGTGCTCCCGGGCATTCTGCGCGACAACCCGGACTATTTCGACGTCTTGGTGATGAACGACATCCTGGGCGGCAGCGGACTCACTTCACGCCTCATGAACCGCGTCCGCTCGGACGAAGGGCTGGCCTATTCGGCCCGGTCCAGTTTCCCTGGCGGCGTCTATTACCCGCTCACTTTCACGGCCTCCTTCCAGACGAAATCCCGCACCGTGGCGTATGCCACCTCGATTGTGCTGGAGGAAATGAAGCGCATGACGGCTGAGCCGGTGACCGACAAGGAACTCGCCACGGCCAAGGACGGATTCATTGACCGCTTCCCGCGCACCTTTGCCACCAAAGAACAGGTGGCCGGCACGTTCGCCCGGGACGAATTGACGGGCCGCTACGCAAAAGACCCGGCATTTTGGAAGGAGTTCCGCTCTCGAATCAGGGCGGTCACAAAAGACGACGTGTTGCGCGTGGCCAGGAAATACCTGACGCCCGAGAAGGTGGCCATCCTCGTCGTGGGCCAGGAAGCCGACATCCTCAAGGGCCATCCCGACCATCCGGTGACGTTGAAATCGCTCGGTGGCGACCGTTACACGGAACTTCCGCTGCGCGACCCGCTGACGATGAAACCGGTCGTGAAGTAGGACCAAGCAGGATGCGTGTGCTCCTCTGCTGAGCGAAGCGAAGTCCCGATCCCTCGGGAAACCCTGAACGGGCGACCCATAAACAGAATTGAACTGGGGAGCGCCCGCGGCTCGCGGGCCGTTTTCGCCGGCCCGGCGAAAACTTCAAGCCGCTGCTTGGCAGCGCACGGGATGATGCGCTGAAGGGGGTGAGACAAATGTGTTTGGCGAGCCGCCAGACACGGCAGGCCAGCGGCCTGCGCTCCCCTTTCTACCGCATCGTTCTGGCTCAACCGACGTCTCCTGAGCGAAGCGAAGTCCCGACCCTTCGGGAAACCGCACTCTCCTGAGCGAAGCGAAGTCCCGACCCCTCGGGAAACCCTCAACCTCTATTCGGCATCCCCTCCCGCACCTCATCCAGCAGCTTGAGCTTGGGATTCGGAATGATCCCATCCGACCAGGCCCGCGACCGCAGCAGCCAGCGGCGCGCCTTTTCAACTTGACCGCTCCAACTCTTCCCCATAATCCATGGTCAGGATATGAACTTGGCGAACGATCCCCGGTTTATCGCCTCTTACTTACATAGCAGGAATTCTTTCCTACTAATTAAATAGTCCGGCTATATGAGTGCCCCATCGCAAAACGATCGAATAGAGATTTGGCGGTACACTTATGCCAGTTCGTCTCTCGATGAAGCGAGCAGGGCAGCCCAATACCTGCTCGCCAATCGTGGACTGCCGTGGGATTTGAAGAAGGCGATGGTCTGTCAGATCGTCATCGCGTACGCTCGGCCCTTCAGCAAATCACAGGTCACACCGTCACGGCGGATCACGCCTCTGGCTGAGAACTTAGTTCCAGTTCAGTTTCGAGATTTACATCGGGAGCACTGCGAGATGCGCCACCGTGCGGTGGGGCACAAGGACGCCACAGCATTCCCATCTGCGTCGTTGAATAAAGTCATGGTGCACATCGATGATAGGGGCGTCAGCCTGCGAACAACTTCCGTGTACGACATTAGTGACCACGCACTCAACCGGACAATCGAGCTGTGCGATCTTCTCGTTACGCGCTGCGCAACCGAGCTCGAGAAGTATATATCGCACTTCCATGGAGAGCCTTCCGGAGATTACCTGATGAGCACAGATGAGTCCCCAGCAGTTTGGCTAGAGAGACAAAACTAATCATGCTGAACAATGCGCTCCACCGAACAGCCGCTTGGCCCAGCGCGAGCCGGTGCGCTTTGGTTGTTGTCGAACGTCGGATTGTCTTCCGACGCTTTCGGGTTAGATGCGGCTGCGGGTGATGGTTAGGCGGCGATCCGCGCAATTGTGCCCTATGAAGCGTTCCGTTGACTTGCCCTTGGATCGGCTCGAACGAATGCAAACCGAAATCTGGTCAGAACTTAACCAGTCGGACGCCGGCGCAGCGAAAGAAGCGTATGCGAGACTCGTTGCGAACATCTCGAATCCGGTGTCCAGCCAACTCGTCCGCGTTGTGCGTGGCAGCAAATGGCTGCAAGTGTCTCTAGACGCTATCATCCTTTGGCGACGCGCGTCGTGGGTGCTGTACACGGCAACAGTCTTATTAACTGTCTTGGTGAACTGGTGGTTTCTTGTGTTGATCCCATTAGTTTGGGTGGCAAACAACATCGGGCTCAACCATCTTCAGACCGTGCTCAATGTAGCGTTGGCCGCCCGACTGTCTCTTCTGAACGTTCTCACCGAAGAAGACCCCGCATTCCGGGACCGAGTCTTTGGTCCAATTGGAGGCGAGGCGATGCCGCAAAAGCCCCAACGAGAAAGCTCCTCCGTGACCGAGGAGGCAGCAATAGCTATGTGCGGGGCTGCTATGGCACTCCACAACCAGGTCGAGACCACCCTGTGTGGCCAAAAGATCCAAAAGCGAGAGTCCGTTGAGTTCAGGTCGGAGTTGTTATGCTACTTCCTCCACATGCTTGACCGCGAACTGTCAAAATCCGCACCACCGAGAGTTAGAACGGAGGCGTTGGATAGTTTGATTCGTGTGCTATGCAAGCACCAATACAAACTCCTTTACGAGCTCGGCTTGGATATGACCGAAGAACAAGTTTTCGGAATCTTCCAAGACCGGTATAATGATCGGCAACTGGAATACGGGAGCTTTGGCCAAGATTGGTTCCAGAAAGTTGCAGTCCGGTTCGGCCAACACGCCGCTGACGCGTTGGAGACTCCTGAAGACATCCAATATGAGGTTGCAGTCAAATGTTGTCTCTTCGCACCGGCAGCTTACACGGACCTGTCGTCGGTACTTCAGCCTTTCCTTGAGTCAGCGTGGAAGAGGAGTCATGAACGCCTCACCTAAGAGCTGGCGATGCATCAAGACCAAACGCTTGCCATTCGTGTTTATCTCCTGGGAGACCGGTTCCCCGATGCAGTTGATGTCTATTGCGCTGCGACTGGGGCTGACCGCCAGGAGGCAGTCAGAGCTGTTGCAGCGATTTATGATGAGTTGCGGAAGGAAGATAGGTATCGGCTGAAAGCGCTTTGGTTTCGCCTTTCCAAGTCCTTAGCCATCGGTGTTCCCTTGGCTATCGAGTGGCTCATCGCGGGTTGCCTGTGGGCATGGGCTCTCAATCTTTCTGTGTTTAGAACAGCAAAATGGGTTTTCATTGGCAGCCTACTATTCGGCATGCTCATGGCGCAGGCGATAAAGTGGAGGCCGCACGCACGCGCAGCAGGTAGTATCTATGGCGGACTTGCTATCGTCGCTGCGCTTGCGGCGCTTCTCGTGAAGGCTGTCCGTTAGATGCTATGAGCGGTACGGGGCTGACAATTCGGCCGAGCCAACGAATGCTCTGGCGGGCGCTCGCGGCTCGCCTCAAACGTTAAACCTCATGAATGCCAAGCAGGCAAACGAACGCGCAGACCTGGATGCACTCTTGCGGCGGCTTTCGCAGCTGGACGGCCTCACGCCCAGCGCGATTGAGCCTTCCACCGGGAAGAGCCCCGATTTCATCCTCACAGTCACCGGTGAGAAGATTGGCGTAGAAGTAACGCGATCGGTCCATCAGGAATACGTAAGAGCGATGAAGCTACACGCTTCCGACTGCCCCAATTCTTGGATTAATCTTACGCACTTGGTGGATCGTCCTCGCCGACGACCAAATGCCGAGATTCGCAGTAGCATACTGAGCGGATTATTGTCACCGTGGAAACGGGTCGACCTGTCCATGATCGAGTGGAAGAACAAGATCGGCGCATCACTGCTGGCGAAGAGACGAGCTCTCAACCGACCGAGCTACCAGACATTCCGGGAGAATTGGTTACTGATTCATGACACTTCCGGATTGCCAGACTACCCTGAGCATTTTACGCTGGCGTGTCGCCACTTGGACGAATTGTTCTTGAAGCCAGGAACTTTCCCGCGCGATTTCGACTGTGTATTTATCCATTCTCACCTGTTTTTATTCCGGTGGGCCAAAGGAGCGTTGGACTACAGTTACGACAACCATGAGGGCTAACCCCTGCCAAGCCCGCGCGGTCAAGAGGCAAAAAGACTTCAGCACGGAAGTTCTTCCCATTGCCGTTTAGCCTCGTCAAAGCGGGAACGCCGGCGTGATTTCCTAAAGGCAGCCTGGCCGGGGCGGCGGCGACAAGATCAGCAGGCTGTATCGGGTGCTAATTTGCGACTCGACAGGATTGAAGGGACGGAGTAGGTAAGTTTTCATGGTGTCTGTTTTCCTTTCGGTTTGTTTGAACTTGGGTTCACAACCTTGGGGCGCGGCACACCGATACGTGTCGGGGCGCAATGCCTCCCGCCTTTGGCGGGAGAGCGCAGACACCTTGCTCGCTTTCATGGCCAGCCATACTGTCTAACCTGTACTGGGTCATGACTGTCACTGGCAAGTTTGCGCTTATCACCTTCTTGGTTATACCAAGCGGGCTTCTTCGGCATCGTCATTCTGTTGCGGGGGCATGACCCGTGGGCATTCATCCTAGCTTGGGTTTGGGTCATCATCGGGCTATTGCTGTTGCGGTCACTGAAGTGCCCCAGATGCCATTGCAGAGTCTATCAGGCAAAGTACTGGCCGTTGGCACGGATGGATTTATACTATCTTGGGATTCTTCTTCGTCGCTGTGGAAACTGCGGTTACCGTTTGGACTCTCGACGAGGACCGTTAGAATGACTATACAGGCTAACGAGTGTGCAGCGGCTGGCTCCCGTCGTTGACCTTTTCGCTAACCGGCACACGAAGTTTATGAGATTTCTTCAAGAGTTTTTCGTTTGCGTTCTGCCTCGCCGATGGGCCGAGAGCATGGAAACGGAGTCACGCTGTTGGATGTTTCGATGCCCCTGTGGTTTCGAGAGGTCATGTTGGGAGGCGGGAGGCATCCGCTGGAAGGCAGCGGGTCAGCCGCGCCACTTGATGCGGTGTCCGCAATGCGGCCAGACTACGTGGCACACGGCATACAAGAAGCAAGCAACCACCGAATCTCGCGAGCACGTCGCCTGACCCGCATCTTTCATACCTGGCACGCTGGAGCGCCGACCTGTCGGCGCGGATTTGGGCGTCAGGGGACTCACGTCCCGCTCGGAGGTTTACTTGTGTTTCCGCTTCATTCCCCAGATCAGCCAGACGGCCAGCGCCAGGAGCAGGATCAGCCACCAAAGATAACGCAGTTCACGCGCGGCCAGTTCCACGAACGCAAAGGCGCGCGGAAAGAGCAGCAGCAGGCCCACAACGACGGCCAAGAGCACGGCGATTTGCAGCACGGCTCTCAACCGAGGATTCATGGATTGCGAGCCGGCGATCCGGATCGCTGGCGCGTCGGCGTCGGCGACTGCTGCTTCAGCGAGTCGAGCGAGATCAGCATGTTGGCCCCGCCTTCCGCGCCCACAACGAGCGGCGATTTGCCGTTCCAATTTTGCACTATCTGGAGCTTGATGAAGGTGGGGTTGTCGCGCAACGCCTGGCCGCGAACCTGAATGGCTTCGGCTTCGCCCTTGGCGCGGATGATGGCCGTATCCGCGTCGATTTCAGCCTTGAGCTGGGTGAACTTTGCTTTTGCTGCTTCCTGTTCCTGCACCATCTTCATCTCGATGGCCTGTTGGAGTTCGGGGGACAACGCGATGTTGTAGAGCACGAGGTCGGCGACTTCCAGAAAGTTGGTGCCGATTTTCTGTCGCGCAAGATCAAGGGACTTGACCTTCACTTCTTCGCGTTTTTTCACGATTTGTTCCGCACTCATCGTGGCGGCCACTTCCTTGATGGCTTCCTGTACGCGAGGCGCGATGAGATTGTCGAACGGTTCGCCGGCATATTCCTGGAAGATTTTCACCACTGAATGCTCAGGCACACGGTAAAGAATGTGTACCTCCATCTTTACCTGTTGCAGATCGGATGAATAGCACTCGGCAGGCGTGGGCCGGGTCCGTTGACGAACAGACGTGGGGTGAATGCGCGTGATGAATGGCTGCTTGAAACCGAAGCCTTCGACTTTGAACTGAGGCGAAACCTTGCCCAGCGTCACCGCCACGCCACGATAGCCGGGTTGAACGATGTAAGTCGCCGACGATGCGAGGACGACGATTACAAATACAGCAATCCCAATGCCGATGATACGGAACATGTGCGCCGGATTGACGGTGATGGTGGTGGGACGCTGGCCGTTCATTTTGCCTCCTCTGGTTTCACGTTTATCTTCCAATCGCCGAGTGGCAACAGCATGTTCGCGCCTTCCGCGCCCGGCCCGACCACCAGTGGTGTCACACCGTCCCAGCGTTCCACAACTTGCAGATCAATGATGCTGGGATTTTCGAGCAGGGCCTTGCCCCGCAGATTGATTGCCTCGGCCTCGCCCTTGGCTTTGATGACTACGGTGCTCGCCTCCACCTGCGCCTGTTGTTGCGCGAACCGTGCCCGCGCCGCCTCCTGTTCCTGCACCATCTTCGCCTCAATCGCCCGTTCGAGCGCGGAAGTCAGGCTGATGTCCTCCAGAACAATGTCCTCAATAATGAGCAAATCGCCCAGTTTTTCACGCGCCGACTCCAACGAACCTGCTTTGATCTCCTCACGCTTTTGCACGATCATCTCGGCGGTGCGCAATGAAGCCAGTTCCTTGATGGCTTCCGCAACGCGAGGCTGGACCAAACTCGTAAACGGATCGCCCTGATATTCGCGGAAAAGGCTGACCACCCTGGCTTCCGGAATGCGAAAGAGGACGCGTACGTCAATGTTGACCTCCTGCAAATCGGACGAATAACACTCCGCCACGAATTTTGCCGTTTGCTGACGGATGGACACGGACGTGATCCGCGCGATGAAGGGCAGTTTGAACCCAAATCCTTCCGGCTTGGCCACAGCGGAGACTTTTCCGAGAATGACCTCCACGCCGCGAAAACCCGGCTCGACCACGTAAGTGGACGAGACTCCGGCGATAACCAGAACAAAAATGATCACCGCACCCGTTATCAATTTGGCAATTTGTTGAGGAGACATAGGCAATGGCCACGATAATAGAACTCATCACCACCATGGCAAGCCAAATCGAATCGCGGTCCTGGATCGGATTCAACAGCCTTGGGCGAAGCGGCGACGGAACGGACAGCCTCCGTCAGGAGTCGTGTGGCACGGTTGATTTAACGTGCCGCGCCCGCCACATGTAGAAGATCGCCGGATAGACCAGCAGCTCCATCAACATCGAGGTGACGACACCGCCGACCATCGGCGTGGCGATGCGTTTCATGACGTCAGTGCCGGTGCCGTGGCTCCACAGAATCGGCGCGAGACCGGCAATGATGACACACGCAGTCATGGCCTTGGGTCGTACGCGCTTGACCGCGCCGTGGTAAATTGCATCCCGCAAATCGGCAACGCTGCGCAGCCTGCCGGATTTCCTCCACTCCTCGTAGGCGAGGTCGAGGTAGAGCAGCATGACCACACCGGTTTCGGCGTCGAGGCCGGCCAGGGCGATGATGCCCACCCAGACAGCCACGCTGAGGTTGTAGTGGAGCAGGTAAAGCACCCAGAACGCGCCGACGAGCGAGAACGGCACGGCCAGCATCACAATGGCGGTTTTGACGGGCGAACGCGTGTTGAGGTAGATGATCAGCGTGATGATCAACAGGGTGAGCGGCACCACGATCATCAACCGTTGCTTGGCGCGGAGCATGTATTCGTATTGGCCGCTCCAAAAGATGTTGTAGCCGGGCGGCAATTTGATCGTGCCCTGGGCGATGGCGCTGTTCACCGTGCGCATCGCGTTCTGCACGTAAGTGCCCACGTCAATGCCGCGGATGTCCACGTAAATCCACGCGTTCGGCACGGCATCCTCGCTCTTGATGGACATGGGTGCGTCCACGACCTTCAACTTCGCAAGCTGGCCGAGCGGCACTTGAGCGCCTGTCATCGTCGGAATGACAATGTCTTCGCGCAGCGCCCGGAGGTCGGACCGGAAATCGCGGTCGTAACGCAGGTTGATGGTGTAGCGTTCGAGTCCTTCGACCGTGGTGGTGAGCGGCATCCCGCCGAGTGCCACGGAAAGCACGTCCTGCACATCGCGCACAGTAAGCCCGTAACGGGCGATTTCATCGCGATCAATCTCGAACTCGATGTAGCGACCGCCCATGACACGCTCGGCGTAGGCGCTGGTGGTGCCTGGCACGGTGCGGACAACCGCTTCGATCTCGGCGCCGATGCGTTCGAGTTCGCGCAGGTCGGGGCCGGCCACCTTGATGCCGACCGGCGTCTTGATACCGGTGGAGAGCATGTCAATGCGCGTTTTGATGGGCATGGTCCAGGCGTTGTTGAGGCCGGGGATTTGCACGGCACTGTTCATGGCATCAATCAATTCGTCCGGCGTGCGCCGGCGATGCGCAATGACGTTGCCCGAATCATTCTGGATGCCCACGGCGGGCCACTCCTGCTCCGGTTTGAGGCGGATGGTGGTTTCGATCATGTCCATGGGGGCGGGATCGGTGGCGGTTTCGGCACGACCGATCTTGCCAAAAACCGTTTCCACCTCCGGGAACTGTTTGATCAGCCGATCGGTGACCTGAAGGATTTCACGAGCCTTGGTGGGCGAGATGCCGGGGAACGTTGTCGGCATGTAAAGCAGGTCGCCTTCATAAAGCGGCGGCATGAATTCGGAGCCGATGTTCTGATACGGAAAAAGCTTGCCGACGTTTTGCGCGACTGTCTTCGCCCTGCCTTCGGGCAGATTGTCTGTCACCAGCCAATTCCACGGGAAGAAAACCCACACGACGATGAGCGCCGCCACCGTGACCACCGCCCGCCGCCGCTTGATGACGAAGTCTATGGCCGGGTGGTAAAGCCAAACGAGGAAACGGTTGATCGGGTTTGACTCCTCGCGCGGGATTTTTCCCCGGATGAAGAATCCCATCAAGATCGGCGCCAGCGTGATGGAGAGCAGGGCTGCCGCGGCCATGGAATAGGTCTTGGTGAACGCCAGCGGCTTGAACAGACGTCCCTCCTGCGCCTGCAGAGTGAACACCGGCAGGAAGGAAACCGTGATGACGAGCAGCGAGTAGAACAGCGTCGGACCGACCTCGATGGCAGCATCGCGAATGATCTGCCAGTGCGGCTTTTGGCCCTGGTCGAGTTCGAGGTGCTTGTGGGCGTTCTCAATCATGATGATAACCGCGTCCACCATCGCGCCGATGGCAATGGCAATGCCGCCCAGCGACATGATGTTCGAGCTGATGCCCTGGCCGAACATGATCAGGAATGAAATCAGCACCGCGATGGGCAGGATGAGGATGGCCACCAGCGCGCTGCGCAGGTGCAACAGGAACGCGATGCAGACCAGCGCCACCACGATGCTCTCTTCAAGAAGCTTCTGCTCCAGCGTTTTGACGGCGCGGTCAATGAGCGCGCTGCGGTCGTAGGTGATCGTGTAATGCACGTCCGGCGGCAGAGACTTCATCGCCTGGTCGAGGCGTTTCTTCACGTCTTGAATGACCTGCCGCGCATTGGCGCCGTAGCGCACGACGACGATGCCACCAACGGTTTCGCCTTCGCCGTCGAGCTCGGCGATGCCGCGGCGCATGTCCGGGCCAAACTGCACGGTGGCCACGTCGCGCAGGAGGATGGGCACGCCGTTTTCGCCGAGGCCCACGGCGGTTTTCTTCAAGTCATCGAGGTGCTGGACGTAGCCTTTGACGCGCAGGATGAATTCGCGCTCGGAAAGCTCCAGCGAACGGCCGCCCACCTCGCCGTTGCTGCGCTCAACGGCCATGCTGACATCCTTCAGCGAAAGGTTGTAGGCGCGCAGCTTGGTTGGGT
>Ga0299912_10004583_pt1 | contig 11336 bp, 10 predicted proteins | sample RVTome_2_FD_207667 | JGI IMG/M metagenome (GOLD analysis project Ga0299912, IMG submission 207667) | Soil microbial communities from uranium-contaminated site in the Upper Colorado River Basin, Wyoming, United States - RVT95D214 (version 2) ... | reverse complement strand
ACTTGGCCATATCCGCAGTTTATTGAACAAAGGTATAAAACAATTTTTTATCCCAAGTGTTATTACCATGCCGCCGCAAGATAAAGACTTCAGCCGTAGTTTTGTCTGTCCTTATGTGCAGACTATGCCCTATTTGAGCAAGGCAATATTTGGTAATTTAATTAAGATTTATTCGCCATATTTATATTTTGACCGGAGCCAAAATGGCATTGAACGAACACTCTTAGCATTTGGCAAAAAATTTGGCAAGAGTGAAAAGGAAATTAAAAAAGCGATTAATGAGGCGCTTGAATTTCAGAATAGCGTGCAACAAAAAATCGCAGAAATTGGCCGGGAAACATTAAGGAACATAAAGGACTTTGCCTTCGTGATCTGTTCAAGACCATATAATGGCTATGACTTGGGTCTAAATTTAGATTTGCCAAAAAAGATCCGGGACTTAGGCGTTTTATCAATACCCATCGATTTCCTCGCCTTAGATTACCAAGCCATTAAACAAGACTTTTCTAATATGTACTGGCATTATGGACAAAGGATTTTGGCTGCGGCTGAGATGATCAGCCAAAATGAAAAACTCTTTGGCGTATATTTGTCAAATTTCTCGTGCGGACCAGATTCATTTTTAATTCGCTTTTTCAAAGAAAAACTCGGCGAAAAACCGTTCTTGCTGCTTGAACTTGACGAGCATTCAGCCGATGCCGGGTTTATTACGCGCTGCGAGGCATTTCATGACAGTATCAAAGCCGCGCACCGCAAAAATAAACCGAAAAAAATAAAGGCAAAGAGTGAAATCAAAAAAGAGCGAACTATCTATATCCCAGATATGTGTGATGCAGCAAAAGTCCTAGCCAGTGCTATGAAACATGCTGGGATTGATGCCCAAGTATTGCCTGCACCAAATGAAGAATCCATAATCATAGGCCGCCAATTTACTTCAGGCCGTGAATGTTTGCCTGCAATCATTACGGCCGGCGATATGGTGAAAAAAATTAATGCTCCAGACTTTGACCCCCAGCGCAGCGCCTTTTTTATGGCACAAGGCTCAGGCCCTTGCCGTTTTGGACAATACTACAAATTGCATAGAATAATTCTCGATGACTTAGGCTTTCCTGATATCCCAATTTATGCACCAAATCAAGGACCGAGTTTATTCGATGATTTGAGCAAAATTAGTATTAAATTTATCTTTTCGGCTTGGGACGGCATCTGTGCAATTGATGGACTTGAAGCAAAATGCCGCAAAATAAGACCCTATGAACAAAATATTAGCGCAACCGACAAAATTTATCAAGCTGGACTACACGAAATATGTGCGCTCATTGAAAAAGGTAAAAATGTCTCACCGTTTATTAAAGAACTGCGAAAAAAACTTGATACCATTGAGACGAATAATATTAAGAAACCGAAAATTGGCATGGTTGGCGAAATTTATGTCCGTTCCCAGAAATTTAGCAACAACTTTTTAATAAAAAAACTTGAGGATTTGGGCTGTGAAGTTGCTATACCTTCAATCGGCGAATGGTTCTTTTATACGAATTTCACGCGCGTAAGAAACTGCCGATGGTTTGGTCAATATCGGCGCGTAGTTTTTACAAAATTTTTTGACCGCTATATGAAATATCGCCAAAATCAGATTTATAAAGTATTAGGATTGGAAGCTGAGGCAGAAATAATAACTTTGTTAGATTATGCGCAACAATATATCCATTCATCATTTGAAGGCGAGGCCGCACTTACGATTGGCAAAACATTAGAATTTATTAAAGAGAATTTCTCTGGGGTTGTCAATGTCATGCCCTTTACTTGCATGCCTGGTAATATTGTTACTACAATATATAAGGGCATCAAAGATAAACATCCTGATTTTCCGCTTTTTACCCTTTCCTTAGATGGCCTTGACCATTCAATTGATGCGCTGCGCCTTGAGACCTTTGTGAACCAGGCAAAGAAGTATTCATAAAATTTCTAAATCCTAAACAATATCAGAATTCCAAAAACCAGTCGATTTTCATTGACAATAATATTATAATAAGTATAATGTCTTACTTGAAAAAAGGAGGTACAATGCGGTATCTTAAATTGACAACATTAATGCTTGTCATCGTCGTGGTTTTTCTTGGCTGTCCTAAAAAACAGGTGGTTAAACCACCCGAAGAGGTTGTGGAAGTAGAGGCCCCTGAAATAGTTCCCGAGGTGCCTAAAAGGCCAGAGTTTAAAATCGACCGTGTCTTTTTTGATTTTGACAAATCTGCTATAAGGGTCGATGCCGCCGAGGTTCTAAAACAGAACGCCGAGATGCTAAAATTATACCCTGAGATAAACATTATAATTGAGGGCCATTGCTGTCGAATTGGCACGGCTGAATATAACCTTGCACTAGGTGAGCGTCGAGCCAAAGCCGCACGTGATTATCTTGGTATGTTGGGCATTGGATGGGATCGTCTTTCGATCATAAGTTATGGCGAAGAAAAGCCCCTTGACCCAAATGACCTACCCAAGAACCGGCGTTGTGAGTTTGCTGTAAAATAAATCTGTGTACCAATCTTTGAAAATATAGATTAAGGAAGGTATCTCACATATCGGTTTAGCGAATAGCAAAAATAATAAAATTGTCAATGACTTGAAAAAGAAACTTGGACACAAATTTTAGACTATAGAGATTTAAAATCCTCTCTCCTTGCGGGAGAGGATAAAGGTGAGGGGTTGGTTTAATTATGAGGAAAATCACCCTCCCCTTAGTCCCCTCCCGTCAAGGGAGGGGAGGAGTGCTAGGCTTCTCTTGATGTTAGCATCATTCAAATTTGATATTAAAGATGTGTCCAAGTCTCTGCTTGAAAGCATTAGCGAAAGGAGATGAAGAGATTTCGCATGCCCAAGATTCCAAATAGCAAACTAAACCACTATGTTCTCATTGCTGGTGCCATTTTACTTGTTTTGACGAGTGTTAACTGCTTTAACACCCGAAGACGTGCCAATTTCAATTGGCAGTTAGATAGTTTGCGATACTACACGACAAAATTTGATAGCACTCTAATGGCACAAGCACAAGAAATGTCACAACTCCATGTTGATCTATATACAAAATATGATGAAATGGATGAAAAACTCGAGATGCTCAATACCCGACTGAGTGAGACTGAATTACAACTGACTCGCATCAATGAGAAATTGGGCACCAGTCGCAAGATAGAACCAGATTCTGGCGAAATATCCCAGATAACCCCTGAGGCAAGAATCGTCTATGAATCGGCCTATCTCAGCTATGTAAAAGGAGACTACACTGAGGCGATTAATAGTTTCCAATCCTATCTTAAAATTGCACCCGATTCGCCACTTGCCGACAACGCTTTCTATTGGATTGGCGAATCGTATGCCGCAATGGGCAAGAGGCAGAATGCGGTTGACACATTCAGAGAACTGATCACGAAATACCCACAAAGTCCTAAAAAACCAACTGCTTTATACAAGCTCGGTCTTATCTATGAAGAATCAAAAGATTCAAAGACCGCGAAGAAATATTACGAACAGATCCTCAATGAATTTCCCAATTCGCCCGAGGCAACCTTAGCAAAAAACAAGCTGAAACTATGAACGACATATCTATCTGCATCCGCTCAAATCTGTTTGCATCTGTCTGCATCCGCAATAATCGGTACGTATTTTAATTTCATGAAATGAAATTGTGAATATTTTTAGAGTCTTCCTCGAATCTGGTTTAGCGGCTCAGATTATTATGGTAATTCTCATTTTTTTCTCGGTCTGGTCTTGGGCAATCTTTTTCAAGAAATTTTATGAGTTAAGAGGAGCCAGAAGGCGCGGTAAAACATTTTTGGCTGCCTATAATTTATACCGAACCACAAAAGATTACGGCAAGCTCACACACTTATTAGAGGACAATCCCCATGGCCGAGTACTGAAAAAGGGCATTGAGGAATTTAATATTGTGAAATCGAGTAATCAAAGTGCCAATCCTCAGTTTTCAGAAATGGTTGATAATATTCGATTAGTGATGGAACAGACACGCCTGACTGAGATTGAATACTTAGAAGGTTCATTGCCGACCATGAGTACGATCATTACAGCCAGCCCATTTCTCGGTTTACTCGGTACAGTTTGGGGCATCATGGAATCATTTTTGGCAGTTCGAGCGCGAGGCTCAGCCCATATTACAGTGGTAGCACCAGGCATATCTGATGCCTTAATCACTACGGTCTATGGTCTGCTGGTTGCTTTACCTGCCTTATTCTTTCACAATTATCTACGCACCCAGGCAAATCGTATTGATGATAGTATGGATAAATTCATCAATGACGCATTTGTAAAATTCCGCAGGGGATTATTTGAGACGTAATCGAAAAAACGATATCGTTGGCGAGATTAATGTCACTAATTTGGTTGATGTCGCGCTAACAATTTTGACAATCTTTATTATCACCGCACCAATGATGACCCCAGGTATTGATGTCAATCTACCGCGCAGTGATAGTTCGTTACCTCACGATGAAGAAGGGATTACGGTTTCAATAAAAGCAAATAAAGAAATTTTTGTTGATAGCGACCGAGTAAAGTCGGCTGATTTTGAAACAAAACTGACCAAGTTAATTAAAAACAAACCACCCGGCGTGATTGTCTATCTAAGGGCAGATAAGGATATTGATTATGGTTTTGTGGTTGATGTTGTTGGTCGGCTAAGAAAGGCGGGGGTAAAAGAGTTGGGCCTGGTCACAGAAATTCCGCAGGAATGAACCGCTTTTTCGTTTATTCAGTAATATTGCATATCGCCTTTTTCTCAACCATTGTCCTGGCAAACCGTGAGGGTTTAAAACCGATTCCAAAATTTGAGGTTTATAAAGTGAGTCTTGCACCATTACCACAGCCTAAGATTTTGGGTGCAACCGAAGCGATCAATGAACCTCAAAAACAAGTCGAGGCAAAAAAAGAACCTGAAGTCAAAAAAGCTGAAGAAAAAACACCACCAAAAGAAAAAAACAAAGCTACAAAAGAGAGTGTATCCAAGTCAAAAAAAAACACCAAAAAAAAGGGACTACCTGATGGCTTGCCTGATATTAGCCCACAAATCTATACGGGCAGCGGCCGCGGTTTTACCTATTCATATTATCTGAACATTCTCTTGAACAAGATTGGGCAGAACTGGTATAATCCGTATAAAAATAAAGATGTAACTTTAAAGAGTATTGTCTATTTTGAGGTTGATAAGAATGGTAATATTACTAATATCAGAATTGAGGAAGATTCTGGCGACGAGGTTTATAATGAATCAACGATGCGGGCCATAGCCTTGACCAAAAGATTACCACCCTTACCCCAAGAATTCGCTAATGATTTTCTCAAGGTGCATCTCGAGTTTCTGACCGGAGAATGATTAACGAATCGTTATTGGTTATTGGGCATCGAAGCCCGTTTCGTCTTTGGGCATCGTTATACGGTCTAAAAGTACTGAAACCCACTGACTATGTACGATACGGGCCGCGATACCATATAACGATTAACCATAAACATCCGTTGTGATGAAGCCAAATAGGACCACATTAATATCAACCTTCTTTATCTTGATTTGCAGTCAGGCGTCGGCCCAGGATGTCTATCTCCGACTTACAGACTATGCCGGTGGAAAAATAAGTATTTTAATTGAACCATTTTCCACACAAGAATTCTCTAACGAATTAATAACTAAAATCGGCAATATGGCAAATATTATAAAAAATGACTTAGATTATTCTTTGTATTTTGACATTGTCTCGGATACTGCGCTATTATTTAGTGGCTTCAACAAACAGGGGATCATCTTAAGAGGCAATTACAATAAATCGCTTTTGACCATAAACTTGGAAGATTTTCAATCCCATCAAAATATCGCAACAAAGGATTTTAAAATCGAGGAAGAAACAAGAAACGTTGGCCACAAAATTTCTGATGAGATAATAAATATCTTAACTGGTGAAAAAGGTATCGCCTCGACAAAAATTGCCTTTTCATTCAAAACATCGGTCGGCAAAGAATTAGCTATGGTTGATTATGACGGCTTTAATTTCACCGCACTTACCAACAATGGAAATTTAAACCTGTTTCCAGCCTGGGCACCAGATGGTAAAAGGATCTTATTCTCCAATTATACTACGGACCGCTTAAATATTCAAATGCTTAGCCGCGCAAATAACAAGATAGAATTAATCTCTTCTTTTAAAGGTTTAAATTTTGCACCGTGCTGGTCACCCGACGGCACAAAGATCTGTCTTAGCCTAACCAAGGATGGTAATACCGAAATTTATCTTTTGGATTTGAAAACAAAACAATTGAATCGCTTGACGGATAATCGCACGATTGATACTTCACCAACATTTTCACCCAATAGCCGCGAGATCGCCTTTGTATCAGACCGCGCAGGCGCACCCCAAATTTATGTCATGGAAATTAATGGCGGTAATGTTAGGCGTCTCACATTTCACGGTGGTTATAATACTTCCCCCGCCTGGTCACCGCGGGGCGATCTCGTTGCCTATGTTTCTAGAGAAGACGATAACTCTCAACAGATTTATGTAACTGACCCTTATGATTTCAGTCCGATTCGTTTGACTTACGAAGGCAACAATGAAGAACCATCTTGGTCGCCAGATGGTCTGCACATCGTCTGTACCTCAAATCGTAGTGGCATGTATGAACTCTACACTATGAACTGGGACGGAACCAGGCAACGTAAATTAACCGAAGGCATTATTGCTAATGGACCAGACTGGTCACCGGTATTTGATAAGTAAAAAGTACCCAGTACCTAATTAGGAAGTGAGGTCTCTGAAAAAGTATCCTGTGTTGTCATTGCGAGCCCGCAGGGCGTGGCAATCTCATTATTTTTTGAAGTAATTCAGAGATTGCTTCGGTCGTTTCACTCCCTCGCAATGACTTTTTCAGAGCTCTCAGGAAGTAGAAAGTAGACAGTAGTTAGTAGACATTATTTAACATAACTGAAACGGCGACTGGAAGAATCGGAGATAGTTTGAACTAAAAAGGCTTGGCCTTCTTAATAAGGCCAAGCCTTGGATATGTGGATCTTCTAACTGGACTCAGCTATTTTCCCATACTTTCAATCTTCTTTTCTAATTCATCAATTTTTGCCCTCAATTTTTCCTTTTCTCGTTTTGAAACTTTGACGCGGACGCGTATCAACAAAACAATAACGATGACAACTAACAGGATTTGTGGAACTATTACCAATAATGATTTTATAACAATACCAAATATTAGTGTAATGAACGACAAAATCAAAACGCCAATCAAACCTTCGATCATAAAGCCTCCTCGAAATTAATAAACACCTAAACCCCGTTAGATGTTCGCTATCTAAACGGGGTAAATACCTAAAGAGGGCTCTGAAAAAGTATAATTCGCCCTCAAGATTTCTGGCGTGTTCAGAAATCTCCTAAAATCATCTTGATTGAGTGATCTTTATAATTTCACCTTGTTCATTAAGAGTGACGATTAGGATTCTCTCCATCGCGATCTCATCAACCGTCTCCACGGTCTTTTTGAATTTTAACCGGTAGATAGACTTAAATTCTTTGGGCGCGCCGAGTGACAATTTTTTATATATTGCCTCTTGCGGGCCGATCGCCTTTGCTATTAGCTTTGGTTCAATCCCCTTAAATTCTGGGAACTCTTTAGATATTTTTTTCTTTATTTTATCTATTTTTTTGTGATCAATCATTTTCTTCCTCTCTTTTTGCTCTTCATGGTTTGAGGACTTAATCTCAAGGTAGGATCACCATAAAGAACGAATTGCAATAATGTCTTTTGGTCATCATCGTCCAAAAAACCGTGCCGCCTCAGTGCCTTGCGGGCAAAATCCAATTTAGCATTTTTAAAGCTTTCACCAATTGTTAAACCTTGTTTAGTATATTCAAAAAAATATTTTACCAATAGGTCAGCCTCACTTGAAGGCGGAACTGCTGGACCATAGGCAATTGTGGTTGAACCACAAAAGCCGCAAATACTGTCTTCATTGAGAAATTTCAAACAAATCGCATCTTTATTCGATTTGTTTATGATATACGCACCATAACACGCCTCAGAGGCGACTATGCCGGAAGCCCGATTGATATTTTCTGGTTTTAATGCTACTGGATATTCGCCTTGATCTTGGCCATACCAGTTTGATGAAAACCTACTGCCGTGCAGATTAAAATATAAAAAATCTTTCTCTTGCAGCCAAGCGGCTTTGAATGTATCACTAGTGGCCGGTGGTGAAACTTTCATATTTTTGGGTTTGCCAATTTGGCGATACACATTCTCAGATGCCTTTTGCCATACTTTGGCGGTCATGCCAAAAGACTGTTTGGTAATTTTGCCGGTTTTATTAAACTGCTTTGTTATAAAATTGGCGTCTTTATTATCCGGGATGCGGCTACATGCGCGATCTGGGATCAAGCAATCACCATCCCTTGAGGCATAAGGGTTGTCAGATAAAACGGTTCCATCACCATCCTCACATGGATTTTTTAATTTGAAAAATGGAATTACCCGATCACCGCCTAAGAGTAACAAAAAGTTGATTGTACCCCATTTCTTTTCGAACGTCAAAATAAAATTCCTGATTGACTCGTTTTTTTCTTTTACTGGTTTCACGTTGAAATCATTGGTTTGGTCATAATAAACAAATTTTATTTGATATTCTTTTTTTGATTTGATAAAATTATTGATCGTATCTGCTACGCCTGCGGTATCACCAATCTGTCTTTGTAAAGATTCCTTACCACTCAGAATTAACATCCGCATTGTGCATTATATTACAAAAAGTTGATTATGTCAAGAAATTATCCTGGTGGTAATTGACACCGGTTAATTTATCAGTATAATATGCGGGACAGGGACAAATCGAAGATTTGGGCAAATGGAGATCCCTCGATTGCACTCGGGACACTGAACCCAGCACCTTCTCGCCTGCAATGTGTAGGGATTTGAAGCGCCATATTTTCCGTTTTAATCACTCGGGCTTAATCAGACATATATCAAGAAAGAAGGTGCGGGGTTCGCACGGGGCGTGGCGCAGCGGCTAAGCGCGCATGGTTTGGGACCATGAGGGCGTGGGTTCAAATCCCACCGCCCCGATCAAATGACATTTCGTTGGTGATATCACTTGTTGGAGCCTTCAGAAAAATAGCAAAAAAAACTGCCACACCGTCACGACATAGCAGTGTTAAAGTAATAGTCTAACTATCCTGAAATTTGTAGTTGCCTGATCCTTCAACGGAGTTTACCCTAAGCGAAGTGAATGTGTTCAGGACAGGTTTATCAGGCATAAATAAAAACACCTATAAACCTAAAATACCTAAATGTCATGTCCGGCATGCCTAACTAAAAATTAGTATTATTGTCTTTTACCTAAAGTTCACTTTTTAGCAGCTGGGCGACCTCGGCCGGTGTTTCGCCAACTTTTATACCACATTTTTTAAAAACCTCGACCTTCTCAGCCGCAGTACCTGAGGTTCCAGAAATTATTGCGCCCGCATGACCCATCCGTTTGTCCGCTGGGGCAGTTTTGCCCGCAATAAAACCGAAGACCGGCTTCTTAAAATATTTTTTAACATACTCAGCTGTATCCTGCTCATCACGACCGCCAATCTCGCCCACAATAACCACAGCCCCGGTATTTTTATCTTTGGCAAAGAGTTCTAAACAATCAATAAACTTGGTGCCAATAATGGGATCGCCGCCAATGCCGATGCAAGTCGATTGACCAAGCCCGACCTTGGTAATCTGGTCAACAATTTCATAGGTCAGGGTGCCGCTCCGGGAAATCACCCCGATCTTGCCTTTTTTAAAAATATGGCCGGGCAAAATACCAACCTTTGATTCACCGGCTGAAACAACGCCCGGTGAATTAGGCCCAATCAAGCGACAATCTTTATTCTTTAAATAGCCAGTAATCTTGACTAATTCAATTGTTGCGATTCCTTCAGAAACGCAGATAATCAACTTAATACCCGCATCAATGGCTTCATACATGGCGCTCGGTGCAAATTTTGCTGGCACAAAGATGACCGAAGTGTCAGCCCCAGTCTTTTTAACCGCATCAGCCACTGAATTGAATACCGGCACGCCTTCAGCTTCCTGACCACCTTTGCCCGGCGTAACACCCGCGACAACCTTGGTACCATAATTAAGCATCTGCCGCGTGTGAAAAGCTCCATCCCGACCTGTAATCCCTTGTACCAAAAGTCTTGTATCACTGTTAATTAAAATACTCATCGTTCCTCCTCAAAATATACCAAATACTATAGATTCTAAGAAAGCTGGCAAGGTGGACAATGACAATTTTTCTCTCTGAGATTTGGTCATATAATGACAAATCCGCCTGAGGCGTATAAAATTTAACATTGAGCATTTGGATTTCAATTGACATTTGATATTTGTCATTTGGACTTATTTACTTAGACTTCGCTCGCTATCCATTTTTGCACTTCTGTATTATAGAACGTCTTTGGGTTATTTTAGTAATGCGATTGCCTTTTTCGCACCCTCTTCCATAGTCTTAGCAAATATCAAACCAGCCTCTTTTAGAATTTCCATTGCTTTATCTTCATTTGTACCGGTTAAGCGCGCCACAATCGGTTGCTTGATATTCAGTTTCTTCTTCGCCTGCAGAATACCGTTCGCCACATCATCACACCGGGTAATACCACCAAAGATATTAAAGAAAATAATCTTAACATTTTTATCTTTCAAAAGAATTTCCAAAGCACTGGTTACTTTCTCAGGTGATGAAGAACCACCAATATCCAAAAAGTTTGCCGGCTCACCACCAAAATGCTTGACCAAATCCATGGTTGCCATAGCCAAACCAGCACCATTAACCACACAACCGATATTGCCATTCAATTTCACGTAAGACAAATCGCGCTCCCGCGCCAGTAATTCATTCTGATCTTCGCTTTCTCGATCACGCAACGCCTCAATTTCAGGATGGCGATAAAGACCATTATCATCAAAATTGATTTTGGCATCTAAAGCAATAAGCCGACCTGACTTATCAACCACCAAAGGATTAATCTCTGCCAAAGACGAATCGAGCTCGATAAACAATTTATATAATTTTGCGACGATTGAGGCACATTCAAAAGCGATCTTGGGGTCATTATAAAGAAACAGTCCGATCTCCCGCGCCTGGTGTTCCATCAAACCCAATAGAGAATCTGCGTAGATTTTATAAATTGCCTCAGGTCTTTGTTTGGCGATTTCCTCGATCTCCACGCCGCCTTCTTTGCAAGCCATGACCACAGTTTTCTTCTCGGTCCGGTCAATGACCAAACCGAGGTATGCCTCAC
>Ga0299912_10004582_pt1 | contig 11336 bp, 10 predicted proteins | sample RVTome_2_FD_207667 | JGI IMG/M metagenome (GOLD analysis project Ga0299912, IMG submission 207667) | Soil microbial communities from uranium-contaminated site in the Upper Colorado River Basin, Wyoming, United States - RVT95D214 (version 2) ... | reverse complement strand
GGGGCCGGCGCTGTTTCACGTGGAAGTAGCATCGGCAATCAGACGGCGTGTATATTTTAAACAAATTCAGCCGGAAGAAGGAGAAGAGGCCTTCTCAATTTATCTTGATATTCCGATCAGGATTATTGATAGGCAGGAGATTTATCGCTTAGCCTGGCAACTGGCTAAGGAGTTTGTTCTTCCGGTTTGCTATGATATGCAGTACCTGGCAGTGGCAGAACTGGAGGATTGTGAGCTCTGGACTGCCGACAGAAAACTGGTCAACAGCCTTAAAGGAAAGAACGAACGCGTACGGTGGGTAGGAGAAAGCACCTAATATTATGCACGGGAAGTAAACCATGATGACCGATGGAGAACTGCACGGGATACTCGAAGAGATAAACCGGGAAATCGAGACACTCTCTGACCCTGAAAAACCCCTGTCCCGGGTAAAGAGGAAACACGGGTACCTGCTCCTGAAAAAGAGGGACGCCCTGGAGAAAATACTGCAGGCACGGGAAAGCAGGAATCCGATAGAGGAAATGCGCCACACCACGAACTTCCGCCTGCTCTGCTCTTACGGGGAGAAACACCCCTTTTTCCTGCGCTTGCTGCAGAATAAGCTAAGGTGGCATATATTTTAAAATCCAATGAAAAACGCTGAAGTCGGAAAAATCCTCGAAGACATCGCCGACCTCCTGGAAACCAAGGGCGAGAACCCCTTCAAGATTCGGGCGTACCGTAAGGCGGCGCGCTCCATCGAGCAACTGCCGGTGGAGGTGGAGGTGCTGGTCAAAGAGGAGCGTCTGAAGGAGATTCCCGGCGTGGGCGAAGCCATCTCCAAGAAGATTACCGAACTGGTCACTACCGGCCGCCTGGAATATTATGAAAAGCTCCGGCTTACCTGACGAATAGCCCGAGGTACCAGTTGAGGATTTCCTGCCCCCAGAGCAGTGTGGCTATGGCGGCCAGGGAAAGAAAGGGCCCGAAGGGTATCGCATCCCGCCGTTTCTTTATCCTGAGGAGGAGAAGAAGACCCGCCGAGAGACCACCGAGCAGTATTGCTAATAACAGTGATACGAGCACCAGGGGGAAACCGGTAGCCAGGCCGATCAGCCCTGCCATCTTAACGTCACCCCAGCCCATCCCCCCGCGGAAAACGAGAGCGATTATCAGCAGCAGCACAAAGCCGAGGGCACCGCCCAGGATACCATTCAGTGCCGCGCCGCCATGAATAAAGCCGCTGAGCAGTGTGACATCTCCCATTAAAGAGTCTAATACCGCCGATGGGGGTATAAATACATCAATAAGCACTGCTATCAGCAACGAGGGATATATTATTTTATTCAGGATGAGCTTATGGTCCAGGTCAATAAAGGCAATAGTCAAAAAGAGACAGCAGTAGTAGATACTGACGGCCAGCTGGATGGTGAGACCATAGTGCCAGTAAAGGAACGCCATTAAAGCGGTGCTGATCACCTCAACCCACAGCACACGGCGCGGCACACGCGCCCGGCAGTAACGGCACCGGCCGCGTAACACCAGATAGCTTACCACCGGCACCATGTCAACGGGCTGCAGGCGGCGCTGGCAGGCATCGCAGTGGGACGGCTGATGAATGAGCGATTTTCCGGCCGGCAGGCGGTCAATACAAACGTTAAGGAAACTGCCGATGGCGGCACCGAACAGAGCAAAGATTACTATCAATACTACTTCCACTAGGCTTACATTGTGAACGTTTTTTTCCGCATAGTCAATAGGAAGATAGAACTAGCCCGGTACATTGACACAACAGTAACTAACATATCAAAATAGGTAACAATTAATTCTTACTCACGATAACTCACAATAAAGTGTGGGGAGAATAAATTGTGAAATACAAAAAGATACTGCTTGCATGCCGGGGTCGACACCAGAAATCCCGATTGACAAGCCACACTTAATGATATATTGTATTATCGCTTCTCACATTTTAGTCCGTATTGAATATCCATATATGACTACTAATAGAGCTTGGTAACTACCCCTGTTGCTGGCAAGCCTTACTAAGGACAATTGTTTATACTTTGGTTCTCCTGCCAGCTAAGAGTAACTGAAGCCCTGGAATCATTTAATGACAAAGGGAGGAGCACTGATGAGCAAAGACGTCGGCGAAAAAATAATCAAGATGGGTGCTTGGTCACCTGGCCCAGGATGCCATGGGGGCTGCGGGGTGGAAGTCCACGTTAAGGATGGCAAGGTCGTCAAAGTAGAAGGTGATCCCGACCATCCCTGGTATCATGGCCGGGCATGTCCCCGCCTACTGGCCATGACCCAGTACATTTATCATCCTGACCGTCTCAGGCACCCTCTTAAAAGGGTGGGGGAGCGTGGTGAAGGCAAGTGGCAGCAAATATCCTGGGATGAAGCCTTCGATATCTGTGAAAAGCGACTGAGAGAAATCGCCGAAAAATGGGGGCCTGAATCGGTTATATTTTCTCAAGGGACCGGCCGTGATGTTGGCGGTCCGCTTACTTTGCTGGCATATGCCTACGGCAGCCCTAACTGGACCATGTGGGGGCTGTCAGGACACTCCTGCTTCACTCCCCAGCTAGCAGCCGGATACGTAATGCAAGGAGATTTCACATTCCCGGATGCCGCCCAGTTTCTGCCTGATCGGTATGATGATCCTGAATGGGTCCCCACCAAATGTGCGGTAGTCTGGGGCTCTTCCGTCAGCCGCGCCTGTGTTGACCATTATTGGGCAGACCACTGGTTCATCGACTTAATGAGGCGGGGAGCTAAAATTATGGTAATCGACCCCCGGGAGACATGGATGGCTACCCGTGCCGACCTCTACCTCCAGATAAGACCCGGGACTGACGGCGCATTAGCCCTGGCTATGCTCAACGTCGTAGTCAATGAAAACCTTATTGATAAAGCATTTGTTGATAAGTGGTGCTACGGCTACGAAAAAATGGCTGAGAGAGTGAAACAGTTCACGCCGGAGTGGGCAGAGCCCATTACCTGGATACCCAGGGAGAAAATCATTCAGGCAGCGAGGATGTATGCTGAAAACAAGCCGGCCGGCATTGAAATAGGACGTCCTGTAGAAGGTAACCCGGAAGGAAACCAGGTAATAATGAATATCCACCGGCTCATCGCCATTACCGGTAATCTGGATGTACCCGGAGGCAGCGCTATCTGTCGCTCTGCGTATGGTGTTACGACCTATCCATATTCAACCGAAGAGGTCATTCAACTTTATGGCGCTGACCTTCACTGGAAATTAAGCCAGAAGAGAATCGGTGCTGATAGATATCCGCTGGTAAAGAACTTCCGGGCCTGGGCTCAGGAAGATACTATAATCGAACAAATGGAAACCGGCAAACCGTACTCTATTCACGGACTATGGATACAGGCTAATAACCCGCTGGCTAACCAGGCTCAAGATGTCAGGCGTCATTACGAGGCGGCAAAGAAGCTCGATTTCAACGTTGTCGTGGACCTTTTTATGACCCCTACCGCCCAGTTAATCGCAGACATTATCCTTCCCGCAGCCAGTTTCCCCGAGAAGGATTCGATTTACTGTATCGGGGGTCCTCTGAACATAATTCATAAGGTAGTTGAAGTCCCTGAGTGTAAGTCGGATTGGGAGATCAACTTTACCCTGGCAAAACGAATTAACCCCCAGTCTGTTCCCTGGAATAGTGTAAGAGAGATGTTAACCGAACGGATGAAGCCATCGGGATACACTTTTGAGCAGATGGTCGATAAAGTATGGGACCTTGCTCCCAAAGGTCATCTCTGCGGTAGCCATCCTTACCGGAGATATGAGCAGGGAACACTACGCCCGGACAAGAAACCCGGCTTCCGCACCCCGACCGGCAAAGTAGAACTCTATTGCACCAGCTATGATAAATGGAGCTACGACCCGCTACCATATTACAAAGGGCTGGAGCCACAGAGTGAAGAAAAAACACCGGAAATCTTCAAGGAGTACCCTCTAATAATGATGACCGGCCGACGTTCTCCGGTGCTCTTTCACAGCGAGCATCGCCAGATACCATGGCTGCGCGAATGTGATCCCGACCCTCTGGTGGAGATCAGTCCGCAGACGGCTAAGGAAAAAGGGATTGAGAATGGCGACTGGGTCTGGATCGAAGGTACGATGGGTAAGATTAAGAGAAAGGCCAAAGTCACGCCTATGATTCATCCCAAGACCATAATGGTTACGCATGCCTGGTGGTTACCGGAGACCGAAGGCAAGGGCCCAAACAGCTATAGAGTGTGGGACCTGAACTGCAATCAGCTGATTCCCATGGGATACAATGACACCTCCGGCTTTGGCGGAGGCCCTTTGTCCTATATGCTTGTCAAGGTTTCCAGGGCTAAAGATTAATTTGCGGATATCAGGTTGGATTGGGTAAACGCAAATATAGCAGTAAAGGAGTTAATATGCCTCGTAAAGGACTATTAATAGAGTATGAATACTGCACCGGATGTCATTCCTGCGAAGTGGCTTGTAAGCAGGAGCATCAGTACCCGGTGGGGAAATGGGGAATCAAAATTAACGAGATTGTCACCGAAGGAGAACGCCTGCGTATAGATTACCTACCCTTCCCCACCAAGTACTGTGACCTATGCGCCCGCCGGGTTAAGACCGGGGAACGGCCAGCCTGTGTGAAAGCCTGTCAGGCGGCAACGATGTGGTATGGTGCAGTTAGCGAACTTGCCAAGATGATGGAGAAAAAACCCCACTCGGTAATATTCGCTCCTAAATAAATAATTGAATCTAAATTAAGAAAATGACCAGGATATTTCCATTTCAATTTGCCGGGTTTAATATAAAAAGAAGGTGAGATTAAAATGGACTTTGGATTCAGCCCCCAGGAAGAATCGTTCCGCAAAGAAGTCATCGAGTTTATACAAAAAGAGTTTCCCCCGGAGCTAAGATGGAAATTCGCATGCACATTTACTCCCGCGGTGCTGAGCCATGAAGGCGAAGAGTGGGAGTACATTAAGGCAATGCGCCGGAAAGTGGGAGCTAAAGGGTGGCTATCCCTAAGCTGGCCGGAGGAATATGGAGGGAGGAATTCGTTAATCTTACAAAATATAGTATTTGAAGAAATGCTATATTACAACGTTCCGGGGATAGATCATGTCGGGGTGAACTTTTTCTCTCCTACGCTTCTCCGTTTCGGCTCTGAAGAGCAAAAACGGAAATATCTTCCCGGTATAGCCCGTGGTGAGACATTCTGGTGCGAACTGCTGAGTGAGCCGGACAGCGGGTCGGATCTGGCCTCCTTAAAAACGCAGGCAACCGAGGATGGGAGCCACTATCTGATAAACGGGCAGAAAACATGGAGCAGCGGTGCACACAAAACACAGATGGGATTTGTTCTGGTTCGGACCGACCCTAATCAAGCCAGACATAAGGGCTTGAGCTACTTCATCATAGACATGACAACCCCGGGTATCACCGTCAGACCCCTGGTCAATATGGTGGGTGAGCATGACTTTAACGAGGTCTTTTTTGATAATGTCCGTATACCCGCGGAGAATATGGTAGGAGGTAAGAACCGGGGCTGGTATGTTACGATGATGACCCTGGATTTTGAGCGTCTCTCTCACATGATGTATCCCTCTGTTCGCGGCTATCTTGATCATCTAGCCGAGTATGTAGAGCAGAACGGCCGGTCTCTGGACGCTGTTCACAGGAACGGTCTGTCTCAACTTCTTGCTGAATGCGAAATGGCCAAGATGATTCATTACCGCGCCACGGACATCATCGCCAGGGGTGCACCATCAACTTATGAAGTTGCTATCGACAAGATATACAACTGCGAGCTTGCTCAGAGAGCCGCCGAGTTCGGTATGCAGGTTTTAGGACATTACGGCGGGTTGCGCCGGGGTTCTAAATTTGCCCCTTTAAACGGATGGCCTTCATTTTATTACCTGGATGCCCCCTCCTACACAATAATGGGCGGTACTTCTGAAATAGACCGCAATATTATCGCTACTCAAGGTTTAGGCTTGCCCAGCCAATAGGTCCGTTAGAGTAAAGAGAGGTGTCATCAGATGGATTTCTCACTGACCGAACTACAGAAAATGTTACGTACCTCATCCAGAGACTTTTTAAAGACTAACTGTCCCAGGAGTCTGGTCCGCGAAATGGCTAAAGACGAGAAAGGCTATACCCCCGAGCTATGGGACCAGATGGGAGAAATGGGCTGGATGGGCTTAATCATTCCGGAACAGTACGGCGGCGCCGGGGGAAGCTTCCTCGATCTGGTCGTTCTGCTTGAGGAGATGGGACGGGTGTGTTTGCCGGGTCCATTCTTCTCCACAGTTGTTCTGGGCGGATTATCCATACTAGAAGCCGGAACTGCAGAACAAAAAAATGAGCTTTTGCCCAAATTAGCGGAGGGGAAACTGCTCCTTACCTTAGCCCTGACAGAAGCCAATACCGCCTACTCCGCAGATGGGATTCTGACAGAGGCAAGCCAAATAGGCGATGAATTTATCATTCAAGGGACAAAACTCTTTGTGCTTGACGCCAATGTGAGCGATTACCTAATCTGCGCGGCAAGGACGAAAGCAACCGGAATCCCCGAAGATGGCATTACCCTATTTTTGGTGGATGCCAAGAGTCCGGGTATGAGTGGTAGCCAGCTCAAGACAATCGCCGGAGACAAACAGTGTGAGGTCATTTTTGACAGGGTGAGAGTCCCTGCCCGAAACATATTAGGTAACATTCATGAGGGCTGGCCTGTGCTGGAAAAGGTACTGGACAAAGCGATAACAGCTCAATGTGCGGAGATGATAGGTGGAGCCAAGCAAATATTGGAAATCACTGTAGATTACACCAAACAGAGGAAAGCCTTCGGTCATCCTATCGGTAGTTTCCAGTCAATTCAACACTATTGTGCGAATATGTTAGTCCAAGCAGACGGCGGCTCTCTAATGGTTTATAATGCAGCATGGCGTCTGAGCGAACGACTGCCGGCAACCCAGGAGGTTGCCATGACTAAAGTGTTAGCAAATGAATTCTTCCGGCAGATTGCGGCTTTATGCCTTCAGATACATGGTGCCATTGGCTTTACGGATGACCATGATTTACCGCTTTTTTTCAAGCGGGCTAAGGCATGGGAGATCTCCCTGGGTTCCACAAATTATCATTTGAACAGAATAGCCAGGGTAAGACAAAATTCCCAGGGATCTACCACGTCCGCCCGATGCGAGTTCTAGAAGTCTTCAACATCATCACTAATGGACAGATGATAATGGAAGCCTGCCAGGCACGAAAGGCGAGCACCACGACACCGGGCTTCACCAGGTCGGACTATCCTGAGGTTAATCCACCGGAATGGCAGAAGTGGGTCACCATTACGCAAGACCAAGGCAGAGTCAAGACAGGTGAGTTACCTTTAGATTACCACGGCGACTTAGAAAAGAACTATAAAGCCCATTGCGGGACATAGTAAGAAGGAGTGAAGGGCGGTTGAAGCGATGGTAAATGATAAAAAAATAAGCTAAACTAAAACCATCCCCGCGCCATTCCTGAGTCAACTATCCGACCGGGTAGCGTTCAGGACTTCGGCGTGAGCTCAGTCGAACGCCGAGCCTTCTGGCCGAGGCCGATTTAGCCGGACACGTGGCCTGGTTTTGGAGCGGAACCGTGGCCTGATTTCACTGGAATGCGTAGCTGCGGAATTTGTATTAAAGAGTGCCCCGGGAAATCCCCGAAATATCGAACCGGAGGGATTATATGGTTAAGCAAATACGAAAGCAAGAAACCAGAGTGATTACCGGCAATGCCTGCAGCGCTTATGCCGTCAGGCTGTGCCGGCCTGATGTTATCGCATTATATCCGATTACCCCTCAAACTGAGATAGTAGAGCAATTATCCCGGTTTAAAGCTGATGGACAACTGGATGCCGAAATGGTTGAGGTCGAGGGTGAGAACTCCGCTATGAATGCAGTCACCGCAGCCGCTTGCGCCGGAGCTAGAGCTTATACGGCCACCTCTTCTTACGGGTTGGCACTGATGTATGATGCCATGATGGTGACCGCTAGTTACAGAGCACCCGTAGTTATGACCAATGTCAACCGGGAGACCCCGGGAATTTTGGCCGTTTCTTGTGGCCAACAGGATATGATCTCCGTCCGCGATACCGGCTGGCTCCAGTTAATTGTAGAGAATAACCAGGAAATCGTAGATACCACCATCCAGGCCTTCCGGCTGGCAGAAGATTATGATATCCAGCTTCCAGTCATAGTGAACTATGATGGTTATTACGTTTCCTACTCCGCTGAAGCGGTGAAAATTCCGGCTATGGAGGATGTGGATGACTATCTATCAATATTGAAGCGACAAACGGAGCGCTTGAAACTGGTACCAGGCAAACCTCTAGGTTGTGGTACTCACGGCATTCTTCTACCTTATACCGAGCTTCGTTATAAACACCTCGCCGCCATGGAAAGAGCTAAAGGTAAATTTGACCAGATAGACCAAGAGTTCGGGGATTTGTTCGGCCGAAGCTATGGAGGCCAGATAGAGGAATATCGCACCCAGGACGCAGATATAGTGCTGGTTACTTCGGGCAGCGCCACGGGGACTGCCCGCGTCGTGATTGATGCTAAAAGAGATGAGGGGATGAAAGTGGGCCTTATCAAGCTAAGAATGTTCCGACCTTTTCCTCGTGAAAAGCTAGCTAAGGCACTCCAGGGGAAAAAATCTATCGGAGTTTTGGATAGAAGCGTCGGTTTTGGCTGGAATTGCGGTCCTATCTACATGGAAACCCTCGCTCTCTCACGTCAGATTGGCTCGATACCGATGTTAAGTTTTATTGACGGTCTGGCCAGCATGGATATCACTATCCAGAATATTGAAACAATTATAAACGACATCTACGATGCGTCAACAGGTAAGTCTTTCCAGGAAACTACATGGGTAGCTTTAGAGGAATAAAATATACACAGGATACAGACAGAAAAGAAACTGCGAGTAATCAAGAAATGGATACTAAGTACACGATAATAGGAGGAGATTTAAATTGACAAACTGTGTTAATGAGAGTATATTCTTTTCGTACAGTCAATCTGCCCAATATAGACTTGATTAATTCAAGGTTTTTTGAGGATAAGAGTCGATGTACAAAAGGTACGGAGCATGCCAGGTAATATAGCGGTTTTCCGTACCTTTTTGTTTGATAAAGAATCAGCATGGCTCCGTGAAGGGCGTCATTGGCCGGTGAAACTTACCATGATGAAAAAGTCAGGGGGCTTCAAGAAAGAGAGATAATATAAAGGTGAGAAAAGTTGCTGCCCCCTTATATATAGGACATTGTTTGAGGAGGTTAAGGATGAAAAGGATATCAATCGCAGTAGTAATATTGGTGTTATGTGCCATTACCATTATTGCTTGCGCTAAGCCAGCACCGACAACACCGGCGGTAACACCAGCAAAACCCGCAACATCGGTATCGCCAGCCCAGCCCTCAAAGCCGACCCCGCAGTATGGCGGCATACTAAAAACGATTAGTGTAGGTGGACCCACCACCTTCGGCTATCCCTCAGAGTCAGACCCCATCAGCGCCACTGCCGGCAGGGTAGCCATCGAAACACTATTCTACTTGGACGACAAGGGAAGTCCGCTGCCCCGCCTGGCCACGGCCTGGGAGCTTGGCGCTGACGGTAAATCTCTCACCGTAAAACTAAGGCAAGGTGTAATGTTCCACGACGGCACGACTTTCAACGCAGACGCGGCAAAATGGAACCTGGATAACGAAATTGCCCTCAAACGTATTGATCCGATAACTTCAGTAACGGTGGTTGACCCCTACACCATTCGCCTGGGGATGTCACAGTACAGCAATGTCGTTTATCCTACCCTGGCCATGGGGGCTGGCATGATTTCACCTACCGCCGTCCAGAAAAACGGCAAGGAGTGGGCCAGAACGAATCCGGTAGCCACCGGCCCCTTCAAATTCGTGGAGTTCAAGCGGGATACCTCTTTGAAATATGAGAAGTTCGCGGACTACTGGGAAAAAGGCAGACCCTACCTAGATGGCTATGAAATAGCCTACTTCGCAGACCAGACCACAGCCGCCATCGCTTTTGAGGCAGGTCAGGCGCACATATTTTCTTCTACCTCCGCCAAGGTTGCGTCCGACCTGAAGACCAAGGGATTTACCGTCCGCGGTATGCCCGGCATGGTGATGCTCCTGACCTCCGATAGCGCTAATAGCGATTCTCCATTCTTCAATAAAAAAGTCCGCGAGGCAGTGGAATATGCCATAGACAAAGCTTCTATCGTAAATGCCATCGGGTATGGATTTATGTATCCCACTAACCAGCTTTGTCCAAAAGAATACCTTGGTTACAACACGGATATCCAGAGCCGCAACTATGACCCGGCCAAGGCTAAAGCGTTGCTCACCGAGGCGGGTTATCCCACCGGGTTTAAGACCAAATTGATGGCCAGGACTACAGACGACCAGAATGCCATAGTTGCTATCCAGACCTTCCTTAAGGCCGTGGGCATTGATGTCACCCTGGACATCACCGACCGCGCACGTTATGAAGATACACGCACAAAGGGCTGGAAAAACGGCCTTATTTACGGTGCCACCGGGGCCGATATAAACATGAACCAGCGCATTAGCGCAGACCTCGGTGCGGGAGTAGTCTACTGGGTATCACTGGCAAGGCCTGCGTCATGGCAACCAGCGTTGAATGAATCCATGGCTGCGATAGATGTAGAAGCTCGAAAAGCTAAAATGGGAGCACTGATGAAAGTGGGCTTTGATGAGGCCTTCGTCACTCCCCTGTGGGTAAGCAATGACACCGGTGCCATAGCCAAAGGCGTCAATGTAAATTACCTCACGTTCCACAAGATAATGTGGAAACATACTGAAGCCTGGCTCAGTAAGTAAGCAGTGCTGGTTCTTAGTTGATTGGATAGAAGGGAGAAGCACAAATGACTTCGTGGTACGAATATGTTCAAAAGGGTGAACCCATTCCTGTCTGGCCATACCCGGTGAACTATGGCAGGGAAAACGTTATCACCTCCGATGTTCTGGTCCTGGGTGGCGGTGTGGCCGGCTGCCATGCCGCTATCAACGCCACCAGAAAAGGGGCGAAGGTGGTTGTTGTGGACAAGGGACCGGTGAGGCGCAGTGGCTGTAGCGGCGCCGGGGTTGACCACTGGCACGCCGCCTGCACCAACCCGTGCTGTAAGATTACCCCGGAAGCAATGGTAGATGAACACGAATATTGTGGCGGCTATTCTTATGGTGAACTGGGTAACGGGATCTCCTGCTACATCACCTGTAAGGAAGGCTGGGATGCACTGCAGGATGTGGAGAAAATGG
>Ga0299912_10004581_pt1 | contig 11337 bp, 15 predicted proteins | sample RVTome_2_FD_207667 | JGI IMG/M metagenome (GOLD analysis project Ga0299912, IMG submission 207667) | Soil microbial communities from uranium-contaminated site in the Upper Colorado River Basin, Wyoming, United States - RVT95D214 (version 2) ... | reverse complement strand
CAAGATCGCCCGCCGGACGGTGGCCAAATACCGGAAACAGCTCAGGATTCAGCCCTCTCATATTCGCAAGAGAAAGTTTGTCATGGAGGACAGCGCATGAACGTTCACCTGACGTCCCGCCAGACGCAGCTTACGCCGGACATCAAGGATTTTTGCGAGAAGCGGCTAGCCGCTCTGGAAAAGCTGCTGGGGTTCGTGACCGACTTCGATCTGATCCTTTCCAGTGGAAAGAACCGGCACAAGGCCGAGATCCATATCAAGGCTAAAGGCGCTGGATTGGTCCTCGTCGAGGAAAGCCGCGATATGATGAACTCCCTGAATATGGTCTTCGATTCTTTGGAGAAGAAAATCAAGAAAGAACGGGCGAAATATCGCGAAAAAAAACGGAGAGGGAGTCGGGAACGGAAAGGATTTTCCCTTCCGGCGGAAGCCGAAGCGGGCGAGCCCGCGAAAAAAATCATCCGTTCCGATTTTTTTTCGGCCAAGCCGCTGAGCCTCGAGGAAGCCCTGATCGAGTTCGACCTCAAGCGCAAGGAAGTCCTGCTCTTCCGGATGCAAACCTCGGAGACATGGGCGGTTCTGTTTCGCCGCAAAGACGGCAACTACGGTCTCGTCCAGCCGGAATGAGAATTCCCGTGCCCGCTCATTCTTCCCCGCCCGCGAGAAAATGGGCCGTTTTCGCCCCCGGGCGCAAAGAGGACGAGGTTCGATGGTGACGAGGAACGGTCTCCAGGGCATTGTTTCCGGCGGTCTTCTCCAGATGTTCGGCCTGGGCGTTCTCATCATCGGCGACAGCGGGATCGGCAAAAGCGAGAGCGCCCTGGAGCTCATCGCCCGAGGGCATCGCTTCGTGACCGATGATGTCGTCCATGTCGGGAAGACGGCCGGAGGCCGGCTCATCGGCAAAGCTCCGGTTTTGAGCCGCTATTTTATGGAAATCCGCGGACTCGGCATCATCAACATCAAGGAAATCTTCGGCCCGAAATCCATCTGCCGCCAGGCCCCGATCGACCTCGTGATCCGCTTGAAAAAATGGCATCGCAAGAAGGAATACGACCGGCTCGGTCTTCGCTTCCCCGAAGACCACGCTATCCTCGGCGAGAGAATTCCTCAGCTCAATATCCCCGTGGCTCCCGGCCGGAACATCGCCACGCTCATCGAGGTCGCGTGCAAGGTCCACCTCTTGAGAAAACGAGGCTACCAGGCCTCACACGAGCTTGTCCAAAAGCTCGAGCGGGCGCTGTCTTCGGAAAAAAGAGCGGGTTCCCGATGATTCAAGACGACCGCTTTCTGATCATTACCGGGATGTCCGGTTCGGGGAAGACCGTGGTCAGCCATTTTCTCGAAGATCTGGGATTCTATCGCGTGGACAACCTCCCGGCCAAGCTCATTCCCATCTTCGTCGACCTCCGGCGGCGAAAAGAGGTGGCGATCGACAAGGTCGCGCTCGTCGTCGACATGCGCGAACACGGATTCCTGACGGCTTTCCCCGAAATCTGGGAGCAAATCCGTAAAGAAGCCTCGCCCCGGCTGATCTTTCTTGACGCCTCGGACGAGACTCTGGTCAAGCGCTTCAGCGAGACGCGCCGGCCTCACCCCTTGACCAAAAAATCCGTCCTCCAGGGCGTGCGGCTCGAGCGCAAACGCCTCGCCCCGATCAAAAAGATGGCCGATGAGGTCATCGACACCTCAGCTACGAGCATTATCCAGCTGCGGGAGCTTTTCGCCCAGCGCTTTTTAAGAAAATCCCGGACTCGGCTCCAGGTGGCCATCGTCAGTTTCGGCTACAAGTATGGTATCCCGATGGACGCCGACCTCATCTTTGACACGCGCTTCCTGCCGAACCCGTTTTACATGGAGGATCTCCGGGAGAAATCCGGCCAGAACCGCGCCGTCCGGGATTTTGTCCTCAAATCCGCGGAGACGCGGGCCTTTTGCGCCGAGCTCTATCGGTTCCTTCATTTCTTGATGCCCAGGTTCGTCGCGGAGGGCAAGAGTCATCTCGTGATCGCCGTCGGTTGCACGGGCGGCCGGCACCGCTCGGTCGTCATCGCCGACGCCTTGGAGAATTATCTTCGAAAACAGAAATATGATATAAAGGTCTATCACCGGGATGTGTTCAAATGATCGGCGGGATCGTCGTTTCCCACGGAAAGCTCGGAGAGGAACTCATCAATGCCTTGAGCATCATCCTCGGAGAGGCCCCGAATATCGAGGCCATCTCCATCGGCTGGTACGATGACGTCGAGGATTCGAAGAGAAAGATCAATCTGAGCCTGAAGCGCGTCGACCAGAAGAACGGCGTCGTGATCTTCACCGACATGTTCGGCGGGACACCGTCCAATCTCAGCTTCACCTTTCAAAAGGACGGCCAGGTCGAGATCATCACCGGGGTCAACCTCCCGATGCTCATCAAGTTCGTTTCCCTCCAGCGATCGAATAATCTTAAGGACGTCGCCAAGAAGGTCGTCGAGCAGGGGAGAAAGAACATCCACCTCGCGAGCGCCCTCCTCGCCTCGAAATCGGGATAAGCGGGGCGATGATCGAGAGGACGATTACCATCCGGAACAAGCTCGGGCTGCACGCCCGGGCCGCGGTGAAGTTCGTCAATATGGCCAACCAGTTCAGCTCCGACGTCCGGATCGACAAAGACGGGAGCGAAATCGACGGCAAGAGCATTCTCGGGATCCTGACTCTGGCCGCGACCCAAGGCTCGGATATCACCCTCGTCATCCGGGGGACGGACGAAGAGGCGGCTTGGAACACCCTGGCCGACCTGATCAATAACCGTTTCGGCGAGAAGGAATAGGCTGCCATGGACATTGCGAGGCTCCGCGGTACCGGCGTTTCTCCCGGAATCGCGATGGGAGAAGCCGTGCTCTCCGAAAGGGTTCTTTTCTCCTTGCGCAAGGACTATATCCCTCCGCACCGGGTCGAAGAGGAGATCCGGCGGATCTATGTCGCGATCGATCAGACCCGACGGGATCTCGCCGCGCTCAAAGACAATATCCGGACGAAGATCGGGGAGGAGCACGCCTTCATCTTCGACGCCCATCTTCTGATCCTTAACGACACCGCCTTGCATGCTCATCTCGAGAAGCTGATCCGGGAAGAAAACGTCAAAGCGGAGAGCGCTCTGGCCGAGGTCCATGGACATTACCAAAAGATCTTCGATGGCATTGGCGACGATTATTTCAAGCAGAGAAAATCGGACGTGGCCGATGTCCTGAGCAAGATCTTCAAGAATCTGGAATCTCAAGGCCCGGACACGACCACGGACGCCCGGAAAAAAATCCTTGTGGCCCATGACCTTCTCCCCTCGGAGGCCGCCCTCCGGTTCAGCCAGGGAAATGTCCTGGCCGTGGCTTTGGATATGGGCGGCCAAACATCCCACGCCGCCATCCTCGCCCGTTCTCTTAATATTCCGACCGTCGTCGGTCTCCACGACGTCACCCAGAGAATCACGAGCCGCGACTTCCTGATCGTCGACGGCACGGACGGGGAAGTCATCATCAATCCCCCTGCCGCCGTCCTGAAGGAATTTCTCGATAAAAAGAAAAAATATGACAATTACCGCCGGGAGCTGAAAAAGATCGGGCGCGGGAAGGCCATGACTCTGGACGATGTCCGCTTTTATCCGATGGCCAATATCGAACTGCCCGAGGAGATCGGAAATGCCGTCTCTTTCGGCGCCGAGGGTATCGGGCTCTTCCGCTCGGAATTTATCTACCTCCAAAAGTCCTGGCTCCCGACCGAGGAAGATCATCTCGAAATCTATGCCCGGTTGGCCAAGGAGGCCTACCCGTTTCCCGTCTATATCCGGACCATCGACATCGGCGGAGAGAAGACCCTCCCCCAGCTCCAAATCGAGCAGGAGCCGAATCCGGCGCTCGGCCTGCGGGCCATCCGCTTTTCCCTCCGCGAGCGGGAACTCTTCCGCATCCAGCTCCGGGCCATTCTCCGGGCGAGCGTCCGGGGGAACCTCCGGCTGGTCATCCCCATGATCACCGAGGCCGAGGAAATCGGAGAGGTGAAGATCCTCCTCGAAGAAGTGAAGGAGGACCTCCGGAGCCGGAACATCGCCTTCGATCCGAACATTCCTCTGGGGATCATGATCGAGGTTCCGGCCGCGGCCGCGATCGCCGATCTCCTCATCAAGGAGGTCGATTTTTTCAGCATCGGGACGAATGACCTCATCCAGTACTATCTCGCCGTCGACCGCTCGAACGAATTCGTCTCCTATCTCTACAAGCCTCTCCATCCTGCCGTCCTCCGGCTGGTTAGATTCATCGTCGCGACAGCTCTCAAAGAGGGCAAAGATGTCGCCGTGTGCGGCGAGATGGCCGCCGACCCCCTCTCGGCGATGGCCCTCCTCGGCTTCGGCCTGCGGAAGTTCAGCATGAATCCGATCTTCATCCCGAAGATCAAGAAGGCCTTGCGCTCGGTGGAATTCCGGGCCGTCCGCCGCGTGGTGAATCGCGCCCTGACGCTCAAGACGGCCCAGGAGATAGAAGAGTATCTCATTGAAAAGCTGCTGGTGAAATATCCCGGCGCGTTTCTGCTTGGGCAGCATTAAACGGCCGGCGGAAATCGCCGGTTCCAATACAAAGGAGGTTTCATGAGCTTAAATCCCATCCTTGTCGGGGCGATCATCGTCCTCTATTCCGTCATCCTGGGATTGGCGATCATCGCCTTCGGACAGATTCTGTTGGCCATCCGGGAAATCGCTTTCAACACGCGTAAGGAAGGAATTAAAACCCCGCATTATGAAATCCTGTTGATCATGGCCAAGATCAACAACCTGCTCGGCTGGATTGTGCTTGCCGTGGGGGTGGTGATCGGGATTTATCTGGCCGTGGCCGGGAAGGCTATCATTCTTCCGACGGGCACGCCCAGCCAGCCGTTATAACGTTCGCCCGTATTTGTCTTCGAGCCGGACGATGTCGGATTCGTCCGAGTTGCCCAGCCAGATTTCCATGACTCTGGCGGGCCTCCGGCCGATTCCCCTCAGGCGGTGCGCGGTTTCCCGGGGGATGTAAATCTCCTCGTTCTTTTTCGGCCGCCAGACTTTTTTCCCGACCGTGATTTCGAGTCCGTCGTCCAGGGCGATCCAGAACTCGGCCCGCCGGCGGTGATATTGGAGCGAGAGAGAGGCGCCGGGGTCGACGGTGATGATCTTGATGCCGCCCGCCTTCTCATGGGGATAAGCGCGGAATTTGCCCCAAGGCCGGATGTCTTCGATGATGAGGCCGCGGAATTCTTGTTCGGGGTCAGAAGGGGACTTCGTCATGGCCTTCGCCCTCGCCTGAGGCCGAGGGATCCTCTTCTCCAGGGAAATCCGGCACCGCGGGAGCGTCCGGGGTGTATCCGCTTTCGGGCGCGCCTTCGCGCCGCCCGCCGAGGAGAGTGATTCTCTCCGCCTCGACTTCGGTGGACGTCCGTTTGTTCCCGTCCCGGTCGTTCCAGCTCCGGGTCCGCAGTTTGCCCTCGATGAGGATCTGGCGTCCCTTGTCCAGGTACTTGTCGCAGAACTCGGCGAGCTTGCGCCAGACGAAGATCCTGTGCCATTCCGTGTGATCGGTGCTCTGCCCCGTCGTCCGGTTGAACCTGCGCTCGTTTGTGGCGAGGCTGAACCGGGCGGTCGGAACCCCTTGGTTCGTGGTCCGGAGCTCTGGTTTCTGGCCGAGACGGCCGACGAGGATCACTTTGTTCAGACTGTTCGTGTCGCTCATTTGATTCCCTGCAATTCCTTGAGCTTTGCCTGGGCGCTCTTGGCTTCGTCCTCAAGCGGATATTTGGTGATCAGGAGCCTCAGGACGGCGACCGCTTCGTCTTTCTTCCTGAGTTCGACGAAGGTCAGGCCCTTTTTCCAATAGGATGCGGCGATTCTGTTGCTCAGAGGATAGTTGACGTTCAGGTCATCGAAGGATTCGATGGCCTTGTCGTATTTTTTCTGGCTGAAATAGCATTCCCCGATCATGAACAGGGCGTCATCGCTCAAGGGGCTGGCCGGAAACTGCTCTCGGTACATCGTGAATCCGTCAATGGCCAGGTCATAATTTCCCTTCTGGTAATCGGTATAAGCGGTATTGAACACGTCCTGCGGCGAAAGGTTGGTCTGGGGGAGAACTCTGCCTGATTCTTTCTTCTCCGCGGGGAATTCTCCCTTCTTCGGGGGTTCCTTGGCCGTTTTGGCGCCCGGGTTTTTTTCAGGCTTTTTAGCCGGGTCTTGGGGCGGCTCGAGCGCCGGCGCGGGTTTGGCTTTCAGCTCGGCGAGGTCCTGAGATATTTTGAATAGCTGGCCTTCGATCTGCCCCAGCCTCTCCAGGAAGACCTGGACCTGCGAAGGCAGGTTTTTAAGTCCTTCCTGCGAGCGGGCCTGGTCAGTCTGGAAAAGCTTGAACTGAGCGGCGAGATCCCGGACCTGGCCGCCGACGAGCTTGATCTCGTCCGAAGTCGAGCCGATCATGCTCTCGAGCTTCTGGTATTGCTGCTTCAGGAGTTGGACATCCCGGTAGATCAACTCGTAAGTTTTTTTCTCCTTGTCTTGGGCGCCCGCCAAAAGAAGACAGGAAAGGGCCAGCGCAACCCCGAAGACTTTTTTCATCGCGTCCGGCGTTCTATTTTTCGATGATCATGAATTGAGCCCGCCTGTTTTTCTGCCAGGCGGCCTCGTCGTGACCCATATCCAGGGGCTGGCTCTTGCCGTAGGAGATGGTCTTCATCCGTTCGGCGGGGATGCCGAGGGAGAGGAGATAATCGAAGGTGCTCTTCGCCCGGTTTTCTCCCAGGGCCAGGTTGTAGTCCTCGGTGCCGCGCTCGTCGCAGTGTCCGGCAATGAGGATCTTGGCCGTTTTGAAATTCCTGAGCCAGGAGGCGTTGGCTTCGAGAACGGGCTTCGCATCCTCGCGGACGGAATATTTGTCATAGTCGAAATAGATCATCGAGAGAGGCTTATCCCGGTTGATGTCATCGAGTGATTTCGCCATGAAGATTTCTTCCTCGGTGAGCTGAGGTCTCTGGACCGGAGCGGGCTCTTCGACTTTTTCGACCTTGGGCTGTTCCTGGACCTGGGGCGGCGGCGGCGGTGCTTGTTTAACTTTCTTCTTGCAGGCGACGCCCACGCTCAGGACCAAGAGACAGATCAGAGACAGGACCAATAATTTTTTCATAAAGCCTCCTCTTCGTAGTTTTAGGTCAATTTGCGTTTGGACAACCAAATCACCTTGTTCTCTTATACACTTAAAAATAAAAGGCTGTCAACCGGTAAATCTCCTTTTTCTCGGGGAAAATCAAGGTCCGGCGCGGGGAAAAATGCGGCGACCTCCGGACGCGTCGGCGGTTATCTCAGTTTGACCAGTCGGCGACCTTGTTCTGGCCTTTGGTCGTGAGCTGCCGGAGATTGGCCCCGTCGAAGTCGATCGCAAAGAGCTGAAGGGAGCCTTTCATGTTCGAGGTGAAGACGATATGCCGTCCGTCCGGAGACCAGTTGGGCGATTCGTTCCGGGCGTTCGATTCCGTAAGTTTCATGATCTGCTGTGAGCGCAGGTTCAGGACGTAGAGGTCGAAGATGTTCTCGACCCGGGCGACGTAGACGATCCGGTCGCCCACGGGCGACCAGGCCGGCGAATCGTTGTGATTCGATCCGCCGAAACTGACCCGCTGGACATTCGACCCTTCGGCGTCCATCGTGTAGATTTGGGGCGTCCCTCCGCGATCGGAAACGAAGACGATTTGCCGGCCGGTCGGCGACCAGGAGGGAGCGGTATCGATTGCCGCGTTGAAGGTCAGGCGTTTGAGACTGATATTCGTTCCGTCCAGCGTGGCGACATAGATCTCCATGTTTCCGTCCATCGTCGAGGAGAAAGCGATTTTCTTTCCGTCGGGGGACCAGGAGGGCGAATAATTGCCGCCCTTGAGCGAAACCGGCGTGCGCCGGCCCTCGTAGATGTCAAGAATGTACAATCCGGCGGTGAGCTTTTGATAGGACGTGTAGACGAGGCGTTTCCCGTCGGGGGACCAGGCCGGCATATAATCCATGACGGCATTGAACGTCAGGCGCGTCTGGTTGGCGCCGTCGTAATCCATCATATAGAGTTCGTCGTTGCCGTCGCGGCCGGAGACAAAGGCGATCTTGGACGTGAAAACGGGTTTCTCCCCGTAGATCTTCAAAAGGTCGTCGGCCGCTTTATGGGTCATGAATCGAAGGTCGGCTTTTTTCGCCTGGTAGCGCTTCCCCTGGATCGGCTGTCCCGGCTTGACGTCGTAGAGCTTCCATTCGAAGGACAGGTCCGTGTTCGACGTTTCCCCAACCTCCCCGACGAAGAGGATGTTGGCCTGGATGGATTCCCAATCCTTGAAGAAGATATTTTTCGGGTCGAGGGGCCGGATATAGCTGTAGAAGCTTTGGGGAATGAGCTGGAAGACGCGGCTGTACTTTAGGTCGGCCCCGAGAACCTGGAGGATTTCGTCGGCGGCGTGTTGGACCCCGGGCGAGGCCGCGAATATTTTTGGAAGGGCGAAGCTGATCGCCGGCATGCCCTCCTTGATGGTCATCGTAACTTCCTGCTGTCCGACCAAACTCCAAGCTGCGGTCAGAATCAGAATTCCGTATAGAATGAATTTTTTCATGGTCATTTGGAGTGCTCGAAAATGAGGAGAACGCCGAGATAGTCCTCGTTGTAATCGGCGGGGAGAGGCGGAAACGGCGCGGACTGGACGATGGCCCGCTTGGCGGAGAGGTCGAGGGAGGCGATACCGCTTGACTGGCGGACGTCGACGTTTGAGATCGAACCGTTGCGATTAATGCGGAAGTAGACCGCGACCTGGAAAAATCCGCTCACCCCCGGATCCACGAGCGACGTGAACCAGTTGGAGGAGATTCGGTCGCGAATGTTCTGGAGATAGTACGTGTAAGGAAAGTTCTGGAGGCCGATCTGCCCCGCCCAATCTCCTCCTCCGCCTTCCCCGTATCCGGGCCCGCCCGCGCCGATCGTCAATCCCGAGCCGCGGCCGCCGCCCGCGGATAGGCCCGGCGCGGCTTCCCCTTCTCTGGCCGCCGCCGTTTTCGCTGCGGGGTCGGATTTGCTGATCACGGTTTTTTTCTCGGGCTTTTTGGCCGGTGCCTTTTTCGCCGTGTCCGTCGGATAGCGCAGCTCGCCTTTCGGTTCGGCCTGGGCCTTTTGGGGCGTTGTCAAGTCGCGGAGCAGCTCTTTTTTAACCGGAATTTTCTCCACGGTTGTTTGCGAACCGCCCCGACCTCCTCCTCCGCCTCCGGGCAGGCCGATCATCCCGGCCGAAATATAGATGAAATTGCTTTTTCTTTGGGGCTTGGGAAGCTCCGGGTTGACGAGGATCAAGAGAAGCAGCGCCGTGTGGGCCGCCGCGGAAAAGATCATCGCCCGCTTGAGAGCCCGGGTATCCGCATGGCGTTGCGCGGTCATGGGCTCTTTTTTTTAGGTTCGATGGGCTCGGTCATCAGACCGATGACTTCGATGTTCGCCTTTTTGATGATGTCCATGATTTCGATGACGAAACCGTAGGGGAGGTCCTTGTCGGCCTGGAGATATACGATCGTTTTGGTCTTGCCGATAAAATAGTTTTTGAGCCGCGGCTCGAGAAGATTGATGTTGATCACCGAATTTTCGATGTGGAGGTAGCGGTCGGCGGTGACGGTCAGGCGCAATCCTTCCTCGGCCGGGGCCGTGTCCGTCTCGGCCTGGGGGAGGTTGACTCCGATTCCCGATTGCATCATCGGCGTCGTGACCATGAAAATCACAAGGAGGACGAGCATGACGTCGACGAAGGGGGTGACGTTGATCTCGGAGAGAGCCGTCCCGATATCCCGCTTGGCCCGGACCGTGGGCAGCTTAGGGAGAACCATAGAGCCTCTCGGCGATGCTCAGGAGCTCGAGCGAAAAATCCTCCATCTCGGTGATATGGTCTTTAATCCGGTGGAGGAACGTATTGTAGGCGATGACCGCCGGGATGGCGGCGAACAGACCGACCGCGGTGGCGACGAGAGCTTCGGCAATGCCCGGGGCGACGGAGAGGAGGCTTGCCGAGCGGGTGATATTGATTCGGAGAAAAGCGTCCATGATCCCCCAAACCGTCCCCAAGAGCCCGATGAACGGGGAGACGCTTCCGGTCGTCGCCAGGAACGAGAGCATCTTCTCCATTTTAGCGACTTCGCCGTTCGACGCTTTCGTCAGCGCCCGGCTCAGGTTGTCGAGGCTCGCCCCACTGGGCGTCCCCTGAGGATTATTCTTGGCCAGGTAGGCCATTTCCTTGAATCCCGCCTGAAAAATAGAGGCGAGAGGGCTGGCCTGGAAAGCCTTGGCCGCTTCGCCGACGTCGTTCAGGTTGCGGCTTTTTTTGAATACGACCAGGAATTTTTGCGTCTGGATAGCCGCCAGACGCAGGGATTTTCTTTTGAAAATGATGATCGTCCAGGAAAAAACAGAGAAAAAAAGGAGGATCAGGAGGATGATCTGGACGACCGGGCTGGCATCTGTTATGAGTTTGAATATGTTCATGACGTTTCGTGTTCATAGTAGCATAGCGCTAACGGGGATTCAAATAGGAGAGCTCGGGGTATGCCGCCATCGCCACGCAGATTTTCCCCGGCGAGGAAAATCCGCTCGCCCTCGTTCTCGAGCTCTCGAAAAAACTGCGTTTTTCCGAACCATGCCCGCTCTCGCCCTCGGATGGGCTCTGAGCAGCATACCCCTCGCTCTCAATAAAGCAGGTGGTCATCGCTATGCGGATTTCGCTCGGCCCCCGGGGAACCAGTCCCGTCGGTTCCCTGCTTCGGCCCCCCCTCCGCTATGGGCCTTTGGGTGAATCCGGTCCCTCATTGAAATCACATTTGGACACGCACTGGGAATTCTGCGCTTCACCCGATATCTTCAGCGTCACTGGAAAAAATAATTCTATCGGCAAAGCCGGGACTCGGAGTGAAGGGTCATCGGCCCGGCGATGAATGATTAAGATTCCAAAAGGCGGGTCAGGATAGCGAGGGCGACGGCTTTGGCCTCCTCTCCGCTCTCCTTGGTCGGACCGACGCACGAAGGGCACCCCTCCGCGCAAGGGCAGGCGGAGATTGTTTTCAAACAGTATTCCAGGAGCGTTTTTTCGAGCTCGAAGAGCGATGGGCTGAGGCCGATGCCGCCGGGATAGTTGTCGTAAATGAAGATATTCGGCTCGAAATCGACGTCGGGGTAAACCGGACCCTGGAGCGCCGGAATTTTGGCCGCGAGGTCCCGCGGCGGGATGGATTCTCCGGTTGCGTTATCGCCGATCGAAACGCCGATGTCGTGGAGGTCGCACATCAGGAAG
>Ga0299912_10004579_pt1 | contig 11338 bp, 9 predicted proteins | sample RVTome_2_FD_207667 | JGI IMG/M metagenome (GOLD analysis project Ga0299912, IMG submission 207667) | Soil microbial communities from uranium-contaminated site in the Upper Colorado River Basin, Wyoming, United States - RVT95D214 (version 2) ... | reverse complement strand
GTAAGGGCCCTTGGCCCTTACCCCCCTCCCCCACATACCCCTGCAAAACCCATGGACGCCACCACCTTCTTCCAGCAGCTCATCAACGGCCTCTCCCTGGGCTCGCTCTATGCCCTCATCGCCATCGGCTACACCATGGTGTACGGCATCTTAAGGCTCATCAACTTTGCCCACGGGGACCTGTTGATGGTCGCGGCCTATATCGGGGTCATGGGCGTGGGGCTGTTCAGTTGGCCCTGGCCCCTGGCCTTCGGCCTGGCCGTGGGTTTGACCGGTTTGCTGGGGGTCTTGCTGGAGCGGGGCGCGTACCGGCCGCTCCGCCGCGCCCCCCGCATCTCGCTCCTGATCTCCGCCATTGCCGCCTCCTTTCTCCTGGAGAACCTGGCCCTGGTGGTGGCCGGGGGGCGGCCCAAACCCTTTCCGGTGCCCCCGGTCTTTGCCGGGGCCTTTGCCTGGGGCGGGCTCTTCATTCCCCGCCTCAGCCTGATAATTCCCCTGATCACCGCCGGGCTGTTGGTGATCCTCTTTGGCATCGTCTACCGCACCAACATCGGCCGGGCCATGCGGGCCATCTCCTGGAGCCTGGAAATCCCCCTGCTTTTGGGGATCAACATCAACCGGGTCATTGCCTTTACCTTTCTTGTCGGCTCCCTTTTAGCCGGGGCCGGGGGCCTGCTCTGGGCCCTGAAATACCCCCAGGTCAACCCCTTCATGGGCATCCTCCCCGGACTCAAGGCCTTCATCGCCGCGGTCCTGGGGGGCATCGGCAACCTGGGGGGCGCAGTGGCGGGCGGACTTATCCTGGGACTCCTGGAAATCCTCATCGTCGCCCTCTTCCCGGCCTGGGCGGGCTACCGGGACGCCTTGGCCTTCGGTCTTTTGATTATTCTCCTCCTGGCCCGCCCCACCGGCCTTTTGGGGGAGAGGCTGGGAGAGGAGAAGCTTTAGAAGCAGGGGCCAGGGGTCAGGGGCCAGGGACCGGTTGCTGATTCCCAAAATCTGACCACTGACCCCCAAGCCCTTCTCCGAAGGAGTTGCTGTCATTCGCAAAGTTCTTCTAAATATCGCCGCCCTGGCCCTGTTATTCCTCTTGCTCGGGGCGGCAAGCCGCTGGGGCGACGAGTACCAGGTGCGGTTATTGAACAACGTGGCGGTCTTCATCACCCTGGCGGTGAGCTACAACCTGATCAACGGGGTTTGCGGGCAGCTCCATCTGGGGCCCAACGCCTTCATCACCCTGGGGGCATACACCGCCGCGCTTTTGACCATGACGCCGGCGGAGAAGGCGATCAATTTCCTCATTACGCCTCTTTACTGGCCCTTGAGCCAGGTCTCTATCCCTTTTCCCCTGGCCTTGCTGGCCGGAGGCTTGGTGGCCGCGGCCTGCGGCTTTCTCACCGGCTTTCCCGTTTTCCGGGTGCGGGGGGATTATCTGGCCATCGTCACCCTGGGTTTAGGGGAGGTGGTGCGGGTTCTGGCCAACAACCTCCAGGGCCTCACCAACGGCCCCCTGGGGTTAAAGGGACTTTATCCCTACACCAACCTCTGGTGGTCCTGGGGGGTGGCGGTGGCCACAGTGGCCTTCATCAACGCGCTGGTCAACTCCGATTACGGCCGGGCCCTCAAAGCCATCCGGGACGACGAGACCGCGGCCCGGGCCATGGGGGTAAATTCTTTCCGACACTTGCTGCTGGCTTATATCATCAGCGCCTTTTTCTTCGGCGTGGGGGGCGGCCTTCTGGCCCACCTGATCACCACCATTTCCCCTTCGCTCTTCACTTTTTTCCTCACCTTCAACCTCTTGATTATCATCGTGGTGGGGGGTCTGGGCTCCACCACCGGCGCGGTTCTGGCCGCCGTCATCTTCACCCTGGGGGGGGGAGTGGCTCCGGGTGGTGGAGGAGCCCCAGGTCCTCCTGGGCCTGCACATCCCCGGCATTTCCGGTATGCGCATGGTTATCTTTTCTTTTCTTCTTCTTTTGGTGATTATCTATTGCCGCCGGGGTCTATTGGGGCGGCGGGAGTTTTCCTGGGGAGGCCTTAACCGCGTCCTCAGCCGTTTTCTTAAATATAATGCTTCTTGAAACCCGGCATTTAGGCAGACGCTTCGGCGGCCTCTCGGCCCTGGAAGATTTCAGCCTTTCGGTGCCCGCAGGCGCGCTCAACGGCCTCATCGGCCCCAACGGCGCGGGTAAAACCACGGTCTTCAACCTCTTGAGCGGTTTTCTCAAACCCACCCAGGGGGACATCTTTTTTGACGGAGCGCCTATCACTGCTCTCCCCCCCGAGCAAATCACCCGCCTGGGCATCGCCCGTACTTTTCAAAGTATCCGCCTCTTCGAAGACCTCACTGTCCTGGACAACGTCCTGGTGGGCTTCCACTGCCGCCGCCGGGCTTCTTGGTGGCAGGCCGCGCTGCGATTTCCCGGCTATCTCCGGGAAGAACGGGCCCACCTGGCCCGGGGCCGGGCTCTTCTGGAAGAGGTGGGACTTAAGGACGCGGCAGACGCCAAGGCCGGGCACCTTCCCTACGGCCACCAACGCCGCCTGGAAATCACCCGGGCCCTGGCCACGGAGCCCCGGCTCCTCTTATTGGATGAACCCGCGGCTGGCCTCAACCCCCAGGAGACCCGGGAATTGATGGACTTCCTCCGGGCCATCCACGGGGAACACCGCCTCACCATCCTGGTCATCGAACATAACTTGCGCCTGGTCATGGGCCTCTGTCAGGAAATCACCGTCCTGGACCACGGCCTGACCCTGGCTGCCGGCCCTCCCCCGGAAATCCGCACCAACCCCGCGGTTATCCAGGCTTATTTGGGAGGAGGAGTTAGTTAGCTGATTTTTGAGGGCAGGGCCGGGGGAGCCACAGGCGTCTCACCTGTGGCTCCCCCGCCCTTCTCCATATCAATCTGCACTATTAATCGCCTAGACAGAATTCATTCCGGATATTTTCCCGATCCTTAAAATTATGATAGAGTCTTGATCCGAAGAGATGCAGAACTTCAGGAGTGGAGAGAGGATGCTGCCGACTTTTACCCTAACCGATGCCTTTAAAGGCTACACTTTCGATCAGGACAAGGTCTTAACCCCGGAGGAAACCATCGCCCGGGTGCGGGAGCGCCTGGCCCGCCTGGATCTGGAGATCCTCAAGGAGACCCTGCGCATTGACTCCGGCCGCCTGGATATTCCGGTCTATATCAGCCTCCTGGGGGTGGACGCCCGGCGGGTGGTCCCCACCCAGAAGCAGATGGGCAAAGGCGCCACCCCGGTGCAGGCCGAGGCCAGCGCCTTGATGGAACTGGTGGAGCGTTTCAGCTTCTTTTCTTACCTGGAAGAAGGCCCTTTGCATTATGGCCGGGCCCGGGAACTTCCCGGGCCGGCTTTGGATTTTGCTTATCTGGCCCGCTCCCTCTTCGACGCCTCCCCGGACCTCGCCGGGGCTGCGGAAATTTACCAGAACTGGCCCCTCTACTTTGCCCCGGCCACCAATCTCACCACCGGTAAAGGGGTCAATCTCCCCCTCCACTGGTTTTATCTCATCGAGGAATATAACGGCCCGGCCGCGGGCAACTGCCTGGAGGAGGCCGTCCTCCAGGCGCTGTGCGAAGTGGTGGAGCGCCACGTGGGTTCGGTCATCAGCCACGACCGCCTGGCCACCCCGGCCATCGACCCGGACTCGGCCCGGGATCCCGCGGCCCGGGAATTGCTGGCCAAATTTAAGAAAAACGGCATCGAAGTTTATCTCCGGGACTTTTCCCTAAACACCGGCATCCCCACGGTCGCGGCTCTGGCCTACGACCCGTCAACTTTTCCGGAGTCCAGCGAAATCGTCTTTGCCGCGGGCACCACCACGGACCCGGAAAAATCCCTGATCCGGGCCTTGACCGAAGTGGCCCAACTGGCGGGGGATTTTCACCGCCGCACCAGCTACCGCCCCACGCTGCCAAAATACCAGACCCTGGAGGAAGCCGCCTACCTCATGGCCCCCGGCCCCTTGCAGCCTTTGGCCAGCCTCCCGAATTTGTCCCACCCCAACCTGAAGGAGGAGATTAAAGGCTGTTTGACTGCCCTCAAGCGCCTGGACCTGGAAGTGCTGGTGGTGGACGTCACCCATCCCCAGATCGACCTTCCCGCGGTCTATGTCCTCATTCCCGGCACCCACTTCCTGGACCGCACCCGCAATACCAACGTTATTTTTCACCTGGCCAAGGTGGCCTCCCTTTATGCCTCGCCCTGGGAAGCCCTGGCGGCCCTGGAAAAACTCAATGCCGCTTTTCCGGAGCGCTTCGAGGTGAATTTTTTCCGGGGGTTGACCCTGGAGAACCTGGGCCAACCCGCGGAGGCCTTGGCACATCTCCATAAATCCCTGGAGCTTCGCCCCCCGGCCTACGAGATCCCCAGCATCCACGTGCACCTGGGGGCCTGTCACAAAGACCTGGAAGACTACAACGCGGCCGTCACCGCCTTCAAAACCGCGCTGGAACTGGACCCCTCCCTGCACGAAGCCCACCATCTTTTGGGGTTCTGCCATTTCAAGCTGGAGCAATACCAGCAGGCCGTGGCCTGCTTCGAAAAGGCCATCGAACTGGACCACGGCTCCGCCATCGACTACGCCAACCTGGGGATCAATCTCTCCCGCCTGGGCCACCGCCGGGAAGCCGCGTTCGTCCTCAGGCAGGCCCTGGAACTTGACCCTTCCCTGGACTTTGCCCAGAAGGCCCTGGGGGAGTTGGGGGGGTGAAAGACTGGGGGAGGAGGCCGGGGCAACCTGGTAATCACCTTGCTCCCCGGGCTTTCTCAAGGCCGCCTGCTTAAGGCGCTAACCCCGTTACTCTTTTTTCTCCTTGGGGGGGTACGGCTTTTTCCATTCCTGGAGGCGGATGAGTTCCTGCTCCCGGCCGATCATCACCAGAATGTCGCTGGGTTTGATGACGAAGCTCGGTTCCGGCAGGAAGACGAAGCGAGCCGGGATCAGTTCCCGGATGGCGATCACGAAGACCCCGAAGTTTTTTCTTAAGTTGAGTTCTTCCAGGCTCTTGCCGCAAAAAGCGTCGGGAGGGGCCACGTCCATCACCCGGTAGTCTTCTTCCAGAGGCACAAAATCCAGGAGATTGGGGTTGATGATCTGGGCGGCCACACGCCGGGCCGTCTCCCGCTCCGGGGAGATGATTTCCGTGGCCCCCACGGACCTGAGAATCGCGGCTTGATCCTCGGTTTTGGCTTTGGCGTGGATATACTTCACCCCAATTTTTTTCAGGTGCAAAGTGCACAGAATGCTGGCCTCCAGGCTTTCGCCGATGCTCACAATGGCCTCATCGAAATCGCTGGTGACCACCGAACTCAGGCTGTTGAAATCCCGGACATCCAGGATCAAGGCGCGCTGCACCTCCTCCACCACCGCGTTGACTTTGTTCTCATCCCGATCCATGGCTAGGACTTCGCATTGTTTGGACAGTTCCTTGGCCAGTTCGCTGCCGAACTCCCCCAAGCCGATAACGACGATGTGCTTTTTTAGTTTCATCCGATCATTATTCTCCCTTCGGGGCAGGACACGTGGACTTGCTTGGTGGGAAAAAACCAGATCGCCAGGGTCAAGGGCCCCAGCCGCCCCACAAACATGGTGGCAATGATCCACATCCGGCCTACGGCCGAGAGCTTGTCGGTTATGCCGGTGGATAGCCCCACGGTGCCGAACGCGGAAATCTGCTCAAAAATAACGTCATGCATGCCGATGCCGGGCCGCGTCCCTTCCGTGGCCAGCAGGAGGAAAAACCCCAGGATATTCCATAATACCGCCAGCCTGATGAGGATGGCCACCCGGGCTAGAGTTTCCTTGGGGATGCGGCGGTTTAGCAGGTTAACCTCCGTTTCCCCCCGCATCCGGGCCCGGAGCTCCGCCAGAGAGATGGCGAAGGCCGTGGTTTTGATGCCCCCGGCGCAGGAGGCCGGGGAGCCGCCGATGAACATCAAAATTATGAGCAAGAGCAGGGAAGCCAGGGGCAGACAGCCAATGTCCACCGTGTTGAAGCCCGCGGTGCGGGCGGTGATGGATTGAAATAAGGCGGCCGCCACTTTGGCTCCCCAGGAGGATTCCGCGCCGGTGAGTCCCAGAACCAGGAGACCGATGGTGCCGGAGAAGATTAACGCTCCCGATATTATTAGAACCACCTTGGAATGCGTTGACAGGCGCGGGCCCACGTAAGCGGACCCCTGCCCCCGGAGCGAATTCCTGGCCTTTTCCCAAAGATCATGGACCACCAGATGCCCCAAGCCTCCCAGGACTATGAGCAGCATGATGGTGCCGAGGAAAAGCGGGTTATGGCCCAGGCCCATGAGGTTTTCGGTGTACACCGAAAATCCGGCGTTGCAGAAGGCCGAAATGGAGTGGAAAATCGCGGAAAGAAGAGCTTCGGTCAACTGGTGCGACCGGGGCCACAGGGCCAGAAAGAGAAGCGAGGCTCCCACCAATTCGGTGATGGCCGTCAGCCACAGGATCTGTTTAAAAATACGGCGAAAATTGACGCCGATATCCTGCTGGAAGAAGGAACCGTGGAGCACGGCCTGGGATTTCAAAGACATCCGCTTCCCCAGAAATTGAAAGGCGATGGCCGCAAAGGTCATGATCCCCAGGCCGCCGGCCTGGATGAGGAGCATAATCACCATCTGCCCGAAACGGGTGTAGGCGGTGGCGGTGTCCACCACGATGAGGCCGGTGACGCATACCGCGCTGGTGGAGGTGAACAGGGCGTCCAGAAAGCCCACCGGCTGCCGCTGGGCCCAGGGAAGCAGCAGCAGGAGAGCGCCGAGGAGAATAACTCCCGCGAAGCTGCCCACCAGGATGGCCTCAGGCAGTTGGAAGATGGCGCTTAGCCGCTCTCTCCCGTTTTTCCGGTTCACAGATAGGGCCCAAGGGGAATCAGGTAGTCTCGCTTCTCTTCCCCGCTACTTTATACTCCAAGTCCTGCCGAATTATCAACATTTCCCCTTCATCGTCTCGGATGGAGGAGAAATTGTCAAGACGAACCGGAAATGCTGCCCTAAATCATGGGAATGCGGCCCGGATGCAGCCGGGAAATCATTTTCCGCCCTTAAAGAAACGGCTAAATACTATTGACACTTGTGAAAATATAAGTAGATTTATTTTTAGTCGGCCAAATTCTAACCGGCCGACCGCCGAGTTCTCCGGCGCCCGCCGGAGAAGCGGGGGACCCGATTCTTTGGGGCGAATCCGTTAAAACGGTAGGGCAAGAAACCTCCTGTCCGAGCCCGGCAGCTAACCCCGTAGGCAGGAGGAGGAGACATGTCGAAGCGCGCTCTTCTGGCGCCCGCAGCGCATCCTTCGGGGTCCACCCCCGGATGCTTTAACGCACCCATCCCTTCCCTTCTGCGGATACAGCAATCGTCCGCTTCCCAGGTTGTCACCCCCAGCGCCATCACCAGGCTTCCCATGCCGGAATCCCATTCTCCTTAATACCCACCGAGTTGCCCCAAGGTGATTGAGGCCGCCCGGGGGGTGTCGATCCCCCGGGAGTTACTCTTCCCAACGCGGTGAGCTTAGCCTTGCCCCCGGCATTACCCTCCGGTTTTGCCGGTTATGGCTGTTTGGCTAGGCGCGCCGCCTGATGTTGAGGGTTGACGCAAGTGAAGACTATCGTTTTGACCCTGCTCAATGTGAGCTTGGTTGCCTTTTTCATCTTCCTGCTGCGCCGGCGGGAACTCCTGTCCTACCACCACCAGGGCCGCTGGTGGCTCACCTGGCTGGCCATCGCGGTCATCACCCTGATGGACGAGTTCACCTCCATCTTTTACGTGCCCGCGGAGGCTTACCGCTTCATCGGCCTCAGCGCCATTGTCTTTATTGGCGTCACCAGCCTGCTCATCAGGTTTCTGACCACCCGGTTGACGGAGATCGCCGAGGTCCTGGAACAGCACGGCCTCATCGGCGGCGGGGTCTATTCCTTTTCCTACCTGGTGCTGGGGCCCATGGTCTCCTTCGTGGCCGTATCCTCCATCATGGTGGACTACATCCTCACCGCCTGCATCTCCGCGGTTAGCGCGGTGGCCAACGCCACCTCTTTTTTCGCCTTCTCGGAACCCATGAAGATGGCCCTGGTATTGGGGATCATCTGGGCGGTGGCCGGTTTGAACATCCTGGGAATTCGGGAAAACGCCCGGTTCACTTTCCTGATCTTCATTGGGGCCGCGATTATCATGCTGAACCTGATCGTCTCGGGGATCATTTCCCTGGACTCCCGGTCCCTGGGGCAGATCTACCAGTCGGCCACCACTGCCGCCGGCCAGGTGCACACCGGCACCTGGAGCGGAGACTATTCCCGGTTCATCTCCCATATCGCCTTCTGCATCCTGGCCTACTCCGGAGTGGAATCGGTACTCCAGACCGCGGGGCTGGTCCGCAGTTGGCAGGAAATCCGCAAGGCCTATCTCTTCTTGGGCCTCACGGTGGGGATAGTCACGCCCCTGGTGGCGGCCCTGGCCTTATCGGCTCCCATCGACTTCAAGGCCCACGAAGGGGACCTGATCACCCATTACGCTTCCATGTTAAATGGCATCCCCTTCGGCATCCTGGTGGCGGTGCTGGCCAGTTTCACTCTGACCTTGGCCGTGAACACCGCGTTCGTGGCCTCCAGCGAATTGCTGGAGCGGGTGGCCCACCGCTACGGCTTTCTCTGGCTCATTGCCACCAACCGCCGCCAGTCCCTCTACCGCATCCATCTCCTGAGCGCCGTTTTTTTCTCCGGCATTATTTTCCTCACCGCCGGCAGCCAGTCACTCCTGGCGGATATGTATGCCCTGGGGCTTCTCGCCAGCTTCTGCATCAACATGGGTTCCCTCATCCTCTACCGCTATTTCATGGGCACCAAGGACGTTAAATATTTCACCAGCCGCCTGGGTACCCTGGTTTTATGGGTCATCCTGGCGAGCTGCTTCGTCTTTCTGGCTTATGACAAGCACCATGCCACCATCCTCTGGGCCTCGGTCACCGTCCTGGTGCTGCTGGGAGGATTCCTGGTGGCCAGGAAGCGGGCCCCGGAGAAGAAGGAGATCGAAAAAGCCGACAATGAGATGGAGATGATTCTCTATTTAGCTGAGTCTGCGGCCCCGGATTTGCACCTTATGTTCCGCCGCTCCGAGGAGCCGGAGCACAGGGTGCATAAGGACAACGTGGCTTATATCACCTTTTATTCACCCCGGGCGGGCATCCCGCCGAAGACCGCGCCCAATCACTTCCGCTTTCCCCTTACCAAGATCAGCCTCTACCACCGGATGGTGAGCCTTCTGAAGGTGATGGAATACGAATTCCCCGACCGGCAGGTGACCGTGCACTTCGGCTGGCCCCTGTCGTCCTGGTGGGACCGCATGGCCGTGGGAGTCATGGTCTTTAACCTCATGCGCCTGCCCCGGATGTTTCCCAACTTCGAGTTCGACATCCGCTACCGGCGGCCCAGCCCGCCCCCCTGATAACTTAAGATCTTTGTAAAAGGCATTTTTCGGGAGGCGCCGGGGGCTTTAGGCCCTTGGCCCCCCCTTGCCTTACTTTACATCCGCGGCCCGAGGATATATAAAAGGTTCAGGTGAGGGAGGGAATATGCAGGAAGCCCGATTCTATGAAAAAGTGGAAGACCAGAAGGTCCAGTGCCACCTGTGCGCCCATGAGTGCAAGATCGATCCGGGGAAGAGAGGCATCTGCCACGTGCGGGAGAACCGGGAAGGAACCCTTTACACCCTGGTGTACGGCCGCCTGATAGCCCAGAACGTGGACCCCATCGAGAAAAAACCCCTGTTTCACTTCCTGCCCGGCACCCGCTCCTTTTCCATCGCCACCGTGGGCTGCAATTTCATGTGCCTGCACTGCCAGAACTACGACATCTCCCAGTACCCCCGGGCGCACCAGGGACAGGTCATGGGCGAAGAGCGGACCCCGGAGGAGGTGGTGGGGGACGCGCTGGCTACCCACTGCGCCAGCATCTCCTACACCTACACCGAACCCACCATCTTTATGGAATTCGCCCAGGACACGGCCCGCCTGGCCCGGGAGCACGGCCTGAAGAACGTCTTTGTCTCCAACGGCTTTATGACCCCCCAATCGGCCACGGCTTTAGGCGAATGCATCGACGGGGATAACCTGGATTTGAAAAGCATGCGGGACGAGTTCTACCGCAAGGTGTGCAAGGCCCGGCTGCAGCCGGTTCTGGATACCATCCAGCGCTTGCACGCGGCCGGCGTGTGGCTGGAGGTGACCACCCTGGTGATCCCCGGACATAACGATTCGGACGGGGAACTGACGGAGATCGCCCAGTTCATCAAGGGCGTGAACCCAGGCATCCCCTGGCACGTCACCGCGTTCCACCCCACCTTCAAGATGATGGACCGGCCCCGGACCCCGGCCCAAACCCTTAAAAAAGCCCGGGACATCGGCCTCAACGCAGGCCTGCGTTACGTCTATACCGGGAACATCCCCGGCATCCTGGAAGGGACGGAAAGCACCTACTGCTATGCCTGTAAGGAGCTGCTCATCGAGCGCCTGGGCTATAGCATCCAGAAATATAACCTGAAGGAAGGGAAATGCCCCAAATGTGAGGCGGTGATTGACGGGGTCTGGAAGTAAGGGAAGGTTTTCAGTTTTCGGAAAAAGAATTCTTAGAGAATCAAATACCTACCACTCAATGCCACGGCGGGCCGGGACCCCGGCGGCGTAATAATGCTTAACAGGCCGCATCTCCGTGACCAGGTCCGCCAACTCCACCAGCTCCGGGGGCGCCTGGCGGCCGGTGAGCACCACCTCCACCCAACCTGGCCGGGCTTTGAGCATCTCCAGCACTTCTTCCAGGGAAATGAGCCGGTAAGCCAAAGCCACGTTGATTTCGTCCAGGATCACCAGGTCGTGGTCCCCGGCCTGAATCACCTGCCGGGCCAACTCCAGGGCCTCCCGGGCCAGGGCCAGATCTTCCTCCGCCGGGGATTTTAAATTCACCAGCACGGGGCGGCCAAAAGAGCGGAGGGTAAATTCCGGGGCCAGGCGGGCCGCGGCCCGGGCCTCGCCGGTGTCCCGGCCTTTGAGGAACTGGATCATGCAGACCTTCAGCCCCTGGCCCACGGCCCGGAGGGCCAGCCCCAAGGCGCAGGTGGTCTTGCCTTTGCCGTCCCCGGTGTAGACCTGGATCAATCCCTGCGGTAATAGTTTTTCTGGCATTATCTAAAAACCAATAAGGGATTGGGAGTGGGGGTTTGGGGGAGGGGGTAAGGGCCCGCGGCCCTTAGCCCCCGCCCCCCCTCCGTCCCGCCCCCCGCCACCAGGGCCGGGCGCGGGTCTGGC
>Ga0299912_10004577_pt1 | contig 11342 bp, 13 predicted proteins | sample RVTome_2_FD_207667 | JGI IMG/M metagenome (GOLD analysis project Ga0299912, IMG submission 207667) | Soil microbial communities from uranium-contaminated site in the Upper Colorado River Basin, Wyoming, United States - RVT95D214 (version 2) ... | reverse complement strand
TCTGCCATTCACAGGGAGCACCAGAGCCTGTAGAGAAGGCAATTAAGGAAAAAGGCTACTTTATCCAGAAGATGGAAGGCTGTCCTTAAACATTTTTTTCCTTTTTATTTATGAACATATTTTTTAGACAAAGCAATCTAGAACCAGCATGTCTGAGAACAAATATTCAAAGTGGACGGTCGAAGGGGACAAGAAAACGAAATGGATCTGCGGATGCTTCCAAACATCTGACAACTATTTCAAATTCTGCAACACACACGACATCACCCTGAGAAAGGCAATTCAGGATCAAATTGACGAACTGGACATGACACTAATCGTAGAAGACTAGATGGCAAGTATTGCGACAAACGCGGATACGAACACTATTGCAATCGTGTTTAGCAGTTTGATAACAGTGTTGAGTGCAGGACCTGCCGTGTCCTTGTAAGGATCACCGATGATATCGCCGACAACTGCAACTTTGTGGATTTCAGAGCCTTTTTCGCCTTTCATTTCAATTAGCTTCTTTGCATTGTCCCATGCGCCGCCGGTGTTTGCCAAGTGATATGCAAGCAAGATTCCGGTCACTACTGCACCCATCAACAGTCCTGCAACTGCAGTCGGACCCAATAAAATTCCCAAAAGGATTGGAGCAGTGATTGCGACGATAGCTGGCTTCCACAGTTCTCTAATTGATGCAACAGTGGCAATGTCCACACATTTGGCATAGTCTGGTTTTGAGGTTCCTGCAAGAATTCCAGAATCTGCCTTGAATTGACGTCTGACCTCATCAACCATTTTTCCTGCAGCACGCGATACACCATTGATGAGCTGGCCTGTAATGATAAACGGAATCAAGCCACCAATTAGCAATCCGACTATGATTGACGGATTTGTCAAGCTGTAATCCAATACCAGTACACCTGCGAAAACATGTGCTGCCTCAAATTGAAATGCCTGAATCATGGCCAAGGCAGCCAATGCAGCACTGGCAATTGCAAAGCCTTTGGTAACAGCCTTTGTCGTGTTTCCTACGGCATCAATCTCATCTGTAACTTTGCGGTTCTCTTCGCCCATTCCGGTCATCTCAACAATGCCTCCCGCGTTATCTGCGATTGGACCAAACGCGTCAATGCTCAGAACAATTCCTGCCAAACTCAGCATTGCCATTGCAGTCATTGCAGTGCCAAATATTCCATAGAGTACTGGGTCTGCACCTTCAGGAGCAGCACTTGATGCGATACTGTAAGAGACCATAATTGCAATTACTAGTGCAATCATGAACGGTCCAGTGGATTGCATGCCCTTGATAATTCCCATCAAGGTCAATGACGCATAGCCCCATTTTGCAGAGTCTGCAATCTCTTGAACTGGTTTTTGCTTATAGCTGGTATAGTAATCAGTAATTTTTTGAATCACAGGAACAAGAACGACGCCGATGACAGTGGAGCCAAACAAGGCATATGATGTTGCAGAATCCCCAATGAAGTGCATGATAAAGGCATAGTTTAGCGCTATTGCAATTGACGCTGAAACATAGAACGAGCGGTTAAGCGGCTTCATAACATCTGTGACATTTTTTGAGCCGACAATTACAACGCCAATGATTGACGCAATCATTCCTGAAGAGCCGATGAGTATCGGGTAAAGGAAAAAGTTTGGTGCGCCGATTAATGCTGCAATTAACAATGCTGCAAGAATTGTAACAATATAAGATTCATAAACATCAGAACCCATTCCGGCTGCATCGCCAACATTGTCCCCCACATTGTCTGCAATGGTTGCAGGATTTCTAGGATCATCCTCAGGAATGTTTACCTCGACTTTTCCTACCAAGTCAGCGCCCATGTCTGCCGCCTTTGTGAAGATGCCGCCCCCGATTCTGATGAATAGTGCAATCAGACTTGCCCCAATTCCAACACCTGCAATGGTGATTGGGTCAGGATAAATCAGATAAAGGCCGGTAATTGCCACCAGGGCCATTGCCGGAACTGCAAGGCCAACTGTAGCCCCGCCTCTAAAAGCCATGGCAAAGGTCTTTCCAAGTCCAGAACCGCTCAGGTTTGCGGCTCTGACTGCTGCCTTGACTGTAATTTTTAACGAGATGACTCCTGCAACTGCAGACAGTGTTGCACCTACTGCAAATGCGACCGCGTTAGAGAAATTAAGGAATACGCCAATAATTACGGTCAAAGCTATTGCGACAGGAATAATAATTTTCATCTCTCTTTTCAAAAATGCTGCAGCGCCTTCTTTGACGGCATTTGAAATGTCCATCATCTCCTGGGTCCCTGCAGGTTGTTTTGTAATCCAAAATACCAAGCCGCCGGCGACTAAAAATGACGCAATTGCTGCAACAAATGGCAGAATTTCCGGAATTTCCATAGGTATACTCGCTTGCCCAAATCTGGGAAATATAAATCAAATAGCGGAGATCTTGTTTCTTTTTCGGTATGGCGGAAATGATTTTCCCTTCAGTCCCTGCCTTACCAGATTGTTGAATCTTTTGCCGTGGGCAAGATATGGAAATCGCATGTGAATCAATTCGTGAACTATCGTATTCTCCAAAGTCTTGTCGTCAGGAATTTTTCTCACGTTAAGGAATACAAGATTGTGTTGCAAATACGATACCCCGTAGTACTTGTAAGCAGACGTCCTCCTGCCTTCAGTCATATCTTTTGGGGCATCCAATACATCCTTTGTAGTTAGGAGAATTTTGGGTTCGGAGATTGAGAAGCGGTTGGAGTAAACTCCGACTTTTTCCAAAATCTGCAATGAAAGTTCAGGGTCGAGCTTCACACCAGTACGTGATGAAATCCGTGTTTATCTTCAAATGTCAACTGTTGTGCAAAATTTGGTGTATTTTGGTTCTGTAAAATTATGAATAAATGAGGTCAGAAGGTTAAGTGGGGTAATCACCAATCATACAGCCACCGTCTCATCACTCCCCAATTATTCCATTAAATCAAGTAGTCTTTGTACTTTATTTCTAATTTCTGGAGTTATTCTCACTATTACTAGTCCCTGATTTGGCTGACCGTACAAAACAACAGCGTTTTCAGGGGCATGAATGCATGCAGGCAGCACCAAAAGATCCTCCTCCCCGTTTACAAAAATTCTGACAGGGACTTGCAGTGTAAATGCCTTTTTGATCATGGCAACGCTTTGAGGAGTTATTTCCGCAGCAGGGTTATCCACAGTCAGTTCCGTCGCATTGGATAATTTTGGAGGCTCTCTTTTTTCCCTCTTCTCCTGGCCGTCAACGATTTGCAATGACGGAACCAAGTCAAATCTTATCATTTTTTCCGTAGTTCTGTCGCCAACTGTGATCACATACGAGTCTTTTGTGAGATATTTTTTGATGTTGCTTTTGTCAGCATGGCTTTCAGGCAACAGTATCCCCAGAGGGGTTTTCATTTGCTCTCTCAACGAATTAGGCAGTTTCACAGGAATCAGAATTAGTTGGTACTTGCCTCTGGCGCTGGCTCCTCGCCAGTGCTTTCAGACGCCATTTCATCTCTAAGTTTGGCCGCAAGTATACTGCATTGGGCTGCAATATTTTTTGCGCTTTTTCTAAAAGCAATTGCACTTGGAGAATCAGGGTTGGTAATCATAATTGGTTTTCCCAAATCAGATCCCGACATGATTCCGGCATTTAACGGAATTTCACCTAGGAATGGCATGTTAAATTGCTCGCTGATTTTCTTTGCGCCGCCTTCGCCAAAGATGTAGTGTTTTTCATCACAGTTGGGACAAATGAAATGAGACATGTTTTCAACAACTCCAATAATTGGCACGTTTAGTTTTTCAAACATTGAGACCGCCTTTACTGCAACGTGACTTGCAACATCTTGCGGTGTTGTGACAACCAGTATTCCGGTAATCGGAATTGTCTGTGCAAGTGTTAATGGAATGTCACCAGTGCCAGGAGGAAGATCCACAATAAGATAATCCAAGTCAGACCAGTTTGTATCAACTAGGAATTGTTTTAAAATTCCGGAAATAATCGGGCCACGGTAAATTGCAGCTTGGTTTGATTGGTCTGCAAAGAAACCAAACGATACAACTTTCAAGCCGTGGGAATCTGCAGGTTGAAGTTTGTTATCCTCAACTTCCATGGAGCCGCCTTTCATTCCAAGCATCAGCGGAATGCTAGGGCCGTAAATATCAGCATCCAGCAGACCGACCTTTGCTCCTGATTCAGATAACGCCAAAGCTAAATTCAAAGAAACCGTTGATTTTCCTACGCCGCCTTTTCCACTTGCAACGCCAATAATGTTTTTGACAGTCTTCATGCTGGTGTCATCATCAAGTGAGCGTCCCTCCATTACTTTGGCAGTGACTTTCAAATCAAAGTTTTTCAAATCAGAAAGTTCTGCAATTGCCTTTCGAACATCGTCTTCAATTTCGACATTAAACGGACACGCGGGGGTGGTTAGCTCCAAAGTAAATTTTAGGTTACCATCGTTTAGTTCCAAATTTTTAATCATGCCCATTGACACGATATCCTTTTTCAAATCAGGATCAATTACGGTGCTGAGTTTTTCAAGAACTTGATCGATGCCAACCATTGCTCAAAAAGTCAGTTTACTTTATTTAAACATAAGTCAGAGACCAAAAGAAATTGGAGGTTATTTGTGAAATATGCAAAATCTTTGAAAATTCAAGCCTAAAATCACCTAAACATTCATAAATTGAAATTCGAGAAAAACTGTACATTTGTTTTCTATATCTACTCTAGTTGATGTCGTCAGGATACCACCTAGCTTGTTTGGAACCGCACTCAAAAAGGCAGGGACAAACATCCTCAAAGAAAAATACGAGAGCATGATTAATGCTGAATTGGGATATATCATTATGATTTTAGATGCCAAAGTCGACGAGATGGGAAAGATGATTGCCGGAGACGGCGGAACATTTCACAAAGTCGAATTCGAGGCCCTGACATTTTATCCAAAGCTACAGGAGATTGTACAGGGTGAAATTGTGGACGTTACAGACTTTGGTGCATTTGTAAGAATTGGTCCAACTGATGCACTGCTTCACTTGTCACAGGTGATGGACGATTATCTGAAGAGTGACGTCAAGTCCGGAATGATTTTAGCTAATCAGAGTGGCAGAACACTAAAAGTCGGCTCCACACTCCGTGCAAGAATTACCGCAGTGTCATTGGGCAAAGCTGCTGCAATGGGCAAGATTGGAATTACATGCAGACAGCCATTCCTCGGTGCAGACGAATGGATTGCAGAAGAAATCAAGAAGGCCGGCGGCGGCAAGTCAGAGCCAGCAAAAGAAGAAAAAGTAGAGGCAAGTTAGAATGGCACGAGAAATGGCATGCCGCAAATGTAAACATGTTACAACACTCAAAGTATGTCCAAATTGTAAATCATCAGACTTGACACCGGACTGGGCAGGCGTTGTGCTTGTAGTTGATCCAACAAATTCAGAGATATCAAAAACTTTGGGCATCACTACAAAAGGCAAATACGCAATCAAAGTAACATAAAATCTTTAAAATCACATCTACGTTTTACCAGTACATTGGCATTCAATTCAAAAAAACAGTTATCACAGTTTCTTGCCGAGGATGTAGGCAGGGGGGACATTACAAGCAGCCTGCTACCAAAAAAAAGAATATCGGTAAAGATCATCTCCAGGGAAGATGCAATTCTTGCGGGCGTCACGTACGCTAAAGAGATTTTCAAACTAAAGGGATGCAGCTCCAGAATTTTGAAAAAAGATGGCTCCAGAATAAAGCCAAATCAAACAGTCATGGTGATCACCGGCAATGCTGGGAGCATACTGGCATGCGAGAGAACTGCGCTAAACCTCCTGACAAGAATGAGCGGGATTGCCACCCAAACAAACGCACTGGTAAAAAAAATTCCAAAGAGAACGAAACTGTACGCGACAAGAAAAACCGCCCCAGGCCTGAGATATTTTGACAAGGAGGCAGTGGAAATCGGAGGGGGCAAAAGGCACCGGCTCGCACTGGACGAGATGGTCATGATCAAAGACAACCACATTGCGGTTGAAAATTCACTGCTGTCCCTGATTGAAAAAGCAAAGAAAAGATACAAGAGATTCGAAGTCGAGGTCGAAAACACGGCAGACGCAGTGCTGGCAGCAAAAGAGGGAGCAGCAATAATCATGCTGGATAACTTTACGCCCGCACAAATCAAAAAAACAATCCAGACACTGAAAAATCAAAAATTGCGAAGCGGCGTAATCCTCGAGGCATCAGGCGGAATCAATTCCAAAAACATTTCAAAATACGGTCAGACGGGAGTCGACATAATTTCGGTGGGAAGCATCACGAACTCGGTCAAGGGAATCGACATGAGCTTGGAAATCTAAGAGCCAATCTGTCCCAGCAGTTCTGATACGGATTTGTTTTTCGGATCAACTTCCAGAATTTTTTCGCAGCACGAGATTGCCCGCTTGTTCTCGCCCAGTTTTTGATGGGAGTATGCTTTCAAAAGCAGCACGTCGACGTCGTATGCGCCAATGTCAAGGGATTTGTCAAAGTAGGATATTGCAGTCCTGTGTTTGTTTTTCAGATAGTAAATTCCGCCCACCATAAACAGGGCATCGTGGTGGTCTGGCACCTTTTTTAGCAACTCGGTGCCCGCTTTTAGGGACTCGTCATATTTTTTCGCCTTGAGCAGCGTTTTGAATTCTTTGAATTTTTTGATGTTGCTTTTTAATTCAGTATCTTTTGCAGTTCTGCCAAACAATCCAACCAACACATTCACGCAGATTAGCTAATTGCAAGCATTCTATTAATTGCCAAACGTGCCTTATCGGCAATCTCTTTTGGAACAGTCACGACATTTTTTTCGTTTATCAGTGCGTCATACACTTTTTCAAGCGTAATCATCTTCATGTATTGGCATTCAGCCTTCTCAGATGCGGGAATGAACGTTTTGCCAGGGTTGTCCTTTTTCATCTTATACAGGATTCCGGTTTCAGTTGCAACGACAAAATTCTTTGCTTTTGATTCTCTGACATGGTTCAGCATCCCCTCAGTCGAAAGGATTGAGACCCTGTGATCATCAAAGCTTCCATTTGCGACATCGTACATCAGCGGAGTGGTGCAGCTGCATTCGGGATGAATGACAAATTCAGTGTCTGTCATCGAGTTTAATTTTTTAGTTACATCTTCGGGGGTGATTCCTGCATGAACGTGGCATTCGCCTGCCCATATGTGCATATTTTTTCTTCCGGTCATCTTTGCAACGTAAGAGCCCAAGAACATGTCAGGTAAAAACAGGATATCCCTGTCTTCAGGAATTGCCTTTACGACATTTACAGCGTTGGCTGAGGTGCAGCAGTAATCAAGCTCTGCTTTAATTTCAGCGGTAGTGTTTACATATCCGACCGTGATTGCATCTGGATGCTGCTTCTTCCAGTTTCTTAATTCGTCAACTGTGATTGAATCAGACAGTGAGCATCCAGCTTCCAAATCAGGAATCAGGACCCTTTTTTCAGGGCAGATTATGGCAGCAGTTTCTGCCATAAAGTTTACGCCGCAAAACAGAATGGTTTTTTGCGGAACTGTCGCAGCTTTTCTAGACAGCCCCAGCGAGTCACCCGTAAAATCAGCGATGTCCTGAACGTCAGGAATCTGATAATTGTGTGCCAAGATTACCACATCTTTTTCTTTTTTGAGTCTCATGATCTCTTCCTTGAGTTCAGAGGATTGTTGTACGAGCATATGCAAAGAAAATTGAGTCGGCGCGGATTTAAAGAATATGGAACAGTCCAAAATTATCTGAAAAACTAGCAAATGTGACAATTATTGCCATATTACGTACCAATCTGAATGCCATCAGAGCAGTATTTTCTCAAAGTTTCAATTGCAGACAGAATTGCCAGCCGGCTGGTCTTGGGATTATTTTCATCAGGAATATTCTCAATCGTGAATGCCATCTTTCCAAATTTTCCTGCGGCCTCTATGTGATGGGTGTTTTTGTCAGTGTTAGGGTCTGCGACAATCCTGACACTGGTTTTCTCACTGCCAATGCCGGACAGAGACAGCAAAGCTGCAACGTTGATGTTTGCAGGAAACAATGTGACGGCTTGTTTTGCAGTGCCTTCAAAGATCACAGCAGGCGAGTCAATTGCATCAAGAACAATTTTTGAGGTTTCAAAAAACTTTGCGCCCTTGAGGGAGCGCGGATGTTTGGTGGTGGTGATTGATACGGATTCCAACTCATGTCTGACTGATTTGATTCCGTCCAGTCCAGCAATCGCACCTGAAGGAAGATAGATGGTTTTTTTGAAATGCTCGCATGCGTCGGACAAAATATCATATATCGATTCGTCAAGCAGTGCACCCACACTCATGATCATCAAGTCGCGTTTGTTTTGCAGTACGCTCAAGCCGATGTCCCTTACAGCATCCTGAGATGCAGCTTCAACTATGATGTCAATAGGATTTGAGGACAGCAGGTGCGAGTTCTCAACAATCTCGGGCTTGTTTGTCAGTTTTTCAACCAGCAGCGCCGACTTCTCCTTTGATTCGTCAAAGACATGTGTAAGAGTTGCGGAAATTTGTCCAGAGTCAATTGCAAGTGCAATCTGAGTACCCATTGCACCGCACCCCAGCAAGCCTATCCGTTTCAAGCAAGTATCCTAGAAATGATCACTTAATTAGTTTAATTTCATCAGGTAGGATTCATCCTCAAGACTTTTTTAACAATAAGGATACGGACAATCATGAAACTTCACAGGACTTTGGCGCTTACAGCATTATTTTCCATCATGGCATTTGCAGTTGTCTTTCCGGCAAGTGCGGAGGTTGATTCGCCTAAAAGACAGACGGACAGAGGCATCCTGGCAGAGGATGTCATTTGCAGGGAAGGGCTGGAGATGGTGATCAGAACGAATGGAAATGCAGTATGTGTAAGACCAGACACTGCAGACAGAATGGAAAAAGCAAGAATGTTGTACATTCCAATAAGGTTCTCAGATTTGGAAAAAGAGATCAAATCAGTGCAGGCATCAGAAACAGAGATGCAGACAGTTCCGGCATCAAGCATGTCAGTTGTAAATTTCTACATCACAGACCATGACTTGAATATAGCACATAACGGAGTGGAGGTTGTCTCCACTCAGGGACTGTTTGAGTTTACAGTCAGCGGCATTCGGATTGACGGTCCCAAAAGCATGATTGAGACAGGGCAGGATACAGGCCAGTTTTACATCAGACTGGAATTGCCCGACACAGTCAACGGAAGGCCGCTAAGTCAGGAAGACATTGTATTGATAAAATATCTGGATGACTCTGACTATTCAGGGGGAAAAAGGGTGCTGGTAAAGTCAGTGCCGCTGACCAAGACATTTGCAAAAGTGCAGACATCCGGAGGTTCAAGAATAGGATGGGAGTTCACAGTCAGAGTTTACGAACCTGATGCAAACAGGGACTCGAAGAACGAGGACAGGATTTCACTAAGCGAATTGGAGTTCAGGGGAGAGGGCGGAATCAGAACCACACTTGCAAATCCAAAATTTGATGCAAACTCAGGATATCTAAGGGAGACAGGCCCCAACACAAGTACGTTTGAAGTCATAATTAAAATTCCGCGAGAACTGGACGGCAAAACAATTCACATCGGGGACACGTATGAGATCAGATACATCGATAGAAGCAATCCTTCTGAAACTAACGAGAAGGTGATTCTAAAAGGCAGAATCGGATAGAGTGTTGGATGGATCAGGTTTGTCAAGGTTCAGCATAACCTAAAGATTTTATTCGAACCTGCAAAGTATTGTTGTGCTCAATACAGTATACAAAGATGCAATACTCAACAGAGACAAGATGCTCTCAATTCTAAAAGGGCCAAAATTTGAGCAGATTTTGCAAAAAGCGCGCGACAATTGGTGTGAATTTGCGCCTACAAAAGAGGAAGTGGTTACAGCGGGGATTGATTCCAGTTTCAACAATACAAAATTTCAAGGCATCGAGTTGTGGGCAACCACGGCTGTTTCAATAAAATCAGACGGCGAGATTCTAGTTGATCTGCACAAGTCAGGGCTGGGCTCATCTGATGACATTTCAAGCATTGCAAGCAAAATGGAAATTGAGGCATGTGAGAAAACAGTAGATAGCGTGGACATGGTGCTGATGGACGGCTCTCTGCACTCCCAATTGATGACCAGGCAAGCAAGTTTAGGTTCGTCGATTGTAAGGATAATGAAAAAGAAAGACAATGTGATTTTCATTGCAAAGACATCAAACACAAAAAAACAATTTGAAAATTTAGGATCACTTGCGGGGGATATTTTCTATTACAATCACGTGACAAACAAGCCGGGGTTCAGCAAAATTTTTGTGGAAAAGAAATACGGCGCAGATAAAATAATCTCCTCGACATTTGTAAGACTGAGCGACTCCACCCCAATAATCAAATTGGAATTTCTAGGGGATCAGCACGATGAAAACGAAGTCAGATCAACTATGAACAAACTATACAAAACCAGTGTCGGCGGATATCCGCATGCACTAAAGCTTGCACACAATAACTGTAAAATATCTGATAAAGAGCTTGCAAAGATGGTAAGTTTGCTAGGATTAAGCAACGAGATAGGCTCGCGGGAGGTACTGGGTTGAGTCTGGGTTTTGTAATTGGCGAATCAAAGCCAACAATTGTCACAGCAATCACCTCAAGAGCGCTGCCGGTAGGGGAATACATCAAAATCAATTCAGACGAGGGGGAAATTCTAGGGCTAGTGGAAAGATCTTCAGTGTCAAGTGCGGCGTTTACAGACGTCAAGAATTTTGACGAGGCCACAGAGAGCACTGAAATTGCGGAGTTGAACAAGAGAGACAAAACATTCACAGCATATATCGGGATTTTGGGATTTTTGGAAAATCTGAGAAAGGGGCAGTCAATCATACCTGCAATTCCCCCGATTCCGGGTACGGAAATCACTCTGCCAAGCAAGCAAGACCTGGAAGGGATATTCAGCCCCAAAAAAGAAGGGTGGGTAAGCATCGGAAATCTTTTGCGAAACAAGTCAATCGATGCCAAAGTAAATTTGGATAAAATTGTTTCAAGGCATTTGGGAATTCTTGCAATGACTGGGATGGGGAAAAGCAACTTGGTGTCGTTGATTACAAAACAAATTTCAAAACTAAACGGAACCGTGATAATTTTTGATTACCATAACGACTATACGGGCCTAAACATCCCGCGCATCAACGTAATTGACGCAAAAATAAATCCCAGACTGTTAGACGCGGATCAACTCTCAGACGTACTTGAGATCAGGGAGAGTGCCACCGTTCAACAGCGAGTATTGAGAATGGCATTTACAGAAAATGTCAAAAAATCAAAAGAGTTTTGGAGTAAATT
>Ga0299912_10004576_pt1 | contig 11342 bp, 8 predicted proteins | sample RVTome_2_FD_207667 | JGI IMG/M metagenome (GOLD analysis project Ga0299912, IMG submission 207667) | Soil microbial communities from uranium-contaminated site in the Upper Colorado River Basin, Wyoming, United States - RVT95D214 (version 2) ... | reverse complement strand
ACCCGGTAGTACATTTCCAGCTCATCACCAATAAGGTTGATACGGGCAAAAAGGGCATCCTTGGCAAAGGTGTAATCCGTAATCAATGGTTCGCCTTGCTTAAGGATTTCAGGCACAGAGCGTCTTTGTTGATAGTATCTACTTAGCAAGAAGAAGATCTGTGTCTGAAAGGCATATCGTTGGCGGTCAGAGTAGAAATCGGAAAGAAACGGATTTTCTTCAAAAACCTCAAGAACTAAAGAAGATTGGAACGCTGGCTGTAACAGGCGAGCCAACGTGGTTTTTCCCACTCCAATTACACCTTCGATGGCAACATACATATCAAATTCCCTCACCTGGGTGAAATGAAACATCCTTTAAAAACGACAGCAGACTAGTTGCGACAAGCTGCGGTTGCTCCAGCATCACCATGTGGCCAGCTTTGGGTATAACCGTTAACTGCGCATTGGGCATGGAACATGACATATATTGAGCATAGCGCACTGGGGTCATCTTGTCGTCCGCTCCACAGATCACCAATGTGTTTTGTTGAACTGCTCCCAATTGATCCATTACATCAAACCGATCACATGCCACCAAATCTCCATATAACACGCTTTGTCGGGTCGCTTCCATACGTTTGGAGGCCAGCTCAACCAAACGAGCAGGGGCGCTTGAACTAAACGAATATGCTACTAAAAGATCGGCAGCCTTATAGAATGTAGTCAGATCAGCTGCGTAATTTAACAACTCCGGGTTTACCCGTAAACGCGCCCCTGCCCCAAGCAAACCTAATCCCACAACATATTCCGGGTTATGGATAGCCAAAGCCAAAGCGATTGCGCTACCCATCGAATGACCCACAAATACTGCCCGTCGTAATTGTATGGATTCCAGCCATTGGACTAAATATCTGGCATAATCTCCAATAGTCTGTTGCCCATCACAAACATCAGATTTGCCATGTCCAGGCAGGTCAATTGCATAGACACAATACCCACGAAGACGACGAATTTCTGGCGGCCAATATAGATGCATGCCTCCTGCACCATGTATCAACACCAAAGGCGGGTTTTTAGCTCCAATATCACGATGGTAGGAGTAATACAAATTTCCCGAGACAGGCATTGTTGCTTAACCGCCTCTACGCAGCCGTTCTGTGGCCTCTTCGGTTAATGGAATGATTACATGGATGATTGTGCCCTTGCCCACAACAGAGTCTAGCTTGTAGATACCGTTCACCATTTCAGCGCGTTCGTTCATGTTTTTCAATCCCAGGCTACCCCGCTGTTCATAGTTAGTTTCAACGGCATTTTTATCAAAACCAACTCCATCATCCTGAATCTCAAGCAAAACAATATCTGTATTGAATTCTTTCATTCGGACCCAAATATGCTCTGCCTGGGCGTATTTACATGCATTATTAATCGCCTCTTCTGCAATATAGAAGATGATGGTCTGCCTGCTCATCTCAAGCTGTGAAACAACGTTTTCTTCTGCTTCTACGATGACATTCTGGCCATAAGTCTCATGGGTCTTTTCGGCCATGGCTTTCAATGCGCCGACCAAACCTTGTGATTCGAGCTCCAATGGGCGCAGGGTGAATAACATATGGCGTATTTCTTTTGTAGTTCGACGGGCAAGTTCCTCAATTTTAGTCAGCTCGTCAGCTGTGGCTTTTGGATCCCTTTCCAACAAACGGCGGGCAAAATTTAGGCGCATAGCAATTGCAGCCATGGATTGAGTAGGGCCATCATGCAAGTCACGCGCAAGTTTCCTGTGCTCCTGTTCCTGAATTTCAATCATCCGCTCTTTTTCTTGTTGGATGTCACTGTAAAGACGGGCATTTTGAATGGCTATCACTGACTGGTGGGAGATGATTTCAAGTAATTCACACTTGGATTGAGTGAAAAAGTTTGGGTCAGTGTGTGCAAAAAGCAACACCCCATAAGTATCCAAATCTGCTCTCAGAGGAAGGCAATATGCAACCCCACAGGTACGCAGAGCAATAATCCGGCTTAACTCCGGATCCTTGGCAATGGCATTGCCGATTTTAGGAATACCTTCCGCGATTACTTCTCCAATCAGTCCACTGGTGCCTGGGAGCACTACTCGCAAATCAGCTTGGGTAAAATGCCGAGCTGATCCAACGGTTAATATTGGATGTTCAAAATCCGATTCTGCAAAGAGGAGGACAGCACTAGCCAGTTTTTCGGCTGGAATATTGGGAGTAGCCAGAACTCTTGAGCCCAGATCCAACGCGATTTCTAAAACCCTCTGGTACTTTAAGGTGGCAGTTAATTTTGAAATCAGGATGTAAATATCACGCAACCGGCGATAATCGATATCCCAGAGGATTTCCCCCCCCTTGAGACCGGCCCGTGGTTTATGAAATAAATCACCAATATGCAGATGTCCGGTAGCACTTAGGATGCCTAAACAGAGTAGTATACCCACAAAAATCCCAATGGCACCCACGAGGAGGATATAGCTAAACAGGCTCATCGCCATTATGATAACTCAAAATACACAGCTTGGAAAGCTTCTTTAGGTTGAAATATTTACAATGATTGTATTGGTGGTTTATGGAGGATATCAAGCAGAGTTGGGATTGCTGCCTTTATTGCTCTCGCCCTGTGGCTGAGAAGATTTTTTTCACTCATACTCAATTCAGCCATAGTCAAGCCAACTTCAGGAAATAAAAAGATAGGATCATAACCAAAACCATTGGTTCCGCGCTCAAGTGCAATAATTTCACCCGGGCAATTCCCTTGATAAAAATATATCTCCTCTTCTGGCGTTGCAATAGCAACCGTACAATGAAAATGGGTGGTCCAGGGCTGAGGGTGAACCTTCAATAAATTCAATAGATAAGTTCTACGATCGGCATCGGTTGCATTGGGTAAAGGTGAAAATCGGGCTGAACGGACCCCGGGCATCCCATCCAATGCATCCACTTCCAAACCAGAATCATCGGCTAGAGTTACCAATCCAGATGCACGCGCAAATGCAAGTGCCTTCAACGATGCATTTTCTTCATAGGTATTGCCATTTTCCACAACATCCAGAGTAATTCCCATCTTTTCCGGAGTGATTATGTCTAGAGATAAGCCGTCTAGCAAGGAAAGAATCTCACTCAATTTGCCTCTATTGTTAGTCGCCACTAACAATCGCATCATCATTTATCTCCTTTAGATATAGCTATGCGTGTCATTCTCAAACACCATATGTGGGCACTAAATATCTATTTTACCCTACCTGTGGTAACAAAATATGTTATAATAATCGACTGTTATAATAAATTAATTTGCGTTTTTCAATGCATTTTTAATAGTTTGACCATAAACCAACGTGTCTGACCCACATTCTCCTTTACGACTGAATGTCGGCTTCATTGTTGCCCAATCTGCCGGTTTTAGCCGGGATTTTCCCTTCGATCTCCCGCAGATAAATATCCCTCCAGATTTACAAATAAACAGCTTAACCGGTTCAATCCGGGCTACACGTACGCCACAAGGTATTTTAATACAGGTGAATTTAAAAGCCCAAACTGTCCTCGAATGTGTACGCTGTCTAAATTACTTTCAACAATCCCTTAATGTCGCTTTTACCGAATTGTACGCTTTTTCCCAACGTTATGTAACAGATTCAGGTTTATTGATGCCCGAGACTGCCGTAATCGACCTCTCTCCTGTGCTGCGCGAATATATTTTATTAGAGATACCCATCAGCCCATTGTGCTTTCCAGATTGCAAAGGTCTATGCCTGATATGTGGAAATAATCTTAATGAAAGTAAATGTATTCACGATGAAGAGACAGTTGATCCTAGATTAGCCTCGTTAAAAACACTTTTGGATAAATAGGAGTCGCGAAGAGGAGGGAAAACAATGACAATTCACCAACCACATCAATTCGAAGCACTCGATACATTACTTGAAAAAGCTGATCTACAGGGGTACCTGACTACTGGTGATATCATGGAGGTTTTCCCTTGGGATGGAGAGGATGACGAGCGTCTGTTAGAACTCTTCGGAATGCTTCATCGTCAGGGTGTGGAAATCGTTATTGAAGAGGAACCAGATCCAGAACCTGATCTCTCCAAACTTGAAACCTCACCCTTAGATTTTAATTCTTCCTCGTTGGAAACTGCTTTGCTGCCCAATCTTGAAAATATCTCGGCAGATGATAGCGTGGGATTGTATCTTAAGGAAATGTCACGGGTTCCCTTGCTGACTCTGGAAGAAGAGGTCAATTTAGCACAAAGGATAGAACGTGCCAAACTATCAAAGGCCAGGCTTTCCAAGATGAACGGAAAAGGATCCAGTAAAAATCGCGGAGAACTGGAAAATCACGTTCAGGATGGTATTTTAGCGCGTGAGCATCTGATCAAAGCCAATACCCGTCTGGTGGTCAGCGTCGCAAAAAAGTACATCGGGCGTGGAGTCGCCTTTCTCGATCTGATCCAGGAAGGTAATCTGGGGTTGATGAAGGCTGTCTCGAAGTTCGAATATCAGCGTGGCTTTCGTTTCTCAACCTATGCGACCTGGTGGATCCGGCAGACAATCACCCGCTCCATAGCAGACCAAAGTCGTACCATCCGCATCCCCGTCCATATGACCGACCGTTTACGTATGATGTATAAAGCCGCTCACAGATTAGAGCAATGCTTCGGCCGCCCACCAACACAAGAGGAATTATGCCTAGAAATGGGCGTTGGGCAAGATAAGCTTCAATGGATGCTTGAGGTGGCGCGCATCCCGGTATCATTGGAAAGCCCTGTTGGGGAAGAAGACGACACGGAATTAGGCATGTTCGTGGAAGACACCATTACCCCGTCACCATCCCAGACTACCTATGAAAATATGCTACGCGAGCGCGTCGAACAGGTGCTCTCCACACTTTCCCCCCGTGAAGCCCGCATCCTGCGCCTTCGCTTTGGGTTGGAAAATGGACATTCTTATACGTTAGAAGAAGTGGGACACAAGTTTGGATTAACCCGCGAGCGAATCCGCCAGATTGAAGGAAAAGCTTTACGCAGGCTAAGGCACCCTTGCCGGGCCAGGTTGCTCAGGGAATATCTGTGAGTGGTTACGCACACCACCAGACTCAGCAATCTTGACAAATCATTCCCGTCCGTGTAGACTCATGCAATCATCTGAAAGGTTGGTTGCAGTGGTTGTATCGCTCTTTGCTACATTGTTTTTATCAATTTCCATGCGCATGATGGGTCTTATTGAACACGCCTGGGCAACCAACTCTGGTTATGAGAAATAGTCACCAAAAGAGTAAATTAAAAGGCTGCCCAGGACCGGCAGCCTTTTTTTATGCATATAATTGCCTGAGATATGAAATGATAAGTAAAAGGAGGTCACTATGTCCAACAATATCCTCATTGCTATCGCATGGCCGTATGCCAACTCAGAGATACATGTAGGCAACATCACCGGTTCTCACTTGCCGGGTGATATCGTTGCCCGTTACCATCGATTAAAGGGTGACCGGGTCCTGGTCGTATCAGGGACTGATTCACATGGAACACCCGTCACGCTACGCGCGGATGTTGAGGGGCATCCCGTGGAGGAAGTGTATCAGCGCTTCCATAACAAGTTCCTCGAGCTATTCCAAAAAGTAGGCATCAGTTACGACCTATTTACCACCACGCACACCGAAAACCACTTTAAGGTGGCACAGAGCATGTTCCTGGCATTAAATAAGAACGGCTATCTTTATACGGAATCGCGCCCACAATGGTATTCCCCCTCAGCCAAGCGCTTCCTACCAGACCGGTATGTGGAAGGGATTTGTTATATATGCGGCTTTGAAAACGCACGGTCAGACCAATGTGATCGATGCGGCAGTGTGCTTGAGCCGGAGAAACTACTCAACCCTCGCTCCAAAGTGGACGGTTCCACCCCGGAGCTGCGCGAGACCAAACATTTTTACCTCGACCTCTCAAAATTGGAGCCGGATGTGGAAGAGTTCCTGCACCAACGCCAACTTTACTGGCGAGAGACGGTGGTAGGGCAATCGCTCGGTCAAATAGAGAGCGAGGGGTTACGCCCGCGCCCCATCACCCGGGACCTGGATTGGGGCATTCCAGTTCCAGTGGATGGTTGGGAGGGGAAATGCCTGTATGTGTGGTTTGAAGCTGTCATCGGTTATCTTTCTGCGACGATTGAGTGGGCACAAATCACAGGACAACTAGATGCATGGCGCGACTGGTGGACAGATTTATCTGCAAAAGCTTTTTATTTTATCGGAAAAGATAACATCTTTTTCCATGCCGCGATGTGGCCAGCGCAACTTAAAGGCGCTGGGAAGGAATTTGTTGAGATTTTCACGGGTGGGGAGGGGGCTGTACTCAATTTACCGTATGATGTCCCTGCCAATCAGTTTATGAATCTGGAGGGGCAAAAGATTGCGGGCGGCCGTAACTGGGCGATTTGGGCTTTGGATTTCCTTTCGCGCTACGACCCTGACGCACTGCGCTTTTATTTGACGATTAACATGCCAGAATTGAGAGACTCAGACTGGGATTGGGATGAGTTTATCGCCCGCAACAATAATGATCTAGTTGCTACATGGGGCAACCTTGCCAACCGGGTGCTTTCCTTTGCATACAATCATTGGGATGGCTTTGTGCCTGACCCCGATGAGCTACGACCAGCAGATAAGGAAATTATCAAAGTTGTGGAACGCGGTTTTCTAACTATTGGTGAGCACCTCGAGGCTGTACGCTTGCGTTCTGCCCTCAGTGAAGCTCTACGATTGGCATCAGAAGTGAATAAATACCTTGATACAGCTTCACCTTGGTTCGAAATCAAGACTGATAAAAGCTCTGCCGCCAAGACGATTTATACTGCCCTACGAGTGATAGACTCACTTAAGCTGTTGTTTGCCCCCTTCATCCCTTTCAGCAGCGAGCGTCTGAATACCTATCTTGGTTTCACTGAACCACTGTTCGGAGAACAATACATCGAAGAGCAACAGGACGACCTTGGTGTTCACAATACGCTCCGATACTGTCCTCCACAACCCGGTGGGCATTGGGAGCCTTCCAAGCTCCAACCTGGCCAACACCTGAAACAGCCTGCACCGCTATTCAAGAAGCTGGTGGATCCCCATTTGGCAGACGAGGAACGTAAACGTTTAGGGAAAGACTGACAGGATGGGTCTATAGAATCGTTTATTCTCTGGGAATAGGCAGAACGGTATAATCCAGTTTAGGTTGGAGGGTAACACTTTCTGTGGCGCTGGTATTAACGGTTGTCTGCGCGTTTGCCATCCAGTGCTGATAGGCCTCTGAGCCATTAGTGAAGTCTGTGTTAAGTGCATAGGTAACTGTAAATGGAACTACGATCACCTGCCCGTCGTATACCAACAACAGCTCAGAGGATTGCGCTGCAGGGATGGGAATATTTTCAGAAGGTGGGGCGATGGTTCGCATATTTCGATCCTCCAGATCCCGGTCCAGGTCGGTGAGCGCCTCCATACTCAAATATCCCGTTCGATCTGGTGCCACAAGGTACGATGCCACCTCATGTGCAGCATTCACACGGATTTTCCAGTTTGGATCAGGTGTCGTCATAACAAGCACGTTTTTATAACCCAATGAGAGCACAAAAAGCAGTGTCTCCGTTTGGTTTTCCAAGATCAGGTACCCACGCGGCTGGATTTTCGGGTCAGATGTGCGTATGACTACCCCTGCCGGCAGCTCCACATCACCTATCGTGAGAGTCTCAATGAACCAGTAATCTTTTCTTGGTTCAAATGCGTTAACTGAACTAGCTCCCAATAGCATTCCCCCCACCATTAGAAGGAGCATGCCAATCAGTCTGAGCTGCCTCGAAAGGGATTCCACGCTGAGAAAAAATGCTCCTATTCAACTTTTTCTTTGATGTGAAAACCCCGTCGTCGCAACTCGTTCATGAATGGCACTGCCGGTACAAAGCTTTCCACTCCACCGGCACCGCGTGGGGTAAAACCATGCGCCATCATCTCTGCCACGATAGCTGCATCCCAACCAGTGGTGCGTTCCATGGCAGTGAAGCCTGTCTTGTCGTCGAATCGATCCTCCAACTCAACCACTGCTTGCGCAGCTCGTCCCCCCTTCTTACCCAGGGCTTTCACGCGCACAAAAACAATATCCTTGCTTTTCTCAGGATCATTCGGGAAGATCACCTTTGGTTCATATAGTGCATGGAAAACATCACGCGGCACAACCTCATTCTCACCCACCATTACTGGCTTTAAGTCCCACAATCCCAGGTCCCAGAATGCTCGCAGCTGTTGGAAATGCCCCGGGTAGCGCAGGGTGAGGTTTTGCAATGTGCGCAGCTTGCCTTCAAATGTCCATGGCATGGTGCTCGTACCGCCACCAGCTATAAAAGCCTCCAGAGTACCGACAGAATCGGGGAATTCCACGGTTTCCAACTCAGTCATCGGCTCCACCTGTGTGATCTTGCCATTGCGCAGAAAGATGGCTGGCTCGGCATATTCATTGGTCAGCCCGGCAACATGGAAAGTGAGAAGATAGCTAAAAGGGGGTTGAGGGTTTTGCGGAATGCCCCCATCCCACATATATACATCCGTTGCTTCATCCAGGAGACCCATGGTATATACCGTCAACGATGAGCCCAACCCTGGAACTTGACCACAATCAGGGATAATGCTAATTCCTGCCTGCCGAGCTTGTGCGTCAAATGCATGCTGTTGCCTGGCGATATCAGTATTACCACCCAGGTCGCACATGCTGGCTTTCACCTTGACTGCCACACGGGTGATATCGAGGTTGAAGTAATAAGGTACAGCACTGACAAAAGCATCCACGCCACTAAGCACACGCTCCAGTGCTGCTGTATCGGTCACTTCAACCTGGACGGCTTCTGCCACTTCTGCACCATTCAGCAGATTCACACGTTGGGCGGCTCGTTCAGCGATCGCCAAATCCCTATCTGCCATGATGACCCGTTTAGCATCTCCCCAGCGTGCCATATCATAAGCTGAGGCTGTCCCCTGCCTGCCCGCCCCCAATACTGCATAGGAATATTTCATAATATCTCCTCCTGAGAATGATCTGACCCGATTATAAGTCAAATCACTCCTCCCCGTGCCTTCCTCATGTGGTAAACTCCCTGATTGTCTGACTTTAGGCAATGTTTTATTCCTATGGATGCAAAAACCATACACACCCTTGAGTACCCGAAGGTGCTGGAACGCCTGGCTAGTTATTGTGCTTTTGCTGCTTCGACTGAGAAAGCACACAAACTACAGCCGACCAACAATATCGATGAAGCTCACCGCCGTCTTGCTGAGACCAGTGAAGCGGTGCAGATGCTCGTTACCCGCCCGGACCTCACCATTGGAGGTGCACGCGATATTCGCCGGGCAGTTGATTTAGCTGCTCATGGAGGTGTGCTTGCTCCCACCGACCTTCTCGATATAAAATCCACCCTGGTTGCTGCTCGTACCCTGGCGCGCACATTTGAGCGCTTGGGGGAGCAATTTCCGACCCTTTATGCTATCGCTTCTCAAATCCCAACCTCCCTGGGTCTGGTGGATGGGATCACGCACGCCATCTCAGAGCGCGGCGAGATCATGGATAGTGCCTCAGAAGCTCTTGCAACCATCCGTCGCGGCTTGCGCATCGCCCATGACCGGCTTATGACCAAGCTGCAGCGCATGGTTTCTGATCCGCACACCTCCCCCTACCTGCAAGAGGCATTGATCACCCAGCGAGATGGCCGATATGTGCTTCCGTTACGAGCTGAATTTAAAGGACGGATCAGGGCAATCGTCCATGACCAGTCTTCCTCTGGCGCAACGTTATTTGTTGAGCCGCTGAGTGTGGTTGAACATAACAATGAGTTTCGCGAGCTTCAGCTTGCAGAGCGGGATGAGGAACGCCGCATCCTGGCTGAGCTTTCGCAACAGGTGGGTATGCAAGCTAGCAATATCCTCAATACAGTCGAGCGGGTCGCTGACCTGGACCTGTGTTTTGCCAAAGCCAAATATTCCTATGACTTGTCTGCCAGTGAACCCGTCTTATACCCCATAGGCAAGCCATCCAATCGCCACCCGGGCACAATTATTCACCTATACCAGGCACGCCACCCGCTGTTGGATCCAGTAACGGTTGTGTCGATTGATGTCGAATTGGACGCCCAGACATATGCCATGGTAGTCACGGGTCCAAATACCGGTGGCAAGACCGTTACCCTTAAGACCATTGGACTTCTGGCTCTCATGGCACAATCCGGCCTGCATATACCTGCCCATTCTGGTTCTGAGATCAGCCTTTTCCACAATATATACGCTGATATTGGGGACGAACAATCCATTGAACAATCCCTGTCCACATTTTCCGGACACATTACCAACATCATCCGCATTTTGGAACACGCTGATCGCCGCTCCCTGGTGATCCTTGACGAATTGGGAGCAGGTACAGATCCACAAGAGGGAGCAGCCCTGGCTCGCGCCCTGCTTACGCACTTGCTCGAACGGGGCATCACCACTCTTGTCACCACACACCATCCCGAGTTAAAAGCCTTTGCCCATGCCACTCCGGGGGTGGTCAATGCCAGTGTTGAATTTGACCTAGAAACCCTGCGCCCAACCTTTCATTTGACCATAGGCTTGCCTGGTCGCTCTAATGCGCTGGCAATCGCTCAACGCCTGGGCATGCCTGAGCCAATTATCACCTCAGCCCGTTCTGAGCTGAGTCCAACTGACATCCGTGCGGATGACTTGCTGGATGAAATCCACCGCCAACGAGACTTATCCCGCAAAGCCCGGTCTGCCGCTGAAAATGCACGCCACGAAGCCGAAGCCATGCGTGCTGAGTTGGCGAAACGATTGGAGAAAATTGAGGACGAGCGCATGCAGGTGCTGGAAAAAGCACGTCGTCAGGCTGAAGAACAGGTCGAAGTTGTACAGGATGAGCTGAGAGAAGTACGCCGACAACTCGCCCGCACAAGACAACCCTTGCAAGTAATTGAAGAGGTGGAGGAAAAAGTCGAAGAACTACAGGAGACTGTTGTTGCTCCTGTTGAACGCCACTCTCCCGAAGCAAGCCTGTCCTCCATACGGCGCTCCATTCGTTTGGGGGATAAAGTGCGTCTGCACTCTCTAAATACACAGGGTGTGGTCACATCTTTGAGTGAAGAGGAAGCTGAGGTGCAAGTAGGCGTTCTGCGCATCAGGGCACGATTGGCGGAATTGCAAATAATCGGCGAAGAAACACCTCCCACACCTGGTTCTTATGGATTGCCCACGGCGCGTGAGTTGATAGCTGCCACCCATTCCACCTCCACAGGGGATGTGGTAGGTGGAAGCTACCATACACCTGCCAAGCCCATGT
>Ga0299912_10004575_pt1 | contig 11343 bp, 10 predicted proteins | sample RVTome_2_FD_207667 | JGI IMG/M metagenome (GOLD analysis project Ga0299912, IMG submission 207667) | Soil microbial communities from uranium-contaminated site in the Upper Colorado River Basin, Wyoming, United States - RVT95D214 (version 2) ... | reverse complement strand
ATAAATGCATTGGATGTAGAACTTGTATTGACACGTGCCAACAGAAAGCATTATCATTGGATAAGAAAGGGTTACACATCACTAGGGAAAAATGTAATAGTTGCGGAGAATGTGCACAAGAATGTCCTACAACGGCGCTTAATTTGCTTGGAAAACTATGGAATTTAGATACACTATTTTACGAAATAGAGAAAGACAAAGTTTATTACATTAAATCAAACGGCGGAATTACCGTTTCGGGGGGAGAACCTACGCAACAATCAGATTTTTTATTTGAATTTTTAAAAAGATGTAAAGAAAACGGAATCTCAACAGCGTTAGACACTTGTGGATACACGTCTAAAAAGGTTTTTGAAAAAATTTTACCTTACGTGGATTTAGTGCTTTTAGATATTAAATTGATTGATTCTAAAGAACACGAAAAGTTTACAGGAGTGCCAAACGAGACCATTCTGGAGAATGGGATTTGGATGTTAAAACATTTGAAGGAACACAATAAGAACATGTGGATAAGAACGCCAGTGATCCCACATTATACCGCAACAGATTATAATATAAGAGGGATTGGAGATTTTATCGTAAATAAATTAAATAACTACCCTGAAAGGTGGGACTTACTTGCGTTTAATAATTTATGTACATCTAAATACGAAAGATTGAATTTAGAATGGCCTTTAAAGGACGAGCCTTTAATGAATAAACAGGAAATGGAGCGTTTGTTTGAAATTGCTAAAAGTACTGGCGTTAAAAACGTGCATTGGTCCGGATTAACAAAAAAAACTGAAAGCAAATCTATAGATCTTCAAAAAATCAAAGAATCAAAATTAACTTCATGTTAATAATAATTATTAATTAGTAAAATAATAAAATAAAATAATTTTATTTAAAGTATTAAAAGAGCTAAAACATGGAGCTTCCTTTTCAAATTAAAAAAGCTTTAGAAGAATTTAAACGAGAATTAAAAAAATTATATAGAGATAAATTCGTTAAACTCGTTTTATACGGTTCTTACGCAAGAGGAGAAGAAACAGAAGACTCAGATGTGGACGTAGCTGTTATATTAAAAGGAGATGTTGTTCCTTTTGACGAAATCGATAGAATGGGTGATATTGCCTACGATATATGTTTAAAATATAATATTTTGCTTTCAACACATCCAATATCCGAAGAGAAATATAATTCGTATAAAAATCCGTTTTTGTCGAATTTGAAAGAAGAAGGAATATGGGTGTGAAAAAAATTAATAATTTTCTAAATAATTCTTCATTATAATAAAAAATTTAAAAAGAAAAAAAGAAATTGAAAAAAAAATGAGTAATATTCAAGATAGATTAGGTTGGGCTTCCGAACTGTCAGATGAAATCCTTAAGTTCACTCAACCAGATATAATGGTTAAGTTAATATCTACAATTGATCCTCGCGGTTGGCCTCATATCACGATTATTACAAGCAATCGTGCTATTAATAAAACTGAAATTGTCTGGGGGCAATTTTTTGCAGGAACCAGCAAAGAAAACGTGTTAAAAAATCCAAAACAAGGCCTTTTTTACATGACTGCTGAGCCACCGTTCAAATTTATTCAAGTGAAAGCACAATTTGATCATACGAAGAGCGAGGGAGAAGAGCTCGAATATTTTAATAACTCAAATTTTATGCGTTATTTTACTTACGTTAATATTTATAAGGTATATTATAACGATGTAATAGCAGTATCTCCAATAAAAGACTTACCACCGGGAGGATTTCCAAAAAAGATAATAAAACAGATTATAAAAGTCGCAAGTTCGGACCTAAAAGAAAAGAAGTTAAACGTAATAGGGTATAAGCTTTTTACCGATCCAATCGGAATAAGAGCTATTGCTTACATTGATCCTTCAGACGGTTATCCTATTATCATTCCACAACTTCAGCTCAATGCTATTGATTATAATAGATTGTTTTTTCCTTTAATGGCCTTAAAGGAAGATCTGTTAAAAATTCCTGTTAATTCAAAAGTTGCCGTTATTGGAGCAAATTTCGACATGGCAAGTCAAGTTGTGAAAGGAACATATACGGGAATACAACGGGTTGAAGAAAACGAGTTTGGATTGATCGAGATCGAAGAGATTTATAATAGTTCTCCGCCTCTAGTCGGAAAAATATATCCTGAAATTGAAAAACGATTAAAAGTATCCGAATTTAAACTTTAATTTTTTTAGTTATTTTTTTTATTTTAGATTTATTATACCTAATTGGACAATAAATCGAACATTGAAGCAATATTAATTACTTAAGCAAAAAAAAAGAATTGAATTTTATTTTTATATTAATTAGATTTTAAAGTATAAATTCCTTGAACAATAATCCATGTCATAAATGCTAAGTAAGAAACCCATTCTAAAAGTAGATATACCGCTCGATTAATTCCATAATTTAGTTCACTTAATAGAAGTGATATCATAAAAATCAGGGTTATTGTTGCTACAATGAATCCTGAAATTGAAAATTTCCTAAGATTTTCGATAATTAAGAGTTCTGTAATTCCATAAAAAATACATAGAAAAAATATACCTATAAAACAAACAGTAGCAGCATAGAAATGTATATCCGGAGCGGCATACATTGGAAAAATCCCTGCTAAAATTAAACCTATTGCTGAGAATAAGCCGATAATAAACGCGGTCCAAATTAAAATTTTACCAGCACCCTTTTTTTGCAAAAAAGTAGTTAAGTACAAATAAAAGAAAATTAAGATAATCCCCGTAGCAATTTCACCAATGTTAAAGATGTAATTTGAACAATTTGGGCCTTCTCCTAAATCGCTTACCCAATCGGTTGTAGGACTAAAGGTCGGATCAACCATCCGATATAATACGATTGCAATAATAAGCGATATTAAAGCTGTCCCTGCTCCTATAAATGCAAAATAACTTCCACTAAATCTTTTCAAAAATCGATCAATTTTTTCCATATTTTTTCAATTCCTAAGTGGTTGAAAAGTCGAATAAAAGAAAAATCAATGCTTTTTATATTTATTATATCAATTTTATTCGGTTTTTTAAATTTATAAAAGATTTTTTACTAAATTTTCACTATATATAATTTGTTTATGATTTTTAATCCAGAGAATTTTGGGCTTAAAACGGATTATTTGTACGAAGTTATTACATGTACGTATTCGAAATCCGAAGAAGATAAAAAAATAAAGCCCAATGCATCTTGTATGGGTATAAGAGTGGACGAATATAATCTAATTGAAATTGGTCCATATTCTACTACATCAACTTATAAAAATTTAAAAGAAAATAAAATACTTACATTAAATTTTGTAGATGATATCTATTTATACGCTTTAGCGTCTTTAAAAGAGCCAAATTCCTCGATAGGATTACAAGAACTCTCAACAAATTATTATAACTTTAAAAAATTAGAAACTCGAGAGATATTAATTCCCTATATAAATGATGCGTGGGGGATTTTAATTTGTGAACCAGTAAAAGAATTTCTGAAAATAAAACAAAATGAATTAGGAGAAATTAAGATCCCATTTTTCAAATTGAAAGTTATTTTTTATGATAAATTGAAACAATCTTTTAAATTATTTATTAGAGCTGAAAATTTAACTTTAGAAATAATTATTCTCGCAACACGTTTAAAAGTCGCTAAAGAAATGAAAAACGCCTCTTTATTTGATGAAATTTACGAAAAAATAATAGATCTTATGGAAACCGTTAAAAGACTTGGAAAACACGATAGAGTTTTAAAGACAATAGACCATGTTAACGATTATATTAAAATTTTAATGGATTAACGATTTTCTTTTATTTTTTCGATAAACATTAACGGAAACTGCATTTTTTCAACCCAATCTATTTTCGCGATTATTTCAATATTTTCGTATACAATTACTACTTCTGCTCTAACGATTTTTCCTGTTATTTCGTCGTAATTGAATTCACTTGATTTATCTCCTTTGATTTTTTCTCGATCTAGAATAATTCTCACGCTTTTTACGTATGGTTGACAAGATATAGCCGCTTCAATTCCTTTTTCGATCAAATGGATAGTGTTATTATCTGAAGAAATTGGAATTCCACATAAAATATGATATAGAGCACCAAGTTTTATACCTGATTCGAAACAGGCAATCTCTCTATTACTTAATTCTGACGAAAAATAAATTTTAGGATTGTTAGACATCTCAAATCAATCTAAGTATTCAATTTTTGCTCCAGAATTGTTAGGTTTACAAACATAAATATGTCCACCAATATTTTTTAGGTTTTTAAGTTGATGGACTTCTTTAAACAACTTGTTTACTTCAGATTCGCTCTCTGTTATACCAAAAACGCTTGGACCAAAAGAGCTCATTCCGTAAGCTTTTATTCCGTTTGATTCGAAGAAAGTTAATAAACTTTTTACTATTTCGTGTTGAAGCCCGATTTCAATCTTTTTGAATCCAATATTTTGTATTCTTTTTAAGCCTTCTCCAAAACAATTTAAATCTTTTTTCAAGATTCCTGGTATAACTTTCATCAAAATTTGGTGCGATACTTCGTTTACTTCTTCTTTAGGGATGGGGGTGCTTTTTTGAAATATACTAACTTCTTCGTCTCCATAAGCGCCCTCTTTTACGTTTGGAATAACAAGGACGAATCGCCAATTTTCTGGGATAGGATATTGAAAAATTGTTAGTGCCGGATTTGCGGATATAGAAGCGGACGATGGTAAAAACGTTTCTTTTTCCCTTCCTTTGCCAAAATCGTGTCCAGCATCTAAAACAAAGCCACCAGATTCAAAACCCTTCCAACCAATTCCAGAAGTTCCCCCTCTTTCCACTATTTTTGTAAGTTCGTTTAAGGTTGTGCTTTTTTCTTTTAATAACGTAATAGCTTTAGCGATAGCAAGAGATAATTGAGTTTTAGAACCTAATCCAACATGTGAAGGATAATATCTTTTTAGATAAAAATGGAAATTTTTATTACTTATATTGAAAGTTTTAAAAATTCTTGAAGCTTTATCGTTTATTATTTCAATGGATTCTCTATAGTATTTATTTGCCTCAATTTTAAATTCTTGTGCTGAATTACTTGCCTCAAACACTACATTAGGGCGGTCTAACATAAGACCAATACCACCGTCTACCCTTCCAGTGTATCCGTTCTCGTCAATTAAAGACAGATGGATTCGACACGGTGTTGTAATTCTGATTTTCATGAATAAGCTATTTAAGACTTTTAATAAATAATTTAAAATTTAAATAAATTAAATAATCGAAATAATTTAAATTTATAATTTTATAATTTAAATTTAAATAAATGATTAGAATTGATAATTTAAATTTAAATTAATGATTAGAATTGATAATTTTATAAATAATTTAAATTTTAAAGCGATATCTATTCTATTTATAAAAAAAAACACACTTTGATTAAAGCGATTATAATGTATTAAATAGTTCTAATTGATGTAATTACCTATGAAATTTATAGGTTCTTAAGCAAATAATACATAGTTGTATAAATAAATAAAAAATAAGTAAAAAATTAAAAATTAGAATCGGTCTTTTCCTTACTTTAAAGTATTAATGAGTATTAACGAGAAGATTAATGAAAGAAAAACAATATAAACCCAAAATGAATTATTCCACCTATTAACAATGCAATACCTATTTTCATTAAAGATATTTGTAAAGCATATTTTAAATTGGTCTGTTTTGCTATAAGGATTATAGTTGCTAGACAAGGAATATATAACATCGTCACTAAACAAAAAGTAATCATTTGAATTGGAGTCATTAATTCTATTAAGGATAATCCTAAAGAACTTGCGAGTAATGCGAGAAGTATCAAAGTCAATTCTTTGCGTAAAATACCATAAATTAAGAAAACGCCACAGACTATTGGTAATCCCAACCAGAAAACCGTTATAGGTGATAAGACAATATTGACGGGCGATAGAAGATCGTATATAATTAAAATTTCAATAATAATCCCTAAAACGATAATTAAAGGTAATGCTTTGAATATGAATTCTTTACTTCTAAGATAGGTTTGTTTTATTATTACGTTATAATTTGGGACTCGATATTCGTGCATTTCCATTATAAGTTCAGTACATTGACCAGGCATAATCTTATTTAATATTTTCCCAATTATTAGGATCACAACGAAATTTATCGTGAATAATACAAGAACCCAGAATAGTCCTAAATATCGCCCCACAAGCCCTAAAACTACTACCATAACAGCCGCACAAGGAATAGACGATGATAATGCAATAGATATTTTTTTTTCTCGTTCAGTCTCCATAATTCTACAACCAGCACAAGCAGGAACATTACAACCAAGTCCTAAAATCATAGGAATAATCGTTTTTCCATGAACACCAAGTATATGCATGAATTTATCCATAAGAAAAGCTGCTCTGGGTAAATAACCTGAATCTTGCAATATTTCAATAATTAAGAAAAATGGGATTACATATACTAATACTCCGCCCACAGCACCGAAAAAACCTCCTACAGCACCCCCCCATAAAACTTTAACCCAAATATCGTCTCTTCCATATCGGTTGTACACAATTACGCTTAAGTTGTCGTATAACGAGTCAAATAACCCTCCTAATAGATCCCCAACAAAGAATGTAAACGAATATATTCCGAGAATAACAAGGGCTAAAATCAGATAACCCCAAAAAGAATGAGTGGTTATATGATCTAATTTGTCTGAAATAGTTATTTTTTTGATTTCTTGCTTAGATTTAATAATAGTTACTTTCTCAATAATTCTATAAATACGACTGTAAATTTCAGAAGAGATAATAGTATAAATGTCTTCGCCGTGAAATTTTTCTAATTGTTTGCGATAAATATCCGCTATATCCATAATTTTAAAGAATTCTTTGTCTTTTACAAATATTTTTTTTATTTCTTCATCGTTTTCTAATAATTTTATTGCTAAAAATCTGACTGGATAATTAAATTCTACAAAATAATCCTTATATTTGCTCATTTCTTGAATTAAATTTTGAACTTTAGATTCCACTTCTTTTCCAAATGACAATAAATCTGATAAATTAGGAAACAAAAATTCTTTTTTCACGCATACACTTATGTCAACCTTATTGCGAAATTCTTTTGTACTATAATAATGACGAGAATGAGGAATGCATTCTTTTGGCTCGCTATCATTGAAATGAGAATGTGCTTGACGAAAGATGACTAATTCTATTGCTTCTTCTAGAAGACGGTGTACACCAGTTCCATGAACGGCTACTACTGGAAGAACTGGTAATTTGAATATTTCTTCTAATTTTTTAAAGTCTAAATCAATGTTCCTTTTTCTTAGGATGTCCATTTGATTTATCGCTAATATCATAGGTACTTCTAATTCTAATAATTGAAATGTTAGAAATAAATTTCTTTCTAAGTTTGTTGCGTCGATCACGTTGATTATTATATCTATATTTTTAGAAACAATATATTCTCTACTAACGATTTCCTCCAACGAATATGTTGATAACGAATATATCCCTGGTAAATCGATAATGTTAAAATGATAACCTTCGAACTCCAAATAACCCTCCATACGTTCAACGGTTTTTCCCGGCCAATTACCAATCGTTTGAGATAAACCAGTTAATTGATTAAAAATTACGGATTTACCGACATTAGGATTCCCAGCTAATGCGATATTAATAAAATTCTTATAAATTTGTTGTTTTTCAACCTGTTTGTTATTTTTCATAATATTTGTAACAGATTTTTTTCGCTCGTGTTCTTTAAATAATCCTTAATATTTTTAATTTGAAATTTTTAAATATCATAATTTAGAAAGAAGTAAATTTATTGGAAAAAACAACATTTAAAGTTTACAACAGTTACCACAATCAACAATTATCTTATTTGCTAGGCCTCTACCCAAAACTAACGATGTGCTTTTAATTAAAATCTCGACTGGACCTCGAAACGGTGCAGATCTTTTTTTTATTATACTTACCCCTGGCACTACACCAAGGTCAGCTAAACGCATTTTAGCCGTGCTTCCAGCGTTTACTTCCAATATTTTAACTTCAGTTCCAAATTCGCAATCACTAAGGCATTTTAGTAACGATTTAGGATTTAAATTATTATTTTTATCGTTTATCTCGTTCATATTCTCAACCTTGAATCTTATGCTTCCATTAATATTATAAGAGCCTATTAGATTATTGTAAGAGCAATTAATATTTAAATTTTCGGTATGCCTAATTATCTCAAATAAATGTTCAATTTTGCGATAGAAAACTTAAAAATAATTTACATTTTTTAAGAAAAAATCAAAAAATAAATAAATCTATAAATATATATCAAATATTGTTCATTATTGGAAAGATCAATTTGCTAAATATAAGAATTTTTTTGCTATGAATCAAAATTTATTAAGTTTTAATAAAAAAAAATAATTGTTAGTAGTAATATTTTCAATTTTAACTAAGTTCTTTTAAATTAATTTAAAAAAATAAGTATAATAAAGTGTTATTAAATTGAGCGATTTAGAAGGATTAACAAGAAGGTTATTAGAAAAAACCGGAATCTCTGAAGGGGATATCTTAAACAGGATAGTTCAAGAATATCAAGATTTTAAAAAAATTGACAAAGATACCGCTTATAAATTTGCCAAGGCTATTTTAGAAGAATGCAAAAAAAGCGATATTTCTACTATTTCTAATTCTTTTTTAAAAGAATTACTAGGATTACATAATTCAAACATCACAGTAGGAAAACAAGGCGTTGGTTGCAGAGGTGCCGGAGACTTTTTCGTTCATAAACTAATTGCAGAGTTTTCAGAAACAAAAAGTAAAGTGTTTTTATCTCCTTCATCTTTAGACGATGCGGGAGCTGTTAGATTAAATGATTTGACTGGATTTAGAGGAGAATCATTTGATCCTACAAATTTAATCATAGTATCAAAAATGGAAGGAAATCATTCACGCCTTAGCGACTTTCCATTTCTATGTGGCTTTCACGTGACTCGAGCTGCGCTAAGAGATTTGCTCGTTAAAGGTTCAAAACCGATTTCTATAATGGTTGATGTGCATTTAGGAGACGACGCTGATGTAGCAAAGTTATTTGATTTTATGTCCGGAATCTCAACCGTAGCCGAATTAGCAAAAGTTCCTATTACCGCTGGTTCAACTTTGAGGATTGGAGGAGATATGGTTATAGGAGATAGATTAGTGGGAGGTGTTGCGGCAGTCGGTCTCGCAAGTAAAAATTTGCTTGCTAGGAGAAATATTAAAGTTGGCGATAAGATTTTAATGACGGAAGGAGCAGGAGGTGGTACAATAACTACAACTGCAATATATTCAGGAAATCACGAGGTTGTCAAAGAAACGCTGAATTTAAAGTTTTTAGAAGCTTGCGAAATCCTTTTAAATTCGGATTATTTAGACGAGATTAGAGCTATGTGCGACGTAACTAATGGAGGTTTAAGAGGAGATTTATACGAAATAAATTACGAAGCTAACTGTGGAGTGACGATATATGAAGGTAAAGTTCGTAAATTAGTTAATCCAAAAGTTCTTGATTTATTAAATAAAGTTAGCGTAGATTATTTGGGAGTATCGTTAGATGCTCTTCTTATTTATTGCTCAGAAAGGGCTTCAAAAAAAATAATTGACGATTTAGAAAAGAATAATATTAGGTGTGCTGAAATCGGATTTGTCGACGATTCAAAACAAGTTTCAATGATTTTTAAGGGGCAACAAAAAAAAGAAATTCTGCCAAGATTTAGAGAATCTGCGTATACAAAAATAAAAAAGGAAATCGGCGAAGATGCTCCTGCAAATTTGGATATAATGCAAACGAAAGTTGAAGAAGCTGCTTTAAATGCTATACAGAAAAGAAAATTAATTATTGATTACATTCAGAATAAAAAATCGTAAAATTAATTTTTTTTACTACTTGTTAACCGTAAATTTTTGCGGTTTTAATATACATTTTTCTAAAAAGAATTCTTATTAATTCTATTAATTATTGTTATACACATAAAATTAAAAAATTAAATATTAAGGAATTTAATAAAATTTTAACCAAATCTAATAAAAGTATAAAAACTTTATATTAAATAAGTAAGTTAAGCTCAAGTTAAACTAAATCTTTTAATATTATAAAAACCTTATGAACGCGATAATTTTTTTCGATTTTGAAGTCCTTTAGTTTTATACTCTTATTTAAACGCAAAAAAAAACAATTGTTAAGAGCTGTTAAAAAGACATGAAAAAAGTGGAATGTAGCAAATGTATGGAAAACACTAAAAAACGCAAAGTGTTAAAAAAACGAAAGCTTGTTAAGTGCGAAGAAAACGACACATTTATTGATTTATACTGTAGGAACATAGTAAATATTTTATATCATAGTGGTAAATGGGTTGAAGAAGAGTGTGGAAATCATAAACTCCTATTAAAGAAAAAAGGTGATTGAAATGTCGGAAAAAATTCACGAGTATTCTTTAAGTAAAAATCAATTATCCATTCAAATCTTCTTTAAGAAATTCAATTTTTTTTAAAAAAAAAATTCATGGAACCTGTCCGAAAACCTTCAAGATCTATTGTAATATAACAAAAGCCAAATTCTTTTAATTTTTTCTTTATTAATTCGATATTGTTTGGAGTTAAAATTTTTGGTAAATCTTCCTTTAGAAATTCGATTCTTGCGAGATCTTGGTCGTGGTATCTTACTCTCAATTGTTTTAAGTCAAATTTCTTTTTTAAAAAATTTTCGCTTTTGCTGATTAAGGATAATTTTTCTTCCGTTATTTCCTGATTATAAGGGATGCGAGAAGAATAACATGCCATTGAGGGTTTAGATTGGACATCTAAATCGTAATAATTACAAATCTCTTTAATATCTTGTTTAGATATATTAAAATTTATATATGGAGTTGAAATGTTCAATTCTCTAAGAGCATTGAGACCGGGCCTATAGTCGTTAAGGTCGTCTAAATTGGAACCATCTATAATAATATCGAAATTTTTTTCTTTTTTGATTTTCAAAATTTCGTCGTATAATCTTTTTTTACAAATATAACATCGGTTCAAAGGATTTGATTTAAACTCTCTATCTTCTAAAGGATTGTTTTCGACAATAATTTGATTTATACCAAATTTTAAAGCAAATTGCTTTGCTATTTCAACCTCTTCTTCGGGATAAAGAATTGAGCGCTCTGTAATAAGCAGCGTTTCTTTAGCATGTTTTTTTGATACGTAAGCTAAAAGTGAGCTGTCCATTCCGCCGGAGAACGCTACTATAACCTTCTTTCCTTCTAAAAAGGATATAAGTTTTTTAAGTTTACTTTCAAGATTTTTGGGTAAATTCATTTG
>Ga0299912_10004574_pt1 | contig 11343 bp, 11 predicted proteins | sample RVTome_2_FD_207667 | JGI IMG/M metagenome (GOLD analysis project Ga0299912, IMG submission 207667) | Soil microbial communities from uranium-contaminated site in the Upper Colorado River Basin, Wyoming, United States - RVT95D214 (version 2) ... | reverse complement strand
TATGGTCGCCACCCAGCGTGAGCGGTATGCAGCCATCGGCGAGAATGGCTTTGTGCGCCCCGGTAATGATGTCCATGGTGGCGGCTAGGTTGAACGTATTGATCGCAACATCGCCGATGTCGGCCACCTGCAGGCTCTCGAAGGGCGCAGCGCCGGTCGAGAGGTTGTAGGGCCGGATCATGATCGATTCGGTTCTGATCTGGCGCGGGCCCAATCGCGTGCCGGGCCGGTTCGAGGCGCCGGCGTCGAGCGGAATGCCGACGAAGCAGGCATCCAGCCCCTTGCTGCTCGGGGCGAAAGGCAGGCGCATCATCGTAGCGATGCCCCCCGAGCGGGGCATATCATTGCCGTTGAGGGGCTGGTTGAACTGGTGTGACATTGCTGACTCGCTGTTTTAGGTGTCGCCCGACCACGCGCCCATCAGCTTGGGCAGGTCGCCAAAGCGGGCGATGAGGGAGAAGACGATGACGGCGACCAGAACGAAGATCACCGACACCGCCGCCATGATCGGGGTGTAGCCGTAGCGCAGGGCGTTGAAGATCTTGATCGGCAGCGTCTCCACGGTGAAGCCGGAAACCATGTAGGCAATGATGTATTCGTTGAGGCTGAGCACGAAGGCGAAGGCGAAGCCCGAGATCAGATAGGGCCGGATCAGCGGTAGGACCACCGTGGCAAACAGCTTCCGGTCCGTCGCCCCCATGGTGCGCGCCGCTTCGATCAGTTGCCGGTCGATGGACTCGAACCCAAGCGCAATGGTCACGAGCGGCAGGGTTACTAGAAAGATCGAGTGGCTGATGATGGTGGCGTACATCTGGCCATAGCCCCCGGCATTGATCCAGAACACCAGGAACCCAAGCGCCGAGATGACGGGCGGCAATGTGAATGGCGCCAGTCCCACGGCGAACAGTGCTCGGGCAATGCCGCCGCCACGATGCCAGACGACGTAGGCCAGCGGCAGGGCAATGGACACCGATAGCGTGGCCGAACAGACCGCGATGAAAAGGCTGTTCTGCAGCGCATTGCGCCAGTCGGACGCAGCGAATACGTCGAGATACCAGCTCAACGAAAAGCCCTTGGGCGGGAACAGAAGTTGCTGTCCCTGGTTGACCGAGATACCGGCGACGACAATCAGCGGCAGTGCCAGGAACAGGCCGACTGCGGCGAGCAGCAGATTTCGCAACAGCGCGCTCATGCCCCGGCCCTCCGGCGGCCGACGACGACAGTCAGAATGACCAGCCCAATCGTCACCAGCATGAGGAAGATGGCGAGCGCAGCCGCAAACGGGATGTTGGCTTGGAACAGCGCCTGGTCGGTGATCTGCACCGACAGCGTCCAGTGCTCGGGCCGACCCAGCACCTGCGGCAGGAGATAGGAGCCGAGATCGAACACGAAGACCATGATGAAGCAGGTGACGAGCGCGTTTCGCACGATCGGCACGGTAATGCGGAAGAAGGTCTGGAACGGCGAGGCCCCCAGCATCCGCGAGGCTTCCGGCAATTGCCGGTCGAGGCGCGACAGCGCCGGGTAGAGCACCAGCACGCTGTAGGGCAGTCCGATGTAGACCAGCCCGATCAACACCGCCTGGAAGCTCGGGAACCAGGCCTGCGGGCTTTCCATCAGGCCGACCCAGACGAGGATGTTGGAAAGCCCGGCTGTGCGCGAGAGCAGTGACGACCAGGTGAAGCCGATGATCACTTCGGAGAGCGAGAGCACGGCGAGGATGAAGACCAGCCAGCGGACCTGCGCCGGGCGCCGCAGCCGGGTGAGGAAGTAGGTGAAGGGAAAGCCGATGGCGATGGTGCAGGCCGCCGCGAGGCTCGAGATCAGCAGCGAGAAGCCGAGCACCTTGCCAAAGAACGGGCTCAGCAGCCGGGCATAGTTGTCGAGTTCGAAGGCTGGCTCGAAGAAGCCGCCTTCGATTCGGTGGTAGAAGCTGGTCGCCAGCATCATGCCGAACGGCACGAGAAAGAAAACGACGAGGAACAGCCCCGGCCAGAGCAGCAGCAGGCCCGGCCGGGCGTGGCGCTGGAATGCCGCGATGTCGGCTACGTCGCTCATGATGCAAGCACGACGCAGGCGGCCGCGGGCAACTGCGCCAGCACCCGGTCACCGACCACAAAGCCAGGATGCTCACGCGGCGACACCGTTGCCAGTAGCTCGGTCTCGCCGGCGCGGAGCGTGAATTCGACGCTGGCGCCCAGGTCGCGCACGAAGGTGACTTCGGCCGGCAGCGAATTCTCGCGCTCCTCGCCTTCCGGCAACAAATGCACGTCTTCGGGCCGCACCGAAACTAGAAGCTTGGACCCTGAAACGGTCCCGGCGGGAAGCGCATCGACGCGAAACCGCCGCCCGCCGAGGGTGACGGCGTCGAACCCAGCGGCCTCCGCGGCCAGGATGTTGGAGAGGCCGATGAAATCGGCGACGAAGCTGTTGGCCGGACGGCGGTAGATTTCGATTGGTGGCGCGGCCTGCTGCACCTCGCCATCTTTCATGATCACCACGACGTCGGCCATGGTCATGGCCTCGCGCTGATCGTGAGTGACCACGATGGTGGAAATGCCCAGCCGCTGCTGCAGCTGCCGCAACTCGACCTGCATCGCTTCGCGCAGCTTTGCGTCAAGCGCCGACAGCGGCTCGTCGAGCAGGAAAAGGCGCGGATGGAAGGCGAGGGCGCGGGCGATGGCAACCCGCTGACGCTGGCCGCCAGAGAGCTGGCTGATCGGCCGTGCCGCGACTCCCGGCAGGCGCACCAGCTCAAGCAGCTCTTCCGCCCGCCGTCGCCGCTCGTCCCGGCCGACGCCACGCAACGTGAGGCTGTAGGCGATGTTCTCGCCGACGCTGAGGTGCGGAAACAGGGCCAGCGACTGGAACACCATGCCGAAGTTGCGCCGGTGCGCGGGAACACGAGTGAGGTCCTCGCCGTCAAGCACGATGCGACCGGCTGAGGCCTCCTCCAGCCCGGCGATCATCCGCAGCAGCGTGGTCTTGCCGCAACCCGAAGGTCCCAGCAGGCAGATGAACTGACCCTGCGGCACGTCGATCGTGACATTCTTGACCGCGTGGATTTCCCCGTAGCTTTTGCTGACGCCGTCAATGTGCAGCCCGGTCATCACTACCCTCGCCTTGCGCCATCAGGTGATGCGCGGCCCACCCAGGGCCGCGCATCGGCGTACGTCTAGCTCACGATGGCTTCCGACCAGCGCTGCGCGATCTCGTCGCCGCGATCCACATGCAGGTCGTAGCGAGGCAGGATCGGGGGAATGGCGCTGGAGACCGCCCCGAACTCTTCGTCGGTGAGATCGGTCAGCTCGCGCCGGACGGTGGGCGACGTTCCCACCTGGCGCGAAAGCTTTGCCTGGATATCCGGCCGGGACATGTAGTCAATGAAGATCGTCGCCTGGTCGACGCTCTTAGAGGCTTTCGAAACCACCCAAGAGCCGGAATCAAGGATGCCGCCCTCTTCGGGGAAGGTCGAGCGCACCGGCTTGCCCTGCGAGGCGGCCAGCGTGGTGACGTCGTGATAGTATTGGCCAGCCGGGATTTCGCCCGTTTCCAGCGCCTGCTGGAACTGGCCCTCGTCGCGGTACCATAGGCGTACGTTCGGCTTGAGCTCCGCGAGCTTGGCGAACACCTGATCGAGGCCGGCATCGGTGCTGAGGGTGTCGGTGCCGCCAAACCAGGTCCGGGCTGTGACCTCGAGCAGAAACGAATTCGACGAGAGCGCCAGCAGCCCGAGCTTGTCGCGATTGGCTTCGTCCCACAGGAATTTCCATGAGGTCGGAGCCTCGGGGTAGGCTTCGGTATTGGTGGCGATGGTGATCCACCATGAGACGGCGCCAACGCTGGTGACGCCGCCGGCCTCGTCCTTGGTGATGAAATGGTCTTCGAGATTGGCGATGTTGGGCAGCTTGGCGGCGTCGAGCGGCGCCCAGAGCTTCGAATTCACGCCCTTGATGCGCGTGAGCTGCGACATCATCGAGACGTCGGCCGGCGCCTGCCCGGCACGTGCCGCCGCTTCGAGTTGCACCAGCCATGCCTCGCCCGTCGGCTCACCGATGGATTCGATCTCGATGCCGGTTTCGGCAGTGAAATCGGGATAGATGTGCTTCTCGAAAGATTCCTGGAAATAGCCGCCATAGGTGCCGACCTTGAGCGGCGCCGATTGCGCCCGGACGACGGCAGGCATGCCGACCGCCGACACGGTAGCGATCGCTGCGGCCCCTCCGAGAAAGCGGCGTCGGGTGAGTGCGGTAGATCCGTTGAGTGTTGAACTCGTATCCTTGAGCATTAGTTCCTCCGTTGCCACTTGGCTTCCCGTCAGTAGCTCGATCAGCATAGATTGCGAAAAACGCCAATCTACCGTAATGATCTGAACATCAGTTCAGGATTTCTCGAAGTGTCGGAGGCGGTTTGCGGGTCCTCGATATCGATCTCAAGCTCCTGCGGGTGTTCGAAGCCGTAGTCGCCTTCAAGGGCTTTTCTGGCGCCCAGACGGAACTGAATCTCAGCGCGGCCTCGATCTCCGGCTACATTTCGGCACTGGAGGAGCGCCTCGGCACCAAGCTCTGCCAGCGCGGCCGGGCCGGGTTCGCGCTCACCGAAAAGGGCGAGCTGATCCATGCCGAGGCGGTGCGCCTGCTCGCCGCGATGGACAATTTCGCCGCCAACGCCGGCGCCATTCGCGGGCGGCTGGTCGGGACATTGAAGATCGGCGTGGTCGACTGTACGGTGACCGATCCGAGATCGCCGCTGACCGAGGCGCTGCGCCGCTTCGGACTGAACGAACATCGGGTCAGACACGAGATCACCATCCAGTCGCCCCAGGACCTGCAGCGCGGCGTGCATGACGGCCGGCTGCACCTCGCCATCGGGTCGTTTCCATCCAGAATAAGCGCTCTGAGCTACGAGCGGCTTTATGCTGAGCCCCAGCTGTTCTATTGCGGCGCCGGGCACCCGCTCTTCGATGCCGAGGATGTGCGCATCGAACAGATCCGCGAGGCCCGGATCGTCGCCCGCGGCTATTGGCGTCGTGCCGATCTGGGGCGGATCGGGGCGGCAAGCGAGGCTGCAGTCGTGGACAGCATGGAGGCGCAGGCGATCCTGATCCGAACCGGCGCCTATGTCGGCTTCCTGCCTGCGCACTACGCTCGTAGCTGGGAGGCCGCCGGGGAATTGCGGTGCCTGCTTCCTGAACAGCTCGGCTACAAGGCGCCGTTCGACATGATCACCCGCCGCAGCACGCCGGCGACGGCGGTGCTGCAGCAGATCATGGGCGATCTTCGGGACGCTGCCGCCAGCCTCGCTTCCGACGAGGTTGGCAAGCTGTAGCTGTGGTCCGGCAGCCCTTTCCAAAGCTCAAAGGGTGGGCGTCAGCGCCTCAGACTCAGGCGCTGCAGGTCGCCCAGGTAGGAGTACCGGGCGCGGGCCTCGGCGATCGCCACCTTGTCGAGCGTGGCGCTGATCCTCGTTGGCCCGGAGGAGCCGGCTTTGGCGAGAGAGCGACCAAGCGGATCGCTGACCGTGGACTTGCCGGCATAGTGGAGCCCATTCTCGGCGCCGGCCCGATTGGCGTAGGCCACGAAGATCTGGTTTTCGAGGGCACGGGTGGGAACCAGGTGATCCGCAACCTCGTCATAGGGCAGCATCAGGCTGGTCGGCACCACTATCAGGTCCGCTCCGGCGCCGGCGGCCTCGCGGGCCAGTTCAGGAAACTCGAGATCGTAACAGATGAGGAGGGCGATCCTGAACCCCCGGAAGTCGAACAGTACGGGTTGCGCGCCCGGCGTGAACAGCCCCTTTTCCCAGTCTCCGAACAGCGCGCGCTTGTGGTAGCGGGCGACAACGGAGCCGTCGGGAGCGATCGCGATGGCGGCGTTGAAGGCGCCTCCGGCGCTGCGTTCCGCCAGCCCGAAGACGACGCCGATGCCAGCCTTGCGGGCCGCTTCGCAGAGCGACTGCGTGGCGTCGACAGTGTCCGGCAGCGTGAGGCGGGTGACCGCTGGCAGGTAGTAGCCCGTCAGGAAGCCCTCGGGAAAGACCAGCAGCTCGATGCCGTCGACTGCCGCCTGGGCGATCGCCTCGCGCATCTCCGCGAGATTGGCGCCGACATCGCCGGGCGTGCCGATGCCCTGGTAGAGACCCAGTGTGAGGCGGTCGGTGCTCATGATTGCTCCTTGGCGCGCAGCCAGTCGCCGATCAGCTGCCGGTAGCGCGTGCCGTCGAAGCTGGGGAAATGGCCGCCGTGGACGATCCGTACCGGATAGCTGAGCAGGCGCTTCATCGAGGCGAGGTAGTCGGCGGCATTCGAGTGGTAGGTATCCTCGATCAAGGGCCCGTCATAGACAATGTCGCCCGAGAACAGCACGCCACTGGCCGCCTCCCACAGCGCAATGCCGCCGGGGGAATGGCCAGGCGTGTGGATGACCTCGAAGGTCCGGTCGCCAAGATCGATGATGTCGCCGTCCTCGAGGATGCGGGTAGCGGGCGCCGGCCGCACTGCGTAGCAATGCGAGCAATAGGGTTCGGGCGGCAGGGCGGTGAAGATCTCGTCGGTAACGTAGGGATCGGCGAGGGTATTCTGCCGCGTCGGATGCGCCAGTAGCTCGGCTTCGGCCACGTGCACGGCCCGATGCGTGAACTCGTGGTGGCAGCCGATGTGGTCGAAGTGGGTGTGGCTGGCGACCGCGATCAAATCCTTCTCGGTGACCAGCGGCACCCATTGGCGCAGCGAGACCACGCCCATGCCGCTGTCGACGAGCATATCGCGGTCGCGGCCGCGGACATGCCAGATGTTGCAGCGATAGAACTCGAGGATGTGGGGCTCGCCGATGGCAGTGACGTCGTCTCCGACCGTCCGGACGGCGTACCAGTTCTCGGGCGGAATGCGCTCCATCTCAGCCGCCATCGACAGGTGCCGGCAGCACAACGACCTGCGTGGCGTCCAGCTGCAGCGGAACGCTGCCGCCGGCGATCGGCCGCGCCGCCTGCGGCAGATGGGCGACGAGCGTCACCCCCGGCGCGGTGTCGGGCGCCAGATGGCAGCGATAGTGGGTGCCGAAGAAGGCGCAGTCGACGATGCGCGAGGCTCCAAGGCCGAGCGGCGCCGCGCCTTCGCCCGGCGTCCGGAAGGCTTCGGGACGGATCCCGACCGCCACCGCCGCACCCAGCGCCAGCGGGCCGGCGGTGAGCGCGGTCCCGGGCAAGTCGAAGGCTCCCAGCTCCGTTTCGACGCCGATCCTGGTTCCCTCGATGCGCGCCAGCCGACCGGCGATCATGTTGATCTCGCCCATGAAGTTCGCGGCGAAATGCGAGCGGGGCCGCAAATAGACGTCGGCCGGGGGGCCGACGTCCTCGATCCTGCCCCGGTTCATCACCACGATGCGGTCGGCAATCGCCATCGCCTCCTCCTGGTCGTGGGTCACGTGGACGAAGGTGGTGCCGACGCGCTGCTGGATGGCCTTGAGTTCGTCCTGCATCTGGCGACGGAGCTTGAGGTCGAGCGCGCCGAGCGGTTCGTCGAGCAATAGCACGTCCGGATCGACGGCGAGGGCGCGGGCCAGCGCTACTCGCTGGCGCTGGCCACCGGACAACTCGCTCGGCTTGCGCGCGGCGGCGCCTTCGAGGCCGACCAGCTTCAGCAGGCCCTCGGCCTTGCGTCGCCGCTCCGCCCGCCCCACGCCGCGCATGCGCGGTCCGAAGGCGACATTGTCGCGCACGGTCATGTGCGGGAACAGGGCATAGTCCTGGAACATGGTTGTCGTCGGGCGGCGGGCTGGCGGCAGCTCGGTCACGTCCTTGTCGCCGATCTCGACGGTGCCTGAGCTGGGCGTGAGGAATCCGCCCAGGATGGAAAGCAGCGTGGTCTTGCCGCAGCCGGACGGTCCGAGCAGCACGATGTATTCACCGGCCGCGATATCGAGCGAAACCCCGCTGAGCGCAGTGAACGCTTCAAACTGCTTGCTGACGGAGCGGATGGCAACGCGGGCAGTCATGACTTGGCACTCCGGCGGAAGACGGTGAACTCGAGCAGGGCGAGAAGCACCACCGAGATCAGGAAGACCAGACTGCCGATGGCATTGGTCCTGGGGCTGAGTCCGGAGCGCAGCAGGTTCCAGATTTCGACCGGCAGGGTGACGTCGAAGCGCGAGAGCAGGAACGCGATGACGAACTCGTCCCAGCTGAAGGTAACGGACAGAAAGAAGGCGGCAAGGATTGATGGCAGCAGCATGGGCGCGCTCACCAGCAGCATGACCTGGAGTTCATTTGCGCCCAGGTCCCGGGCCGCCCGCTCGATGGTCTTCTGATGGGCACCCATCGACGCGTAGATGATGGCAAAGCAAAGCGGCAGGTTGATCACCACGTGGCCGATGCCGACTGTCCAGAGCGACAGCGGGATCCCCAGGGCGTTGAAGCAGGTGAGCAGGCCAAGAGCGACGATCAGGTAGCTCACCGTCATCGGCGCCACCAGCAGCCCCCGTTGCAGAGCCGACCCGGGCAGCCGGAAGCGGGCCAGCGCATAGGCGGCGAGGAAGCCAAGGACGCAGGCGACCATCGCCGAACCCAGCGCGACGAACAGTGAATTGGCGAGCGCGGATGTCAGGTGCCGATCGGCGAAGATGTTTTCGTACCAGCGCAGCGAAGGGCCGTTGAAGGGCGGGATCGGCAGCGAGCCGTCCTGGAACGAGAACAGCACCAGCACGACCACCGGCAGGAAGATGAAGCCGTAGAGGATGACGAGATAGCCCGCGGAAAGGAGGCTGGAGAGGCGCTTGCCCATGGTCACAGCCGATCCATCTTGAGCCAGCGGGCGCAGGCGAGATAGGCGAGCGTCACAACGAGCATCAGGACGATGGAGAGCGCTGCGGCCAGCGGAAAATCCGCGCGTCTCCCAAGTTGCAGCATGATGATCTGCGGCAACCCCAGTTCGTTGTTGCCGCCCAGGATCTGCGGCGTGATGTAGTCGCCAATGCACAAGACGAAGGTGAGGAAGGCGCCCACCATGATGCCGGGCCGGGTGAGCGGCAGTACCACGTGCCAGAGGACCTGCAGGCCATTGGCGCCGAGATCGGCAGCGGCGCGCTTGTAGTTCGGCGCCAGCTGCACCAGGTTGGAATAGATGGTCAGCGTCAGCAGCATGACGAAGAAATGCACGAAACCAATGACTGTAGCGGTGCGCGTCGATGCCAGTTCCAGCGGTTCGGCAATCAGCCCCATCCCCAATAGCGCCTGGTTGATGATCCCGTTCTTGGCCAAGACCAGCAGCCAGGAATAGGAACGCACCACATAGGATGTCCAGAACGGTAGCACGGCCAGCAGCAGCGCCAGCCGCTGCCAGCGCTTGGGCACACGCTCGGCAATGATCCAGGCCAGCGGGTAGGCGAGCAGCACGGAGACCAGGGTCACCGTGAAGGTAATCTCCAGCGAAACAGTCAGCCCTTTGAAGAGATAGGACTTTTCAAAGAACTGGGCATAATTCGACAGGCTCCAGAACAGCAGTTCCTTGCCGCTGCGGGTGGCAAAGCTGACCAGTGCCATGACCACGAAGGGCACGACGAAGAAGGCGAGGGTCCATAGCAGCGCCGGCCCCACCAGGACCCAGGCGATGCGCCGTTCGGTTCGTTCCAGCGAATCTGCGCGCAAGGATGTTCTCCGGCGCCAGGATGCCCCGATCTTGATCGGGGCATCCTGGCGCATGATTGGCGGCAAGCGGAACCTACTGTTGCATCATCTCGATCCAGGCGTCCTGGAAGGCGCCGTCGAGTTCGGCATCGGGTGCCGGATAGAGCTGGGCACGGGCCAGGTAGTCCGTCTGGTTGTCCCAGCGTAGCGCCGCCTTCTGCTCTGCCGTCAGGTGGTCGCCGGCCTTGGAGTTGGCCGGCATGCCCCAGTAGCAGGACGAGGTGGCCAGCCGCGCCTGACCCTCAGGGCTGACGATGTACTGCACGAACTTGAGAGCGAGATCCTGCTTTGTCGAATCTTTCAGCACGCCGATCGATTGTGCCCAGCGCACGGCGCCCTGCTCGGGGATCACCCAGTCGAGGTCGGGATTTTCGGCTGCGAGCGCCGCGGTAATCCACTCGCCGCCGCCGACCAGGATATCGACCTCGCCGGTCGCCAGCGCCGTTTGCGACGACACCACGTCGCCGACCAGCTTGCTGGCTTGTTTGGCGGCCGCCAGCTTCTCCTTGATCGCCGGCAGGTCGTCGAGGGCGATGTCGGCGGTCGGGATGCCGAGCCCGATGGCAACAAGACCGATCATCGGCAGGTAGTAGTCGTAGAGCGCGATCCGGCCGGCGTATTTGTCGGACCAGATGATCGAGAGGTCCTTCATGTCCTCCGGATCGACCTTGGACTTGTTGTACGAGATGGTGTTGTAGCCGAATTTTTCTGTCACCGCGTAGGTCACACCGTCCCTTGTGGTGCTGTCGGCCATGACGACTCCCGGAAACAGATCCGTTGTCGGCAGGGCCTCTGGCGGGAGCGGCGCCAGCAAATCGAGATCAAGCGCCCGCGGCACGTCGATCGCATCGATCACCAGCACGTCCCAGTCGCCCGGCCGCGATTGATCGAGGATGGCGAGACCCGCACCGGTCCCCTCGTAGGTCTTGAGATTGACCTTGACATTGTTGGCCGCCTCGAAGGGTTCGATCAGGGCCGCATCGGTGTGATCGCACCACACCAACGCGTTCAGTTGTTCCTGCGCGAGAGCAGGTGTCGCCAGCGCGAAGAGGGCAACCGAAACCAAGGAGCCATTCAGGCAGGCGTGGGCATTCCGACGTGCAAAAGTCATTTCGTTCCCTCTCCAAGAATGCTTCCCACAGCACACGGAAAAAATATTGAACGAATTCATTTTTTGGTCAATGCTCTTTTTGGGGCGTTCTTTTTGGGGTGAGGCGAGCCGATGACGGGCCTACGCGCAAAACAGAAGGCGGACCGTAGGATGCGGATCCTTGAGGCCGCGACGGCGCAGTTCCGCGCTGTGGGATACGATGCCGCTCGCATCGAGGAGATCGCCGAGGCGGCGGGAGTCTCGGTCGGGACGGTCTACAACTACTATGAGAACAAGGGCGACATCCTAGTTGCCGTGGTCTCGATGGAAGTCGAGGAAGTGCTCGCGGCGGGCGCCGGGATCGTCGAGGACCCGCCAGCCAGTGTGAGCGGGGCGCTCGCCCTGCTGATCACCCAGTATTTCGACCACTCCCTGGTCTACCTCAGCAAGGACATGTGGCGCACGGCCATGGCCATCTCGATCCAACAACCCGAAAGCTACTTCAGCAGGCGCTACACGGAATTGGACCGGCTGCTGTCGGCGCAGGTTTCGCAATTGGTGCGGAAGCTGCAGCT
>Ga0299912_10004573_pt1 | contig 11344 bp, 9 predicted proteins | sample RVTome_2_FD_207667 | JGI IMG/M metagenome (GOLD analysis project Ga0299912, IMG submission 207667) | Soil microbial communities from uranium-contaminated site in the Upper Colorado River Basin, Wyoming, United States - RVT95D214 (version 2) ... | reverse complement strand
AGCCGTTTTGAGGTCTTTTCTTAGTCCCGCGGTGAGACGGCGTATGATTATGATGACGAAGACTGCTAAAAAAGCCCAGGTCATCTCCATTGGTTGTCTCAAGCACGCGGAGGCTATCGGTGCCACAGCAAAGCCAGTAAACATACCCAATGGCAGGCTATTGCTTACGGGACCGCCGAGCATGAAGCGTTCGTTTAACGTTTGGCCAGGAGCCGTAAATCGCGGAACCGTCTTGATGCCGGCGCCTATAAGGATTGGGATGGCAAAGATAATAAAGACTACATAGGCAAGTGGAGAAATAGTCGCTGTCAGATACGAGGTAAAAGCGATAACAAACCCGATGCCTGTGGTATTACCTTTTTCACCGTCAAATTTTCGAAACACCGGCCACATCTGACCGGCAACAGCGGCGACTCCAGAGGCAGCGATTGCAGCCAGATGAAGGTTAAAGGAAAAGCCGACGATTATGGGGATGGCCCCTTTAAGGGCATCAACGACTACGCCGGATAAGCCATAGAGGCGACCTGCTTTGCTCCATAGTGCCATGTGCAGGTCCTCTTCGCGGGACAGTTCAATGCCGCGAGCACGGCCGAGAAGAGTCATGTAAGGCAATGAGCCCAGGAGGTAAGCGCCTATAATAAGAGCAATATCGGCTAATAGCATTATATAATCCTAATAAACATCAAGCTGCCTATATTCAACGAGGCAGCTTGATAAGACTGAGATGTTCATTTTTCCAGAACAGGTTTGTAGTGGCTCTATCGTTCTACTATCTCAGTTGCGTAACCTTTGGTTGCCAGGTCCTTGACGAGCTGCTTAACATCTTCTTTATCAAGATGTAGGCAAACGTCCTGTTCCTTGCCTTCGACCGGCGGCATGTTGTGGAAGGAGAGAATTTTGGCGCCGGCCTTTTTGACAGCATCCAAAATCTCTTGCAAGCCTTTGATATCGCCACCCTTTGAGATAACCAGGCGAGTGCCCGACTTGCCGATTCCTAACACTGGATTTAGAATTTTGTAGAAGAAGTCGTTGGTTGTGGCTATGCCTACCAGCTTATTCTTTTCCACCACCGGCAGCGCGCCGACACCTTTTTTCTGAGCCAAAGCTATGGCAGCCTCTACCGACATTTCGGGGTCGACTGTGACGGGGTCCTTGGACATTACTTCCTTGACCGTCATTTTCGCCAGAAGATAGTTGATTTCCCAGACACTCAGGCTGGTAGCCGGAGAAGGAGCCGAGCGGGTAATGCGCTCTTTGCTCACCATGCCGACTAGTTTCCCTTTGTCGACAACCGGCAAACGGCGCACACCGTGCGCGTCCATGATTTTCCTGGCTTCCATTATTGGCATATCGCTGGTCACAGTGACCACATTCCAGGTCATAACATCGCGAACTTTCATTTTCCACCTCCCTGTATTTTGGCTATTTTATCACAGACTGGAAATGCTTAAAAGGGGGGTCTCGATTATGAACAGGTATGACACGATTGGCGCCGGTAACTCAGGCCGTTAAATGAAATTGGAGTCTACCAGACGATCAGGTATCGTTTGATAGTATCGTCACGGGGCGCGGTGGTGAAGTTATTAAGCTGTGAGTAACTCCTACCGACAACCAATTTTACCTCCTGGTCGAACTGCGGCTCGATATATATTAAACCTCTGTCAGTAGTATCGAAGGCTACTATGGTGTGGCCGTAGCCATCAGGGTAGAAGATGTCGACGACGGCGCAGCGGATGCCCTTAGCCTCCGCGCCGCTATTAACTGCAGCCGCAAAGTCTACGCAGACATATGTATCTTCCAAATAGGAGTTCGTATTTGTAGAGTCTTGCGCCAGAAACGTCTTCATTTCCTGATACGTGGGATTTTGAAGAGTATAGCCATTGGATGTTGTCTGTTGCGTACTGGCTTTATCTCCTGCCTGTAAGCCCGATTGATAGCCAGCCTGATAACCTTCATTTTTGCCCTGGCTGTATGCTTCGGTGTAACTGCCTGCATGGCCTTTCTGATAACCACGAATATAGCCGAGAAATACAGAGCCGCCGCACAGTATGAGAATGGCTAGTAGTATACTGATTGCCGCAGCTACTTTCTGGCTATTATCCATAAATGAACCTCCATTATTAAACGCGGTGTCACCCATATTAGTTTATCCGCTTTTGGGTCTTAAGGCAAGAAACCCTTGACGATGAAGGGCTGAATGCAGTAGGCTATTAGTCTACTAATGACAGGTGGAGATAACTAAAGTGTGGTGCCGCGGCATAAGAGGCGCTATTACTGTTCCGGAAAATAAGAAAGAGGCTATTGGAGCTGCAACCAAAGAGTTGCTGCAGAAAATAGTTAATGTAAATGACGTTGAAATCAGTGATATCGCCTGTATTCTATTTACTACGACGCCCGACCTCAATGCAGCGTTTCCGGCGGCTGCCGCCCGGGAACTGGGTTGGACACAAGTACCGTTGTTATGCGGGCATGAAATGAACGTGCCGGGAAGTTTACCGAGCTGTTTGAGGGTGCTGGTGTTGTTCAACACCGATAAAAGAAATGAGGAAATAGTGCATGTCTACCTGGGCGGCGCGGTGACGCTTAGAGACGAGGGCGAAAGAATATGGCAGGATGATGGCAAAAAATGATAGTAGTTATGAAAGTTGGCTCAACCGATAAAGAAATCGACGGCGTGGTAAAGCGTATTGAATCCGCCGGCTTAACGACACATGTATCTCAGGGTGTGGAACGGACAATCATCGGAGTAGTGGGACAAATTTTCCCGGAACTTCAAGACATGCTGGAAATGCTTCACGGTGTCGATGAAGTTATCCGGGTGAGCAAGCCATATAAACTCAGCAGCCGCGAGTTTCATCCGTTGGACACCACAGTTAAGGTTGGCGGCGTTACCATCGGCGGTAAGGAGATTGTGGTTATGGCGGGACCCTGCGCTGTAGAAAGTGAGGAGCAACTTTTTGAAACTGCTAACGCAGTGAAAGCCGCCGGCGCGAACATTCTACGCGGCGGCGCCTTTAAGCCAAGCACCTCACCTTATCAATTTCGCGGCCTGGGTGAGCCGGGTTTAGAGTTGTTAGCCAGGGTTAAGAAAGACGTTGGACTGCCGGTCATAACCGAGGTTATGTCTACTGGTGATGTAGAAATGGTTGCCAGATACGCAGATATACTCCAGATTGGGGCTCGCAATATGCAAAACTTCAGTCTTCTTGAAGAAGTCGCCAAAACAGGCAAGCCCGTGATGTTAAAAAGAGGATTATCAGCTACCGTCCAGGAGTGGCTGCTGGCTGCAGAATATATTCTGGCCCAGGGTGATGGACAGCTTATACTTTGCGAGCGAGGTATCAGAACATTTGAAACATATACCCGTAACACCATGGACATAAGCGTTATCCCGATAATTGAGAAAGTAAGCCATTTGCCGATTATCGCCGACCCAAGTCACGGCACCGGCAAGTGGTATTTGGTGATTCCGATGGCTCTGGCCGCGGTAGCTGCGGGGGCTGATGGCATAATGGTTGAGGTTCATCCTCATCCGGACCTGGCACTGAAAGACGGAGCGCAGTCGTTGACCTTTGCTAATTTTCAGCAACTGATGTCCCAAATAGAATATGTGGCCAAGGCTGTAGGCCGGCACATCGCCGGTTCGTCAGCCGAGGCAAAGCCTTAGCCTATAATACGGCTGATTGGAGAAGTCAGTAGTGCAGGTTGAAAAAGAGCTAGCCAGAGTAAGACCACAACAGGAGATGTTACTCAGCATAGGTGTTTTTGACGGAGTTCATCTTGGGCATCAACGGCTACTGGCCCATTTACGGGATGAAGCTCGAAGTAAGAACCGGCTAAGCGGTGTGGTCACCTTTAAATCTCATCCGGAGGTGGTGCTCGGCGGGGAAAACAAATTGCTCTGGTTAAATGATTTGGAGACGAGAATTAGCTTGCTAAGGAATCTAGGCATAGATATCGTTGTCGCTCTGCCTTTTAGTTCTGAACTGTCCCGGCTCACAGCGCGGAGATTTGTTCAACTACTTAAAGAGCACCTGAAAATGCGCGGCCTGATAATAGGTCCTGATTTTGCCCTGGGCAGAAATAGGGAAGGGAATTCTGAAAAGCTGCAAATTTTAGGGGAGGAAATGGGCTTTAGCGTCGAAGTCATACCGGCGGTAGTAATCGATGGCTATGTCGTAAGCAGCAGTACCATCCGCCAAGCTTTGGCAAGGGGAGATATGAAGAAGGTTGAGAAGTTCATCGGACGGCTTTTCAGCCTTAGTGGGCAGGTGGTCAGCGGTGACAAACGAGGTAGAAGTCTCGGATTCCCTACGGCTAACCTGGATTTAAGACCGGAACAGGCATTGCCCGGCGATGGAGTTTATGCTACTATCACACACACCGACGATGACTCCCTGCCTTCGGTAACTAATATCGGTGTTCGACCTACCTTCGGAGGTAATCAACGCCTGGTGGAAACCTACATATTGGACTTCGAAGGTGATTTACTCGGACAGAAACTCACAATAGACCTGGTGGACAAGCTAAGAGACGAAGAGCGTTTCGATACCGTGGAAGAACTGAAGGCACAGATGATAAAAGATGTGGCGCAATCCCGGCAAATTTTGAATGCACGGATGAAAAAGTCGAGGGTTTGATTCAAAACATGACCGGTCACGACCTGAAATGGATGTTAAGGCGAGGTGTAGCCGAGGTTATAGTTGAATCCGAGCTATTGAAGTTACTGGAATCAGGCAAACCGCTAAGGTTGAAACAGGGTTTCGACCCCAGTTGCCCGGATATACATCTGGGACATGTGGTGGGCTTAAGAAAGTTGAGTCAGTTTCAAAAGCTAGGTCATCGCGTTGTACTTATAGTCGGTGACTGGACGGCACAGATTGGAGACCCTAGTGGTGTATCGGCCACCCGCTCCATGTTGTCCGCGGAAGAAGTGCAGGCTAATGCAAAGACTTATATGGACCAGTTTTTCAAGGTGGTTGATAAGGATAAAACCGAAGTGAGATGGCAAAGCGAATGGTTCGGCAAGTTTGGCCTCGAGGACGTGATAAAGCTCACCAGCAAATTCACCGTGGCTCAGTTCCTGGCGAGGGAGGACTTCGCCAATCGATATAGCACCGGGCGTCCTATAGCCATCACGGAGCTGTTATATCCGTTACTCCAGGCATACGATTCGGTGGCTATTAAAGCTGACGTTGAATTCGGCGGCACCGACCAGAAATTTAATTGCCTTGTCGGCAGGGAGCTGCAGCAAATGATGGGGCAGAGGCCTCAGCAGGTTTTTCTGGTTCCTCTGCTTATCGGCACTGACGGCAGCCAGAAAATGAGCAAGAGCCTGGGTAACTATATAGGCGTTGACGAACCGGCGAACGAGATTTACGGTAAGGTCATGTCAATACCTGATAGCTTGATTATCGATTATCTTGAGTTAGTGACCGACGTGCCTGATAAAGAGATTGCCGATTTCAAGGAGCAGATGGCTAATCAGTCGATTAACCCGATGATTATTAAAAAGAGGTTGGCTCATGAGATTGTTACTCAATTTCACGGTAAACCCGCTGCCCGTGAAGCGGAAGAGCATTTTACCAAGGTATTTCAAAGGGGGGAAATCCCAGAGGAGGTAGTACCTTTAAAGAGTTCGACTGGAAACAAAAACACATTGACGGCTGAACTGACTGAAGCCGGGCTTACCAAAAGTCGTTCCGAAGCGAGGAGACTTTTGTCTCAGGGTGCTATAGAGATTGATGGGAAAACGGTTACTGAAGATTTAGAGATAGCACAAATCAAAAAAGGCAGCATAATAAAAGTAGGCAAACGGCGTTTCGCCCAGATTGCCCCTAACAGTTAATTAAAAACGGAGGTATAGCATGCAGCAATTAAGGATACCGGGCCCAACCCCTTGTCCGCCAGAGGTTTTAAAAGCCATGGGCAGACAGATGATCAATCACCGCGGTAAAGAGTTCGGTGACATGCTCAATCGTATTACGGTAAAACTAAAGGAACTGTATCAAACTAAAAACGATGTTTACGTCCTGACCGGTTCAGGTACCGGAAGCCTGGAAGCGGCTGTAGTTAACATGCTGTCACCTGGTGACAAGGTGTTATCAGCTGCCAACGGCGTTTTCGGCAACCGGTTTGCCGATATCGCGGAAGGCTACGGCGCCGACGTAACACGGCTCAAGTTTGATTGGGGTAAGCCGGTTGACCCGGATGCAGTCCGTAAGGCTTTAAAGGCCGACCCCAAAATCAAGGCAGTATTGGTAACTCATAATGAGACTTCTACAGGTGTAACCAATGATTTACAGGCCATCAGCGCTGTTATAAATGAGTTTGACAAGCTTATTCTGGTCGATGCCATAAGCGGCCTTGGTTGCATCGACCTGAAAACTGATGCCTGGAAGTGCGACGTGGTAGTTACCGGCTCTCAAAAAGGCTGGATGGTACCCCCAGGCCTGGCTATGGTGAGCGTCAGCGAAAAGGCCTGGAAGGCACATGCTCAAGCCAAGATACCCCGTTACTATTGGGATTTCACCAAGGCAAAGAGCTACCTGGAGAAAGGGCAGACACCGTGGACACCTTGTGTTTCGGTCTTCTTTGCCCTGGATGTCTCGCTGGATATGATGCAAAAAGAAGGATTAGCTAATGTTTTTGCTCGCCATGCTAAACTGGGCGATATGACCCGAAAGGGAGTGAAATCTCTGGGGCTATCCCTGTTTCCTGCCGACGAGAAGTACGCCTCTAATACTGTAACGGCGATTAGTGCTTCGGATAAGATGAATGTATCCAAGCTGCAACAAATACTGAGAGAGGAATATAAGGTAGTTGTGGCTGGAGGTCAAGGCGAGCTGACGGGGAAGATTTTCCGCATTGGGCACCTGGGCTGGGTGACTGAATCTGATATCAAAGAAACCCTGGGTGCCATAGGTAAAGCTTTGCCAAAGGCAAGCGCGTAAAACAAAAATAAAAGTCAGTCTCTTAGACTTTCGTGGAGGAATTTGGTTGCTATGAAAATACTTGTTGCCGACCCGGTAGCTAAGGAAGGTATAGAAGCCTTAAAGGCTCAGGCTGAGGTCGATGTCAAGCTTGGCCTTAAGCCTGACGAACTGAAGAAGGTGATTGGCGATTACGAAGCCCTGGTGGTTCGCAGTGAGACCAAGGCTACTGCCGATATTATTCAGGCTGGCACGAAGCTTCAGGTTATTGCCCGCGCCGGTGTCGGTCTGGACAATATTGATGTGGAGGCTGCTACCAGGCAGGGCGTGGTCGTAGTCAATGCTCCCACCGGCAATACCATCGCTGCTGCCGAACATACAGTAGCCATGATGTTGGCTCTAGCCCGGCATATACCACAGGCCAATGCCAAGCTGAAATCAGGTGCCTGGAAACGCAGCGACTATATGGGAGTTGAACTCAGAGGCAAGACTATAGGCATCATCGGTCTTGGCAATGTGGGTTCCGAGGTTGCCAGGCGGGCTCAGGCTTTTAACATGCGGCTTGTCGGCTATGACCCTTTTGTGTCCAGTGATTATGCGCGTAACCTGGCCGTAGAATTGGTCACTCTGGAGCAATTAATTAAGGTATCCGACTTCATTACACTTCATCTGCCGTTGACTTCTCAGACTAAAATGCTGCTCGGTGCCAAAGAACTAGGCAAGATGAAACCAACGGTGCGAATTATCAACTGCGCTCGCGGCGGCCTTATCGATGAAGAGGCTCTGCTCAAAGCTGTGGAGGCCGGAAAAGTAGCGGGCGCTGCCGTTGATGTCTTTGTCAAGGAGCCGGTGACCGATTGCGTACTTTTCCAGAGCGACAAGATTATCGTTACTCCCCATCTGGGCGCCTCTACTGCTGAAGCGCAGGCTAGCGTGGCTCTCGAGGTCGCCGAGCAGGTAATAGCTGTATTAAAAGGTCAGCCCGCTAAGTACGCTGTGAATGCTCCACAGATTCCAGCGGAGCTGTTATCTGTTTTAGCACCCTTTATGCAGGTGGCTTCGACGCTTGGCAGTTTAGCCCGGCAGTTGATGGAGGGACAAATAAATAGCCTCCGTATTAAATACAACGGTGAGATTGCCAGCTATGATACCGCAGCAATAAAGGCTTCGGTTATGGGTGGTCTGCTGGAAGGCATAAGCGAGGAAAGAATAAACTTAATAAATGCCGCAGTCATTGCCGCTCAGCGGGGCATTAAGATTATCGAGCAGAAAGAGACTACATGTGAGAACTATGCCAGCATGATTACTGTAGAAGCTGTCACCGATGCCGGAACGACGGTAGTTGCCGGCACTGTTTTGCGCGGAGAAACTCATATAGTACTCGTGAACGATTTCTGGCTGGATATCGTACCTACCGGTGGTTATTTTCTGTTTAGCGACCATCGCGACCGGCCCGGACTTATCGGTGCTGTGGGTTCTATCACTGGTAAGGCAGACATAAATATCAGTTCCATGCAGCTTGCCCGTCTGAAACCCAGAGGGCAGGCGCTTATGATTCTAGCTCTGGATGAGCCGCTGCCTGAAAAACAGATACAGGAAATCCTCGACCTTGAGGATGTTCATACCGCCAAAGTGGTTAAGATTTAGAGACACGTACAACTGTTTTGGTTAAGGGTTTATTGTGGTGAATAACCGCGTGAAGGCCTTTGAGGTCTTGATTGATGGTCTATCTTTTCCCCCCGTGTATATATATAATTATTTATCAATTTACCGGAGATTTGGGAGATACTGGTTTTGCGGCACGTTGTAGAATAAATTTAATGCCGTAACCTAACGGATAGAATAGGTAAACAATTATGGCTAAGTCCGATGAGCCGGCGAAACTCGCTCAGGCATTGCTACGTTGTGCCGGTACAGGGATTTATATTGTCCAGAATGGAAAATTTCGATATGTCAATCCCCTGTTTCTGGAACTGACGGGCTTTTCGGAGCCGGAGTTATTGGGCAAATATTCTCTGGACCTTGTCCATTTTGAAGATAGAGAAGCAGTCAGGAAAAATGCAATAGAAAGCCTGAAGGGTGAGAGCTCTCTCCCCTATGAGTACCGGTTTGTAAAGAAGAGCGGTGACATAATCTGGGTGTTGGAAAAGGTTACCTCCACAGAGTATAAAGGTAAACGTGCCACGGTGGGGAGCTTCATAGACATCACTGAGCGCAAGCAACTTGAGGAGGCTATAAATAAATCTGAAGCGAGATACCGGACTATCCTGGAGGAAATTCAAGATAATTACTTTGAGGTGGACATTGCCGGAAATTTCACCTTTGTCAATGATGCAACATGCCGCACTATGGGATATTCGAAAGAAGAACTGATAGGCGCGAACTACCGTGTTTTTATGGCCAAGGAAGATATTGAGGTTGTGTATCGTGACTTCAACTGGGTTTTTCGTATGGGTGAAACCATGAAAGGCGTATCCTACAAGTTTGTCAAGAAGAATGGCACCGTGGGATTTGGCGAATTGTCAATTTCTGGTATAAAGGACGAAATGGGAAAGGTAATCGCGTTTCGCGGTATCGCCCGCGATGTTAGCGAACGTATGCGGCTGGAGCGTGAACTCAATGATATAGCTACCCACGATTTCTTGACCGGATTACCTAACAGGATGTTGCTACAGGACCGCTTAAAAGTAGCGTTGGCTGGGGCGGCGCGTAACAGAACTAAGTTGGCGGTGATGATGCTGGATTTGGACCGATTTAAGGTGGTTAACGATACTTTTGGACATAGTATGGGCGATAAGGTACTAAGAGCTGCTGGAGAGCGATTGGTAGCTCTGGTACGCAAGAGTGATACAATAGCTCGCGTTGGTGGGGACGAGTTTCTGGTTTTGTTGCCAAAAGTCGCCAATTTAGAAGATACTATTAAAATTTCCTACAAAATTTTAGGGGCCTTTCGGAAACCATTTATCCTTAATGACCATAAGATTCGCGTCACCACTAGTGTTGGCATTGCCATCTACCCCGAGGATGGCGAAGATTCTGATGTGCTACTGAGGAATGCCGACACCGCTATGTACTGGGTCAAGGAACAGGGGCGGGACAACTACGCATCGTACAGCGCCGGCAAGGTAAATGCCCTGTGATAAGGCACAGCTCAGTTAGAGTGTTCCCTCAAGACGATTGATGACCAGGCCCGTTGGCAATTTGGGATAGAAGTAAGTTGATTTTCCGGGCATTTTATCATCGGAATTAGCAATCGTTTTAATAATTGCTGCCGCCATAGGATTCATAAGTAAAGCCAGTTGATATTCGCCGCTTTCTATAAGCCGGCGAGCTTCTACCGCATTTGGTGTATAGGCAATGCTGCAGCTTTTATCGAGCGCCATCAGCCTGTCTATGACAAGGTGCTGGACGATACTGATATCCAATCTCTTGTAGGCTTCGGAGTGACCATGCGGCATGATTTCCTTTAAGGCTATCGGCTGCCGGAGTTTCAGAGCTACTATGTTGCCCGGTTCCAGCCCTAAAATCCTTGTGGTGGCTCCCGCCATTCCGGACAAGTTGCTGTCACCTAACGGAGCAGATACCAGTTCAAAGTACGTCTCCAGGATGCCTCTGAATTTAGACAGGGTGTCAGAGGATAAATTGCGTACCAGTCGATGGACAGGCAGCACTACAAGCCCAGGGTCGGAAAAAGAGACCAGGGTTATCATGACAAAGTTAAAGGCTTCATTACCTCTGACATGCCTGGTTTCTTGCTGTCTTTCGTCCCGGTAAGCCAGCGCCGTTTCATAACGGTGATGGCCGTCGGCGATATAAATTGGCTTCGAAGCCAGGAAATGACTTACTCTCTGGACGAATTCGGGTTCGTTGGCTACCCAGAGCTTGTGCGTTTCCCCGGCTTCGGCAAAATCAATTGCCGGCTTACGGCCGGCCTGTATTGTCAACAGCTTGGTAACTTTCTGGCCCAGGTCTTCGTAGAGGCCGAGTAGCGGACTGAAGTTGACAGGGCAGGCTCGCATTAGTTCCAAGCGGTCGCTTTTAATCCCGGGGACAGTATTCTCATGGGGGAATATGGTCTTTTTCTCCCAGGGCTCGAGTCTGACACAGGCCGTTAAGCCGAGGCGCCTTTTTCTGATATTTTGATAGGTAAAGCAATGTTCGTGGATGTAGAAGGATGGAACGTGGTCAATCAGCAGCACGCGGTCCTTGAGCCACTGATTGAAGGTAATGCAGGCTCGTGTATGCTTGTTGTTCGTCTTAGTATCGTTGTGCAGGACCGTACCGTGCTCAAGGCGAATAACATTGTAATCGCTTTTCTCGTAGTAGGCTTTCTGCTCTTCTGAAGAGATGACATCATATGGCGGACAGATAACTGCTGCCATATCTTTGACAAGTTCCTGGTTGTAGCGCAC
>Ga0299912_10004572_pt1 | contig 11344 bp, 7 predicted proteins | sample RVTome_2_FD_207667 | JGI IMG/M metagenome (GOLD analysis project Ga0299912, IMG submission 207667) | Soil microbial communities from uranium-contaminated site in the Upper Colorado River Basin, Wyoming, United States - RVT95D214 (version 2) ... | reverse complement strand
CACGTGCTGATTGGTTTCCTCCTGCCGCTGTTGGCGTAACATTTACGACGTTAGGATGCTTGAATGTTTATGTCTGGAAGAGGAGCATTGTCGGAGGAGGCGGCAAGCCTGCGTCTTGTCGGTTGCTTGGCAGGTGTCCGAGTTGGAACAAGCAACTCAACATCGCGGTCATCGTGCTTTTTCTTGCGATAGGCTTGGGGAATCTCGGATTTCTTTTGGTTGTTTTACTCAAACAATGAGCATGTCGCATAATCAGTCAGTGGAGCGAACGGCGCTTCGCGCCGTCGCTCACTTCTATCGTTCGTACAGCAAAAAGAGAGCAAGAACTGCCTTTAGAAGTAATTTCGTCAAGCGGAGCATAAAATCCCCCCCCGTCATGATGACAAATCGCTACAGGTTTTTCAACCGTTGCTGCCGGTCGTAATCCTTCATCGCTGCGATTATTTCCGACAGGTCGCCGGCCAGCACCTTGTCGAGACTGTAGAGAGATAAGTTGATTCTGTGGTCGGTGACGCGATTTTGTGGGAAGTTATATGTCCTGATTTTTTGAGACCTGTCGCCGGAACCGATCATTGTCTTGCGTTTCGAATCACGTTCGGCTCTTTTTTGGCTCTGGAAATGTTCATAAATCCTGCTTCTTAAAAGCCGCCATCCCTTTTCCAAAATTTATAGAGCATCGGCAGCCAAAAACCATTCCCTCGCATTAGTATCGGATTTAAAGAATCCGAGAAGCATCTCGGCGACTTTCTCGCGTCCGGTTGTACTCGGATGCGTGCCGTCGCCGGCGAAGTCTTCACGTACCCAAACCAGATCGTCGCTCTTGCGGCCCTTGACGCCGTCGGCCCAAAGATACGGTCCCCACAAAAGCAGCGGCGATCTCACCCGGCCTTTTGCAGAGTCATAATTCAAATCAGGATTGCCGTTGATCTGGTCCTCTATCAGCCATATTACTGAAAAGGCCGACTCGTAGGCATAGGGCTCAGGGTTGAGCTCGGTGACTGCATAACCGGCGTAAATCCGGCTGGAAAGGTACGCAACATGCAGGTTGGCAAATTGCTTCTTGAGCGTGCGGAGAATCTCCGCGGTATCGTCCTGCAGCGATTTGGCGTGCTTGGGAAATTCACCCAGTCCGGCCGGATTTTTCTGCGCCTGCTTGATCCACACGACCTGGACCTGCGCAGGTGCCACGCCTGCCTTCCTGATTCGCTGGCTCATCATGTTCCAGGGAGTGGGCCTTTTCTTGTTTGGACGCTCGTCCGGGTAGGCCCACTCGTGAGCTGCCTGCCCGCCCTGGGCGCAATCGACGATGACTACGCTGGGCGACTTATTTGGATCGGCATCGGCAAGCTTCTTGAAAAAGGAAAATTCCTGGGTCGTGTTCGACATGCCGAGTGATATCAGAACAATCTTTCCGGTTTTCGAAGGCTTACCTCTGACATCGAGCGGCTGGATTTTGGCCAGCTCTTTTATCGCTGCGGCCTGGTGAGAATCGGGCGGTGTATTGCTGCCTTCACCATAAAGGCCTCCCCGTTGTCCCTTGTACAGTCGGCTTTCCATCTCCGTGATTGGAACCATGCCGGTGGTCTCTTTAGGCTGGCTGGGGGTGCCCTGAGGGCGGGTACCGCGTGCCTGCTGCTTTGCACGCTCCAGGTTGACGCTTTCCTCTTCGGTAAGCGTTTCGCCCCGCTGCTCTGTCTGGAGCAGATCTCCAGCCCGCTGCCAGTCGATTGATTGGCCTTCGTCAGCCTTAATTAAGGAGGCGCCAATCGAGAACAGTAGAAACGCAAACATCGTAGCTGCAAACATTTGTGAAGTTCGATTTTCCCGTTTCATAATAACACTCCTCTTTTCATTTTTCCTAATCTACAAAGGTGAATTGGATTTTCTCGTCCGCTTTTAATATAACATAAAATGAGCTTTTAGAATATTAGAATTATAAGGTACGAATACGGCTGAAACTAATATCAACTCTCCAGCCGGGAAGAAGACTGAAAAAACCGCAAAATAATGATTCGCTATAAGTTTTTCAGCCGCTGCTGCCGGTCGTGATCTTTCAGAGCTGCGATTAGTTCAGACAGGTCACCGGTCAGCACCCTGTCGAGGCTGTAGAGGGATAAGTTGATTCTGTGGTCGGTGACTCGATTTTGCGGGAAGTTATATGTTCTGATTTTCTGGGACCTGTCACCCGAGCCGATCATCGTCTTTCGCTTCGAATCGCGCTCGGCCCTTATCTTGCTCATATGATGTTCATAAATTCTGCTTCTCAAAACCCGCCATGCTTTGGCGCGATTTTTGTGCTGGCTCTTTTCATCCTGCATATTGACGGTAATCCCGGTCGGGATGTGTTCGAGTCTAATTGCGCTGCTGACCTTGTTTACGTTCTGGCCGCCCGGCCCGCTGGATCTGCTTACGTGCTCGATGACATCATCGGGGGCAATTTCAATTTCGAGCTCTTCCGGCTCGGGCAGAACGGCAACGGTCGCCGCCGAGGTATGGATTCTGCCCTGGGATTCGGTCTCCGGCACTCGCTGGACGCGGTGACCGCCTCCTTCGTAGCCTAATTCGGACCATACGCCCGGACCTTTGACGCCGAATATGGCTTCGCGAAAACCGCCCTTCTCAGTCGTGCTAAAATCAATCTGCTCTACCTTCCATCTGCGAGTCTCGGCGTACCTGGTGTACATCTCGTAAAGATCACGCGCAAACAGGGCCGCCTCTTCGCCCCCGGTGCCGGCACGTATTTCCATAATTACCGAATCGATATTCATATCGTCGGCCATGATCATGCTGTTTGTAATTTCCTCGAGCAGGGTGTTCTTTTGTTCTTCGAGCTGCGGTATCTCTTCTTTTGCCAGCGTTTTAAAATCTTCGTCGGCGGAGCTGTCGGACAGTATCTGCTCGGCCTCTTCAATACCGGCCCCCGCTTTTTTGTACCGACGGTATTTTGTGACTATTGTTTTAAGCTTGCCCTGCTCTTTGGATAGAGCGATAAACCTGGACGGGTCAGAGGCGACCTCCGGTTCGGAAATCTGCTTTTCGATCTCGCCATAGCGCGCATCGAGCTGGTCGAGTTTTGCCAGTAGACTGTCTTTTTGTTCAGCCATAAATGCCGTCCGCTAAAGGTACGAAATGACAGCCCAAAGCCATTGGGCCGTCATTGAACAATCCGTTTTAATTTGACCAAAAGAACAAAAAGCTCCCACCCCGGTTTCATCAGGATGGGAGCATGAATCGTAACCTTTGGGATCAGCTATTGCTGCTGATCTTTTTTGTTCTCGTTTTGTTTTTTGCCGGCTGGGGCCGCCTTGATGTAACTCGTACCATACTTCTTTTGGAACCGCTCTATTCGGCCGGCGGTATCGACATATTTCTGCTTGCCGGTATAGAACGGATGGCACAAGGAGCATATTTCCGCATGGATTTCCTTTGACGTGCTGCGAGTCTCGAATGTACCGCCGCAACCGCAACGAACCACTACCTTTTCATATTGTGGATGAATCTTTTCTTTCATAACTACAAAGCTCCAAAATATCTAAACGGGAAATAATAACAATATCGGCAAAATATTTCAATAGAAATTTTTTGCAATTATCTGCCGTGGCGGTTATATTTTTTCCTGTTTATTGGCGATACAATACAGGTAGAGCAAAATGGGAACAAAACTCGTAATTATCGGTGCCGCCGGTCGAATGGGCCGGCGTATTCTTTCGCTGGCGGCCGAATCCGGCCAATTCGACATTATTGCGGCCGTCGAGAAACCTGGCCATCCCGATATCGGCACGGTTTACAGCCTCGAATCGGCATCCGGACCCATCGATGTTGTTCTGGCCGATACCTATCCTGCCGCTGCCGCCGATGTGGCAATCGACTTCTCACAGCCCCAATCGGTGGACGAAACTATTGATTACTGCCTTAAAAACAACGTTGCCCTGGTATCAGGCACGACCGGCCTTAGCGAGCAGCAGCGAGATAAAGTGAAAGCCGCCTCCGCCAAAATCCCCGTTATTTACGGTACCAACATGAGCGTAGGGATGAACGTTTTATTCGCCCTGGTCGGAAAAGCCGCTTCCATGCTCGGCGACGAATACGACATAGAAATCGTCGAGCAGCACCACCGTTTCAAGAAAGACGCCCCCAGCGGCAGCGCTCTTACGCTGGCCGAGAACATTTGCCGGGCGACAGGGCGGGATTTCCCCGAAGCCCTCACTAATGGCAGATGCGGCAAGGACTCCCTGCGGCAAAAGGGCACTATCGGCATGCACGCAGTCCGCGCAGGCGATATCACCGGCGTCCATTCGGTAATCTTCGGCACGCTCGGCGAGACGGTCACGCTCAATCATACGGCTAACAGCCGGGACACATTTGTCCGTGGAGCTTTGCGAGCGGCGGAATGGCTCGTCGGGAAAAAGCCGGCCTCATATTCGATGGCGGACGTTCTCGGCATAAAAAGCTAAGAAAAACCGCACCGTCCAAAGCCAAATCGTCGCTTCTACTTAAGTCGAAGGAAGCCTTTTGTTGCTTTTTTGGGCTTTATCTCTTTCGGCTTCTTGGGCTCTTGGGGCTGCTTCTCTTTTTTGATTTTGACCTTCTTGGCCTTCTTCTCTTTCGGTGCAGCCGTTCCGCGTTCGCCGGTGAACATGAAAGCCGCAATAACCACCATGCCCGCCACCAAGGCAGCCCCGCCCATGATATACCATATGAACGCCTGTATAGAGCCCAGAATCGAAGGCATCACACCCCTTTGACCGGAGACCGCCACGACGGTTGTGTAAATAACAATCGCCAGCGGGAGAAACAGCAGCATTCCAAGAGTGTTACTTTGTGCATCCGGCGCTATCTCCATCATCGGCTGAGCTATTGCTCCCATCTCAGGAGCCGCCTGGGGAGCAGAAAGCTCTTCTTCGGGGATCATGTGATCTGCCTCGGCGACTATTGCCACCGCTGAGCCCTCGGCTTCACCCACATCCTTACTTTCGTCCTCCGCGGTGTAAATCTCATCGAGAATACCCCCTAACGAAGTATCATCGGCCTGCAGCGAAAGATCCAGCAATCCGGAGCCGCTGCCGAAGGTGTCCAGGTTCACGTCTCCTTCAATCTCTTCCAGCGGCACTTCGGGCGTTGTCCCCGTCGGTCCCGTCGGAATCGCCGTCTCGGCCATGGTGTCATCTGTTATAGCGTAATCCCGGTCCGTTTCACCGAGAACGCTGGTTCCCAGCCCGGTCAATGCCGTGTCCGCGTCAGTCAGATCGTTCGACATAAGCGGAGATCCTGTCTCGGGCGCCAACAGGATTTCATCGCCGTCCGCCGCCGATTCCGACGGCTCGAGTGCCTCGGGCTCCGGCGCTTCAGCTATCGGCATTTCCGGCATCAATTCCTCAGCTTCCGGCACTTCGTCCGACGGCTCTTCCAGATCGGCCATTTCCGCTTCAAGAGCTTCGAGGGAAGGGACCTCCTCTTCCGATAGAGCTTGAAGTTCAGAAATGTCTTCTTCAGCTTCTTCCGGCTCCGGTATCTCTGCTTCGGGGGCTTCGGGCTCAGGCGCTTCAAGTTCCATAGCAGTCCCTTCTTCGGCTTCCGGTTCGGGGATCTCAAGTTCCATAGCAGTCTCTTCTTCGACTTGGGGTATTAACGCCTCGACCTCATCGATTTTGAACAGCAAATTAGGGCCATCGCGAAACTCACGCAACTTGCCTTCCTGCACGAATTCTTTAAGCTGGTCCTCATTCAGATTGAGTTTTTCGGCGGCTTCCCGTAAGGAATAGAACATTCCTGCCATAATCACTTACCTCCAACAAGCCGACAATCCGGCTGTATGACGTTCTTATAGGCCTTCCAGAGAAAGCCTCTGATATCGTGTATTGTATCCGAACAGCCCGTAAGATGCAACCTTTTTTTGCCGAAAATTGCCATAATCCCCTTATTAGACAGATGTTTCGAACAATATTAGACAGATGTTTCGAACAATTTTTCGCTTCCCGCCCGCCGGAGGACGCTGGATCGAAGCAAGAAAGAACGAGAGACGATTGACGAGTGCTGAGCCGTCCATCATCCATCCTTCCCCATCTTGACGCTGTCCGCTGAACGCAGAACATCGAACGCTGATAAACCTGTCCTGAGCAAAGTCGGAGGATTGGCTTTGATTGGCTTTGTTTTTTCGCCACATGAAATCTCGAATAATTCCATAAACTATTGCTATTACTGACATAGCGCCAATTTGCCCTTCGGCAAATTGGCTTTGTTTTTTCAAACGTATCCTGTCAAACATGTCTTCGTAACTGTCATTTGTCTTCTATGCCTTTTGTTTCGGATTTAGAGCTTCGTACTTCGGATTTCCGGCCGAAGGCCGGCGATTGGCTTTGTTTTTTCATGCCGGTTCTTCAACCCCCAGCAGTGCTGGGGGCTAAATAAATTGAGTTTGTTATTTCTTAACAAAAACCGCTAAAAATCACTAAAATCTCCATAAATCCTTACTATTACTGATTTAATACCAATTTGCCCATTTTAAAATTGGGTTTGTTTTTTCAAATCACCTTGTTCGAGACTGATTTGATTTGTTGTTTCTAAAGAACATCAGTCCAAAGGCAGCCGTCGTGAGAAAGGCAAGACAATCTTAAGCTGAGAGATGATTTCCCTTTGCATCAAGCAGAAGATTGCCACGGCCCTTCGGGCCTCGCAATGACGCACAATCGAGGTTTTCACAAGGCACCACTATTCTCCATTTTCAATTCTTCATTCATCCATAGTCATTTAGTTAGGTATTATACTAAAATTAATCCCCAAAATCAAGCTTAATTTAAAATAATCTCCGTGAGACGGAACTCGATACCAGATTCGCGATGCGCGATGCACAGAAGGAAGCCCGTCCAGATTAGGATTACAGTTTACCTTGTAATCAGGAGAAATATCAATAGGCGACTTCTGATCCCTTAATATTTTCCGTTTTCTCCATCTCCCCCTTTATTACTCGTGGTGATACCTTCAATAGCCTTTCAACGTCAAGTCCTCTCATGCAAAATCGCTCGTACTCAATCTCTTTCTCACCTTTCTCATTAAAGCATCCCGACTTAATCAAGCCAATTAATTTATCATCTTCTCCCCACTCTTTTATTGTCGTGCTGTCGAAATCTTTTTGCTTTATTTCACCTTCTGCAACGTCCACAAGTTCATTTAATAATTTGTGATTTCTCTCTAAATCTCTGATAAACAAAGGCCACCCTAATCCAATACCTACAAACTTACCCAACTGGGCAAATGTAAATCGACTTTCTTCTTTCGTGATAAGCCCCGTACTTGCTGCTATTCTTATGCGTAGCCTGTACAAATTCACAAACTGCTTAACGCGTCGTGGATTATTTCCAAAAGCCTCCGATACCATCAATACAACGTCCCTGAAATTCTTATCATCTCCCTCGAACTTCAGCATTACTTCTTTCCTAATTTCCTTCCGCTCGGCGCGTGCTGCTTCCTTATCCTCTTTCTCCTTCTTGGGCGGATGCTTAGTTATTTTATCTGCGTCCATCTTATCCTTATCAACTGGCTCATCTACAGATTTTTTAGTTGTTCCCATAGCTTCCGTTGGTTCCTTCCTCTTCTCATCCTGTGCTACCTTATCAGCAACTTCTGTTTCTCCCGTCATTTCTAAAAGCATTTTATTTATATCATCCCTGCTCGGTATCGGCAGCACAAACTGAATCTGAATAAACTTCTCAATAAACGAATACCCGTACCAAATACCCCTCTTGCGTTTGGCTGTATCTTTATCACTATCTTCTCCGCTCACCGACCACCCGGATAGATAAGGCAACAGTTTCTCATGCTTTACCGCAAGCCCCGCCGCCACCTTTTCTCTATCCATCCCCATGAAAAACACCAACTTTGTGTTATTAGATAGCATCAAGTTAATACTCTCCATTAAATCAGCCGCCTTCGGGACATCACACCTGTCAAGATCATCTATAAAGACGAAAACACGTTTATTTTTGGCATAACTCTGTACAATCCTTTCAAAATCTTTGTGGAATCTTTCAATGAAACTTATCTTGCTTACATAATCAGGCCTCTTCATATATTTCTTCAAATCCACAGTAAGAGGGCTCCCGCAAAAATCCTTAACTTTCCCAAATGCACCCCAACCGGAAACAGCAACAGCAATAAAACTACCTATCCATTTGGGAATAATAACTGTTCCACTCGCTCCAAGTTGAATTCCTTTCCACAATCCGATGGTAATAGCTACGGTACCCAAAATCCAAACCACACTTATGAGTATTACTCTTATCAAATCTGGCCATGCGTTTTTCCATTGGAACCTTTCTTTCCACAACTTACAATTTGCAACACATCGCTCCCACTTTTTTAAAGATCTGGTAGAATCCTCAATGAACTTTAATGCAAATGCAGCCCACATTGCCTCATCCTTATCATGCCTCCATGGATCAAACTCGACAATGAAACACGTCCCTTTAGCTTGTTCAGCATATATTCTCCGAATCTCTTTCTGCAATTGCCGCATGAAAGATGATTTGCCACTACCCCATTCCCCCTCAATTGAAATCGTCAAAGGCGGCTGGGTATCCTCATGCACTATAAACTCCGCGACGGCCTCAACATAAGGCCCAAATCCTAGAGTATCTTCTTCAGTTTCGCTGTCTCCGATAGCATAAACAGCCGTCGACATTTCCCATAGCCGTGATTTTTCAATTAATTCTACATCCACACTATCCTTGACTTTTATTTGCTCCTGTATATCCACGTCGTTCTCTGCATTTTTCTTCGCTAACTCAAGTAAATCACCTACTTCATTTATTATCTCATCAAGAACAATTGCTCCCGGTCTTAAAATATAAACTCCTGCTTTATATTTTAATTGAGGATGCCCAAGATTACCATCAAGCCAGTTTTTCTCTCCCGGAGAATTGCTTGTATATCCACTTAATTGTTCCAGTTTACCTTCAAACATATAATTGGGAAGCTTAGGTTCAGGAAATTTTTCCTGATAACCGGCAAGAATTAAGGCAATATTTTCATCTGAATCTGTGAGTCTGTGAATCTGGGCAGCCGTCCTCTTGTTTTTTTCTATTTGTAAATTAATATAATCCTGACAAGGTGCGTCAATGTTAAAACCATATTCATGTTTTGCAAATATAGTCAAGTTCCTGCATATCCGTCTGCCTGGATCACTTAATGGACTTGCAAATAAAAGTTGGTTATAGGCAGGGAAATCTCCATAGGATATCTCATGTGATGTTCCATCACCTTCCACCTCAAATATTACAAAATCCTCATTTGACTCTTCGGACGGATGTACTATATAGGCAAATGGATTCTGTATTCCGACAAGGCCACTTTTGTAAGTCTTGGCCATGATTTCAGAAACCTCTGGGGAGGGTTTTCCGTAATGTCCAGACTTGAAGTCAAAAACAGCCAAAGAGTCGTCCGTGTCGGGATGAGCAACCGCCAAATCCATGTCGGGGGCTTCTGCGACAATACCGTGGTTCAAACTTTCACGAGGAAACTTCTTTTCATTAATCAAAAAAGCTACTAAATTATCTCTAAATACATTTGCAAAATCATCATCACTACCTTCACCTACAGAAACTTCTGCTTTTGTCTCCATCCTCCTTCTTAGCTCATCATAATCTGGGAAATCCTCAATCGCAATTTGTTCCAAGTCACCGTTCTCAGATAACCTCTTTATCCCAAACTCATCGCCAGAGCTTAATACCTCCTCTGTAAGGACATACAGTGGAACTCTTAGACGTGTCGCCTTGTCAATCAATTCTGACTTTTCCCGAACGTACAATTTCCCTTCTTTTGTCACATTTGTTTCAATTACAGCAAGCTTCTGTTCACTTTCAGGGTCTTTCAGCGTGACGTCATATAATAATACTCCAGATTCCTGCCTACTTCCCTCTCCTATCATCGAATTATTTCGATAGCCTTTATTTCTCGATAGAAATAGCATAAAATCTTGATGGTATTTCCTTACAGGAACGTTAATATCATCATCAGTTGACGGATGCATCTCAAGGTCAAGCCGCACAACATTCGACAGACCCATGAATTGTTTGTTAGTTGCAAGAATATCGTCAGGCCTCTGCGTAAAGATGAACTTCACTTTCTCTGGCAATTGTGGAATAATTTCTAACCACCATTTCTCAAGAGCCGCCGGCTGTGTAGGACCAGCATCAATTCCAACCACCCTCCGATGTAAATCCCCAAACTCCTCAACTGAATTCGAGAGTCTTTCAAGGATAGATCCCGTATTTAAATATGCTACTAATCCACCAGTCCATTTTCCTATTTCCCGAAGTACATTGTTAGGATTGTCATTAGGTCCTACTCTATAGATTTTGCCGTCAAAGTGGAATTTCTCCTCCTTCTCACCGCGCATCACCATATTCCTCAAAAGGGTGCTTTTTCCGCTTCTCTCTGGCCCGATAATAACAATCGCTTGACCCTTTGGATCTGCAAGCACCTTCTGAAACAAGGCAAGTTCCTTCTCCCAGCGATTTTGTTCCGACATTTCAGCCATTTTTCAGACCTCCTATATAACTGGGATTTCCCAGATAACATTGTATCCCTGCTCGTCTAAAATCAAAAAGCGGGGTACACCATTCTATTCATCTTTTTCCCTGTTTTGGAAATCTCGTCTTGTCTGTTTGATATTATACTCTTATTCGATTGTATAATAAAGGTCAAAAGCTCCTGCGAAACAGCTCTGCGAAGCTGGATTCGGCCAATTATTTACAATTTGCTAACGACCATTCACTAAATACAGCGTTTCTCAGAAGGTAAATGTTACTAATAAAATTGAGAAAAATGAAAGATTTTGGCTTAAATGTCATGATTACACAACTGTTTGTGCCGTGATTTAGTAAGCAGGGGAAGGTTATTGACCGACTTATCTTAATATGTTAAAATAAGTAAAGTTGAAGAATTTGGTTTTGCTTGTATAAGACCTATAATACGGCATCCCGCGTAGTAAATGAGGGGGGCCAGTAAATTTACTATTTATGATCTATTTATTAATTCGGCTGTGGCGAGGGCATCTTGCCCTTGTTCATTTCCACCGGCAAGATGCCGGTGGGACGCAAGGCCGGGACGGCCTCGCCACGTCGTATATCATAAAGCCTGCTGTTGACAACCTAAGATATTAACTAACAAGGAGATATGAAATGCTCAGAGCCGTCGCAATCTTTTCGCTTTGTTTGGTATTGGTTGTATTTTTTGCCGGTCCGGCTTCTGCTCAGCCCGACCCGGGCGACGATCCTAACGAGTACGAAAATCATGATATTTTTACCACGCCGGTAATCAGCGAGTTCATGGCGAGCAACGGCAGCAA
>Ga0299912_10004571_pt1 | contig 11345 bp, 6 predicted proteins | sample RVTome_2_FD_207667 | JGI IMG/M metagenome (GOLD analysis project Ga0299912, IMG submission 207667) | Soil microbial communities from uranium-contaminated site in the Upper Colorado River Basin, Wyoming, United States - RVT95D214 (version 2) ... | reverse complement strand
TGCGACCTTGGCAGGGATGTCCCCGTCCGATGGCCTCAGGATGGTCCCGAAGTACGGGCCCGTGGCCGACATGATCCTCTCGAACTCGATGCTCGTGACCACGTTCTGGTACACGCCGTAGCCGTACTCGGACTTCAGGCGCGCGTTGAACTCGTCGAAGCCCGGCGTGAGTATGATGGACCCGACCTTGATCTCCAGGACCTTGTCCTTCTGGTCGTACTCCACCGCCTTGGCCTTGCACTCCTCAGCGCATATGCCGCAGCCGATGCACCTCTCTGGGTCGATGGCGTAGATCAGCGGGACCGCCTGCGGATACCTGACGTAGATGGCCTTCCGCATCTTCGTGCCCTCGTCGTACTCGTTGGTCCATTCGACCGGGCACTTCTGGGCGCAGCTCCCGCAGCCTGTGCACTTCTTCGGGTCGACGCGGAACGAGTGCTGCTTCACCGTGACGGTGAAGTTGCCCGCCTCGCCATCGACGATGGCTACTTCAGCGTTCGTTATCAGGTCGATGTTGTGGTGTCTCCCTGTCGCGACCAGCTTGGGCGCCATGATGCACATGGCGCAGTCATTCGTGGGGAAGGTCTTGTCGAGCTGGGCCATCGTGCCGCCTATGCTCGGCTGCTTCTCCACTAGGTATACCTTGTATCCGGAATCCGCGAGGTCCAGGGAGGCCTGCATGCCCGCGATGCCCCCTCCCACGACCATGACCGCGCCGATCTTGTCACTCGCAGCCATTACTGCTCACCTCCGATCTCTATGGTTCTGTATGTCGGTGTCAACCCCTCCGGGTGGTCCATCGAAATCATGTTCTTCTGCCTCAGCACGACTATGTGTCTCAGGACCTTGTCCGTTGGGAGTTCCATGATCTTGCCCAATTCCTTGACCGACCGTGGCTTCTCCTTGGACAGCACGAGTATCAGGGACCTCTCATACTCCTCCTTGGCCGCCGCGTCGATCATCCTCTCCAGCTCGGACTTCTCGAGCTTGTTGCCGTAGACGTTTCCCTGCTTCTCCAGGTTGTATTCCTTGCCCACCAGGGCCTTGAGCCTGAATGTCTCGGAGGCGCCGTCCGCCGCGGCGACCTTCGCCATGACAGTGGCGTCCTTCTTGACCTTGCTCGGGCCGAGCTTCTTGACCTGCTCGGTGAAGTCGGTGACGACCTTGGAGAACTTCTCGCCCTCGGACGCGGAGACCCACTCGAGCCTCAGCCTGTCGGGCTCGATGCCCGCGTCCTTCAGCAGCTCCTTCATGAGCCTGAATCGCTTCTCAGTGTGGAAGTTGCCCGTGATGTAGTGGCAGTCGTTCAGGTGGCATCCTCCCAGGATGATGCCGTCTGCGCCCGCCTTGAACAGGTCGAGCACGAGGTGCGCGCTTATCCTGGTCGAGCACATGACCCTGACCGCGCGTATGTTGGTCGGGTATTGGTACCTGCTGACACCGCACAGGTCGGCCCCTGCGTACGAGCACCAGTTGCAGAGGAACCCGATGATCTTGGGCTCCCACTCGCCCTTCGAGGGGGCATCGAGCTCCTTCTTGTCGTGGATCTCGTGGTGCACTACCTCAGTCATCTACTGCACCTCCTCCTCGAGCGCGGCCTTCGCTTCCGCAAGCAGCTGCGCGTCCGTGTAGTTGGTCATCGTTATCGCGCCCTCCGGGCAGGTGGCGCCGCAGCAGCCGCAGCCCTTGCACGCCGCCACTATGACTTCGGACAAGCCCTTGTCGTTCTTTCTCAGAGCGCCGTACGGGCACACCTGGATGCAGGTCCCACAGCCGGAGCACTTGGTCTCGTCCACGATGGATGTGAGCGCCTCGGCCTGCACGTAGCCCTTGGCCATCGGTATCGCGGCCCTCGAGGCCGCCGCCGACGCCTGGCTCGCGCACTCTGTGATGTCCGCGGGCCCTCTGCAGGTGCCGCAGACGTAGATGCCATCGGTCGCGAAGTCGACCGGCCTGAGCTTCACGTGCGCCTCCAGGAAGAACCCCTCCTGGCCCAGGGGCACCTTCAGCTTCTGCGAGAGATCTCCCGCGTCGGGCTGGCCTACCAGCGGCGTCGACAGGATGACCATGTCGACCGGCATCGTCCTCTCCAGCTTCAGGGTCTCGTGGAAATAGGCGATCATGAGCTGGTTGCCCTCCATGTACACCCTCGGGAGGTGGTCGGTCGTGTACCTGACGAACTTGACCCTCTTCTCTCTGGCCTTGTTGTAGGTGAGCTCGTGCTCCACTCCGTAGGCCATGATGTCCCTGTTGAAAACGGTGACCTCGATCTTCTCTGATGGCCCGAGCTTGACCTCCTCGGCTTCGCCCTCCTCGCCGCGGTCCCTGCCGCGCCTCCGTCGCCTGCGATCAAGTATCTCCTCGGGCACCTTCTGCTCGACCGGGACCTTCTCGATGACCGTGCCGGCCGTCTCCATGAGGCCGAGCATGTTCTCGTAGTTGTCCACGATATTGATGGCGTTTTTGATTGCGACGTTGCAGCATATCCTGGAGCAGTATGTCTTGACCTGTCCCCTGGAGCCGGCGCACTGTATGAAGGCGACGTTCTTGAGCTTCGGCAGGGTCTTCTTCTTGCACAGGATCTCAAACTCTGTCAAGGTTACTATGTTCGGGTACTGGTTGTAGCCGTAGAGCCCTTCGGGCACGTACTCGAGCGCGCCAGTGGCAACGACGATCGTCCCCACCTTCGCCTCGAGGTCCTCGGCGCCCTTGGTAGCTATTACTATGTCGTAGTTGCCGATGAACCCCTCGACCTCCTTCAGCGTTGATGTGAGGTGGAGTTTGATGTTCTTGTGCGCCTTGACCTTCTCGATTAAGGGCTTGATCGTGTCCGAAGCGCTTTTCTCTGTCACGTACAGGTTGTTGAGGTTCCTGACGAAGCCTCCCAGCTCCGCATCCCTCTCCACCAGGTGTACTGGGAAGCCCATGTCTGCCAGCGAGAGCGCGGCCGTCATGCCGGACACTCCGCCGCCGATGACCACCGCTGTCGGCTCGACATTGACCTTCTCCTCAACCTGAGCCTCGAGCAGCCTTGCGCGCGCGACGCCCATGCGGATGAGGTCTTTAGCCTTCTTCGTGGCCCTCTCCTTCTCCTTCATGTGCACCCAGGAGCAGTGCTCCCTCAGGTTGACGAATGTGAACAGGTACTTGTTCAGACCTGCTGATTCGCATGTTGCCTGGAACAGAGGCGCGTGCGTCCTCGGCGTGCAGCTCGCCACTATGACCCTGTTCAGGTTGTGCTTCCTGATGCCTTCCCTGATGGCGGTCAGGCCGTCGTCGGCACAAGTGTACAGGTTGTCGGTTGCGTAGACCACGTCTGGCAGGGTCTTCGCGAAATCCGCTACAGATGGCACGTCTACGAAACCACCTATGTTCGTTCCGCAGTGACAGACGAACACTCCGATCCTTGGCTTCTCCGCCGCCTCTCCTTTCTTCTCAGCCATCTGCAATCACACCCCCGCCTGGACCATGGCCTCGACAGCCTTCGCCGCGGCGGCAGAACCCTGCGCCACCGATTCCGGGATATCCGCCGGACCAGCCGCGTAGCCGGCGAGGTACACTCCCGGCACATGCGAAGTCTCGTGGTTGAGTATCCTGTCGCTGGATTCCAGGAAGCCGAACTGGTCCGTCTTGAGGCCCAGCATCTTCGCCACCTCGAGAGTCTCCTTCCTGGGTATGAGGGTGGTCGCGAGTACCACCATGTCGAACTCCTCGGACTGCTGCCTGCCGCCGACGTCGAAGACAACGATGGGGTTGTGATTCTCAGGATTCTCCTGGACCGTGGCATCCGAGTTGATGTACCTGACGCCGTAGTCCCGTTTGGCCCTCTCGATGTACTCCCAGAAACCCTTCGCGCAGGCCCTCATGTCCTTGTAGAATATCGTCGACTCCATGTCGTCGTGGTGCTCCCTTGCCAGCATCGATTCCTTGGTGGAATGCATGCAGCAAACGGCGCAGCAGTAGGGGTGGCCCACCTGTGGATTCCTTGAGCCCACGCACTGTATGAACGCCATCTTCTGGGGGCGCTTCTTGTCGCTCCGTCTCTCTATGTGGCCGTGAGTCGGGCCCGCCGCGTTTATCATGCGCTCGTACTCCATCGCAGTGTAGACGTTCGGATACTTGCCGTAGCCGTACTCGGTGGAGGTCGACGGATCCCAGACGTCGTAGCCGGTGGCGACTATGATCGCTCCGACCTCAATCTCGAGGATCTTGTCCTTCATCTCGTAGTCGATGGCCTCCCTCTTGCAGGCCTTCTTGCAGTTGCCGCACTTGCCTTTGGTGAACATCAGGCAGTGCTCCTTGTCGATGGTCATTACCCTGGGCACGGACTGCATCATGGGCATGTAGATGGCCTTCCTGTTCGCGAGGCCCATTTCGAATTCGCTCGGAACCTTCGACGGGCACTTCTCGAGGCACTCCCCACACCCGGTACACTTGGTCTCGTCCACATACCTGGCCTTCTTGAGGATCTTGACCTTGAAATTGCCGACCTTGCCCTCGACGCTCGCCACTTCCGCATACGTGATGACGTTCGTGTTGGGGTGGCTGAAGCAGTCGGCCATCTTCGGGGCCAGAATGCAAATCGAGCAGTCATTCGTCGGGAAAGTCTTGTCCAGCTGGGACATCCTTCCGCCTATGCTCGGCGTCTTCTCGACCAGATGGACCAAAATCCCCTTGTCCGCGAGGTCCAGAGCCGCCTGAATCCCGGCGATTCCTCCCCCGATCACCATGACATCTTTCGCCATACCCAGACCTCCTATTGAACCTAGTTGGTTACCTCTTCGGTAGCCTCATCCTGGAAATCGTTTCGATACGCTGCCTCTGCCTGTAAGTCTCTCTCAGTCTTATGCGTTTCGTTGAATGGCTGACGGTTGCAGGGGCAGTCACGTTCGCATTTCGTCTTCTGGCAGTCCAGAACCGCGTCACTTCGCAAGGAGACTCTCTACCTCCCCACCCTTCTCGATTTCTGTGACCTTGACCTTGAACGGTTTCTTGCCCTTCAGTGCCTCCCTCGCGAACCGTTGGCAGTTCGGGTACGTGCACGGGGAGCATTTCTTGTCCTTGCACGAAAGCTCTATGAGCACTATCCTCTCACGCGTGTCCTCCGGCTTCGTGATGGGCTTCTTTATCTCAAACATCTTCGTCATTTTCGTTTCGAACGGCACCTTCTTGGGCGTCGTCCTAGCGAACCGCTGGCAGTTCGGGTACGTGCACGGGGAACACTTCTGGTCCTTGCAGGAGAGCTCCACCAGGAGGTACCTGTCCTCCGCCTTTTCCTGTGCTTTTGCTTGTGGGTTCATCTTATCCCGTATCCATGTTATTCGAGCGCGTCTGCGATGACCACGCTCAGATCTTTGATCGGTATGTCGATCTGCTCCTTGGGCACCTGGGTCTTGTTCTCAAGGACGCAGCTCAGGTGTATCAGGCACTTGTAGCACCCCGTCACGAGGCACTCGGCGCCTGTCCTCTTCGCCTCCTTCAGCCTCTCGGTCTGCATCTTCCTCGATGTCTCGTCACACGTGGCCCACGCACTCACGCCGCAGCACACGGCCTTGTCCCTGGTGTTCTCCATCTCTGCTATCTCCACGTCGGCGGCCTTGAGGGCGTTCCTGGGCGGGTCGTATATCCCGAGGTGTCTCCCGAGCCTGCACGAGTCCTGGAAGGTCATCTTCTTGGGGTTCTTCTTGAACTTCAGCTTGCCCTCCTGGATCAGGTCTTCCGCGAGCTCGGAGATGTGCTGCATCTCGAAGTCGAAGTCGCCTAGGATGTCCTGGTAGTCCAGGTTGAATGTGCGCAAGCACTCAGGGCACGAGAACACGACCTTCTTGGCCCCCGAGGCCTTGATGAGGTCGACGTTCTTCTTCATCAGCTTCCTGAGGCTCGCCTCGTCCCCCGTCCAGTTGAGGTCGTGTCCGCAGCATACCTCGTTCGTGCTGACGACCGGGGTAATGCCAGCCCTGTTCATTATCTTTACTGCAGCCTGGGGTATGCCAGCAAGGTTGAGATTCCGCTCCCTGAATACCGCGTCGAAATACGAGACGCAGCCCGTGAAGTAGAACACGTCCCCCTTCTCCGCGACCTTGAGCTCGGGCTTGAGCCACCCGAGCCGGTTCTGCTTCAGCTCGCTCATCGCCTGAACTCTCATGACCGAGTGCATCAGACCTCCTTGGGAGCACACGGGCAGGTTGTCGAACTCGACAGCCTCGTTTCTCATGCCCCTTATGAAGCCCGAATAATCGACCTTGTACGGGCACATGGAGTTGCACTGCTCACAAGTGGTGCAGGTCCAGACATCCCTGTTGCTCTGGACGTTCTCGACCAGCCCCTCGGTGGCCTTGAGGACCACGGTCCTGGGGGCGAAGTTGGGGTTGTACTTTGCCACTGGACATACCGTGGTGCACTTCCCGCACTCGACGCAGTCGAAGGCCCCTGTGTCCTCCACGATCCTGTCCATCTTGGCCTTGATGGTGGCCGGGTCGCCCTTCTTCTTCGGAGGAGGCTTCGGGAGCGGGTTCGGGCCGAGCTTCCTGATCTGCTCCGTGAAGTCGGTCATGGTCTTCGCGAACTTCTGGCCCTCGGACGCGGAGACCCATTCGAGCTTCATGCGCTTCCTGCTGAGCCCGAGGATGTCGAGGACCTCCTCGGTCATCTTCATTCTCTTCTCGGCCTCGACGTTTCCCGAGATGTAGTGGCAGTCGCCGATGTGGCAGCCCGTGACGAGCACTCCGTCGGCGCCCTTCTCGAGCGCGCGGAGGATGAAGTACGGCTCCACCCTGCCGGAGCACATTACCCTGATGATCCTCGCGTTCGGAGGATACTGCAGCCTCGACACGCCCGCGAGGTCTGCGCCAGCGTAGGAGCACCAGTTGCAGCAGAAGGCGACTATGCGGGGGTCGAACTTCTGGTCCGTCACGCCTTCACCTCCTGCTTCACGGGTTCCTTGTTGAGGCACGCATCGAGTATGGTCAGCAGCTGTTGGGTCTTGAAATGCTTCGAGTCGATTGCCCTCGAGCAGCACGCGACCACGCACGCCCCGCAACCTTTGCAGAGCGCCTCGTTTATCTTGGATTTGAAAACCCCTGGAGAGACCTCAGCGATGTTCGGGGCGCCGTACTCGCAGACATCTTCGCACCTGCCACAGGCGATGCACTTCTCTTGGTCGACAAAGCTCACGACGCCCTCGGCCTCGATGAAGTCCTTGGAGAGGACAGTGTTCGCCCTTGCGGCCGCTGCCAGGGCCTGAGCCACGCTCTCGCCGATGAGCCTAGGCGAGTGCGCCAGGCCGCACAGGAAGATGCCATCCGTGGCGAAGTCCACTGGCCTGAGCTTCATGTGGGCTTCGAGGAAGAACCCTTCCTTCGTGCGCGGAACCTTGAGCAGCTGGGCCAGCTCTTTGTTGTCTGGATTCGGGTGGACTGCCGCGTTGAGCACGAGGTAGTCCGCATCGATGGAGACAGACTCCTCGATGAACGCCTCCTCCACCTCGACGATTAGCTTCTCGCCTTCCGCGCGCACCTTCGGCGGGTCCTCTGGATCGTATCTGAGGAAGGTCACTCCGAGCTTGGCGGCCTCGTTGTAGTAATCCTCAGCGAAGCCGTAAGTCCTGATGTCCCTGTAGAGCACGAACACGCTCGTCTCGGGGTGCTCCTTCTTTATCCTGACAGCGTTTGCCATGGCCGTCTGGCAGCATATCCTGGAGCAGTTGGGGTGCTCGTCGTTCCTCGAGCCGACGCACTGTATGATCGCTACGTTCCTGGCCTTGAAATCTCCCTTCGCCAGCATCGCGCCGAGCCGGGACTGCCTTATGACCTTGGGATGCAGGCCGAACATATACTCTGTTGGCGAGTATTCGATGCCGCCGGTCGCGACGATGATCGTTCCGTGTTTGACCTTCTCGCCGCTCTTGAGGGTCGACTCGAAGTTGCCTATGAATCCCTTGAGCTCGGTCAGCTGGTCGCCAAGGTGCAGCTTGATGTTCTCGTGGGCCGAGACGGCCTCCGTGAGATCCTTGAGGGTCTGTTGCGGATCGACCCCTCCGAGCGTTCTATGGTGGATGTTCCTGAGATGGCCGCCCAGTTCCTTGTCCTTCTCAACGAGGTGGGCCGTGTAGCCAGATTCAGCCACAGCAATGGCCGCGGTCATCCCGCTCAGGCCACCGCCTAGAACGAGGGCGACAGGTGTGACTGGTATCTTGGGCTGCGGCAAAGCCTCGAGCGTCGAGGCCTTAGCCACAGCCATGCGCACGAGGTCCTTGGCCTTCTCCGTGGCCTTCTCGGGCTCGTTCTTGTGCACCCACGAGCACTGGTCCCTTATGTTGGCCATCTCGAACAGGTACTTGTTGAGGCCCGCCTCCCTGACTGTGTTCTGGAAGAGCGGCTCGTGGGTCCTTGGCGTGCAACTCGCAACCACGACCTTGTTCAGGTCGTGCTTCTCCACAATCTCCTTGATGCGCTTCTGCGCGTCCTCGGAGCAGGCGTATATCATCTGGTCCGCGAACACGACCCCGGGCAGCTTGGATGCGTACTCTGCGACCTCAGGGACCTTGACCACTGAGCCGATGTTGATGCCACAGTGGCACACGAACACGCCTATCCGCGGCTCCTTTTTGGAGACATCCTTCTCAGGGGGGAACTCCTTCTTCGTCACGAGCTTGCCCCTCTCCTTCCAAAGGATCGCCGTGGCCCTGCCAGCCGCTCCGCTGGCCTGGGCCACCGAGTCGGGGATGTCCTTCGGGCCGGAGAGCGCCCCGCAAACGAAAATTCCCGGCACCGAAGTCTCCACTGGGGACAGGTCGTCCGTCTCGCAGAATCCGTACTTGTTCAGTTGCACGCCGAGCGTCTTGGCCAGCTCGGCCATCGATTCCGGCGGCCTTGCCCCTGCGGACAGGACCACCATGTCGAAGACCCCTTCCATGATGTCGCTGCCTTCGTGATAGATGAGCCTGAGGTTCTTCGTGGCTTCGTCCTCTTGCACCTTAGGGATCCTGTTGTTCCTGTAGATCCTGACGCCGTACTCGTCCTCGGCCCTTGTCAGGTATTCCTCGAACTCCTTCCCGAAGGTCCTGGTATCCATGAAGAAGATCGTCGTCTTGAGACCAGGTGAGTGCTCCTGGGCGATGACCGCTTCCTTGAGCGCGGCCATGCAGCAGTATGACGAGCAGTAGGTGTTGCCTATCTGAGCGTCCCTGGAACCGATGCACTGGATGAACGCGATGCTCTTCGGCGTCTTCTCGTCAGATGGCCTGACGATGTGTCCCTCGGTGGGACCAGACGCGCTCAGCATCCTTTCGAACTCGATGTTGGTCAGAACGTTCGGGTAGACCTTGTGCCCGTACTCGGACTTGGTCGACGCGTTGAAGACGTCGTATCCGGATGCGAGGACCACCGCCCCGACATTGAGCTCAACCACCTCGTCCTTCATCTGGTGGTCGATCGCCTTGGCCTCGCAGGCCTTCACGCAGAGAAGGCACTTGCCGGTCTTGAAGTGGAGACATTTCTCCTTGTCTATGGTGTACTTCAGAGGAACGGCCTGGGGGAACGGGACGTAGATCGCCCTCCTCTTGGCGAGGGCAACGTCGAACTCGTTGTCCACCTTGACTGGGCATACGGCTGCGCACGCGCCACATCCGACGCATTTGTCCTCGTGGACGAATTTGGCCTTCCTCCTCACCTTGACCTTGAAGTCCCCGGCAGATCCCGAGATGCCCTCGACCTCTGCGAAGCTGATGAGCTCGATGTTCTCGTGCCTGTTGACAGCGACCATCTTCGGAGATATGATACACATCGAGCAGTCGTTGGTGGGGAAGGTCTTGTCCAGCTGCGCCATCCTGCCGCCTACGCTGGAGCTGCTCTCCACCATGTAGACCTTGAATCCAGAATCCGCGAGGTCCAGGGACGCCTGCATGGCTGCTGGTCCACCGCCCACGACAAGGGCCGCACCGACAACCTTCTTATCCGCCATTGGATCCCTCCGGTTTCGTCAGAACGCTCAGCGGGCGCGCTGTGCTGCAGGAGCTGCTAGAAAAAGACATCTGGTATGCGCGGAGCGCTGTGTCCTTCTCTTGCGGCGCGGGTGCGGTCATTGTCCACCTCCCTTCGTGCAGGCTAGACGTGCCTCGACCGGCCCGAGTGACCCCGCGAAAGGACGCCGATTTCGGCAATCTGGCGCATCCACTCGGTCCATTGATTGGTCTGACGATTGCTGATATAAAACCCCCATTTATATAGGTTTCGTCATGCTACTTTCGAAAAGCGATGCCTTAACAGCGTCAATCATCAGAGCCCTCCGCAAGTTTGTAGACTATCTTACAATTATCCCCCTCGAATATCGAAATTTGATTAAATTCCGTTTTTCGAACCCGTCATTTGCACGGGCGAGATAGTCGAATAGGGGCCGGGGGGCCTGGGCCTGTGGAAGTGGCCAATCCATCCTGGGACTCGGCGCTGCTAGACGTGGTGGGGAATCTGCCAATCGTTAATGAAAGTATCGCGCACACACGCGTCGTTCATGCCATCAATCTGGTTCCTTGTCAGCAGGGTTGGCCACCAACCATCTTTCGAGTTGGCTCAAGTCGAGATTCGTTGCCATTCAAGGTGAGGGGACCCGGAATGATCTCACTTCTTGCGGTACCGGTACGATATGTGGCAGCTGCCCTCTCTTGAGACCATGCATGGCCCGATCGGGCTGCTGGGCGTGCACTTCGTGCCGAACAGGGGGCATTCCTCGCTCGTGAGGATGCCGCGCAGCATCTCGCCGCATCTGCACCCCTTCGCCTCGCCATAGTCCTTCTCGTTCACGGGTGCCAGGATGTCCTCGTATCGCTTACGTGCGTCATGGTCCGAGAGGCTCCTCCTGATGGACAGGCCGCTCCCCTTGATGACGGGGAAGCCGCGCCATACCGAATCTGAAGTCTGAAAGGCTTGTTTCATGGCTTTGATCGCGACCGGGTTCCCGTCGTCGTGAACGACTCGCGAGTACTCGTTCTCCACCTCCGCCCGTCCGTCCTTGACCTGACGAGCCAGCATGTAGACTCCCATCATCAGGTCCAGCGGCTCGAACCCTGCGACAACCTGTGGTATGTGGTACTTGTCGGCTAGGAATCTGTATGGCTTGGTGCCTATGATGGTGCTCACGTGCCCAGGTTGGATCATGCCATCCAGCCGTATTTCGCCCATGTTGGAGATGGCCTCCAATGCCGGTGGGACGATCCTGTGGCAGCTCAGGACTGAGAAGTTCGGCGGCGGATTCGAGAGGAGCGCGGAGGCCGTCGTTGGCGCTGTCGTCTCGAAGCCGATGCCCATGAACACGACCTCCTTTTTGGTCCTTCGAGCAAGGTTCACCGCGTC
>Ga0299912_10004569_pt1 | contig 11350 bp, 7 predicted proteins | sample RVTome_2_FD_207667 | JGI IMG/M metagenome (GOLD analysis project Ga0299912, IMG submission 207667) | Soil microbial communities from uranium-contaminated site in the Upper Colorado River Basin, Wyoming, United States - RVT95D214 (version 2) ... | reverse complement strand
GCCGTCGAGCGTTTCCGGTAGCGTGGTGAGTTCGAAGTAGTGGGTGGCGAACAGGGTGAAGGCGCGCACCTCGTGGGCGAGTTGTTCGGCGCAGGCCCAGGCGAGCGAGAGGCCGTCGAAGGTGCTGGTACCGCGGCCCACCTCGTCCATCAACACCAGGCTGTGCTCGGTGGCGTTGTGGAGGATGTTCGCGGTCTCGGTCATTTCCACCATGAAGGTGGAGCGCCCTCCCGCCAAATCGTCCGAGGCGCCGATGCGGGTGAAGATGCGGTCGAAGGGGCCGAGCACGGCGCGCTTGGCGGGCACGAAACTGCCGACGTGGGCGAGCAGGGTGATCAGCGCCGTCTGGCGCATGTAGGTGGATTTGCCGCCCATGTTGGGGCCGGTGATGATCAACATGCGGCGGCTCGCGTCGAAGCGCACGTCGTTGGGGATGAAGGGTTCCGTGCTCACCTGTTCCACTACCGGATGGCGGCCGCCCTCGATGAGCAGTCCCGGCGTGGCCACTAATTCCGGTTGGCACAGATCGAGGCTGTCGGCGCGCTCCGCGAAATTGGCGAGCGCATCCAGTTCGGCGAGCGCACCCGCGGAATCTTGTAAGGCGGGAAGTGGCTCCGCCAGCATGTCGAACAGTTCGTCGTACAAGGCCTTCTCTCGCGCCAGGGCGCGTTCGGCGGCGGACAGCGCCTTGTCCTCGAAGGCCTTGAGTTCCGGGGTGATGTAGCGTTCCGCGCCGGTCAGGGTTTGGCGGCGGATGTAGTCGGGCGGGGCTTTGTCCGCCTGGCCGCGAGAAATCTCGATGTAATAACCGTGTACGCGGTTGTAGGCCACCTTGAGGTTGTGGATGCCTGTGCGCGCCCGTTCTCTCGTCTCCATGTCTAACAGGAACTGGCCGGCATCGGTCCTGATGGCGCGCAGCTCATCCAACTCGGCATCAAAGCCGGGTGCGATGACGCCGCCGTCGCGGATCAACATGGGCGGCGTCTCGATGATGGCGCGCTCTAGCAGCTCGTGGAGTTGCGGATATTCGCCCAGGCGGCCGTGAAGCGTTTCCAGCAGCGCGCAATCTTGGCCGCTGAAAATACCCGTGAGCGCGCTGCGAAGTTGAGGCAGCAGGCCGAGGCTGTCGCGCAGTTGCGCGAAATCGCGCGGCCGCGCGCTGCGCAGTGCGACGCGGGCGAGAATGCGCTCAATGTCGCCGGTGCGGCGCAGACTCTCTTCCAGTTCCTCAAACCTGCGGCCGTCGAGCAGCACGGCCACGGCCTGATGGCGCTGCGCCAGTTGTGCGTGATCCGCCAGCGGGCGGTTGAGCCAGCGGCGCAGCAGGCGGCTGCCCATCGGGGTGCTGGTGTGGTCCATGACCCAGGCCAGGGTGTGTTCGCGCCCGCCCGCGAGGTTGGTCTCTAACTCTAAGTTGCGGCGGCTGGCGGCGTCGAGCACGATGCTGTCTTCGCGCCGTTCGACGCGCAGGCCGCGGATGTGGGGCAGCGCGGCGCGCTGGGTGTCTTTGACGTATTGCAGCAGGCAACCAGCAGCAGCGACGGCGAGCGTCAGCGGCTCGCAGCCGAAGCCGGACAGATCGCGGGTGCCGAATTGTTGGGTGAGAAGGCGCCGCGCCGCGTCGAGTTCGAAATACCACGGCGGCTGGCGGCGCAGGCCGGGGCGCTCGAAGGTGCGGGCGAGTGGCCCGTCTTCGTCGAGCAGCAACTCGGCCGGATGAAGCCGTTCGATCTCGCCGCGCAGGGCCTCGATGTCCGCGACCTCCAGCACCGTGAAGCGGCCGCTGGTCACATCCAGGGCGCCGATGCCGTGGCGCTCGCCGTCGCTGTGCACCGCCACCACCAGGTTGTCGCGGCGCTCTTCCAGCAGCGCCTCGTCGGTGACCGTGCCCGGCGTGACGATGCGCGTCACCTTGCGTTCCACCGGCCCTTTACTCGCGGCCGGGTCGCCGATCTGTTCGCAAATGGCCACCGATTCCCCGAGCTTAACCAGCCGCGCCAGGTAGCCGTCCGCCGCGTGATAGGGCACCCCGGCCATGGGAATCGACTCGCCCGCGGACTTGCCGCGCGCCGTGAGGGTGATGTCGAGCAGCGCCGCCGCCTTGCGCGCGTCGTCGTAAAACAGCTCGTAGAAATCCCCCATGCGGTAGAACAGGAGGGTGTTGGGATGCTCCGCCTTGATGCGCAGGTACTGCTGCATCATGGGGGTGTGTTGCGCGGGGAGGTCTTCCATTTTCGACATCGCGGAATTCTATCGGATTCCCGGGGTGGTGGACCAGCGACGGGCTCGGCAGACCACACGGGTAGCGACCTCATTTTTGTTGTGCATATTTCCTTTGATTCGAGTGATTCCTTTCCTACACTGCTGATCCGGGTCAAATTGAAACTAAGGGGAGGGAAAAATGCGTATTGGAATGGTCATTCTCGGAAGTGTTGTTTTGCTGGGGTTGCAGGCCTGCGGCGGGGGTGGCGGTGGCGGGGTAGATGATCCGGCCCCGGCGCAAGGCAGCTCGTCTTCGAGTTCGGGATCGACCGCGGTCTTTACCGATAACGGCGCGACCTATGCGGTTACACCCGGCGCCGCAGCAGGTGGCGGCGGGGGCGCCGGCGCCTCCGTCAAACTGCTGACTTTGCCGAACACCGGGACGGCGGTGGGTGTGGTCACTCAAACGCAGGTCGAGGCAGTGGATATCACCACGTCGCTCACGGGCGTTAGCGGCACGGCCATCGATCCCGCGCACGATGTCGGGCTTGCGTACAACTACAATGAAGACATGATTTCCTTCTTCCGGCTTTCCACGCGCACTGAAACCGCAACGCATGATCTCTCAAGCGCTAACATGATCGACTTCAGCGGTGGCGGCGGTTACGTCGTCGGTGCCGTGATGAACGCCCGCAATCAGATCGCAATCATCGCCACCGCGGATGGCTTCGAAGTCATCGATTACTCCAACCCAAGTGCGCCGACGAAATTGCGCGAAATAGCCTCGGTGGCCGTGGCGGGCGCCGACGGCGTCGAGATCAACGAAAACTTCGGCTTCCATCCGGCGCTGTCTATCGGCGGCGCGAGCTACGACATGATCCTCAGCGGCGGGAAATACTACTTTGATTCAAACGGCAACTCGCTGGAATTGGTCGATGCCAATACCGGCGCCATTTTCCGGCCCGATACAGCCACCTTGGCGTTGTTTACCCATGAGGACTATATCGATGCCATTTCGGTGGATACCAATTACCATGTGGCCGTGATGGCAACCGAGTTTAGTGATCAACAAATGCTGGTGAATCTCAACCAGCTTACCCTCAATGCTACCGATGGCACGTTCACCCTGCCGGCTGCGGCGGTGAGTGTCATTGCGACCTCGGGCTTTGAAATGACGAATATCGCCGTCGAGAGCGAGAAGCATTTGGTGATGATGGCGGCGGGATTCGGAGGCGACACGCTCTTGGTGGCCGAATTGGAAAATCCGTCGGTTGCCTTGGGATTCAAACGCATCACCAGCGCCACGGTGGGGATGCCGGCCGATGATGATGATCAGGGTAATCCCGTGTATTGGTCCGGTGGACTTGATCCCCATGGCGCCGGCGCCTACCTGACGCCTTCCGATCATCCGACCAAACCCAGCACCGCCATGGGCTTGTGGGTCAGTGAATGCGGCGACCATATTGCGATCATCGATTTGGAGAAAGTGCTTAGCGGGCAACTGGCCGCGGCGGCTGTGGGGGGTGATTACGATCCCATCACCGCTCCCCTCAAGGACATTGTCTATTTCGCCGTTCCCGGGGCAACCAGCACCTGTTATTTAGAGATGTAGACTAAACACCGGCAAGCAAAAATGGGCGGCTCAACCGCCCATTTTTTTCTCCCGAAATATTCCCAATTTGTCTTTAAGGTTTTTGCGCTGGGCGCCGATGGTAAGGAGTCGAGAGACATCGGCCCTGAAACACAGCGCGCGCGATGCTCCTCCGTATCCATAGATGGAGGCTAACCATGAATATCAAGAACAACGCCAAATTCCTTATCGCCTTGCTGTTATTGCTGTTTACGGCCGCTCATGCCGCCGACGATCCTCCAACGCCGACGACGCTCAGCGGCGGCAAGATCATCTCGGCCGACGAGGCTAAGGCCATGGCCGACAAGGCCGCGTTCTTCGATATGCGCAAGGCCTTGAGTTATGGCAAGGGCCATCTGCCGGGCGCCACGCCATTGCCTTATGGCCAGAAGAGCGAAAAGTCCGCCGGCTTCGATGCGACCCAGGACAAGTTCGATCTATCGCAACTGCCCCAGGACAAATCCTCGGCCGTGGTTTTTTACAGCGACGGCCCGGCGGGCTGGAAATCCTACAAGGCCGCGGTGGTGGCGGTTCGTTCCGGCTATACCAACGTGATGTGGTTTCGCGGCGGATCGACGGAATGGGAAAGCAAAGGGTTCGCGCTGGAGCAGTAGTCGCCTAACCGGGAGTCGAGAATGAATCTGAATCTGACCATTGCGCGGCGCCTGCAAGTTGTCGGCGCGGTGTTGTTGATCTTCATCACCGCGCTCGCCTGGGTGGTGTGGAGCAGTTTTGTCGACGTCAACCACGGGCAGCACGTCGCGCTCACCATGCAAAAGGGTGCTGCGCAGTTGCAACTCATGATGCGTGGGCTGAACGAGTCCGCCATGACCCAGGGCGCGAGCGGATCGGTCACGATGGCGAGAAACGCCATTGAGGATTTTTCGCAGCTGCACGAGGAATTGCTCCCGCTGACGGACGACAACCCGGAGCTGCATGATTTCTTGAGCGGCGAATGGCACGCGCGCTGGAAGGAGACCCGGCCGGGCGTCGAGAAGTTTCTGAGCGGAAGTGATTCGATCGATTTCGAGGACACCAAACAAATGGTGGCGTTCGGCAAGCTGAGCGCAAGTGCCGGCAAGCTCGCCGATGAGTTGAGTGAGCGCGCCGAGCAGCTCAGCGTGGCCACGATCGGCAGCGTGACGAAACGCATCGCCATCGGCGCCGCCTTCATTCTCATCACCTTCGCCGTCGTCGGCATCGCGCTCGCCAAGAGCATTACCGGCCCGCTGGGGCGCATGAAGGATTTTGTCGTCGAGGTGGAGCGCAGTTCCAACCTCACCGCCCGCATCCACTGGGACGGCCGGGACGAGTTGGGCGAGATCGCCGCGGCCCTCAATTCCATGTTAGGGAAGTTCCATGGAATTCTGCAAAACGTCTCACGCGACATGAACGAACTCAGCGGCAAGGCGCGCGGCGTGCGCGAAGCGTCTGACCGCACCTCGCAGAACATCGGCGATCAGCAGCGGGCGACGGAACACATCGCCGCCGCCATGAACGAGATGACGACCAGCGTTCAGGACATCTCCCGCAATGCGGCCTCTGCCGCCGCCACGGTGGATCAGGCGCGCGTCGACTCGGATGCCACCCGGCTCTCGGTGGACAACGCAGCGCAGGCCACCAGCGACCTGGCCGGCAAGGTGCAACATGCTGCTGACGTGGTCAAAGAACTCAATTCAAAGGCCGAGAAGATCGGCCAGGTTCTGGACGTCATCCGCGGCATCGCCGATCAAACCAACCTCCTTGCCCTCAACGCCGCCATCGAAGCGGCCCGCGCCGGTGAACAGGGGCGCGGTTTTGCGGTCGTCGCCGACGAAGTGCGCACGTTGGCGAATCGCACCCAGGGTTCCACCAAAGAGATTCAGGAAATCATTTCGGAATTGCAGAGCGGCGTGGAAAGCGCCGCCCACGTCATGGACGACGGCAGGCAGCAAGCGGCGGAATGCGTCAAGCAAACCGCTCATGCCGTCGATGCGCTGGGCAGCGTCATGTCCGCCATCGGGGTCATCACGGATATCAGCGCGCAGATCGCCGCCGCTACGGAACAGCAAACGATCACCACGGAAGAGATGAATAGAAACCTGAACCAGATCAGCTCTGCCGCCGATGACTGCGCCGCCCGCTCCCGCGAAACCGCCGCCGCTAACAGCGATATTGAAGGCCTCACCTTGGAGGCGGTGCGCGCCGTCAATCAGTTCCGGCTGTAGAAAAGCAGTGACGAGTTTCTAGGGGTGTGACGATTGTTGCTGGGTGGTCATCTGGTAGCGTGTGCCATGCGCACGTAAAGCATCGATAATGCCGAGAGGTTTTACGTGCGCATGGCGCACGCTACAAAACTCCGCGGAAGAATAAAAAAACCGGGGATATCGCCCAACGATATCCCCGGTTTTTTTATTCGTAATAAATCGTTAAGAGGGTGTTCCTTCGGCGCGGTTGTGCAATGCCCCGAGCAGGCCTTTCAACAGGTTGATCGGCGTCGGCGGGCAGCCGGGAATTTTCGCGTCCACGGGGATGACGTTTTCCACGGCGCCACAACTCGCGTAGGAGATGCCGAACTCGCCGCCATCGCAGGCGCAGGTGCCGGCGGCGATCACCAGCTTGGGCGCGGGAGTGGCGCGCCAAGTGCGGCGCAGGGCGGTTTCCATGTGGCGCGATACGGGACCGGTGACCAGCAACGCGTCGGCGTGGCGTGGCGAGGCGACGAAATGCACGCCGAAGCGCTCCACGTCGTAGTAGGGATTGTTGATGGCGTGGATCTCCAGCTCGCAGCCGTTGCAGGAACCGGCGTCCACCTGGCGGATAGCGAGACTGCGGCCGAAGCGTGCGTCGATGGCGCGCTTGAGTTCGATGCCGAGGCGTTGCAGCTCGGCATCGTCGATCGCGGGCCGTGCCTCGGTGACGATGCCGGTTTTTAGAGACTGTTTGAGTATGCGGAACATGTGCGGCTCCTAACTATAAATCTTCGCCCGAGTACGAGCCGTTGACCGACTTGTTGCACACGGGGAAGTCGGGGACGATGTTGCCGTGGATGAGCCGTTCCAGCGTGGGCCAGGTGAACCAGCTCGGGTCTCGCGGGAAGTAGCGGGCGATGCGGCCGTCGGCGTCGAAGCGCACGAAGGCGAGGATTTCGCCGCGCCAGCCGTCGACGATGCCGAGCCCGGCGGACCACGCGGGTGGTGCGGGCAGCGGCGCGAGGATGTCACCGTCGGGCAGCGTGTCGAGTAGGCGGTCGAGCAGCACGAGGCTGGTGCGGATCTCCTCCATGCGCACCCGCACCCGCGCAGCCACGTCGCCTTCTTTCTGCACGGGCACTTCGATGTGCAAGGCGTCGTAAGGCGCGTAGGGGCTGTCGCGGCGCACGTCGAAAGCCAGGCCGCTGGCCTTGCCGACGTAGCCGGTGCAGCCCAGCGCGCGGGCGTTTTCCTGGGACAGGTATCCAGCGGTAAGTAGTCGGTCGTCGAGTGAAGGGTGGTCGTCGATGACGTTGAACACGGGCTCGATTTCGCAGCGCAGGGCATCGTGGTCCGCGCGCAGTGTTTCTATCGCCGCGTCAGTCAGGTCGTGCGTCACGCCACCGGGCACCACGGCGTCCATCATGAAACGGTGGCCGAACAGCGCATGACTGCGCCGTTGCCATTGTTCGCGCAAGCGCGCGCACTGCACGTGGGCGAAGCTGAAGGCCACGTCATTGCAGACGGCGCCGATGTCGCCCAGGTGATTGGCGATGCGCTCGCGCTCGCACATCAACGCGCGCAAGTGCAAGGCGCGCGGCGGCACGCTGGCAACGCAAGTACGCTCGATGGCCTGGCAGGCGGCCCAGGCGTGCGCGACGGTGGAATCGCCCGAGACGCGGCCCGCGAGCCGTGTGAGTCCCGCAGCATCGCGGCCCACGGCGATCTTCTCGATGCCCTTGTGCACGTAGCCGAGGCGTTCCTCCAGACGCAGTACTTCCTCGCCCACGGCGTGAAAGCGGAAGTGGCCGGGCTCGATGATGCCGGCGTGCACCGGGCCGACGGGGATCTCGTAGACGCCGCTGCCCTGGATGCGCGTGAAGGGGTAATCGGCGTCGGCAGGGGCGCGTTTGGGAGCATGCCCGGCGACGGGGAAGTCGCCGCGCAACGGATAGTCGCCCTCGGCCCAGGCCTGGTGGCGCGTCCAGCGGCGCTCGTCCGGGTGATCGAGAAAGGCGATGCCGGCCATGTCTTGCAGGTGGCGCTCCAGGCGATCGACGCCCGGATAGTAGGGCGTGTGCGAGGCCACCACGGGTTGGCTCAAAGGCACGCGCGTTTCTAACAGCAGATAGTCTCCCCGATATTCCAGGCAGGCGCGCACGGTCATACGGTCGGCGCCGGGGTCGGCCCATACACCGGCGTGGCGGCAGCCCTGCGCCGCCGCCGCTTTGCCCGCGGCGCCCCAGTCTTCGGGGTCCAGCACCAGACGGTGTACGGGGGGCACGGTCTGCGGCAGATCGGCGTGCACGACTATGTGCTCGCCCTCCAGGCGGGCCAGAAAATCCGGCAGCCAGTCGAAGCCGCTCATAACAAATGCGCCCCCGTGATGAGTTCGGTGGCCCGGTCCAGCCAGCGGGCGAGAAAGCCGGGGATCGACAGCCCCAGCCACAGCACCAGGCCGAGATGAATGGCGACGGGCAGCATGTTGGCCTGCACCGGTTTTTGGCCCGCGGGCGCCACACCGTAAACCATGGGATGCAGATGGCGGAACAGTCCGGCGAAGGCCACCACCAGGCCGGTGAGCAGGGCCACGGTGAGCCAGGGTTGCGCCTGCATGGTGGCGGTGAGCAGCAGGAATTCGCTGGTGAACACGCCGAAGGGCGGGAAGCCGGCGATGGCCGCCACGCCGATGAGCAGCGACCAGCCGACCACGGGCTGGGTGCGGATCAGGCCGCGGATGCGTTCGATGGACTGGGTGCCGGCGATGTGCGCGGCGTGGCCCACGGTAATGAAGATCGCGGATTTAGTGAGCGAGTGCACCAGCATGTGCAGCAGCGCGCCGAAGGTGGCGAGCGGTCCGCCGAGGCCGAAGGCGAAGGTCATCAGCCCCATGTGCTCTATCGACGAATAGCTGAACATGCGCTTGATGTCGCGCTGGCGGTGCAGGAACAGCCCCGCCACCAGGAACGACACCAGTCCGAAACCCATGAGCAGATGACCAGCCAGGTGTGGTGTATCGGTGGCGGCGAGCGAGCCGTCCACCAGCATCTTCAAGCGCACCACTGCGTACAGCGCAACGTTAAGTAGCAACCCCGAGAGCACCGCCGACATGGGCGTGGGGCCTTCGGAGTGCGCGTCCGGCAGCCATTGGTGCATGGGCACCAAGCCGACCTTGGTGCCGTAGCCCACCAGCAGGAACACGAAGGCGAGGCTCATCACTGCCGGTTCCAGTCTGGCCGAGTGCTGATACAGGATGCTCCAGGTCAGCCCCGCGTCGGGGTCGGTGATCACGTGCTGCGCGGCGAAGTAGGCCAGCACCGTGCCGAACAGCGCGAGCGCGATGCCCACGCCGCAAAGGATGAAATATTTCCACGCCGCCTCGATGGCCTCGGGCGTGCGGTAGAGCGAGACGAGCAGCACCGTCGCCAACGTCGCGCCTTCCACCGCCACCCACAACACGCCGAGGTTGTCGGTGGTGAGCGCGAGCAGCATGGTGAACATGAAGGCCTGGTACATGGCGTGATAGACGCGCATGCCGCGCTCGCTGGTCAGGCCGGTGTCGCAGACGTGGCGCATGTAGGGCCGGGAGAAGATAGATGTGGTTAGGCCGACGAAGGTGGTGAGCACTACCAGATAAACGTTGAAGTCGTCGACGCGGAAGCTGTAACCGGCCACCTCGGCCCCGGCCGCGACGTTCCAGGCCAACGTGCTTGCAGCGCCGAACGAGATTGCCGCGATCATGACGTTGATCCAGCCCGCCACCGCGAGCGGCCACGCCAGCGAGAGCAATAAAGCCCCGGTCACCGGCGCGAGCAGCGTGAGCAGCAGCGCGGTCACTTCTTTTCCTCCGTGGATTCGGTGAGGCGGTTCAGGCGGTCCACGTCCAGCGAGTCGATGCTTTCGCGGATTTGAAAAAAGAACACGCCGAACAGCACCATCGCCACCAGCACGTCGAAGGCCACGCCCAGCTCCACCACCAGCGGCATGCCGGCGGTGGCGGACACCGCGGCCAGGAATAGGCCGTTTTCCATCGACATGAAGCCGAGCACCTGCACCACCGCCTGCTGGCGGAACACCATCATCAACAGGCCGATGAGCACCACCGCGAGGCTGATGGCAATGATGTTGCGAGTAAAGAGCAGCTCCTCGCGCACCACGGGCAGCACCAGCCAATAACTGAAAATCACCAGCGCCACGGCGGCCATGATCACCAGCGCCGGGCGGCGCAGCGACTCCACGTGCCGCGTAAGCAGAAGGCGGCGCGTCATGCGGTGCAGCATCCACGGGATCAGCAGCGCCTTGAGCGCCAGCGTCAACAGCGCCGAGAAGTACAGGTGGTGCGAATTGCTGGTAGCCGCCACTACCGTCGTCACCGCCGCGACCAGCGCGCCCTGCCAGGCGAAGGCGTGGATGGCCGCGACCAGGCGCGCCTGGGCCAGCAGCGCGAAGGACATGAACAGCACCAGCGCCGCGAGCACCAGCATGAACTGTTGCAACAGCGGCAGTTGCGTCAGGCTCATGCGCCCACCTCCAGGATCACATGGCTGAGCAGGCCGAGCAGCGCGAGCAGCAGGGCGAGATTCAAGAACGCCGGGACGCGGAACACTCGCATCTTGGCCAACACGGTTTCGGCCACCGCCAGCGCCGCGCCGAGCAGCAACAGCTTGAGCGCGATGGCGAACAAACCGGCGGTCATCGCGGCGGCTTCGAAACTCTGGCCGATGCCCCAGGGAAAAAAGATGTTGGCGATGAGTGTGCCGTAGAGCGCTAACTTGATCTGGGCGGCCCAGTCCATCAGCGCCAGGTGGCGGCCGGAATATTCCAGCAACATGGCCTCGTGGATCATGGTGAGTTCGAGGTGCGTGGCGGGATTGTCCACCGGGATGCGGCCGGTCTCGGCGATGGCCACCAGCACCAGCCCGCCGAGGGCGAACAGGTAAGAGGGCCGCAGCGCGAAGCCGCCGCTGAGCTGATACTCCACCACGCTCGACAGATTGGTGCTGTGCGCGGTCATGGCCAGGGTGAACACGGCCATCAGCATCGCCGGTTCGGCCAGCGCCGAGACCAGCATCTCGCGCGAGGCGCCCATGCCGCCGAAGGCGGTGCCCACGTCCATGCCCGCCAGCGCGAGAAAGAAACGCGCGAGCGCCAAGAGGCCGACCAGCACGATGATGTCGGCGATGGCGGCGGTGGGCAGGTTGACCGCCACCAGCGGCACGGTGGCGGCCGCGAGCCAGGTGGCGACGAAGACGATGTAGGGCGCGGCGCGGAACAACGGCGAGGCGGTGTGGGCGACGCGCGCCTCTTTGGCTAACAGCTTGTAGAGGTCACGGTAGGGCTGGACGAC
>Ga0299912_10004568_pt1 | contig 11351 bp, 14 predicted proteins | sample RVTome_2_FD_207667 | JGI IMG/M metagenome (GOLD analysis project Ga0299912, IMG submission 207667) | Soil microbial communities from uranium-contaminated site in the Upper Colorado River Basin, Wyoming, United States - RVT95D214 (version 2) ... | reverse complement strand
GTTTGCCGAAGATGCTACCGTTCATACGAGGAATCTCCCTGGGTATAGGTAAAAAGCCGGGGTAGATTCGATCTAAAACATGAACAGCTCGTGACGCGCAGATTGCAGTTTGCGGTCAATGCGCTGGGGAAGGAAAGGCCGCACAGGACAAAAGGGGCGCCGCTGAACATTACACTCTTTACTTTCGTTGCGGTAACGACGAAGTAACCGCTTACGCAGCATCATCAACGGCTTGCCGGTAGTGCCTCCGCTATGCCCTCTTAAAAATATGGACTCTCACCAAGACGCCAAGCACGCAAAGCAATATGAACCAGGCGGTGTCCTGACGAGAGTTTCCCGAATCAGGCGTAGGCCGGACTAAGCGTAGCGGTGTCCGGCAACCCCGCCCGATACCGCTGCGCTACATCGGGCCTACGGTACTGTCGAAAAACGGATTCTCGCCAAGACGCCAAGTACGCAAAGCAAGACGAACCAGGCGGTGTCCTGACGAGAGTTTCCCGAATCAGGCGTAGGCCGGACTAAGCGTAGCGGTGTCCGGCAACCCCGCCCGATATCGCTGCGCTACATCGGGCCTACGGTCCTGCAGCCAACCTACCCGAACAGGTAGGGCGAGACGGCTTCAGGTCTCGCTATCCGCCGGCCCTACCCAGAAGAAGGGATTGTGCGCCACCTCCCACAGATGGCCGTCGGGGTCCTTGAAGTAGCCGCTGTAACCGCCCCAGAACACCTTCTGCGGTTTCTTCACCAGCGTTGCGCCGGCGGCCACGGCCTGAACCATCACCTCGTCCACCTCCGCCTCGGAGGGAACGTTGTGCGCCAGCGCAAACGCCTCGAAGCCCTCGCCTGCCGCAGGCACGGTGGCATCCTCCGCCAATGCCTCCCGCCCGTACAAACCCAGCCAGGTACCGTTGAGGGTGAAGAAGGCCACTTCGGGCGGCGACTCCATGCGCGGAAAGCCGAGCCCTTGTTCGTAGAATTTCACGGCGGCCGCCATGTCGCGGACACCCAGCGTGATCATGCTGATGCGGGGTTTCATGTGCATTCCTCCCTGAGGTACCGGGTTATGCAGGCAAGCATAGCGGTCAAAGTCCGGACATGTGTGTCAGGTTTTCGGCAGTGCAGTTTAAGCCCCGCCGAACACGGCGCGCTGCATCACCCCGCCATAGGGCGTGAGCAGCCACATGCAGACAGCGCAGTTCAGCACCACGGTCAGCCAGAACACTGCACGGAAGGGCTGCTTCCTCGACTTGTGGCGCAACAGCCGTTGCGCGATCAACGCACCAGGCCATCCGCCCGTCAGGGCCATCAGGTGCAGGGTGCGCTCGCGCACGCGTCGGCCGCCCTTACGCGCGGCCGACTTGTCCACCGCATACACGATGAGCGTGAGCAGGCTGATCAGCACGTAGCCCGCGAGGGCCAGGACCGCGGCTCCGCTCATTGCAGAAAATCCCGCAGACAGTCACGGAAGCCGTGAACGACCACGGACAAATGTCCTTCCTCAGGATAGTCATGCAAACGACCGCCCGGTATGTGCTCAGCCAGATACCGTCCCATGGCCGGCGGCACATTCCTGTCGACGCCGCTCTGGTAGATATGCACCGGCAGAGTGATGTCTTCCAGCGCGAAGTCCGGCCCGCAGCCGATGAGCTGGGCCTCGCGCATGGCGCCGCCTATGCCCTGGTGATACGCCTCGGCGAGGCTGGCACCGAACTCGGCGGCGCCCTGCGGGTCGGAAGCCAGCAGCTGCCGATCCGGCGCGGTGAGCATGGCGGCCAGGGCACGCACCGCCCGTTCCGGGTTGATGCGGAACATCACGTAATCCAGCAACAACAATGGGGCGATCAACAACGGGCTGATGCGCGCCGCTGCAAACATCAGCCGCAGCAGCGGTAGCTGCCCTTGCCTGATCGACGGCACGTTCATCGGCCCGATGCCCGCCAGCAGGCCGACGTAGTCCAGGCGCGAAGGCATGGCGCTGGCGCAGGCCAGCGCATACGGACCGCCGCAGGAAACGCCCAGCACGCCGAAGCGTTCATGTCCCAGATGATCGGCCAGCTGCGCCACGTCGGCGGACCACCCGGAAATCGTCCGCTGCGGGTCCGGCGTCGAGCGTCCGAATCCCGGCCGATCCGGCGCCACGAGGCACACGCCCGCAGCCAGCGCCTGTTCGTGCAACAGCGCGGCCTGCAGCCGGGAACCGGGAAAACCATGGAAGAAATACAGCGGACGTCCGTCCGCCTGCCCATAGCACTGATAGGCCAGCAGGCGACCGTCGCGCAACGCGAAGGTCTGGCAGGAATTCGGTTCGGCAGATGTCATGAGTCTGTTCCGAAAGGGAGAGAAACCGTCAGCCCGGCGCGTTCGCAATGAATACTACCGGAGTCTTCTTCCCGTGGCGGGATGCAGCAGAAAAAAATAAATCGTCACCATTATTCCAGCCTGTACAACCATGGTGCCGAACAACGCCAGCATATCGATTGCATTCATGCTGCTGTTCAACCGGGCTCCCGCACCGCGGCCGCGCTCATTTGACTTGTTCGTTGAATATCCTGAGAAACTCCTCTTCGCCGACAGCCTTGATCAGCTTTTGGTTCTCAATAAAGTTTTGACCGTATTTCAGCCATCGTTTAGTGAAATCCCTGAACCGTTTGCACGGAAACTCTGAGCACTGATAACAATGCGTAATCCCCTTTTCCTTGCAACACAAATGAAATGCCGTACAACTTTCACAGCGCGCACTATTGATACCCGCGCCAGGACATGGCTTCCTTTCCTTTGCGTAAGCAGGACAGCCACCACAAAACACGCCACAAGCAGGGACTCGATCGCTATAGTGCTTCATGTCGGGAACCATCTCCCTGTTATACATCCCCCTATGCTCAAGCTTAAACTGACCCGGTACCGTCAACGTGGCATGAGTATGGTTCAAGTCTTGTCATATTCCAGAGAACGCAACATCCAATCCACGGCCTTCATGCGTCCCCAGAAATAATGCGAGCTGCAATCTCTGCCGCCTTGCTCGTGTATCTTGCACAACGTTCGTGCAATTTCTCTTCCTGAAACCTTCGTTGACCCTCTGTAGTACCGAGATCACAACCCAGCAGGTCACTGCATCCCCTGGCGCCAAACTCCTTCTCAAACTCCAGCACCAGTTTCTGCGTCGCCTCATAGACGGGCTGCACGGATTCGCCGGCCGTGGCACGTCCGAGGGCGAGGCTCACGCCCATCATTGCCCCGGTGAGCGCCCCACACGTTCCACAGGTTCGCGCCATGCCGCTGCAAAAGGCCGTGGCGACTTTGGGAAGGACATCGGATTCAAGACCTTGTGCCTTGGCAAGTGCAAGGACGACGCTTTCGGCACAATAAAGGCCTGAAGAAAATGACTCCTCCGCCGCCTGCCTGACATCTGATATGAATTTTGATTCCATATACTGTTTCCGTAGCAGAAAAGACGACACTGGAGGGAAGCTAACGGACAATTGGACCAACCAGGCGGATGCCGCAGATATTAGGAGAGTCTGTATTCTGGTCCAATTTTGCCGCCGTGGTGCATTACTCTTCTTCAAGTCATCAGGTTATCGAGTGCCCACGATCTTGCCGCCATAGTAGTAGTGATTCACATCCCGAGCTTCAGACTTGGTAGCGTCATCATATCGAGTCACTTCAAAGGTATCGATATCAGCCTGCTCCAATTTCACAACATTCGTATACTGTTCGATTACGAAAACATGATTTCTGTCGCGTGCATAGCCTCGTTCAAGCACCTCAAAACTAACGGGATCCGCATCCTGCACGATAATTGGCTGCGTTACTCCCAAGTAGTACACATGGTTATTATCCTTGCCAAAATCGTGATCGCTCATTAACTCAAAACTGGCCGCATCAGCCTGCATCAATACGACCGTGTGTCCTTCGAATATCCGCTTCTTGTCCGTGGCAAAAAAGTCATTCAACGGCGCGAATGCATCCCTTTCTACTGTCGGCAGAAGGACGCCTCTGTAATACACATTGTATTCGCCTTCGCTAGCCGAATAAGCCCAGTCGGTGAATCTATCGAATACCGCGAACCTATCAGCAACTGCACCCTGCAGTACCATATCTCTATAGATAACCTGCTGGCTGTTGCGAAAGTAGTCGCTACCGCCGCTCCCTGCTTCAACAATATCCTCGGCCAATGCATCCTCGACGATCTTGCCGTCATAATAAAGATGATTCTTATCCAAGGCATAATGGCTACGCGAACTATGTCTTCTGCTATCGAGAATCTTGAATGTCTTGCCATCTGCGCCCTCGATCGGCTTTCCATCGTTGTAAACGGTCTCTCCAACCACGGAGTAGCCCGAATTTGCGATACCTCTAAGAGCATTGGATAAAAGGCCAAAATAGCCAAACAAGGAAAAGGCAATCAATATGATAGCCGTGCTGATAAGGGCAAGCTTAAAGCTGTTTACTCCAAAGTAATTTACGCCGAACATTCCCAATATGAGAAACAGACCAATCGGGTAACACAGGGTCAGCATCATCCCGACAATATTACCTTTGTTATTGTCCGAGCCTGGCGCATCAAATGCCATGGGGGACATCATGAACATGATGGGCCAGAACATGAGGACAAAAGTAACGACGATATGTATAAATATCTTCATAGATGATAATCCGGTGCTGGCTTAAAAAAAGCTCCGAACGAAAAAAGACATCCACTTTTACGCGAGTGCCTGGAAAAATACGCGTCTAATCTTCTTGCTAAAGTAAACCAGGCTCCATGAGCAAGGGAACGCCGGTTTAATCGCCTGCGAGCGAGAAGTGCATGAAATCCTTCTGAAGACCCTCAAGTTCCCCGCCCCAACGAAAGCCGATGCGCTTCATCCCAACCACCACCGGATGCTGGGCCGTCATGCTCAATGGATTGCGCCGAGGATTCCACTCTCCGCCCATCCTCAGGCGGCAACCCGGGCCAATGGTGTAACAGGACTCATACAGGCCGTTGGCAGAGGCGTTGATGTCGAGCGCAATGCCGAATGAGTGATTGCTGAACTTCGTCCGATTGCCTTCGGAATCCACTTCGCCCCGCGTCAGGCCGACCCGATAACCGGTCAACGAACGAATCGCCACCCCTTGGGATCGCAACTCCCACAGCAGCGCCTCGACTTTCGGCGCCACCTTGCGGCAAAGGCGAAACGGTGCAATTCCTTTCAGCCGGATTTCGACTTGGTCTTCAATGCACACCGAGCAGCCGCTCGCCGCATCAAGTTCCTCCGGACCCACTTGCCGATAGGGCTTCTCAATACGCTCGCGCGCGGTGGCGCTTCGTTGGTTCACGTTCCACCGATAGGTGTCGTAGGTGCAGGTCGAAGGAGTGCCCCAGGGCTCTTCGTGGCCTTCACCTATGGCATGGGCAGGGGCTGCAAGAACGACAGCCAACCCCGCTATGGCAGCGAGCATGCGAGACCTTCCACGCTGTATCTCCCGGAAGAAGTTCTCGTTAGGGTCGTTGGCACCACTCGTGCTGTGCATCACCAATCCAATTTAACGGATACGGCCCCTCTTCTCGGAATTGGGGCGTAGCGCAGCAAGGCATCCCTGCCCAGTCTGGATCAATAGCCGCGGCTGGTATGGCCTTCACCCAGTTGCTCATCGCTGATCACGGCCCACAGCATGCGTGCCATGGTTTCCGGGGCGACGATGGTGTGGCGGTTGCCGGTGGCCTGCATCTTGGCGCGCAGGTCTTTGCGTACTTCAGGGTTGCCGGTGAGATCGAAGATCACATCCACTGCACCACCGAGGGCAACGATTTCGTCGACGGTCTTGAGCGGGATGCCGGCGGCCTGGGCGCGCTGCTTGCCCGGGGTGTCGGAGTTCTGCGCGGCACAGACCACGCGGATGCCGCGGTCGCGCAGGCGCAGGATTTCGTCAAGGAAGCGGCCGCCGATTTCGCCCAGGCCGACGATGGCGATGTCGGCGATGGTTACGCTGCTTTGGGTCATGGTTCTCTCCTTTGGTGGTTTATTGTTGTAGTGCCTTCGGAGCATAACCAATCGGGATGGCAGGGGAAATGCCTATCGCTGAGGCAGAGGAAGGTGCTCGGGTATTGATTTTGTGGGAGCCTGGCTATGCCGGGCGATTGCGGCGCCCGGCACCGCAACGCCCCTCCCCACGATGTGGGGAGGGAGATATGTGCCAGGGGATGCTTACAGCGGCAGACGGATGGTGACCAGCAGGCCGCCTTCGGGATGGTTGGCGGCGCTGACACTGCCGCCGTGGGCCTGGACGGCGCGGCCGGTGATGGCAAGGCCGAGGCCGTAGCCGCCGCTGCCGCGTTCGCGCGCTTCGCCAACGCGGGCGAAGGGTTCGAACATGCGGCCGATGGCTTCCGGCGGCACGCCGCTGCCTTGGTCGCGCACGGTGATCACCGCCGCGCCGTTGTCGGCATGGAGTTCTACATGCACCGTCGAGTGCGCGGCGGTGTGGCGCACGGCATTGCGCACCACGTTTTCGATGGCGGAGCGCAGCAGCACCGGATCGCCGGCCAGCGCCACGGTCCCGTTCGCCGCGAGTTCCACGCTGCGCTCCTTGGCCTGCGCCTCGAAGTCGGCGTCGGTCACCACCTGCTGCACCAGTTCGTGCAGCGCCACCTCGCGCCTCTCCAGCGCCGACTGTCCCGACTCCAGGCGCGCCAGGGACAGCACGTCGGTAATCAACGCCTCCAGTTCGTCGGCTTCCTTGCCGATGCGTTGCAGCGACTGGTCGCGATTGCGTTCGGCCAGTTCCAGCGCGATGCGCAGCCGCGCCAGCGGTGAACGCAGCTCGTGCGAGACGTCGCGCAGCAGGCGCTTTTGCGTATCGAGCAGGTCGCGCACGTGATCGGTCATCTGATCGAAATCGCGCGCCAGGGCTTCCACTTCGTCGCCGCCGGGACGGCCGACGCGCACGGTGAGATCGCCTGCGGCCAGGGCCTGCGCCGCGCGGCGCAGACGGCGCAGGCGACGGGTGAGCAGGGCCGCCAGGGAGTAGCTGAGCAGGCCGGTGACTGCGACGGCGATCAGTATGCGCAGCCATAGCGGCATCAGCGGCAGCTGCCCCGGATTCAGTTCCCGCAGCAGATAGAGCGGCGGCTCCACGCCCTGCAATGCAGCGACGATGACCACGTGGCCCGGCCCGGTCGGATGCACGCCCGGTTCCATGGCGCCGTGCAGATGCTCCAGCGAGCGCCGCGACATGCGCTGGCGCAGCACCGGCTCGCCGGCCGCATTCACCAGCATCACGCGGGCATCTTCCGGCTGGCTGTGCAGCCAGCGCGCCGTCACTGCCGCACCGCCTTCGCGCCACAGCGCCGCCGCCGTCTCCGCCCGCGCTGCCAGATCACGCTGTGCCTCGGCGATCACCTCGCCGCCGAGCAGGCGCGACACGCCGATCATGCTGATGCCGAGCAGCACCGCCGTGAGCCAGAAGGTGAGGAATATCTTGGTGAACAGTGAATTCATCAGCGCGACACGTATTGGTAGCCGGCGCCGCGCACGGTCTGGATGCGCGCGCCGCCGTCAGGCAGCGGTCCCAGCTTGCGCCGGATCTGCGCCATGTGGGTTTCGATGCGGCGGTCGAAGGCCTGCAAGGCACGCCCCAGCCCGTCCTCGGCCAGCACGTCGCGCGGCACCACATGACCGGCATGGCGTACCAGCAGGGCCAGCAGGTTGAACTCGGCGCCGGTGAGCACGATCTCTTCACCGCCCACCGTGACGCGGCGGCCGCCCTCGTCGAGGGCCAGGTCACCCACCCGCACCACACCTGCGTCGCCCTCCTCGCCGTGACGGCGCAGCAGAGCGCGCAGCCGCGCCACCAGCACACGGGGGCTGGCCGGCTTGGCCACGTAATCGTCGGCGCCCAGCTCCAGGCCGAGCACGGTGTCGGTATCCTCGCCGCGTGCGGTGAGCATCAGCACCGGCGCGGACGTCTTCGGTTTGATGCGCTTCAGCACGTCGAAGCCGTTCATGCCCGGCAGCATCACGTCGAGGATGATCGCGTCCCACGGCTCCGCCGCCGCCGCAGCCTCGCCCTGGGTACCGTCGTGCACGGCCTGCACGGTAAAACCTTCGCCGACCAGGTATTCGGTCAGCAGCTCGCACAGGGCCTCGTCATCATCGATCAACAGAATGCGCGCCATCTTTGCTCCTGAATGTGGTTACCGTAGGGTGCGCATCGTGCACCGGAGTAAACCTGGGCAAATCGTCGGTGCGCGGTGCGCACCCTACATGCAGCGATTGTCCTCCCCCGCACCGCACAGCGAAAGCACCCGAGCCGCGCGGTTTGCACTTCTTTGCACTCCCTCGCGTCTCCCGACCCAACTGCAAGTGGCGCGGGCCTATCGTTTCCTCACCCTGCAGCGGCAGGACCACCCAACCCAAGGAGACACCATCATGAAGCGTTCCAACAAAACCCTCATCGCCCTGCTGGCCGGTTCCCTGCTGCTCGGCGGCACCGGCGCAGCCCTCGCCTTCGGCGGCCACCCCGGTATGGGCGGCTGCGATCGCGACGGGGCCAATCCCATGCGCGCCGTGATGCAGCTGGACGATCTCACCGACGCCCAGCGCAGCCAGCTCGACACCCTGCGCAAGGAGCAGCGCGATGCGATGCGCAAGAACATGGACGCCATGCGCGATGCCCGCCGCGAACTGCGTGACGCCATGGACGCCGGTGCCGACACGGCCACCATCCGCCAGCTGGCGGACAAGCAGGCGGCGCAGATGGCCGACATGATCGTGGCCCGCGCCGAGGCCCGGCAGAAATTCCAGGCCATCCTGACCCCGCAGCAGCGCGAGAAGGTCCAGCAGGGCATGGGCGGCTTCGGCGGCGACGGTCCGCGCCACGGCTGGTAAACCCCGGTACTCCCCCCGCACCGCGCTCACGCGGCCGCCCCCGGCCCGTGGTCCCGGTGCCTTTCCGGCGGCCCCAGGGCCGCTTTTTTTTATGACCTGCACTCGGAATTCCGCCGCCAAAGGGGAAAATTGCCCCGCCAGGCGGCCTATTTTTGATTTGGATCACTTTCTGCAAATTGCGATTCGGTATTTGATTGATCCATATCAATGCCACAATATCTGTGTCCGCTAATATTCGGAACCACTGATTTAGTGCTCATGGAGGTTTCGCGATGTGCATCAAGGCAGGTACGAACGAGCTGGAATCCGTAAAGAACCTGATGGGCATGGCGCTCAAGGCCGTAGTGGCCGACGCCTTGCAGGCCGATCTGGACGAGGTGGTGGACGCAGCCCGTCTGGTGGAGGACCTGCGCATGGGCAGCGCCGAATCGCAGGTCCTGCGCGAGCTCATCGCCGACACCTTCGACGGCATCGACGTGGACCTGCATCAGACCCCCACCTTCTCCGCCCTGCTGGACCGCGTGGTGCTGAGCGAATTCAAGGATATCCCCGACGACGTATGCGGCCTGGCCGCCTGACGGCCGGCGCCTACAGATCGTATTTGCGTTCCCAGATACTGCCTTCGCCCAGCTGCTTGGCCAGCTTCATCAGCGCCAGCAGATCATCGGCGCCGAGGCGGGCCATCAGTTGCAGCACGTCGGCCGGCGCCAGACGCCGCCGTTCGATCATCGCATCCACCTCCGCCTTGTCGTCGACGCCGTCCTCCTGCAACAGAAACGGATTGGCATGCACCTCGCTGATGTCCTCGAAACCCAGTGCGCCGTCCTGCGCCCTGTACTGGCGGGCGATGTGCTCCTCCTCCAGCGCCAGCAAAAACGCCTTGTAGACATTCCATGAATCGGCCGGCGTGAGCCGCGCCGCTGCGTTCCACGCCGCCACTTCCGGCGCCGCCGTCGCAAACAGCTGCTGCCGCTGCGCGTACAGGGCTTCGACTTCCTCCTGCATGGCATGCTCCTGCATGCGGTTCTGGATCTTCTCCGACAGATCCACTGCCCGCGCCAGGAACACCTGGATCTTTTGTGTGGACTGACCGGCCGTTCCTGCTGTCATTGTCTTTCATCTCACGTAAGCCCGATAAATCGGGCGCGCCTTGCCGGACACCGCTGCGCTATGTCCGGCCTACAGTACCCAAAAATTCCCTGACCGCCCGCTCGACGCTGATCTCCTGCGCCAGCACCGCCTCATGATATTGCCGCATCCATGGCCCGACGAACATGCGCGAATGGTGCAGCTCCTCCAGCATCAGCCGGGTCAGCGGCCCGCCCTGCTCGAGAAAACCGCTGGCGGCAAAGTCGTGTTCCGCCCGTGCCCGATCGTATTGCAGGCGCACCACCTCCGCCCGCCAGCGCCGGCCGTCGAAGGTGAAGCGGCCGTAACAGGCGCGCGGGTCTTCGTCGAAGGGCGCGCCCACCGAGCCGGTGTTGACCACCAGCGTGCCTTCGAACTCGCGCCACATCGGTTTGTGGGTGTGGGAGGTGATGAACAGGTCGCGCCGTTCGCCCAGCTTGGCCGGCAGCTCGCTCTCCTCGGTGCGCGCGGAGATGCCGTCGCGATTGCCCAGGCGCGAGCCGTGGGTGATATGCAGCGCGCCGCCGTCCAGTTCGGTGAGATCGATGTGATTGTCCCACTGCCGCACATCCACGACGGCGGCGCCGAGCTGGGCGTAGGTCCAGTGGGCGAAGCGGCGCAGATCGTAAGTGGGGTGTTCCGGGTCATAGTCCCGCGCCGCGCAGGACAGCACGAAGTCTTCGTGATTGCCGCGCAGAAAACGGCTGCGGGGAAAACCGCGCTGCAACAGGTGCAGGCAGGCCAGGCTGTAGGGGCCGCGGTTGATCAGGTCGCCGTTGACGATCAGTTCGTCCGGCTCCCAGCGCGCCACGTCCTCCAGCACCGTCTCCAGCGCCGGCACGTTGCCGTGTATGTCGGACAGGACCGCTATCTTCATGGTTCGGCGACGTTAACCCGAATCGGGTAGACTTGAACACCCCGCACAACACACTGCGCATCATGAAACGATTCATCGCCCTGCTGCTGCTCATCTCCCTGGCCGGTCCGGCCGCCGCCGATGCCATCGATGACGCCGCTGCGGCCCTCGACGCCGGCGATCACAACCGCGCCCTGTTGCTACTGCGGCCGCTGGCCCGCGACGGCAACATCGACGCGCAGTACCTCCTCGGCAGCCTGTACAGCACCGGCGCCGACGGCGTGGTGCAGGACGGCGCCGAGGCGGTGAAATGGCTGGCACGCGCCGCCGAGCAGGGCCACCAGCAAGCCGCCAATGCACTGGGCATGATGTATGTCAGCGGCCTGGCGGTGAAGACCGACGAGGCCGCGGCGCAGAAGTGGTTTGCCATCGCCGGCAGGATCGCCGAAGCCAACAACAAGTCCAACGACTGCGAGTGAATGAAAGAATTAACACCT
>Ga0299912_10004565_pt1 | contig 11353 bp, 7 predicted proteins | sample RVTome_2_FD_207667 | JGI IMG/M metagenome (GOLD analysis project Ga0299912, IMG submission 207667) | Soil microbial communities from uranium-contaminated site in the Upper Colorado River Basin, Wyoming, United States - RVT95D214 (version 2) ... | reverse complement strand
CTTCCGCCCCGACATGAAACAACGCTTCGCCCGCCGGGCTCCGGAACCAGCCCCAGCCAGGCGTCCACGATAATTCGATGTCATCGTTTAGGCTGGTGGCCGGCTTTGCCCGGTCGTGCAGAGCCTGACCCGCGACGCGAAGCCGGGGTTTTCGCCAGGCGGATGCGGTTTCGGGTTTAAGGCCCCGGCCGCTCAGGACGGCCAGCATAAACTTGGCATAGTCCGAAGCGTTGGTCAGGAGCGATCCGGCGCTGTTGGCCTCCGTCCGGGTCCTCCGGATCAGCTGGCCGAGCTCGGAGTCGAGGTCGACGGCGAAATCCCCGTCGAAACGGGCTTCCCAGAGGAACGAACTGCGGGCCATGCCGAGGGGGTCGAAGACCTTCTCCTTCGCCAAGGCGGCCAGGTCCCGGCCGGTCTTCTTTTCGAGCAGGAACTGGAGGAGATAGTAACCCTCGCCCGAGTAGCTGAAATCTTTGCCCGGGTCGAATTGAAATGGCAGGGGCCCGGTCGAGCGCGGCCGCCGCCAATTGGGGAACCCGGCCGAATGGGTGAGGAGGAGGACCGGCGTTAATGCCCGGCAGCGGACATCGCCCTTGAGGGACGCATATTCCGGATAGGACGTGAAAGGAGGGTCGATGAACCCGACGAGGGGCTCGTCCAGACTGAGCAGCCCTTCGTCCACGAGCCTCATGATCAGGTATGAAAAGACCGGCTTGCTCAATGAGGCGGCCCTCAGAACCGTCCGGGAGTCGGCCGGTTTTCGGGTCTTCGAATCGACGACGCCCAGCATTCGCTCGAAAACGACGCGGTCATCCTGGACGACCGCCACCGACAAAGTCGTGATAGGGGAGGTCTTCATCAGTCCGAGCAGGAAGCGCTCAACATCTTGGCTCTCGCGGATCTCACCCGCCAGGGTTTTGAAGGTTCCGGGTTGTGGAGAATCCCCGCGCAGGCAGACGGCAAAGATGCTCCCGGTTAGCAGGATAATCAGGAGAAGCCGTGCGCAAGGAGTTGAAGGCCGGAGTTGTTTGCTCAATTTTAACTCCGTTTGCGGGCCACCATCCGGACATGCGAGGTCGGCGGGCCTCCCCAATCGCCGTAGTCGTCCATTTCCCGGTAGGTCAGGATCTCGAAATCCCGGAACAGCTCGCGCAGCGCGCCGGCTTCTGGGGCATGGACGCCGGGCGGGAAAGGGTTCGAAGTCCGTTGGACGACGTGCTCGAAGACGACATAGCCGCCCGGGCGGAGAGAATCCTTCAAGCGGGCCAGGAAGCCGGCCTCCTCAACGGGGGCCCAGGACAGGATCATGGCCACCAGGTCCCACCGCTCCCGGCCGAAGTCGAAATCCTGATAGGACGTCTTGACGGTCTGGACTTTCAAGCCGGCCTTCTCGGCGTTGGCCCGCATGACGGCCAAGCCTTGGGCCGAGAGGTCGATGCCGGTCACGTCCCAACCGAGGCCGGCCAGGTGGATGGCGTTGCGGCCCATCCCCGCGCCGACGTCCAAAGCTTGGCCGCCCGGTATGATCCCCTTCATGGCCTCGACCAGGAAGGCGTTGGGCTGTGTCTTGAACCCATCCTTCTCCAATTCGCCGGTGAGGGGTTTGCCGTATAAGGGGTCGTAGACCATCTCGATGCCCTCCGGCTGCTCGGTGAACTGGCCGCGGAGGACATGCAGACGGCGCCGGACTTCCGGCCCGGGAACGCCTTTCGCGTCCAGGCTCACCGCGTATTCCCTCGGCGAAGTCCGGCCCTGAGCGGTTTTGGTCCATTCCAGATAATCCAGCCACAAGGCGCGGACCTTCTGGCGATCGTGCGATTCCGGCGCATCCGGAACGACGGGGCGCAGGACAAAAACGTTATCCTCCCGAAGACGGTCTTCGATGACGCCGTCCAACGTGAATCCGGCAGCACGCGCCTCTTCGCCCACGGTGTTCCGCGTCAGGGCCTTGCCACCTGGTTCTGTATGCTCCGGTTTCGGCTCCACCAGGGCCACGATTCCCCACGGCTTCAGGCTGGGCAGCAGGCTCTTGAGGAGGGGCACCGGATTGTCCACATGGTGATAAACCCAGGTCATGACAGCCAGGTCGAGGCTGTTTTGTGGAAAGCGGGCGTCGTCGGGGAGGCTGAGGATGGGCTCGACGTTGGCCAGGCCCTGCCGCCGGCATCGCGCCTTCAGGTACTCGACAGCCGCCGGGTCGATGTCGTTGGCGTAGACCTTCCCTTTTTCGCCGACCCGGGCCGCGAGATGGACGGTGACTCGGCCATGGCCGGCGCCCACCTCGCCGATGATGAGGCCCGGCCGGATGCCGAGGATCTCTATGACCACTTCAGGCGGCTGGACGTCGTTGAACCTTTTTTCTCGAGGTTCAGCCAGCCGGCTCGTATCCTGGGCGGCTTGGGTTACGACCAGAGCGGCCGGCATGACCGTCGCGGCCGCCAGCAGGAGGCTCAAGATCAAGGTTGTCTTTCGGAAACGTTCCATTCGTCTCTTCTCCGTATTCATGATGATCTCGCTCACGTGTCGTTCCGCCAGGTTCGTGTCAAAGAAGGGGGGATGATCAGGCTCTCATGTCGACCGTCCTAACCCCGTCAACCGGCCCGAAAGATAGCTAAAGCGAGACCGGGCCCCGTCACTTACGCTTCGGGTCGGCCTTCTCGGCCTCGATCTTGGCCTTGACCTGGGCCGCGACCTTGTCCGAGGCGAAGGAGAAGTGCATCTGGACGATGAGCCATTTGCCGTCCCGCTTCTCCATGACCCCCGTCCAGCGGGTGTCCTTCCACCCGGTGGGCTTGCCGTCCCATTCGGCGAGGTCATTGAGCATGCACGACCACCAGGCGACATCGCCCGACCGCGCCACCCCGATGCGCATATCCCAGATCTCGCACTTCACGGCCTTGAAACGCGGGTCCATCCAGAAGTCAAAGTTCTTCACCAGTTGGCTCCAGCCGATCGTGGATTCGGAGGTCGGGTTGATGATGAACAGGCTCTCGTCGCGGGCCATCGTGCTTTCGGCGAGCGGCCGGTCCTTGGTCAGCGCCCAGCCGATGTTGTCGCGAATGAGTTTCTCGATGACGGCTCTTTCATCGGCCTGGGGAACGTTAGCCGCGGATAGGAAGATCGAAATCAGAGCCACGCCGATGAGCTTAACGGCTAATCTCGCAACGTTTCTCATGAGGGCCTCCTCATGATCCGGTTCTCTCATTTTTTTCCTTGGGCTGGAGCTCGTCAATGACTTCCGTGCTGACCCAATAGATGTCCCGGAGCGTACAGTAGAATATGTATTTGCCGTCGGGAGTCACCGTGGGGCCGAAATTCGTCGCCGGAGTGTTGACGTCATCGCCAAGGTTCAAGGCTTCTCCCCACGACCCGTCCGGATTATGGAAACAGATATAGAGATCGCCGTATCCGCCCTGGCCCCCCGGACGAACGGGTGAATCGAAGAGGACGTAGCTTTCGTCGGGTGCGATATGGGCGTGGTCGGCGACCACGGGCGAATTCACCCCTCCGCCCAGCCGTTGCGGCGCTCCGTAGCCGTCCCCTGTCCACGGGTAAACGACGACGGGCCTGTCGCGGCCGACGATGCCGGTGACGTCCGTCATATAAAGATCGCCGTTTCGGGTCGCCGAGACGAACATGCCCGGGCCGTGATAACGGGGCTCGCCCCAGGCGCCGGACGCGGTCCGCTCGACGACCCAGATCGCGTATTCGGCCCGGTCGGCGCCCGGGCTTGTCCGGTTGCAGCCGAAGTAGAGCTTGCGGCCATCGGGCGTGATGTACGGTTCGTTCGAGGGGAAGCCCATGTTGAAGGCTGCCTCCTCGGGTGCGGTCCAGCCGTCCTTCTCCCAGCGCGACACCATGATCGTATTCCGACCGCCGTCAGCGCGCCTGGTGAAATACATCTCCCTGCCGTCGGGGTTGAAGGTGACGCCGAACTCTATGGCCTTGGCGGATGAGACGATCCCCGGAGCGAAAATCTCGGGCTGCGAGCCGGGAGGCTTCTGACCCAAATACGGCCCCTGGAGTCCAGTCCGGGCTCCGGCCTCGAAGCGGAGGATTTCCTTGGTCTCGCCGGCCAATTCGAGCCGGTTTCCCTGGATTATGCTTAGCTGTGTCCTCCCGTTCTGGTTATTGGGATTGAGCTCGACGGATTTCTTGTAGAACTCTTCGGCCTTGTCCTGGTCGTCTCGAACGAAATGGGCTTCCGCTAAGCTGTCCCAGACATTCCAGGAGCCAGGGAACGCTTCGGCATTGATCTCGAACACCGCGACCGCCTCGGCTGTTCGGCCGCTTCGCAGGTAGCGGTAGCCGAGGGCGTTCAATTCATTCTCGACGACACTGTAGCGCTCGTTGCCGGCGATTGTCTTTCGGTACTCAGCCACGGCAGCTTCCCAGCCTCGGGCGGCAATTAGGGACTCAAGTGCCAGGGCGGCCGTTTCCGAGCCGGGCCGGACATGGTCGATGACATCGGCGCGGACCCAATACGCGTGGCTTTCGCCGTCGCGCTGGCTCAGGAAGAAGAGGTATCTGCCGTCCGCGGTAACGATCGGGCAGATCTCCACGGACGGGCTGTTGACCTCCGGACCCAACTTGATGGGTTCGGACCAGGCTCCGCCCTCTGCCCGGAAGCTCACCCAGAGATCGTACTGCCGCTCGAAGATGAGGTAGCTCCCGTCGGGCGCGATGAAGGGGGCGTTCTCGCCGGTGGCGGAATTGATGGGCTTACCCGCGTTGACCGGCTTTTCATATTTTCCGCGGGAAAAGCGGGCTAGATAAATATCTTGAAGGCCGAGGCTGTCGGTCGCCTGTGCCGCGAAATAGACATTCCTCTCCCGATCGAGGGAAAATTCCCAGTGCATGCTCATCGAGTTGACGATGGGGTCCAAGGGCTGTGCTTCGGACCAGCCGGCGGGCGTCCTGTCCGCGTACCAGATCTTTTCGCTTCCGGTCTGTGTTTCGCCGGGAAGCGGCCGGCTGGAGAGGAAATAGACCCTTTTTCCGTCGGGGGAGAAGAATGGGACGTCGTCGTTGACATCAGGGCCGGAGAACGAGGCCCAGGCCGGCGGCGTCCACCGTCCGTCGACCCGCTTCATCATGAGCAGGCCGCCGCGGGTATAGATCTCGCCCGGAAAGCTCATCATCGGCGCCCAATAGACTTCGTTCCCGTCCGGGGAAAAGACGGCCGTGCTATGAATGCCCCAGATCGAGGAGATGATGCCCAGGCCGAACAATTCGGCCTTGTCACCCGGCGGCGTCTGACCGAGATAATCGCCCTTGAGGACGGGGAACCGGATTTCCGACTTATCGGCGCCCTTCTCCGCGAGCAGCGTCGCCACGGCCTGCATCCTCCGCTCCTGGGCGACGTTATAGGCCGTCTGGCCCATAATCGTGCGCATGTCGAGGGGGGCACCCTTCTCGATGAGGCTCCGTGCGGCGTCAGTCCGGCCGTCGCGAGCGGCATAATGGAGCGGTGTCCAGCCGAACCGGTCGCGCTTGCCGGGATCAAATCCTTTGTCGAGGAGGAGCCCGGTGATCTCGGCGGACCCGCCTGCCGCGGCGGAATGGAGGAGCCACACGCCCGAAGCATCCACGGCCTTAAGGTCTTGGGATTTATCGATCAAGCGCCGAAAAAGATTGGCCAAGCCATTGGAAGCAGCTTGGGACAGCATCCCCTGCCACCTGGGCCCGCTTTCCGGAACTCTGGCTCCTTTTTCAAGGAGCAGGTCGACAAAATCGGTTTTGCCGCGCCAAGCGGCGAGTTCAAGGGCGGTGGACCCGAATTTATCGACAGCGTTGACGTCCGCGCCGGCCTCGATGAGGACGCGGCCCGTGGCTGCCTGTCCGCGCTCGCGGGCGCAGAGGATGAGGGCCGTCCGCTGGTAATCGTCCCTTGCCTCGAGGGCCGCCCCGCGCTTGAGCAGTGCGGCAACGGCATCTTTGCGGTCATACATCGCCGCCAGGTGGAGCGGGGTTTTTTGTTGGGCGTCCTTGAGTTCGAGTTTGGCCCCATTGTCGATGAAATAATTGATGAGTTCGACGCTTCCTCCGTAGGCGGCGTAATGGAGCGGGGTCGCGCCGTCGCCGTCGCGCGCTTCGACGAGCTGCGGCGACTTTTCGATGAGCGCTTTGACGGTCTGGATATCGCCCTTGCGCAGCGCGTCGAAGATATCCTGGGACTGCGCCAGCGCTGCGAAAGCCAAAATGACCACAAGGATGGAAAAAGCACAAAGCGATTTTTTCATCTGCTGAATTCCTCCTGATCTCAGTTACGCCTTAATCCTCCGCGAAGACGACTTTCTGCGCGTGCCCACTGGAATTCCTTACCATATCCCGGGAACCAGGCGGTGGCGCACGATCTGGGCGTAATCCCCGTAGCCGGGCAGCTCCTCCCGAAGCGTCCGGTCCTCCAGCGCCGTGCGCGTGACGGTCACGACGATGGCCAGGATGGCGGGAATGGCCGCCCAAGTTGAACCAAAGAAAACCGGCGCTGCGATCCAGGCCACGATGTTGCCGGCGTAACCCGGATGGCGCACAAAGCGGTAAGGCCCGCTGCTGACCACCGTGTGCCCGCGCTCGGTCTGGATGCGCACATGAGAGGAAAAGAAACGGTTGGCGATCATCGCCCAGGTCCCGAGCATGCTGCCGGCGAAGATCAAGAACAGGGCGATAAATTGGATGCCGTTCGGCAAATCGGGCGTCCAGCCGAAGCGCTCGTCCAGACCGCAGACTATCCAGGACACCAAAGGGAGGACACTGGCCATCAGCGGCATCAGGATGCGGTCCCAGGGCTTGACGTTCTCTTTCTTTCCGGCGTCCGCCCGCTCCCGCGCCAGGTCCGGGTTCTTGCGGAGCAGGATCGCCCGGCTGAAAACAATGACGATGAAGGCCTGGATGACATACGCCCAGCCCTCCCACCAATCGAGCTTCCCGGCCGCCAGGAAAAGCACGGCCATCAGCAGCAGGAACGTAACCAAAAAGCGCAGGATGACGACCCAGGTCATCCCGGGCGATTTCATAGTTGACAATTGACGAGGAGTCTGATCGCTGCTCATTATGATTTCTTTTTCATTAATTCATGTCAGTCAGTATTTTCGGCCTCAACTCCTCAATGATCGATGCGGAGACCCAGTAGATCTCGCCGTCGCGAGAGAAAAAGATAAATTTGCCGTCCGGAGAAAATGTCGCGTCCCCTTCGTCGGCCGCCGTGTTGATAGCCGGCCCCATATTCCTGGCTTCCGTCCAGTCGCCCGTCGCATCCTTGAAGCTGATATATAGATCGTAATTTCCGAAACCGCCCGCGTTATTGGAGTGAAATATTAGACCCGTCATATCCGGGGAAACACGGGGCGAGCTGACCCTGCCCCGATTGATTTTCTCGCTTAGCTTCACCGGCTCCTGCCATTTTGCGGCGCTGAGTTTTGAACAATAAATTTCCGCCGGAGGCTTGCAGAAATAGAAGCAAGGTTCCGCGCTCATGAAGGGCTGCACCTCGACCCCGTCCGTATTGACCGGAGCTCCCATATTCATGGGCTCGCCCCATGTCCCTTCGACTTTTTCGACAAACCAGATATCGGGCGTCTGTTCCGGCTCCCCGCCCTTATTTCGGGGTCTGTTCGAGACAAAGAAGAGAATTTTCCCGTCGGGAGATAGCGAGGGTTCGTTGTTGATATAATCTTTTGAAAACGGCAGGATTTCCGGCGCTTTCCATTGCTCCTGGTCCCGGATGATTCTCACGATCGTATTGAGATTGTCCGGCGGCTTCCTTTCCCAATAGATGATCTCTTTCAAATCCGGGGAGAGATTCAATTTGGCCTGGTCTCCTTCTTTGGAGACGAGACCGGGAGCGAAGATCTCCGGTGTCATCCCCGGCGGTTTCTGCCCCAAGTAGGGGCCGGTGAGCTTGGGGAATGCGTTTTGCGGTGACAACAAATTCGTCATCGTCAAAACGAGCAGACAAGAGATCAAGACGCCTTTTTTCATGGGCTGAAATCCTCCAATATCATTCTGCGACCCGGCCGTTCTGAAGGACGAATTCCTGCCCCACCTTCACGGGGATAGGATGTGCGGCCCCGGGAATTCAGATTCGATGATCCCGGCCGAAAGCCGGGGGAAATCGGCTCCTCGGAAATATATAGGCGCTGGCGTCGACGTCAGGAGTGCTGATGATAGATCTTGCCGACGATCTTCCAGCCGTCGGCGAACCGGTAGAGCGACAGGTAGTCGGTGAAGATGTGTTTGCCCTCCCGATGGAGCTCGAGCTTGACGGCCGCGGCGTTCCCGGTGACGTCGACCTGGACGAATTTGCAGGTGACGAGCGGAGGCTTCTGGCCCTGCGCCTTCCGCCTCTCCGCGGAGGCGATCCAGTCGGCGATGGGGAAGCGGGTCAGCTTTCCGTCCTGCAGCCCGAGCAGCACGAAGTCGGGATGGAACCCGGCCCGCGTCTTCTCCAGGTCCCCGAGGTTCATCAAGCCGTCCACGTAGGCCGTCTGAACGAGGCCCTTGATGGCCTCTTCGTCCGGGGCCCCCTGGGCCCGGAGGGACACCAAGGCGAAAAGTAGGGCGATAAGGATCGCGAGGGTCATGATTATTCGTTTCATCAGATCTCCTTCCTCCGACAGATTATGAGTTTCCGAGCCTGCTAGCGGTTAGTGATTCTTTAGACACCTGACTGAGACAAGGATAGAACCAGCTCTTCTCATTCAGTCCCCCCGAAAACATCTATTTTGACAGCATGAACCGGTCGCCTTTGTTTTCGGGGCAGATGACGCGCGAGGGGAGCTTTTTTTCGACTGCCTGCCGGGCGAAGGCGCCGTAGATGAATTCCCGGTTAAAGGCGTGGATCGGGAAAACGATACGAGGCTTCAGGGATTCGGCCTGCTGGAACTTGCCGATGAAAGCGAGGTCGATCTGGCCGGCATTTTCGAGCAAATAATCCATGTCGGCGCGGAACGTGTCGACCGGCCCCATGTAGTCGCCCGAATGATAGATCGTGAGGCCATCCACCTTGACCAAATAGGCGACCTCGGGCACGTCGTTGTGCTCGCCGTTCACGGTGAGAATCTCCATTGTCCCGAGCTTCCTCGTGGCCCTGGGCGCCGGCAAGTCGATAGAGCGGTCTCCCTTCCGGGCCTTCCAGCCGAAGACGTAGGTAATATTCTTAATCGTCGGTCGCCAGGAAAGAATCACCGGGTCAAAATGGTCCCCATGGGCGTGGGAAACGAAGACGGTGACATCCTGGTCCTTGATCTCCTCGGGATTGACGAAGCCGTTGGCCAGGGAAGGTTTTTCCGGCCGCGGTCCTCCTCGGCTGAAGTAATCGAAGATAAGCAGCCGGCTTCTGGTCTTGACCGCGAATCCGCAATGGCCCAGGTGCCAGACGATCGCTTCTCCGTCCCGGAGAGGTTTAGCCAGGAGCGAAGCGACAGCCATCATTTCAGAGCCCGGCGATGGCTCGGCCCCGGCTTCGTTGAGGATGGCCGCGATATCGGGATAGCCGTACTCCCCCGCCAGATCCAGCGCGCTACGTCCCGATCCGTCCTTCGCTTTCGGATTCGCCTTGTTCTGCAAGAGAAAGCGGACCATGTCGGTCCGTCCTTTCTTCGCCGCCAGGTGGAGGGGCGTTGAGCCTTCTTGGTCCGCGGCATCGACCGCGGCGCCCTTATCCAGCAGCATGCGCGCGATTTCGACGCTTCCCCCCTGGGCGGCCCGCTGGAAGGGCGTCCGGCCGGACTCGTCTTTCAGATCGATAGATATCCCTCTGCCCAACACGAACCCGGCCGCCTGGGTCATGCCCAGATACGCCACCCGATGAAGCGGATACTTATCGAGCAGATCCCTGTTCTTGAGGGCCTCGGCCCGGGGCCAGAGCTTTTCGACGAGCCCGACAAAACCGTTCCCCAGCGGAAAAGTGAGAGGCGTTTCATTGAGTCTGTTGCGGACGTCGAGCTTCGCGCCATGGTCGAGGAGCCACATGATGACGTCCTCGCGGCCGGCCTGGCTCACGTAGAGCAGCGGAGTCGACCCCTCTTCATTCAGGGCGTTGATGTCCGCGCCGTGCTTGACCAGGATGTCGAGCAGCCGGAGATTGCCTGAGAACGTCGCGTGATGCAGGGCGGTCGATTGATAATAGTCGCGGCTCATAACGTTCGCTCCCCGCGAGAGCAGGAATTCCGCGGCCTTATCCGACCCGGCCGCGGCCGCCTTGAGAAGCGGCGTCCTTCCGTAGCGGTCGGGGCCGTCGACGGGCAATCCCGACTTGACGAGGCTGTCCATCAGCTCGACCAACCCTCCGGACGCGGCGCAATGGAGCAGGTTTCGGCCATCGCGGCAGACGGCCTTCGCGTCGGCGCCTTTGCTGATCAGGTAGTCCACCATTTCCTGGCGTCCACTCGAAACGGCAAAATGGAGGGGAGTCTGGCCGAGGTCGTCGGCGACGTTGACGTTCGCCCCGCTCTCGACGAGCTTGCGGGCCAGAGATGTCAACCCGCCCTCGGCCGCCGAGTGAAGCAGGGTTTTGCCGAAGTCGTGCGGCGATTCGGCATCCGCCCCGTGCGAAAGGAGGTGGTCGACAAGCGAGAGGAATCCGGCCGCAGCCGCGCGGTGGAGGAGCGCCCGTCCCGCTTCTCCTGTGGTCTCGACCTTGAGGCCTCCCTGAAGAAGCGCTTCGACCGCCTCCGGGCGGCGTCCATAGAAAGCTGCTTCGAGTGCGTTCGCCCCGCGCCCGTTCCGGGAATTCGGGTCGGCGCCGGCCGCGATCAAGGCCCGGGCAGCGTCCGCCTGCCCGGCCCAGGCGGCCCAGTGCAGAGGCGTCGACCCGTCCGGGTCGGTCGCTTTGACATCGGCGCCGCTGGCGAGGAGGAAAGCGATTATCTCGCGGTTCCCCGCGTCGCTCGCGAAGTGGAGCGGGGTCCGGCCCCGGTCGTCTTTTTCATTGACGACCTTGGGATCCTGGGCGAAAAGAGCTTTCACCTTGGCGATGTCGCCCGCCCGGACGGCGTCGTGGATCTCAGCCGCGAAAACGGCCGGCCCGATCGCAAGAAGGATCGCCCCGAAGGCCGAGAAGATGGCGCGCTTTGTCATGGATATTTCCTTTCTCTCAATCGATGATCTCCGGGATGAGACCGTCAAACCTTAATATGCCCGTCCCGATAACGAGGCATCCGAACATAAGGCTCTCCTACCAGCCGGATCGGGGCTCGGAACGTTTCTTCCCCTTGGCCAGCTCCCGGGCGACGGCGTCGCAAATGTCTTTGATGGGAGCGCTCTCAAAACCGTCCCCGGGCGGAGGACCGCCGCCGCGCGGCCCGAGGAGGATGCGCTCCTTGACCAAGGTCACTTTCTCGGGGAACAAGGC
>Ga0299912_10004562_pt1 | contig 11354 bp, 11 predicted proteins | sample RVTome_2_FD_207667 | JGI IMG/M metagenome (GOLD analysis project Ga0299912, IMG submission 207667) | Soil microbial communities from uranium-contaminated site in the Upper Colorado River Basin, Wyoming, United States - RVT95D214 (version 2) ... | reverse complement strand
AATGTCAAGGGATCAAGTTAAATCCTGGAGTGGAGGGAAGCACGGGGTCAGGTCTTTCCTGTTGCAGTTCAGTCATTTCCCTTTCTGAGCATTCTACTTACCGACGAATAGTGAACCCCAAGATATTCTGCAACCTCTCTCTATTGCAACCCTATTGCAACCTGGGGTCTGGCTTGCTATATTGGGATTTAAGAAACTGCCTTCAGTAACGACTTCATTACACCGGCTGACTTGAAGTCCGTTTGAGACCGGATCTGCAACCGCTTCACTCCAGAGCTCAACGTCGTTACATCTCTCCCCGTCCGTCTGCTAAGCTCCGAAATGGTCCCGACCCCCAACTCCATAACCAGCCATCCCGCCATCCACCTGGCCTCTGATAATTCACGATCTTTACCCGGAACAAGAAAATCCTTCTCCTCAAAGCGATAATACCGGCAAACCTCCTGCATGATTCTATCAAGGCTTACCTTCGGTCTTAGCCTCATCGGCTTCCGGCCTAACATCCGATCCATGAACTCGTCATCACCGAGAATCCGGCTGTCTCTTCCCAGGCCACTGTGGTATTCTTCTTGATGATGTCCTCCTTTTCCCTCATGAACAAATCTCCTGTAGGCCCTTCTGGCTAGGGTAAGCCTCTTCGAGAACTGCGAGAGAACCCAATCCGTGGTAAGCCAGGGAATCATCTCAAGGCCGAGGTACTCTCGATGGCCGCTCCATGGATAATCCTCCGGTTCCTTGACAATCCCTGCTCGTACCGGATTGAGATGGATGTAGCGAGTCAATTCTTCCAGGTAAGAATCTGCGTCTACCAGAACAGCTTTGTACCGCCTCTGAAAGAGATGGCCAGATCGTTTCTGGCGCCAATTCGCCCAACGGGTGTAGCGGAAACCGAGATTCTGCATAATTCGAGAAAGCAGGATCCCACCCATCTGAATCGCCAGGTGGACATGCTTGGTCATCAAACAAAATGCATGGATACGATGCCCGAAACGTTCAATTCCCTCTTGCAGTAACAGGCAGAAGCGCGTACGATCCTTATGATCGAAAAAAATGGTCTGGCCGTTGTTACCCCGCAAGATAGCGTGGTACAGTGCTCCTGGATAAAGGAGTCGCGGTTTCCGAGCCATGAAGCAAGACTATCTCATAAATAACAAAGTAGCAAGCCCACGTGACCCCGTAAAAACAGAAAAGCCCCGACCGAAGCCGGGGCTTTTCTGTAATAAAGGTAGCGTCTACAACCGGACACTGATAGGTGAGATAATCCGTTTACTGTTAGGATGGTGCCGAAGGGGGGATTTGAACCCCCACGGGGGTTACCCACCACCCCCTCAAGATGGCGTGTCTACCAATTCCACCACTTCGGCATTGAATAGTTGGATCAAGGTTAAGGTTTAGGAAAAAACAATTAACTCGCCAGCATTTATCCCACAACAGTTCGCATCTTAACCTCAACCTTAACCTTTAACCTTAAACCTATTTCTTAGGCTCGGGCAGAGGAATTTGAGGCTGAACCGGGATTTGGGAAGGTGCCGCAGGAACCGACTGCCCTGGCCTCTCTTTTACCACGCTCCTCGACGCTCTCCTTGTTGAGCTGAAAGCCAGAACAAGAGAAGTGATCATAAAGAATACGGCAGCGAACGTCGTCAACTTCGTAAGAAATCCCATCGCCCCTGAACTTCCGAAGATCGTTTGACTCGACCCCCCAAAGGCTGCCCCCATCTCCGCTCCTTTTCCTGCCTGAAGGAGAACGATCAAAATGAGTGCAAAACAGAAAAAGATATGAAGTATGGTAATGATGGTGAGCATAGATTCAATCCCCTCTTATCTGATTTAAGATTTCAGATTGCAGCTCCCAGATTTCTTTAGTTTATCTGGTTTCTTCAGTTTGTTTAGTCTGTTTGGTTAACCAAATAGACCAGAGAAACCAAAGAAACCAAATTAACTGAGAATCTGAAATCTGAAATTATTTATATCACATTTCCTTGAATCTGACAATCTTTGAGAAGGTCTCCGCCTTCAGGCTTGCCCCTCCCACCAATGCCCCATCGATATTCTCCTGGCTCATCAGCCCCTTGATGTTCTCCGGGGTCACACTCCCGCCGTATTGGATCCGAATACCTTGTGCGATCTCTCGTGAATAGAGCCTTTCCAATCTCTCACGTATGAACCGATGCACCTCCTCAGCCTGTTCAGGAGTCGCCGTCTTACCCGTTCCAATGGCCCAAACGGGCTCGTAAGCGCTGACGATTCTCTTAGCTTCCATCCCCACCAGACCTCTCAACCCACCTTCTATCTGCCTTTCAACGACCGAAAAAGTCTTACCCTCTTCTCTTTCCTTTAAAGTCTCACCGATGCAGAAGATCACCTTCAACCCTTGGCCCAGTGCGGCCTTTATCCTTCGATTCACCGTCTCATCCGTCTCTCCGAAAAACTGTCGTCTTTCTGAGTGGCCGATCATCACATATTTACAGCCTACCTCTCTTAGCATAAGAGGAGAAACCTCGCCCGTATAGGCACCTTGCTCCTCATAGAAGAGATTCTGAGCGGCAAGATGAATGGAAGTTCCTTCAAGTTCTTTTTGGACCGCATAGAGGGCCGTGAAAGGAGGGGCAACGGCCACCTCTACTCCTTCCACTTCTGGAATCGAGGCCTTCAGTTTCCTGACGAGATCGAGGGCTTCCCCAACCGTTTTGTTCATCTTCCAATTTCCAGCAATGAAGGGCAATCTTTTCATCATTCATTCCTTAGTAACATATAGCGCTTTCTATGATCGCTCACAAAGGACACTGGTCAGGGATGGTGAAAAAGTTTTAGAGCGGAAACCTTTAATTGGATCATTCAGATGGCTCCAATAGTATTGCAGCGTCTTGTTCACTCAATTCATTTCAATGCCGTAATATATAAATGACCGCATTCTAAAACTTTGGAAGCATCTCTGACCGGTGTCCTATTTTATTCCATTTCAAAGCGCTAAAGTGTTCCCCTCCTCAGCGCCTCAATGCCTGGCAACTTTTTCCCTTCAAGGAATTCAAGAGACGCCCCACCTCCGGTGGAGATGTGGCTAATTTTTTCGGCCACCCCTGCCTGATCCACCGCTGCCACAGTATCTCCCCCGCCTACAATAACGAAGGCAGAGGCATTGGCGACAGCTTTGGCAATTGCAAAGGTCCCATGGCTGAAGGGCTCCATCTCAAAGACACCCATGGGCCCATTCCAGACGATTGTCTTGGCCGATCCGATCTCCTCTGAAAAGATGTTCACCGTTTCCGGACCGATATCGAGGCAGACCCAGTCAGAAGGAATCTCCTCGTTTTTCACAACCCGCCTCTTCGCCTGAGCGTCCATCCGCTCTGCAGCAACGTGGTCGGATGGAAGGATGAACTTCGCCTTTCCTTGTGCTTTTTCTATCAGACTGAGAGAGAAACCGATCTGATCCTCTTCCACAAGTGACTTCCCCACGCCGAATCCTTTTGCCTTGAGGAAGGTATAAGACATCCCTCCTCCCACGAGGAGGGTCGTTACCTTGTCTAAAAGATTCTGGATCACCCCGATCTTATCTGAAACCTTTGCTCCCCCCAAGATGGCCACATAGGGCTTTTGTGGGTTCACCAGGGCCTTTTCGAGACTATCGATCTCATTCATCATCAAGAAACCCGCAGTCACCGTTCTCACGTATCGCGTCATCCCTTCGGTCGAGGCATGTGCCCGGTGTGCGGTGCCAAAGGCATCGTTGACATAAACTTCGCAGAGAGAAGCCAAGGCCTTCGAAAAAGTTTCATCATTCTTCTCCTCTTCTGGATGGAACCGAAGGTTCTCCAGAAGAAGCACCTCCCCTTCTTTCATTCCTTCAATCAGTTTTCGAACTTCTTCCCCGATACAATCGTTAGCCAGGATGACATTTGTCGCCAACAGTTGAGACAGTCTCTTAGCTACAGGAGCCAAACTAAATTTCGGATCCCTCTTCCCCTTAGGTCTTCCGAGGTGGGATGCAAGAATCGCCTTCCCTCCAGCTTTGATCACAAATCGGATGGTGGGGAGGGAGAGAACGATTCGGGTGTCATCGGTAATGTTATTCTTCTCATCCTGAGGAACATTAAAATCGACTCGAATAAATACTCGCTTTCCTTTTAGATCAATTTGGTCTACGGTTCGGATGGCCATCACTTACTCCTACTCATGTCATTGTTTCACAATTCAGGTGAAGGTCAGGGCTAGGAAGCTGGTTTCGTACATTGAACGATGGACAATGAACAAAAAAAATAATACACTGTTTCCCGCGCTTCGCGGGATTTATCGTTTAATGTTCATCGTCCCTAAATAACACGGGCATCTTTACCTTTACCGTTCGACCAACCAGCCTTATTTTTTCAAAAAAAGATACAGGAACAACTCCACCATCCGATTGGAGAAACCCCATTCGTTGTCGTACCAGGAGATTATCTTCACCATCTTTCCTCCTATCACCTTCGTGGATAACCCATCTACAATGGAAGAATGAGGATTTCCATTGAAGTCAATCGAGACGAGAGGTTCTTCACAAAAACTTAGGATACCTTTCAATTTGCCCTCGGCATAGGATTTTAAAATGCGGTTCACCTCTTCTGCGCTCGTCTCTTTTTTCAACTCTGCCACAAGATCAACGACAGAGACATTCGGTATAGGAACCCGTATAGCCATCCCGTCCATCTTTCCTTTCAAGGCTGGAATAACGAGAGACAGGGCTGTAGCAGCACCTGTGGTCGTTGGGATCATCGACATCGCAGCGGCCCTTGCCCGACGAAGATCTCGGTGCGGAAAATCGAGAATTACTTGATCATTGGTATAGGCGTGAATGGTTGTCATCAGGCCGTATTCCACACCAAACTCGTCGACCAATATCTTGGCGATGGGGGCGAGGCAGTTTGTAGTGCAGGATCCCATAGAAAGGATATGGTGCTTCGAAGGATCGTAGTCCTTCTCATTCACCCCTAAGATCAATGAAGCATCCGGATCCTTCGCCGGAGCAGAAATCACCACTTTTTTTGCACCGGCCTCTAAATGCTTCGCTCCGCTCGCTCGGTCTGTAAACCTCCCCGTACTTTCTAGTACCACATCCACTCTTAAATCTTTCCACGGAAGCTGACCTGGATCTTTCTGGGCAAAAACCTTCACCTCTTTCCCATCGATCTTAATCGCATCCTTTTTCGCTTCTACCTGTGCTCCAAATCTCCCGTGGACAGAATCGTATTTTAAGAGATGGGCCAATGTCTGGGCATCGGTGAGGTCATTGACTGCTACAAATTCCAATCCCTCTTTATTGAGGCCCGCTCGAAGGACATTTCGACCGATCCGGCCAAACCCATTAATCCCCACTCTGATCGCCATAAGAATTTCCTCCTTTTAAAAGATGACTATAAATATACTTCTTTTTTGAGTCTGGCGTCAATATTTTTGTGTGATGTTTTGCGTGATCCAGAGCTTTCCAAAAAGGACCTGACCTGTTATATAGTAGTCATAGAAGGCAGAGGCAATGGAAAGGGAAAATCAGAGGGCTCGAGATAGAAAGATATCGGAAATAGTGAAAGGACTACTCTTCTCTGCGGTTGCTTTCCAGGAAATCTCCAAAAAGTATAAAGAAGGTCGTCTTCGTTTCTCAGATATTGGAAATTGGGTAGATGATAAGGGACAGAGTCTCCTTTACAATATAAAAGAACAGTGCCACGCCATTTTCCGCTATAACGAAGTAGGCCATTTCCACAGGAAGGAGTGGCTCCTCGACCTTGCCATCGGATCCATCTTTCACGAAGCCATGAAGTTAAGGGAAAACATCTACCAAATGGAGGTCTACCGGCCCAAGTACTTACAGTACAAATTAAAGGTGGGGAAGTCGGCATATGAAAGGAGCTATCTCCAACAGTTCGAAAGGATCATTTCAAAGGCTGAACAAGGTGTAGCAGAGGGGATGGAGGAAACTCGATCCCTCTTTCGAGATGCGATGACACAATTGGTCGATTTTTTTAAGGAGAGCGCTGAAAACCGATACCTGGTTCGTTTCCTCTTGGAGAACCAGCCACTCCTCAAAAAGCTTTACGGCTCTAAAAGAGCAAAGGAGATTTTCCACGTCATGTTCAAAAGGGGGTTTCTGGACGCCTATTCCTTGGCCGGCTGGAGCTATCTCCAAAGCGAGCATTACGATCTCTCATCGCTCTACTTTTCGAAGGCCTTAAAAATCGATCCCCGTCATCCTGACCTCCAATTCCTTCTCAACTTCAGCCTTGGGATGAATGCCTATTACAAGAATGCTTATTCAAAGGCCCTCTCCTACTTTTCAAGATTGGTTTCCTTCAGATTAAATGGGAAATTGAAAAAGGACTATCTGAGGAAAACAGAAGAGGTCTGTCGTAAGATCTCTTCGGAACTGGAAGATGAAAAAAGACTGATCGTCGCGAGAAAAAGCCGATTTCTTGCTGACCAGATTAGAAAAATGTTATGATTCTTTGAAAAGGAGTTTCTGAGATGCCCATCTATGAATACCAGTGCCGCCACTGCGATCATGAATTCGAAAAGTTAGTTCTCAGTACTTCTGAAAAAATCTCATGTCCGAAATGCAAAAGCAAGAAAGTGAACCGGACCATGTCTACTTTTGCATTTTCCAGCGGTGGGAAGTTCAAGAGCACTGCAACTTCATCCTGCGGAACCTGCGCGGCCCCCAGTTGTTCCACCTGCGGCTCTAAATAATTAAAACAAAAGAAGGGTTCAAGGATTCGAGGGTTCACGGATTCAAGTGAAAAATAGAAGGTTCGCTTTTTTAAACTTAAAATATTTGATAAGATTCTTCAGGTGTTCACTTGACCCCTCGGCCCCTGGACCCCTTGAATCCTGAATTATAGATTCGTGAGGTGTCTTCTCATCTCCATCTCGTTCTCCAATCGATTATCACCATTCAGCTTTTCTAAGACATCATCGATCGTCTGAATCATTCTCTCCTTATCCTCAGGGAGTTTCCCATGCAGAGGAAGAAGGTTGGAAACGTGGTCACTCACGAATTGAGAGGTCACATGAAGTTCCTCCAAAAGGAGTTTTGTCTCCTTCAATATCGTTTCCGGACATGCTGATCGGAAGCCGCCTTCTTCCATGGCCTCATATAATTGAGACGCGGGTTGAGGGATAAATGTCCGGACCCGGATAAAATGGGGATCGATTTGATTCAACACCTCTGCCGTCCCTTTGGCGTGTTTCTCCCATCTTTCCTCGCCCCCGATCCCTAACAAGACGTACAGAGAGTATTCAAATCCGGCTTGTTTTGCCTTTTTTCCCCCTTCGATCATTTCTTCCGGGGTGGCCCCCTTCTCAATCTCCTTTAATAGGTCTCTGTCGCCAGTTTCGAGACCCACATGGAGCCTTGTCAAGCCTGCTCGGTAGATCCGCTCCAAATCCTCCATCGGTTTCTTGCAAAGCGTTTTTGCCCTTCCGTAACTGGTCACCCTTTCGATATGGGGAAAGGAGGAGTGTAGGAACTCTAAGACCCGGACTAACGTTTCGGTTTTGACAACAAGACTGTTCGAATCACCAATAAATACCGTTCTAATCCTATCTCCATAAAGCTCCTTTGCCAACTCGATATCCGATTGGATCTCTTCGAGATCCCTGATCTCAAACTTCATTGTTTTATACATGGAGCAGAAGGTACAACGGTTCCACGGACATCCTCTCGTAACCCTCAAGAGGAGGCTGTTCGCCTCACTGGGGGGTCTGAAGGGTGGAAAGTCATAATCTCTTCTTCTCAGTCCAAATCTCCCGATGGTCATGGTCTCCTCGTTTATGATCGTTTTGATCGTTTAGTTGGTTTTGATCGTTTGACGAACGAACTTAACGAACGAAACGACCCAAACGATCTAAACCCTCAAGAAATTTGTTTAAAATATCATCGAAACTTCAATTCCCTTTTCCTCAAAACGCTCCTTCAATTCTATTCCGACAAGATGAAAATAGTCCTCTTCCAAGTATCGATCCAATTTGGCTCTGCGATAGATCCCCTTCACCTTATTCGGGTAATTCATTCGATCGATCAGCACCTCATCAATCAAGCCGTCGAGCATGGCCACCAATTTCTCCGGATCCAAAGGAAGCACGGGGCCAACAAAGGCATACGTTCCAACCTTTTCTTGATGAAGGGTTCTCAATGCGTTAACCCTGGAGCCAATGGAAGGGGAATGGGGTTCGAAGATCTTTCTCATATCTTCATCATCAGTCGTAATGGAAAAACCCACTTCAATTTTCCTAAACTTCTTAAAAAGATCGATGTCTCGGAGGCAGAGGGGTGATCGGGTCAATATGTTGACTGCAAAATCATTCTCCAAAAGGATCTCTAGACATCTCCGGGTTAACTTGTAACTCTTCTCAAGGGACTGATAAGGATCGGTCACCGTACTGAGGGCGACGATTCCATCCTTCGCCCTCTTCAACTGCTTTCTCAGCAGATTTGGAGCGTTCACTTTAACATCGACAAATTCTCCCCACGGCTCTTGATGACCGGTGAAGCGCTTCATAAAACTGGCGTAACAGTATCGGCAACCATGGCCACATCCCACATAAGGATTGATACAGTAGTCAAAGCCAGGAATAGCCGTTTTGGTAAGAATGCTCTTAGAAAAGATCTCTCTTACCTTCATATCTTACATTATAACGGGCAGACAGGAAAATCGAAAGTTCTCCCCCCTCTTCTCCTCCCCCGCAGGTGGGGGATTTTGGGGGTTCAAGGGTTCCAGGATTCAAGGGGACAGGAGATAGACAACGAATCAAATCCCGCCAAGGCGGGACTAAAATTTTTTGTTTAGATAATTTGAATGTCTATTTCTTGAACCACTTCAGGGTTTATTGAGTGGGCAGGTCAAAAGGAACAGAATAAGATTCTCCTATCTCCTTGAAAGGAAAGATGCCACCCGGATGAGAATAGATACTTGCGAAGAGTCCGAAGATATCCATCTCTCCTCCTTTCGCCTTCTGCCAGAGTTCGTAGAGGTGACGGGTAGTTATAAAACTCATGTTGTGCCGCTCCAAGAAAACGGCCAGCTCTTTGGAGACGTCATTCACCCTATCTCTTTCGGAGAGAGGAAGATGGATATGGGTCGATGCAATAATCAACGTCTTCTCGTCTTCCTTCTTTTCTTTCTCAAACTGTAACGCCCTGCTGAGCTTGGGATGGTTTTGTTTCACCTCCCCTTCGCTCATTATAATCTCCGCCCCAAAGGCCTTTTCGGTGTCTGGAATCTTAACGATTCGATCTACCGAATGGTAGTTGATCCCCGTTGATATCTTGAATCCCAAATCCTTGAAGATGGAGTGAACGGCATCGATCAGTAGCAATTCACTTTTTGGCCAAACCAGTGACTCGATAGCGAAAAAATCTTGTTCTATGATTGTTGGCGACTCTTTCTTCCAGACCTTGTCGATTTCTGTCTTCAAAAAACTCTTCCGTGCGCTCTCTTTTTCGGACATTCCTTTATCAATCCGAGTGACGACAAACAATATAATGAGGCACCCCAAAGGGACGAGAAGTCTCACCTCTTCTTCATAGTGGAGGACACCATAGACTGCAAAAACCGCAAGAAAAAGCTGGAATAGAGAAAGCATTTCCTCAACCTTCCCAAAAAATAAGTGAAGTACCCCGCAGCAGAGCTGCGGGGCATCTAATTCTCTAAAAAACTTTTCTCCCCCTTGAGAGGGGAGGATTTAGGTGGGGGTGATGATAAGATCATTTCCCCCTCACCCTAACCCTCTCCCCCCCAGGGGAGAGGGTAGGCCATTCATCCCCCCAGCAGAGCTGGGGGGTATTCTGGCACATTTTGATAAAAACAGCCAGTTAAACATCAATACTAAGGGCAATTTTTGTACCAAAATTGAAAAAAATATAAATCTTTTAATTTCAGGTACTTATAAATTATTTACGATCGCCATCTTCAAATTGAACACGGGATCTGCACACAAATATACCATTGCGTTGACAATAATTGTCACTTTCAGCAAACTACTAAAATGGCGGGAGAAAATTGGTCTGTTATGTCGATGAGAATATCTGTCTCAAAAAAACTAGATCCGTCATCGACTATTAAAGGTATGGGATGGTCAGGCAAACAGATGTTCAATCGTTCGATTCAACATCTTTGCTCCCTTCACCTCTGTTTCAAATAGAGGAACAATCGCCCTCACCCTATCTCCGAATTTCTTCCAAATCTCTTCCATATGTTCATCTTGCATTTGAACTCGGTTGAGGACAAACTCCACAGCATCTTTTCCGACCTGATCTTTTTGAATCAGTCCATTGACAATCACGCCGCCAACGGGAATTCCAAATTCGTGGAACCAGTTGATGAAGCGGGTGATGACCGCGATGGGAAGGCTTTCAGGTAGTGTCACAAAAAAGAAGGCGGTGAGGGCGTCATCGGTCAGGAGGTTTTTGGCATTGCCCATTCTATCCTTGAAACTTAATAGGTAATCCAGGAGGGGGTCTTTTTTTTCTTTTTTCGAGAAGGAGAGTATCTCCCTCAGCGATTTTGCCTCCTCCCGGCTCTTCAGCATCTTCTCCACCCAGAGGGAATAAACCTTCGACATTCCGAGAAGGCGCCTTGCATTCGCTGTGGGAGCAGTATCGAAGACGTAAAAATCATATTCATCCTTGAACATAAGATCAACCATATTTTCAAACATAGCCGACTCTTCAAAGGCAGGATTCATCGTGGCGGATTCAATGAAATCCTCTGCCTTCGTCGTGATATCTGCAAATTTGAGAAACCAGTTGATCTTCTCGCGGATCTCTTTTTTGGAGCGTTCGATCGTATCCCGTGTATCGATCTCGAAGGCATAGCATTTCTCTTCATCGCAGACGATGGCTGCTTTCCCAAAGACATCTTTTTCTAAGAGGTTGGAAAGGCTATGGACAGGATTGGTCGAGGCGAGCAAGGTCCTCTTGCCCTGTTTGGCTGACCAGAGAGCAGCTGCCCCTGCCATGACTGTCTTTCCCACCCCTCCTTTTCCTCCAAAAAAGATATATTTCAACCGAGGGTGATCCTTCAAAAACTTTTCCATACTGATTGTAATTTGGTTCACGGTTTTACTCCTACTGGTCATTAGTCATTTGCTATGGGTTATGAGCCATGAGTAATCGACTTCAGTCGATTCATCCAAACATGGCTTTGGCCATTTTTTCAATCATGGGGAGGCCGGTGACATCTCGCTCCATCTCAGGCACAGATGCTAAAATCTGTTTTCCAAAAGTGGTGTCAATCACCTTCAGGTAATGTTCCTCCATCGTGAGACGATTTTTTAAATATTCGGGAATATTTTGGTCCTTCAATCCAAGAGGCAGAACCCGATTG
>Ga0299912_10004560_pt1 | contig 11357 bp, 15 predicted proteins | sample RVTome_2_FD_207667 | JGI IMG/M metagenome (GOLD analysis project Ga0299912, IMG submission 207667) | Soil microbial communities from uranium-contaminated site in the Upper Colorado River Basin, Wyoming, United States - RVT95D214 (version 2) ... | reverse complement strand
CCGTCAGCGGGAGGGCCCCTTCGTGCGACGAGGGGAGGGTGGAGGGATACCGCGCCGGCCGCAAGCCGCGGCGCGTCGGCCGAAAAAGACTCTCAATCGTCGCCGGCCGTTTGAACCCCCGGGTGGCATGGGCTAGAAGGACCGCGATTCCGGACCGGGACGCCCATGAACGCCTTTCTCCTTCAGTACCTGCCGATCGTGATCTTTCTTTCGATCGCGGCGGCGCTGGGCATCGCCTTCATCCTCGCCGCGGCGATCTTCGCGCCCAGGGCGCCGGACCCCGAAAAGCTCTCCGCCTACGAATGCGGCTTCAACGCCTTCGACGACGCGCGGATGAAGTTCGACGTCAGATTCTATCTGGTCTCGATCCTGTTCATCATCTTCGACCTGGAAGTGGCCTTCCTGTTCCCCTGGGCCGTGGCGCTGATGAAGCTGCCGCACGACGCCTCGGTGTTCGCCTTCTGGTCGATGATGACCTTCCTGGGCGTGCTGACCGTGGGCTTCATCTACGAATGGAAGAAGGGGGCCCTGGAATGGGAGTGATCGTTCCCGCCGGCGCCGCCGGCCGCGCGACCGTCGAGGGCTACGACCCCCGCCTGCACGACCCCTATTTCGACGGCGTCTCCCAGGCGCTGGCCGACAAGGGCTTCATCACCGCCTCGGCTGACGACCTGATCACCTGGGCGCGCACCGGCTCGCTGATGTGGATGACCTTCGGTCTGGCCTGTTGCGCGGTGGAGATGATGCAGGCCTCGATGCCGCGCTATGACCTCGAGCGCTACGGCTTCGCGCCCCGGGCCAGCCCGCGCCAGAGCGACGTGATGATCGTCGCCGGCACCCTGACTAACAAGATGGCCCCGGCCCTGCGCAAGGTCTACGACCAGATGCCCGAGCCGCGCTACGTCATCTCGATGGGCAGCTGCGCCAACGGCGGCGGCTACTACTATTATAGCTATAGCGTGGTGCGCGGCTGCGACCGCATCGTGCCGGTGGACATCTACGTCCCCGGCTGCCCGCCGACGGCAGAGGCGCTGGTCTATGGCGTGCTGCAGCTGCAGAAGAAAATCCGCCGCACGGGGACCATCGAGCGATGAGCCTGGAAGCCCTGGGACAGGATATCGTCGCCCGCGCGCCCGGCGTGCTGGGCCATCACGAGGCGTTCGGCGAACTGACGCTGACCGTGCGCGCCGCCGACATCGTCGCCTGCCTGACCTTTCTGCGCGACGATCCGGCCTGCCGCTTCCAACAGCTGATCGACCTGACGTGCGTCGACTACCCCGAGCGGTCGGCGCGGTTCGACGTCGTCTATCACCTGCTGTCGCTGACCGCGAACCACCGCGTCCGGGTCAAGCTGCACACCGACGAGGACACGCCCGTGGCCTCGATCATCGGAGTCTACCCGGTGGCCGACTGGTTCGAACGGGAGGCGTTCGACATGTTCGGCGTGTTCTTCTCGGGCCATCCCGACCTGCGCCGGCTGCTGACGGACTACGGCTTCCATGGCCATCCGCTGCGCAAGGACTTCCCGATGACCGGCTATGTCGAGGTCCGCTACGACGACGAGCTGCGGCGGGTGGTCTACGAGCCGGTGAAGATCGCCGAGTTCCGCCAGTTCGATTTCCTCTCGCCCTGGGAAGGCGCGAAATACGCGCTGCCCGGCGACGAGAAGGCGGAGGGCGCGTGATGGCCGCTGTTCTCCAGATCCTCCCCCCTTTGGGGAGGGGGACCATGCGCAGCATGGTGGAGGGGGCGTCGCCGGGTCGGCGGGGGCCCCCCTCAGTCGGCTTCGCCGCCAGCTCCCCCAAGGGGGGGGCATCTGACGTGACCGCCGCCGGGAGCATCCTCTGATGGCCGACGACGCCGCCAACATTCCGGTGATCCCGGAAACCCCGGTTCGCAAGTTCAACATCAACTTCGGCCCCCAGCACCCGGCCGCGCACGGCGTGCTGCGCCTGGTGCTGGAGCTGGACGGCGAGGTCGTCGAGCGGGTCGATCCGCACATCGGCCTACTGCACCGCGGCACCGAGAAGCTGATGGAAGCCCGCACCTGGCTTCAGAACATCCCCTATTTCGACCGCCTCGATTACGTGGCGCCGATGAACCAGGAGCATGCCTTCTGCCTGGCCATCGAAAGGCTGCTGGGCGTCGAGGTGCCGATCCGCGGCAGCATCATCCGCGTGCTCTACAGCGAGATCGGCCGCATTCTCAGCCATCTGCTCAACGTCACCACCCAGGCCATGGACGTCGGCGCCCTGACCCCGCCGCTGTGGGGCTTCGAGGAACGCGAGAAGCTGATGATCTTCTACGAGCGCGCCTGCGGCGCTCGTCTGCACAGCAACTATTTCCGGCCGGGCGGCGTCCACCAGGACCTGCCCGACGCCCTGGTCGAGGACATCGACAGCTGGGCCAGGGCCTTCCCGAAGGCCTGCGACGACATCGAGACCCTGATCACCGGCAACCGCATCTTCAAGCAGCGCAACGTCGACATCGGCGTGGTCAAGCGGGACGAGGCCATCGCCTGGGGCTTCTCCGGGGTCATGGTGCGCGGCTCCGGCATCGCCTGGGACCTGCGCCGCAGCCAGCCCTACGAGAACTACAACGACTTCGACTTCGACATCCCGCTGGGCCTGAACGGCGACTGCTATGACCGCTACCTGTGCCGCATGCAGGAGATGCGCGAGTCGACCAGGATCATCCGCCAGGCCTGCGAGATGCTGCGCAAGACCCGCGGCCCGGTGATGACCCTGGACAACAAGGTCGCCCCGCCCCGCCGCGCCGAGATGAAGCGGTCGATGGAAGCGCTGATCCACCACTTCAAGCTCTACACCGAGGGCTTCCACACCCCGCCGGGCGAGGTCTACGCCTGCGTCGAGGCCCCCAAGGGCGAGTTCGGCGTCTATGTGGTCAGCGACGGGACCAACAAGCCCTATCGCTGCAAGATCCGCGCGCCCGGCTTCCCGCACCTGGCGGCCATGGACTGGATCAACCGGGGCCACATGCTGGCCGACGTTTCGGCCATCCTGGGCTCGCTGGACATCGTGTTCGGGGAGATCGACCGGTGAGCCCCGCCGCCATCGCCCAGGCGCAACTCCACGCCTACAACGCCCAGGATCTGGACGCCTATTGCGCCTTCTTCACCGAGGACGTGGTGGTCGCCGACCTCAACGGCGCGGTGACCACCGAGGGCCTGGCCGCCTATCGCCAGCGCTACGCCGGGGCCTTCGCCCAGTTTCCGCAAAACAAGGCCGAGCTGCTCGGCCGGATGGTGATCGGCGACACCGTCATCGACCACGAGCGCGTCTCGCGCGGCCCCGAAGGCCCGGTGTTCGAGGTCGCGGCCATCTACAGTTTCAACGGCGACAGGATCGCCCGCGTGGACTTCGTCAAATGAGCGTCCGTCGTCTCGCCAAGGATCAGCCCGCCAGTTTCGCCTTCAGCAAGGACACGCTGAAGACCGCGCAGTGGTGGATCGCCAAATACCCGGCCGAGCGCCGGCAGTCGGCGGTCATCCCCATCCTGTGGTTGGTGCAGAAACAGGAAGGCTGGGTCTGCGAGCCGGCCATCCGCGCCATCGCCGAGCTGCTCGGCATGCCGGTGATCCGGGTGCTGGAGGTGGCCACCTTCTACACGATGTTCCAGCTGGAGCCGGTCGGGAAGGTCGCCTTCGTGCAGCTGTGCGGCACCACGCCCTGCATGCTGCGCGGGGCTAATGACCTGAAGGCGGTGCTGGAAAAGAAGATCGGCCCCAAGGCCCATGTCTCGGCCGACGGCAGGTTCAGCTGGGAAGAGGTGGAGTGCCTGGGGGCCTGCTGCAACGCCCCGATGGCGGCGATCAACGACTACTATTACGAGGACCTGACTCCCGAGAGCCTCGCTGCGATCCTCGACGACTTCGCCGCCGGCAAGGCGCCCAAGCCGGGCTCCTATGAAGGGCGGGGGGCTTCCGAGCCCAAGGGGGCGATCCAGACCCTGACCGATCCCAAACTCTACGACGGCTCGGCCGGCAAGAGGATCAGGATCCCGAACCTGCCCGAAAAGCCCAAGAAGGCGAAGAAGGAGCCGGCGGCGTGATCCTTCTTCACCCGATCATCCCGGCGAAAGCCGGGACCCATTCCAAGCAGACAGCCGGCGCGAGATCTTGGGTTCTGGACTCAGTCTGGACCCCGGCTTGCGCCGGGGTGCTCGGTGTTCGGGGCGGCGCGCGCGCCCCCGCCTTGTCCTCCAACCCTTCCGCTCAGGACGCCTGAAGAGACATGGTCGGCATTCTCGAGGACAAGGACCGCATCTTCACCAACCTCTACGGGCTCCACGACTGGGGTCTGGAGGGGGCGAAGGCGCGCGGCTGCTGGAACGGCGTCAAGGACATGATCGACGCCGGCGGGCCGTGGATCATCGACAACATCAAGAACAGCGGCCTGCGCGGCCGCGGCGGCGCCGGTTTCGGCACGGGCCTGAAGTGGTCCTTCATGCCCAAGGAGGTGAAGCCGGGCCGGCCTCACTATCTGGTGGTCAACGCCGACGAGTCCGAACCCGGGACCTGCAAGGACCGGGAGATCATGCGCCACGATCCGCATCTGCTGATCGAGGGCTGCCTGATCGCCAGCTTCGCCATGCAGGCGCACGCCTGCTACATCTACATCCGCGGCGAATACGTGCGCGAGCGCGAGATCCTCGAGGCGGCGATCAAACAGGCCTACGAGGCGAGGCTGATCGGCAAGAACAACGTCCACGGCTGGGACTTCGACTGCTACGTCCACCATGGCGGCGGGGCCTATATCTGCGGCGAGGAAACCGCCCTGCTGGAGAGCCTGGAAGGCAAGAAGGGCCAGCCGCGCCTCAAGCCCCCGTTCCCGGCCGGCGCCGGCCTCTACGGCTGCCCGACCACGGTCAACAATGTCGAGAGCATCGCGGTGGCCGGCACGATCCTGCGCCGGGGCGCCGGCTGGTTCGCCGGTTTCGGCCGACCCAACAACACCGGCACCAAGCTGTTCTGCGTCAGCGGCCATGTGAACCTGCCCTGCAACGTCGAGGAGGCGATGAGCATCCCCTTCCGCCAGCTGATCGAGGATCACTGCGGCGGCGTGCGGGGCGGCTGGAGCAATCTCAAGGCGGTCATCCCCGGCGGCAGCTCGGTTCCGATGATCCCGGCCGAGCAGTGCGAAGACCTGCCGATGGACTTCGACGCCCTGCGCAACCTGCGCTCGGGCCTCGGCACGGCGGCTGTCATCGTCATGGACAAGGACACCGACCTGGTCCGCGCCATCGCCCGGCTGAGCTACTTCTACAAGCACGAGAGCTGCGGCCAGTGCACGCCCTGCCGCGAAGGCACCGGCTGGATGTGGCGGGTGATGGAGCGCATGGCCACCGGCGAGGCGGAGATGAGCGAGATCGACACCCTGCTCGACGTCACCACCCAGGTCGAGGGCCACACCATCTGCGCCCTGGGCGACGCGGCCGCCTGGCCGATCCAGGGCCTGTTCCGCCACTTCCGCCACGAGGTGGAAGACCGCATCACCGGCTACCGCGCCGGCCGCCCGCATGTGCAGGGCGCGACGCTGATCGCGGCGGAGTAGGGCGATGACCGAAGGACCGGACAATCTCGTTCTGCAGTTGCTGTGCAAGATGGACGCCAAGCTGGACCGGGTGATGGACGATGTTCAGGATCTGAAGGTGCGCATGACCCATGTCGAAGAAGGTCTTGCCGGCGTCAACCGCCGGCTGGACCGCCTCGATATCCGGGTGGACCGGATCGAAAAGCGCCTTGAATTGGTGGACAGCCCTTACGGCGGAGTTCGCGAGTAATGCCCAAAGCCAAGGTCAACGGCGTCGAGGTCGAGTTCGAGCCCGGGATGACGGTTCTGCAGGTTGCGGAGCTGGCCGGGGAGGAGATCCCGCGCTTCTGCTATCACGAGCGCCTCTCGATAGCGGGAAACTGCCGCATGTGCCTGGTCGAGGTGAAGCCCGGCCCGCCCAAGCCGCAGGCCAGCTGCGCCCTGCCGGCCGGCGAGGGCCAGGAGATCTTCACCAACACCCCGATGGTCAAGAAGGCCCGCGAGGGGGTGATGGAGTTCCTGCTCATCAACCACCCGCTGGACTGCCCGATCTGCGACCAGGGCGGCGAGTGCGACCTGCAGGACCAGGCCATGGGCTATGGCCGCGATGGCAGCCGCTATGGCGAAAACAAGCGCGCCGTCGAAGAAAAGCAGATGGGCCCGCTGATCAAGACGGTGATGACCCGCTGCATCCAGTGCACCCGTTGTGTGCGCTTCATCACCGAAGTGGCCGGCGTGCCGGAGATCGGCCTGATCTCGCGCGGCGAAGACGTTGAAATCACGACCTATCTCGGCGCGGCGGTGACCAGCGAGCTGTCGGGCAACGTCAACGACCTCTGCCCGGTCGGGGCCCTGACCCACAAGCCCTGGGCGTTTAACTACCGCCCCTGGGAGCTGAAGAAGACCCAGAGCATCGACGTCATGGACGCGCTGGGCAGCGCCATCCGCGTCGACAGCCGCGGGGCGGCGGTGCTGCGGGCCCTGCCGAGGGTCAACGAGGACATCAACGAGGAGTGGCTGAGCGACAAGAGCCGCTACGCCGTCGACGGCCTGTCGCGCCAGCGGCTGGACCGGCCCTATGTCCGCGAGAACGGCAAGCTGCGCCCCGCCACCTGGGCCGAGGCCTTCGACGCGGTGGCCGCGAAGGTGAAGGCCACCAAGCCGGAGAAGATCGGCGTCATCGCCGGCGACCTGCAGGACGCCGAATCGATGAAGGCGGCGCTGGACCTGTTCGGTTCGCTGGGGGTGAAGAACCTCGACTGCCGCCAGGACGGGACGGTGTTGGGCGCCGGGCCGCGCGAGAGCTGGCTGTTCAACTCCACCCTGGCCGGGATCGAGCAGGCCGATGTGGTGCTGCTGGTCGGAACCAACCCGCGTCTCGAGGCGCCGGTGTTCAACACCCGCCTGCGCAAACAGTGGCTGGCCGGCAAGACACGGATCGGCGTCATCGGCGCCCAGGCCGACCTGACCTACGACTATGACTACCTCGGCGCCGGGACCCAGACCCTGGCGGGGTTGGCCAGGTCGAAGTCCGAGTTCGCCAAGGCCTTCAAGGCCGCCGAGCGTCCGGCGATCATCATCGGGCAGGGGGCCCTGACCCGCGCCGACAGCCAGGCGGTGCTGGCCGCCCTGGCCGGCGTCGCCAAGGCCTTCAACATCGTGCGCGAGGGCTGGAACGGCTGGAACGTGCTGCACGGCGCGGCCGCCCGCGTCGGCGGTCTGGACATGGGCTTCCTGCCCGGCGAGGGCGGCCTGTCGACGGCCGCCATGCTCAAGCCCGGCGCGCTGGACCTGCTGGTCCTGCTGGGCGCCGACGAGTGCGACGCCTCGGCCAGCGGGGCCTTCACCGTCTATCTGGGCAGCCATGGCGATCGCGGGGCCCACAAGGCCGACGTCATCCTGCCGGCCGCCGCCTACACGGAGAAGAACGGCCTCTACGTCAACACCGAGGGCCGGGTGCAGATGGGCGAGCGGGCGGTGTTCCCCAAGGGCGAGGCCCGGGAGGACTGGGCCATCCTGCGGGCCCTGTCCGAGCGTCTGGGCGCCAGGCTGCCCTATGACAGCCTGGATGCGCTCCGAATCAAGCTGTTCGCCGACCATCCGACCTTCGGCCAGATCGACTACGCCCCGGGCTCGACCCCGACGGTGTTCGACCTCGCCGGTCTGGGCGGCAAGGGAGACCTCAGCGACGCGCCGTTCGTCAGCGCCGTCGCGGCCTTCCACCTGACCAACCCGATCGCGCGCGCCAGCGTGACCATGGCCGAATGCGCGGCCCTGGCCTCCGGCGCCGCCAAGATGGCCGCGGAGTAGGCATGGCGCCCGAGCAAACCTTTTCGCCCTGGCTCTGGTTCGGTCTGGTCGTGGGCCAGATCGCGCTGGTCCTGATCTGGGTCCTGCTGTCGCTGGCCTTCCTGCTGTGGGGCGACCGCAAGATCTGGGCGGGCGTGCAGATGCGCAAGGGCCCCAACGTGGTGGGCCCGTTCGGCCTGTTCCAGTCGTTCGCCGACTTCCTGAAATTCGTGCTCAAGGAAATCGTCATCCCCGCCGGGGCCGACAAGGTGGTCTTCCTGCTCGCCCCGCTGATCAGCTTCACCCTGGCCTTCGGGGCTTGGGCGGTGATCCCGCTGGCGCCGGGCTGGGTGGTCAGCGACATCAATGTCGGGGTGCTCTACCTGTTCGCCATCAGCTCGCTGGGCGTCTACGGCATCATCATGGGCGGCTGGGCGTCGAACTCGAAATACCCCTTCCTGGGCGGTCTTCGCTCGGCGGCGCAGATGGTCTCCTACGAGGTCTCAATCGGCTTCGTGATCATCACCGTCATCCTGCTGGCCGGGACGATGAACCTGACCCAGATCGTCGAGGGCCAGGCCGGGGGCTTCTGGAACTGGTACGCCTTCAAGCTGCCGACCATCCTGGTGATGTTCCCGATGATGGTCATCTTCTACATCTCGGCCCTGGCCGAGACCAACCGGCCGCCGTTCGACCTCCCAGAGGCCGAGTCCGAGCTCGTGGCCGGCTATCAGGTCGAATACAGCTCGACCCCCTACCTGCTGTTCATGATCGGCGAATATTCCAACATCGTGCTGATGTGCGCGATGATCAGCGTGCTGTTCTTCGGCGGCTGGCAGGCGCCGTTCCCGACGCCATTCCTGGAAAGCTGGCCCGACACGGCCCGGAGCCTGTTCCTGTTCCTGGTGTTCTTCGCCAAGATCATCTTCTGGTTCTTCATGTTCGCCATGGCCAAGGCCATCGTGCCCCGCTACCGCTACGACCAGCTGATGCGGCTGGGCTGGAAGGTCTTCCTGCCCACCTCGCTGGTGGCCGTGGTGCTGATCGCCGCCTGGCGGGTGTTCGGGGGGACACTGTGATGCGTCTCCTGGCGCTTCTGCCGGTGCTGGCGCTGGGCGCATGCGCCAGTTCGGGCGGCAGCCTGGAGAACTACACCCTTGGCCGCGGCCTGGTGACCTATGACGCCATGGTCCGGGCCAAGGCCGACTGCGCGGCCGCCGGCGGCGAGGTGCGACCCAAGGACGAGGGCGGCGACACCGCCCAGCTGTCGAACTACACCTGCGTCATCCCGCCGAAGAAGTGACACGCCCATGATGCAACGGATCACCCAGGCTATTCGCGGCGCGGCGCTTCTCGACTTCGTCGGGGCCTTCGGGCTGGCGATGAAATACATGCTCGCTCCGAAGAAGACGATCATCTACCCCAACGAACGCGGCCCGCAGTCGCCGCGCTTCCGGGGCGAGCATGCCCTGCGCCGCTATCCCTCGGGCGAGGAGCGCTGCATCGCCTGCAAGCTGTGCGAGGCCATCTGCCCGGCCCAGGCCATCTACATCGAGGCCGAACCGCGCGCCGACGGCAGCCGCCGCACGACCCGCTACGACATCGACATGGTCAAATGCATCTACTGCGGCCTGTGCCAGGAGGCCTGCCCGGTGGACGCCATCGTCGAGGGGCCCAACACCGAATACGCCACCGAGACGCGGGAAGAGCTCTACTACGACAAGGAACGCCTGCTCGATAACGGGGACCGTTGGGAGCGGGAGATCGCGAAGAATCTGGAACTGGACGCGGCCTACCGATAAGAGGCGGCAGCGTTTCCGGCCCAGCCGATTCAGGCCGGAATAAGCGAGGGGAAGACAGGCCGCATGGCTCTGCAGGCGATAGCCTTCTACGTGATGGCGACGGTGACGGTCGCGGCCGGTCTGGCCGTGGTCCTCGCCCGCAACCCCGTGCATTCGGTGTTGTTCCTGATCACGGCCTTCTTCAGCGCCGCCGGCCTCTTCGTGATGATGGGGGCCGAGTTCCTGGCCATGCTGCTGGTGGTCGTCTACGTCGGGGCGGTGGCGGTGCTGTTCCTGTTCGTCGTCATGATGCTGGACGTCGACTTCTCCCGCCTGCGCGAGGGGTTCGCCCGCTACCTGCCGTTTGGCGGGGCGGTGGCCGGGGTGCTGGCCATCGAGATGATCATGGTCGCCGCCAACGTGGCCACCAGGGGCGCGGCCGCCAACGCGACGCCAGAGGCGGCCGGGGACGTGAGCAACGCCGAGGCCATCGGCCGGGTGCTCTACACCGACTATGTCTATTTCTTCCAGGCGGCCGGGCTGGTGCTGCTGGTGGCGATGATCGGGGCCATCGTGCTGACCCTGCGCCACAAGCCGGGCGTCAAGCGCCAGAACATCGCCGCCCAGAACGCCCGTACGCCAAAGACCGGCATGAAGATCGTCCAGATCAAGCCCGGTGAGGGGATCGCCGAATGATCCCCCTTCGCCAAGGCTTCGGAGGACAGGCCCTCCCAACGTCAACGCGCTTCGCCGGACTTGTCCCGCGAAGCTCCGCCAGGAGCGAAGCAGGATGATTGGTCTGACCCACTATCTGACCGTCGCCGCCATCCTGTTCACCATCGGGGTGTTCGGGATCTTCGTGAACCGCAAGAACGTCATCATCATCCTGATGTCGATCGAGCTGATCCTGCTGGCGGTGAACATCAATCTGGTGGCCTTCAGCGTCTATCTGCACGACGTGGTCGGGCAGATCTTCGCCATGTTCGTCCTGACCGTCGCCGCGGCCGAGGCCGCCGTCGGCCTGGCCATCCTGGTGACCTTCTTCCGCAACCGCGGCGACATCGCGGTCGACGACGCCTCGGTGATGAAGGGGTGATCGTGCAACAACTCGTCACCATTCTGGTTTTCGCGCCGCTGCTGGGCGCGACCATCGCCGGCCTGTTCGGTCGCCGCATCGGCGACATCGCCTCCCAGGCGGTGACCACCGGCCTGCTGCTGCTGGCCTGCGCCCTCTCCTGGACGGTGTTCGCCCAATGGACCTGGGGCGGGCTGGAGCCGTTCACCGTCCAGCTGGCCCCGTTCATCAACGTTGAAAACTTCCATTCTGACTGGTCGATCCGCATCGACGGCCTGTCGGCGGTGATGCTGGTGGTGGTGACCACGGTCGCGGCCCTGGTCCACCTCTACAGCTGGGGCTACATGGCCGAGGACGACAGCCGTCCCAGGTTCTTCGCCTATCTGTCGCTGTTCACCTTCGCCATGCTGGCGCTGGTCACCGCCGCCGACTTCATGCAGCTGTTCTTCGGCTGGGAGGGCGTGGGTCTGGCCAGCTACCTGCTGATCGGCTTCTGGTTCAAGAAACCCACCGCCAACGCCGCCTCGATCAAGGCCTTCGTGGTCAACCGGGTCGGCGACTTCGGCTTCGCGCTCGGCATCATGACCTGCTTCTGGGCCTTCGGTTCGGTGCGGTTCGCCGAGATCTTCCCGCTGGTCGCCGATGGCGCCAGCCGCACCT
>Ga0299912_10004558_pt1 | contig 11360 bp, 9 predicted proteins | sample RVTome_2_FD_207667 | JGI IMG/M metagenome (GOLD analysis project Ga0299912, IMG submission 207667) | Soil microbial communities from uranium-contaminated site in the Upper Colorado River Basin, Wyoming, United States - RVT95D214 (version 2) ... | reverse complement strand
ATTACGTTCTTTATCGTGTCAAGCTCTTCAGCTTTTTCCAGCCTTCGGTAAGCGATAATTTTTGTCTTGAGACGCAATGTATTCTCTAATTCCGTACCTAGTTCAGACCAATTATTCATTTCGCTCCTTCCTGTTTGCGCTGTTTCAGCTGCCGTTTTTTCGCAGGCAGGGACTCCCGCACAATCTGCGAGATGTCTTTGACCGCGAGTTTACTATCCAGGTCTTCAGCCTTCACAGCATCGGTGAACATAGTCAGGCAGCTGGGACAGGCAACCGCCAAAGTGTCGGCGCCTGTGGCATAGGCTTCCCTTACTCTGACTCGTGCTGGGCTCTCCTTACTTCCAGCGAGGAGGTCCATAACGAAATTGCCGCCACCACCGCCGCAGCAGAAAGCATCGGCTCTATTTTTCTCCATCTCCACCAGCTCAAGCCCCGGTATACTCCGCAATATCTGCCTCGGCTCTTCGTATATTTTGTTATACCGACCGAGGAAACAGGGGTCCTGATAAGTCACCTTTGCCTTATTTCGGGAAGGTTTTACCTTGTTTTTCTCGACCAAATCATTCAGGAGTTGGGTATAGTGATATACCTCGAAGCTGGCACCCAATGCCGGATAGCGGTTTTTCATAACGTTGTAACCATGGGGGCAAATGGTAACTATCTTTTTTACGCCAAGCTCTTTGAATTTCTGGCTATTCTTCTCGACCAAAGTCTGAAACAGCCCCATCTCACCCAGCATGTAGACCTCGTTGCCGCAGCACTCCTCATCGCTGCCCAGGATGCCGAAGGAAACCCCAGCTGCCTTAAATACATCAACAAGGCTCCTTGCCATTTTCTGCCCGTTCTCGTCGTACGAACCCAGGCATCCCACATACAAAAGGTATTCATCGCCAGGCGCATAAATCTTCGTACCATTAGTCCAGGCAGCCCTATCACCCCGCAACAGCTTGAAAGGGTTACCATAGCCGTAGACTGCTTCCAAAAAACGTGCCACGCGCGGCGGTATCTTGCCCTTTTCAACCATATCGCTCCTGGCCCCCACTATCCAGTCGACAATATCGGGAGCAAACCTCATCGGGCACTGCTCAGTGCAATTCTTACAGGTTGTGCATGTATACAGGATTTCGGCAAGGTGTTCCGACCACTCGATTTCACCTTTCAGCCAGGCATAAATGAGCCATAACCGCCCGCCAGTGGAATAGGTATCAAATCTAAATCTTCTATAAGTAGGGCAATTTAACGACGAGTAATCGGAGGGGAATTTGCAATAGCCGCATCTGAAACATCTGTGGATTTGGCTGACATAGTCCTGCTGTTGCATTATTTCGCCTCCCAATTTCCAGGATTCATAATTCCATTAGGGTCCAGGAGTTTTTTGACGTCCATCATGAGCTTCAGTGTATTTGGGTCCATCCTCTCCATCATTATCTTCTGTTCGTCTATATTTGGCTTCCACAGAACTCCACCTTTATCTGCAACAAACTCAGCCGCCTCATGCAAAGCTTTCCTGGCCCTATCCATCTCGTCCAGGTCCGCCCGATTGAACGTATATGCAAATGAGAACATCATGCAATGGCCTCCATGAATAACTCGACCCGAGCCGCCATATACTACTCTATATTTAATAGCCAGCTCAGCTACCTTTCTGGCACATTCCGGATATAGCTCCATCGGGATAATCGGCCCTGCATATTCGAAACCGCCACCTCTCCTGACGTCGGCAAATGCCGTCATGCTTTTCTGCGGGTTATCCATAAAGTCACGCCTCATATCTAGATTGATGGTCATAAACCCGGCATCCTTGCTATCAACATACTCTTGAACCGAATCATATACCATCTTCCTTTTCATCTCGAGCTCGTCTTCCGAGTCGGCGGTTATGAAGATATTAATATGATAGTTCCCTCTGAACATCAGCGGCCGTTCCTGGGCCCAAACAGCCAGGTCCTCTACCATCTCAGTATGGGTAATCTTGAATATTATGTCCGGGACCAGGTCTTTTTTGTCCGTCACGAATACTTCAAGATCCTTTATTTTCTTTTTAGGATAGAGCTTTAAACCCACTTTGGTGAGGATGCCCGTGGTACCAAGCCAACCCAAAAAGAGTCCAGACAGATCAGGCAATGGAGGCCCTTTCGAGAACCAGTACGGACCCACAGAACACGAACCAATTTTGCAAATCTCTCCTGTCGGCAATACCACTTCCAGACCGTTAACCATGTCGGAGTTAAAACCATATTGGTTTGTGAGACGCCCCTGTCCATGTATCACAACGTTCGCGGCTATTGTTGTTATTGGGGGTGCCTCAGGAACGCTATGCCTTAGATTAGGGTGGTGTTCCTTTAAATACTCTCTCAGTGCACCCTGGGAAACGCCACCTTCAACGACAACGTATCTAGCGTTCTCATTTACTTCCAGTATCCTGTCCATCCTCTTCATATCCATTACGATTCCGCCCTTAAGTGGAATCACCAGGCCAGTCAGTGCCAGCCCAGCCCCCTTGGGCACTATTGGCACCTTCTCCTTGTTTGCCAGCCTGACTATCTCCTGAACCTCCTCGGTTGTCCTTGGCATTACCACATAATCCGCTTCATGCGGCGTCATTAAACCAGGATCTCGACCATAGAAATAACGCTCCTCATGGTGATTCGAAACGCAATCTTTACCGACTATCTTAACCAGAGCTTCATATATATCGCTCATACTTTCACCTCCACCGCTTGTTTTTCACCTATTGCCAGCTTGCACAGGTCAATCATATGTATTGGCTTTATCCCTCTTCTGGCAACTTTCTCAGCTAGAGGGTCCCAGCAGGCCGGGCAGTTAAATACGCAATATTCAGCCCCAAACTTCACCATATCGTCTATATTCCTCTTTTGCACATCGTGACCCGCATCATAACCCTTTGACGTCAGCAAAAGCCCCCCACAACACAGGGCGTTCTCATGGTCGTATTCCCGTTTAACTCTTTCAACTCCAATTAGCTCGAATATATCGTCTACAAAGTGGTCTGTTTCCGGGACAAGCCGAGCTGAACAGTTACGATGGTATGCCGCTTTAATGTTTAACGGCTTTATCTCGTTCTTGAGCTCCTTTAGCTTTTTGTATACGTGTTCGAAGTAGTGAATGGACTTGAATGGCACTTCTATTCCGTAAGCCGGAGCCAGGGAAGTGAAGGTGCCATAACATTCATCATGCAGAAATATGACTTCCCTGATTCCCTGATTCCAGATATTGTCTATCACCTTGGGCAGGTTTTCCTTTATCAGTGACATTCTGGCAAAATGCAAGAACATAGCTTGACAGAAGAACTCAGTACCCAGGACCCAGGAAGGAAGAACATCCTCAAAAAGTTTTCCAGTGGCTAAAGTATAAAGCCTTGGTATAGCACAAAATGATAATGCCGTCTTTTCAGGTTTTCCTACTAGAAATTTACCCTGGGCGGTGGTCATATTGATGGCTTGCTTAGTAATAGGCCTGGATTGAGGCAATATCCCCTTCTCCTCCTGGCGCTCGACAATCAAATAAAATGGATGGTTTCCAAAGGGACAGTATTCCTCACAGGCATAACAAGTAACGCAGTCCTTCAATATTGAGGAGTCTTCACCGTTTATTACCTTCTGCCACTCTTTTTTAGCTTCGCCTTTGTCCCAATCCATGTACTGGCATTTAACCAGGCAGCTCACGGTCTTACAGCCAGTACATTTTATCTTTTCGAACTTCAAATCGGGCATTTCGAAACCCCCCTTCGATGCTGAATTGTGCAGAAAATGTCCCCCTGTGTCAACCATCTCAGCGGAACTATCAGCTTCCGAACAAAAGTTCTTGGTTCAAAGCTGTCTCCATCTAAACGTTTTCCTTATCTATTACGTTCTACTATAATAGACGCCAGGTCAGAGGTCCTCCTGGTGTTAAGTGAAGAATATTTAGTACAGCAGGCAGTAAATGGTAATCAAGCAGCCTTTACGCAGCTATACAACCAGAACTTTGACAGGATACATAGATACATCTATATTAAGGTCAGAGATCGAGCTGAAGCGGAGGATTTAACCCAAGATGTATTCATCAGAGCCCTGGAATCGATTGGCACTTACAAGTGGCGCGACCTGCCGTTTGCCGCCTGGTTATTCAAGATCGCGCATAACAGGGTAATTGACCATGTACGGAAACAATCTAAAGAGAAAAGAGCCCCACTTGAGGAAGCTTATACCAAAAGTGTGGAAGACCCGATACAGATGACAGAAAGGGATTATGAAGTTTATCAGCTAAAAGTAGCACTGGAACAGTTGCCGGAGGCCCAGCGAGACGTGGCCACTTTACGTTTTATCGCGCAATTATCGATTGCCGAGGTAGCCAGAACACTGGGCAAAAGCGAAGGGACGGTCAAGGCATTGCAGTTCAATGCCACGGCTTCGTTAAGAAAGGTGCTTCGCGGAAAATTAGATGGCTAGAAAATTAGACGATATATTCAACGAATGTTATGAGCGAATACGCTCCGGCGAAAGCCTTGAGAGCTGCCTTAGGAGCTATCCGCAATACCGTGCTCAGCTCGAACCGCTGCTTAGAACCACCTTCGACATAGGCCGGAGGGTTTCCTATATCCACCCTCGCCCTGAGTTTAAACACTGGGCGAGAGTACGTATTGAATCAGCACAGCGTTATCCGCGGCAACAAACACGAACCGAAACTCCCGCGGCTTCCACCTGGTTGCGGCATGGCTGGGCGGTAGCTGTAAGTGTTGGCATCGTACTCATATTGACCACCGGCACCACTATGGCCGCCTCGTCACAGGCCTTACCTACGGAACCGCTTTACCCGGTGAAGCTGGCAACAGAACAGGTACGGCTGGCGTTTGCCGTTTCCGACGAGAATAAAGCTCAGGTTCAAACCGAGCTAGTCCAGGAGAGGGCTAAAGAAGTCGAAGCCATGGCCAATGCAGGCGAGACCGACGAAGCTGCCAAGGCGGTCGACAGGTATAACGACCAGTTTGAAAAAGCTATGGCCGCCATACTCAAGGCAGAAGGTACCGAGCCCCCACCAGTTATTATACCTCCCGCCGAGACATTGCCGCCTGAGACTGCCACGCCGCCTGCGGTTGTTACGCCACCTGTGGTTACCACGGCGTCCGAGAACACCACGCCGGCTGAGACTACCACACCGGCAACCACGGAAACACAGCCGCCAGTTACTGAAGAGCAGCCAACGACTACCGAAGAGCAACCATCGGTTACTGAAGAACAGCCAGCGACTACCGAAGAACAGCCATCGGTTACTGAAGAACAGCCATCGGTTACTGAAGAACAGCCATCGGTAACTGAAGAGCAGCCGGCAGTAACTACCGCGCAGGATAAAGGTCAGACCAGCCAGACTGATAAACTAAGGAATGCTTTAGACAAAAGCAATTATAAGAGCCTGCAAGCTCTGAGAGAGGCTAAGGAAAAGGCATCGCATAATACCAAGTCTGATTGGCAGAAAGCTATTGATAGAATGAAGGAAAGCCAGAAAAAGTCACCGACTACGACAGATACTACTTCCCAAAGTGACAATAAGACGACGTCAAGTCCTGCCACTCCCAGCCCGACCAAACAGTTACCTTCCAGATGGCATAGATAATCGGAGTAGCCGCTAAGTTCAACCGTTATATGAACTTAGATTGGGATTTGCGTAAAGTTAACCTAACCTCTAACCTTTAGCCGCGCACAAAACCTGCGAAGCGACTACAGAGTTCAGTTGGCCTTTTCCTTTATTTACTACTCCGTCTCTAAAGGCTTAATATGTATTGACATCCAACGTGTCAGTGCTATAATGCTAGATGTATCAATTGTCTCGTGGCACACCATATACAGGTAAACAGTGACCAAGAGCAAGCTTAGGAGGTCAAAAATGGCTAGAGCAATCAAAATAATCTCCCTCGCAGCAGTTATTTTACTGGCGGTGCTGGCAGTCCCGTTTCCGCTGACAAATGTAGCCAGAGCTACCTGCTACTCCGAGGTCTGGGTGGCGCCGCCACCTTTGGGCAACGATGCCAATCCCGGCACGCAGGCTGCGCCTTTCGCCACTATCCAACATGGAATAAATGTTACGTGCAACGGTAGCACCGTCCACGTTGCTGCCGGCACCTATCATCAGAACCTGGTTATTAACTCCGGACAGAATCTGGCGGGCGCCGGCGCCCCGACCACCTTCATAGATGGCAGCGACTGCGGCCCGGCCGTGTTCGTCAATAGCGAGCCCGTATCAAACACGATATCCGGCTTCACCATCCAGAACGGTAGCCTTCTATCAAGCAACTGGGACCCGGCCAAGGAGCAGGTACTTTATGCCGGCATTAAATTGCCCTCCTTTAAAACATCACCATTCCATTTCGGCCTTAGCTGCGGCGGTGGCGTTTACATCGGCGAGACACACATCGTCACCCTCAACGACTGCGTTATCAAAGACAACAATGCCGAGGTTGGCGGCGGCATCTGCAATTATGGCCAGCTATATATGAACCGGTGCACTGTGAGCGGCAACATCGCTGCGTATAGGGGTGGCGGTATATATAACAATCATAGCAGCAGTATGTGGCTGACCAACTGCACCATCAGCGGCAACAGTGCCATAGAAGGGCTAGCTGGCCCTGGTCAACAGGCTCCCATTTTTGGGGCTGCCATCGTCAACGCTAGTGAGATAGATGGCAACGGTGGCGGTATTTACAATTCCGGCACCATGGAGCTGCTCAATTGCACTATCGCCAACAACTCCGCTGAAGGATACGGCGGTGGATTCAGCAATGTGTCACCGGTAACAGCCATATTCAAGAACACAATAGTGGCCAATAACACTGCCGGTGAACCCGGAACTAATAATTGCTTCAATGGCGAGGAGGCTGTAATCACCTCATTAGGTCACAACCTGGACAGCGAAAATACCTGCCAGTTCAACGGGACTGGCGACCTTATAAACACCGACCCGTTACTGGGCCCGCTTCAGGATAACGGCGGCCCAACCTTCACCCATGCCTTACTCGATGGCAGCCCGGCCATAGATGCCGGCGACAATTCCGGCGCGCCGGCTACCGACCAGCGCGGCATAACCCGGCCTCAAGGGTCAGCCGTTGATATCGGCGCCTACGAGCTGGTACCATCCGCCGCACCAGCCACAACCTCAACACACCCAAGCGTATCGCCATCTACTACTAACTGGACACGCAACCTAAACCCGCCTATCATGTCGGTGCAGTTTATGAGCATCAACCCGCAACAGACATATGCCAATCAGCCGGTAACCATCTCAACCAATGTGGTCAATACCGGTGACGAAGGCGGTAATCTCTACGTCACCCTCAAAATAGACGGCCAGGTGGAACAGACCAGGATGGTCAGCGTTGGACCTAAGGCTACCCAACCTATTAAATTCACGATAACTAAGGCTCAGCCCGGCACTTACAACGTGGCTATACTTGACCAGAGCAGCAGCTTCACCATAGTTGGCGACGCAGGCACTGCCAGGGCACCTGTGAACGGCGGCCTGATTGCCATTTTAGTTATAGGCATGCTGGTTTTGGCTTCCGTGATGGTATTACTACTTAGCCGCCGCCCGGCATAACGAACTTTGTAGCATTGGTTGCGGCGGGCTTCCGAGCCTAAGGCTAAAAAACAGGGCGACCCCAAAAAGGTCGCCCTTAATTTTTATCTGTAATTTTGGTTTTCTATTCTTTATTTTTGACTCACGTCAAGGTACTCTTTGTATTCCACCATCTTAATAAGCACCCTGGCGGCATGCCTGCCGGAAGGGTACGCGTAATGAGTGCCCTCGAGGCGGGGCTGGTCTACAGTAAAGAAGGTGGTGGTGAGCACCGGCTTCTTATAGCTTGCCACCCACTGCTCGGCCATCGCCACCAGAAAATGAGCAGAGGCTTCATTAGCCGTGGGCGGGGTTTTAACTCCCATCTCGGCCAGTGCCTCAGAACCGGGCGGTAGGAAGGCGCTAACCAGAAATGGAACTCTGAGGCGGCCGGAGACGATGGCGGCGGCTATTATTTCGGTCAGTTCAGAGACGTCTTCCTCGTGGTAAATACCCATCCTCGACGCCATACCGGAAACGATAGGTAATATAGTCTGGCCGATTTTAACCGTATCTTTCAAACTGACGGCTCTGGTAAATTCTTTTGCTACCTCACGAAATGCTTCGCGTGAGGAAATCCAGGGAGCACCCTCACCGGATTCTCTGGAGACGAACAGTGAGGTATAAATTGAGAAACCGCTGAACCCCATAAAAATCAGCGAGTCGATCTCGTCCACCTTTAACAGCTTGCCCGGAGCCGTCAGATAGGTAAGTAAGTTTCTGTCCCCGGCCGGGTCAACGGGGTTGCCGTGACTCCACCGCGGCGGGAAAACCTTGTCCAGCGCCGCAATAACCCTGTCAGGTAACTTGACTACCTCAAGCCCCTCAGTGGCACAGGCCTCGGCGCACAGAATGCCGTAGCTGCCGCCAGGGGTCAGTATAGCCACGTTTCTGCCCTCGGGCAGCGGTTGGGTTAGAAATCCGATGGCTACATCCAGCAGCTCCTCGGGGCTTTCCACCCTGGTTACACCGATACTCTTGAACGCGGCTTCATAGGCCTCGTCAGAACCTGCCAGCGCCCCGGAGTGAGACGTTATGGCTTTGGCAGCGGCATCCGTTTTACCCGGCTTCAGCACAATCACCGGCTTTGTCGGCGTTACCTTTTTCACCTTATCCAAAAACCGCCGGCCGTCGACCAGGCCCTCGATGTATGCCAGGATGACCTTCACCTCCGGGTCTTCACCGAAATACTCGATGTAGTCCTCAATCTGTATATCCGCGGCACAGCCACAGCTTACGTAGCGATGGAAACCGACTCCGCGCATGAAACCGGAAGTTACTACGGCACCGCCGACGTTTCCGCCCTGCGACACGAAAGCCAGCGGCCCATCCTTAACCGGCAAGGGAAACATAAATCCCCTCAAGTCGGACGAGGCGCTCCAGAACCCCATACAGTTGGGGCCGATAAAACGAATATTGCCTTTCCTGGCGATACTCAAGACCTCGTCCTGCAGCCTTTTGCCTTCTTTCCCAATCTCGGCAAAGCCAGCTGAAATAATTACGGCCGCTTTCACACCTTTGGCCACACAGTCCTCCATGACTGCAGCCACACCTGTGGAGGGGATGACAATAATAGCCAGGTCAACCGCGTCCGGTATGTCAGTTACGCGGGCAAAGGCTTTATGGCCCAGGATTTCACTTTCTTTATTGTTGATAGGGTACACCGGCCCCCGGAATCCGTTGAGTGCGCTGGTGAATGTCGAGTATCCCCACTTGTTCCAGTTAGTCGTGGCTCCCACTACGGCAACCGACTTTGGATTAAATAACGGCTCCAGTTCTTCAACTATAGACTGAACCATCGATGCCCCCTATCTGATATACTAGTCTTAATAAAAAGAGAATGATAACTGCCAAGCTCGCTCAACATTCAAATATTATATCAGATTCGTCTCTGGGACATGCCCATCATGTAATACTTTCCAGGGTTATCCGTATATTACATAGAGAAAGGAATAAAAGGAGGTTAATAAGTGAATAGGTTAGTTAAAATCCTTATACCAGTGCTGGTAATCCTGGGGCTGATACTGGCGGCAGGTTGCGCAAGTAAACAAACGTCAGTAACAGCGCCGCCGTATGCAGGAGGAGCAATACCGGCGCCGGCAGTGCCAGAGACAGCGTCTTCCGTACTGGGATTATTTGACAGGGGCAACACTTACGAGGCTGCATCCCATTCCATTGCGGATGAATCCGGCACACCGGATATAGACCGCAAAATCGTTAAGAACGGCTATATAAATCTGGAGGTGAATGACATAACCGAGGCAATGACCGGCGTGGCTGCAATTGCCCTAGATTTGAACGGCTACGTAGTCTCCTCGAATAAGTCGGGAGATAAAGACATAACTTACGGCCAAATTTCCATTAGAGTGCCGTCCGACCGCTTCGATGAAGCCTTCGATAAACTCCGCCAGCTGGCGGTCAACGTCCCTAATGAGAGCACCACCAGTCAGGACGTAACGGAGCAATACACCGATTTGCAGGCTCAGCTCCGCAACTATGAGGCGACCGAAGCCCAGTACCTGGAACTGCTTAAAAAGGCGGAGAAGGTAGAAGATATACTGGCTGTGCAGCGGGAGCTGTCTAATGTCCGCGGCCAAATCGAGCAGGTTAAGGGGCGAATCCAGTATATTGAGCGAACCTCGGATATGGCACTCATCGAAGTGAACCTTCACAAAGTAAAACCTATCGGCGGGACTGCCTGGAGTGCACTGGAGACATTGAAGTCGGCTGCCCGCGGTCTGGTTTCCTTCGGCAAAGCGTTGGCCGATGTGCTTATCTGGGTGGCAATATTCAGCCCCGTTTGGATTATCATACTGGTTGTGGTACTCTATTTCACGCGATGGCGCAAGAAGGCCAAAACTACCAGAAAATAAAATTACGCAAGCCACAGTGTAGGGGCGGACCTGGGTACCGCGGAGCATCTGCTCCGCGCGGACAGACCCTTCGGCTGGCTCAGGGCAGGCTCTGAAGGTCCGTCCCTACATTTCGTTACTGCTGCAAGGAGGAGGAAACATGGACAAAATGATTGCCTACTGCGGTTTAGTCTGCACCGAATGCCCGGCATTCATAGCCACCCAGCAAAACGATAATGCCAAAAGGAAGAAGGTGGCTGAGATGTGGGCCAAGCAGTACAAGATGTCCGTTAAACCGGAGGATATCAACTGCGACGGCTGCAAGACTCAGGGAAAAAGGCTAATTGGTTATTGCAATATCTGCGAAATAAGAAAATGCGGCCGGGAAAAGCGTGTTGAAAACTGCGCCTACTGCGACGAATACGGCTGCGAAAAGCTGACCAGGTTCTTTGCCATGGCACCGCACGCCAAGGCATCACTGGAAAAAATCAGGAAAAAGAAATAGCCCAAGTTGAGTTTTTCCTGTCATTGCGAGCCTGAGCGGAGCGAGGGCGTGGCAATCTATTCCTGACACCGACGTTGGCCTTGTGCTGAGATTGCTTCGTCGCCCTTCGGGCGAAGGGCTCCTCGCAATGACATTTTTCCGCGTTACATTACAGAAAGTCCGCCTGCGCCCGATACAATTGCCACCTTGTCCTTTAATCTCAACATAAATCGACCTCTCTAAAGGCTATTTACCCTGCGATAGCCTTAGTACTTCGGTATAAAAGCCTTTTCGCCGGGCTCCAGCTCTATCTGCAGAGCCACCAGTACCCTGGATACCATTCCGTAATAGCCGATTGTCACCGTAAGTTTAACGATTGCCTGGTCATCGAAAAATTTCTTTAAATTGGCGAATGT